>Ga0334722_10000054_pt1 | contig 170177 bp, 184 predicted proteins | sample C3_bottom_MG_FD_207210 | JGI IMG/M metagenome (GOLD analysis project Ga0334722, IMG submission 207210) | Sediment microbial communities from Yellowstone Lake, YNP, Wyoming, USA - C3_bottom | ecosystem: Environmental > Aquatic > Freshwater > Lake > Sediment | place: USA: Wyoming | collected... | reverse complement strand
CGAACCGCCGCCTTGCGGCGGGCATGCTCTCTTCTGATTTCAAAATGCCTTGGCAATTCTTGGCGGGAATCCCAGACCCCGCCCGCGCCTTCGGCGCGGGCGGGGTCAATTCCGAATCAAATCAAATTTGGTGGTGTTTGTTTGAAAAAGTTAGAACCCATTTCCAACAACACCCAGATTAACATATCTCGCACCTCGCAGAGCCTCGGTGCTCGCCCCGCTCGCAGACTCGCGGGGCCGCCCTTCGCCCTGCCGCTTCCTATGCATTTTTGTTTTGGCGGGGAAATGCATTGAACAATGGAATGGAGCGGCAGGGCGAAGGGCTGTTTTTCCGTTATGCAATGGACTCACTCTCGGGATATAATGCGAATATGAGTAAGGTCATCATGGGAGTCGGTATTCCCGGATCGGGGAAAACTACAGCACTCTTAAAATTGGCACAGGAATATTCGTATACATACATCTGTCCCGACGACATCCGGCAAGAACTGACTGGGAGTTCTGCTGACCAATCAAAAAACAGAGAGGTCTGGGAAGAGGCGTATCGAAGGACCGCGGGCGCTCTTAAAAAAGGAGAATCGATTGTGTTCGACGCAACTTTTGCGAATGAAGGACAGAGGAAAGATTTTATTAAATTCACCAAGGATAATGGAGCAGAAAAAGTGCAAGGCATATACGCCGAAGCCACATTGGAGTTAGCAAAAGAACGTAATAGAAATAGAGAGCGAGTGGTACCGGAACATGCAATAGACAGAATGCACGAATCTTTTCAACAACATCCCCCAACGATTGAGGACGGGTTCGATAGTCTTTATACGATTGACCAATTCCAACAGTTTCAACGTGTTGAAATGCGAAAAGAGGATCGCACTCTGTACTGACCCCCTTTCTTCAGACCACTTAGTGGACAAGTATTTGCATACTAGCGGGTGCGTGTAGTTTTGCAAACTGCCTCGGAGACATCCGGAGCGCAGAATGAATGCGTACGGTGTTGTACCGGTGAATCGTTTGATAGATTTCAGCCACGAGTTCACCGAGGGTATTGAAGCGATTCGGATCACCAAGATCAACCTTGAACTTGTCATAGAAGGACTCTTGGTAGCCGTTCTCCCAAGGACAGCCTTTCTTTGAACGGGATATGGCGATACCGGTATTGATGAGCAGTTCCAGAAACGCACGGGCGTTGTATTCAACACCATTGTCGCTGTGGAAGATCACTGGATGCGGATGGTTGAGAAGTGCCGCACAGAGCGCTTGGGTCACGAGTACGGTACCGCCTCGGGTACCGATGGCGAGCCCGACGATGTCACGAGTGAATACATCCATCGTGGTTGCCACACGGATATCTCTCCCTTTGAAGAACACGTGAGTGAAATCAGCAACCCAGGCGTGATGCTGGTATGACGGCACGATTTGCATGAGCAGGTTTGGGTATACCACCGTCTGTTTCTTCGATTTCTTCCACTTCTTGCCCCTTCTCCGATATGCCTTGATGCCGAAGAGTCGCATGACTCTTTGTACCTTCTTCTTGTTCTCCTTGAGGTGCAGGGCAACCCTGCGATACCCATATGAGGGGAATGCTCGGAGCACTTCTTCGATGCGGCACTTGAGTGCCCAATCCTCCTTGGGCTTCTTCTTGAGATAGAAGAGGGTCGAGCGAGCAACACCCAAGAGACGCGCGAGCGGGCGCGTGCTAGTCGATGATGCTTCTCTCACTTCTTTTTTTGGGCTTCAGACAGCTTGAGTGTCATGAGACCGACAAGACGAAGAAGTTCGTCATTTTCTCGCTTGAGCTTTGCAAACTCAAGGACGCTTGGTGCGCCCTCGATCTTCCTCCCCAGCCACTTGTATATGGCACTGTCAGTGATGCCGTGTTCCTCGGCAATCTGCCCGATACTGATTCCTTCATTCTTCACGCGGTTAAGAATCTGTTCCTTCACATCTGGCGTGATACGGTGTTTGGTCATACGAGATCATTCTAGCGGTTAATCTCGTCCAGAAAGTGGTCTGAAATTTGGGGGTCAGGTCAGTTGGGAGCATCTATTGGACCTACTGAACTTGCTATAGATTTATGGTAGGTTAAATATTTTTCAGGATTACTGACAGATGAAAATGAACTGCGTTCTTTCTGTCTCATTTTTTCGAGTAATTCGCCTTGTCTTTTTTGATCCAAAGAAAATATTTTTGTGAGAACCTGCTTCCTTAAATTCTCAAACGCAACGAAATAATCTTTCCACTCTTGAGGCGCCGAACCGAATGTGTTCGGCGCTTTGTCTATTATTTTCCCATTGTTCGATGAGGATGATTCTTGGGTCATGTAATCAATTATACTTGCTCAACGACATCTAACAACTACAGTTATAGAGTGAACAATGGTGTTTGTCTGAAGGGAGCAATCCCCACCGTTTTATAATTTTTCCTAAAAACGGCGGGGATTATGTGCGCGGTGGGAGGGTGGGCAAGCACATACAGATTTGAGCCTCGCCATTCCTTTTGAAAATTGGTTTGGCGAGGCACCTTATTGTATTTGCGAACGGCTCATTTCTTCCCATTTGAGCCGTTAGGTGGGAAGAAGTTGAGCCGTTCCCGCCCGAGCCCTGCCGCTCCATTCCATTGTTCAATGCATTTCCCCGCCAAAACAAAAATGCATAGGAAGCGGCAGGGCGAAGGGCGGCCCCGCGAGTCTGCGAGCGGGGCGAGCACCGAGGCTCTGCGAGGTGCGAGATATGTTAATCTGGGTGTTGTTGGAAATGGGTTCTAACTTTTTCAAACAAACACCACAAAACAAAAAGGCTACATCGGTATATACTGAGTCTATGCTCAAAGAATTCAAACAATTTTTGCTTCGCGGAAATGTCGTTGATCTGGCAGTCGGCGTGGTCATTGGTGCGGCATTCGGCACGGTCGTTTCTGCGCTTGTGACTGATCTTCTCACGCCGCTTATTGCGGCAGTAGCTCGAGTGCCCGACTTCGGCGGGCTCGCCTTCACTCTCAATGGAGCCAAGTTTATGTATGGGCATCTTATCAATGCGGCTATCTCATTTGTGTTGGTTGCCAGCGCAGTATTCTTCTTCGTCGTGAAGCCGATGAACCTTCTTGTCTCTCGCTCTCACAAAGAACCTCCCGCAGACCCCACGACTAAAAAGTGCCCAGAATGTACGAGCGAGATACCTCTCGATGCAAAACGTTGCAAGTTCTGCACCCAACCCATTATCTAGACAAAAGTAGAACCCGCCGTACGGCGGGTTCTACTTTTGTGTAAGTCAGACTTACACAGGTGCAAGCTGAGACTAGCTCAGGTGTGCCGAGACGAGCTTCGTCATCTCGAACATCGTCACCTCGCTCTTACCGCCGAAGACGGGCTTCAGCTTGTCATCCGCGAGGATGTTGCGCTTGTTAGCCGGGTTCTGGAGATCGTGCTTCTTGATATAGACCCACAACTGCTTGACCACCTCGGTCCGCGGCATGGGGCCCTTGCCCACGACCTCTGCGAGTGCAGCGTCAGGAGTCAGGGGTTTCGCGAAAGCTGAATTGATTGCCATAATGAATATGATTGTATTAAGACTACCAAGCTATAGTATATAGCATACTTTGCCTGTCATCTGCTAGAATGCAGGTATACATGGAGTCAGGCATTTCAGTCGTCCTGAAAGCGGAGCAGTTGGGCTCCGTTTTCGGTTTCCCCATTACGAACTCGCTTCTCATGGCGTGGCTGGTGATGGCGCTCATTATCGGCTCCGCATATTTCTTCGGCCGTTCGCTCCGCCTCGTACCCGGCAAGCTCCAGGCGGGTGTCGAATGGGCCTTTGAGGGCGCCATCGCCTATATGGCCGAAGTGCTGGAGAGCGAGGCGCTCGCCCGGCGTTTCTTCCCGCTCGTCGCGTCCATCTTCCTCTTCATCGCCGTCATCAACGAAATAGAGTTCTTCCCGGGCGTAGGATCGCTTGGTCTCTGGCATGCGTCCGAGTTCCTGCCGATACTGCGTGCGCCGACCACCGACCTTAATTTTACCCTCGCGCTCGCGATGATAGCCTTCTTTACCATTGAAGTGACGGGCATCGCGATACTCGGATTTTTCAAATACGCGGGAAAGTATGTTAATCTGAAGTCGCCGGTCGGATTCGCTGTCGGGCTCATCGAGCTCATCAGCAATCTGGGCCGGCTTGTCTCGTTCTCATTCCGTCTTTTCGGGAATATTTTCGCGGGTGAAGTGATGGTGCTCGTCGCCGCTTACTTTTTACCGTACGTTCTCCCGGCACCTTTGATGGGATTTGAGATGTTCATCGGCCTCGTGCAGGCACTTGTCTTTGCGATGCTGACGCTGTTTTTCATTAAACTGGCGATTGCAGATCCGCACGGGGCACATTAATACTGTAAAAATTCTTTGCTATGGATATTGAATCAGCACGTTTGTTTGGTATGGCGATCGCGGCCGGTCTCGGTGTTATCGGTCCAGGTATCGGTATCGGACTTATTGGGAGTGGCGCCATGAATGCTATCGGGAGGAATCCTGAAGCATCAGGCAAGATCGTTTCGAACATGATTTTGGCGATCGTCTTCACCGAAGCACTCGGCATCCTCACCTTGGTTGTTGCGTTCATCATCAAGTTCGTCTAAGTTCGGACATTCGTAGAATCATGTCTCAGCTTCTTTCGGCATTCGGTATTGACTGGCATCTCCTGCTCGCGCAGGCGGTGAACTTCGGCATCGTGCTCATTGCGCTCTGGTACTTCCTCTATACACCAGTACTCACCATGCTCGAAGAGCGCAAACAGCTCGTGGCGAAAGGCGTCAAGGATGCTGAACAAGCGGGCGAGCTGCTCGCTGGTGCAGACAGCGAAGCGAACAAGCGCGTCGGAGCGGCTGAGCAAGAGGCTGAGGCTATCGTGGCTTCTGCGCACGAAACGGCAAGTGCAGAGAAGATGCGTCTGGTGAAAGAGGCTGAAGAACGCGCACACACTATTGCAAAGGATGCCGAAGCGCGTGCTATTGAAGCGACCGCGAGAGCGAAGCGTGAGAGTGAACGAGATATCGCACGGCTCGCCGTGCTCGCCGCCGAGAAGATATTGAAAGAAAAATATGATTGACGACTATACACGCCTCCTTGAGGCAACAGCCGAGCTCGAGGATAAGGCGGCGTCTGATGCGGCGATTACGAAGCTCATCATGCATTTGAAGAGTGCTGGTCGCATGAAGATGCTCCCGGCAATCGCCCGTGAATTGCGCAAGGTTGCGGCTCGACGTCACGCGCTCCGGCCGTTTGTGGAGGTCGCGCACGAGAAAGAAGAGGCCGCGGCGCTCCGCGCCGCGGCCGAAGCGGGCATCATCGCGCGCCATGCGAGCGTGAATCATACCCTTATTCACGGCTGGCGTGCCCGTGCCGGAGGCAAGCTCGTTGATCGTTCAGCGAAGCGCGCGCTTTTACACATTTATCAGCAGGTAACCGTTTAATTCATGCAAAGCATCATCGAGAGAATCGAGAAAGAGATCGCTACCTGGAGTCCTCAGGGCGAAGTGGGTGCTGAAGAGACCGGTGTCGTCCGTGCGACCGGCGACGGTATCGCAGAGATAGACGGTCTCACGAATGCGGCGATGTCCGAGATGGTACTCTTCGACCCAACCTTCGATCGTACCCTTGCCGAAGCGCTAAAAGATCCGGCCCCGATTTACGGGCTCATTTTGAATCTTGAAGAAGACGGCGTGCGCGCTGTAATCCTCGGTGATGCCTCAAAGATTCATGAGGGCATGCTCGTGCGTCGTCTTGGTCGCCTGCTCTCGATCCCCGTTGGTGACTCGCTCGTCGGTCGTGTGGTGGACCCGCTCGGTGAGCCGGTCGACGGTAAGGGTCCGGTACAGGGGACAGAGGCGCGTCTTATCGAGCGTGAAGCCTACGGTGTCATCGATCGTGCATCGGTGAACGTGCCGCTCCATACCGGTATCAAGGCGGTCGATGCGATGATACCGATTGGCCGCGGCCAGCGCGAGCTTATCATCGGTGATCGCGGTACCGGCAAGACGACGGTTGCGATTGATACGATTCTGAATCAGAAGAACGAGCCGGTGTCTTCAAGGCCTATCTGCATCTATGTCGCTATCGGCCAGAAGGAGTCAAAGACTGCTAAGCTCGTTGCCGAGCTCGAAGATCGTGGTGCGATGGAGTACTCGATTGTCGTGACCGCACCCGCATCGAGCCCGGCGGCGCTTCAGTTCCTCGCACCGTTTGCAGGTGCGGCGATTGGTGAATACTTCATGGAGAAAGGGAAGGATGCACTCGTGATCTATGATGACCTCTCTAAACAGGCCGTCGCCTATCGCCAGATGTCGCTTCTCTTGCGTCGTCCGCCGGGTCGTGAGGCGTATCCGGGCGACATCTTCTATCTGCACTCACGTCTCCTCGAGCGTGCCGCGAAGCTCTCAAAGGAGAAGGGCGGCGGCTCCTTGACGGCACTCCCGATCATCGAGACTCAGGAGGGCGATGTCTCCGCGTATATCCCGACGAACGTCATCTCGATTACCGATGGTCAGATCTATCTTGAGGCGAATCTCTTCAATAAGGGTCAGCGGCCGGCAATCAACGTCGGTATCTCGGTCTCGCGCGTGGGGAGCGCGGCACAGACGAAGGCCATGAAGAAAGTCGCAGGCAAGATTAAATTGGAGCTTGCGCAGTTCCGCGAGCTCGAAGCCTTCATGCAATTCTCTTCTGATCTTGATGCAGAAACGAAGAAGCGAATCGACTCTGGTCGTCGCATGACCGAGATTCTCAATCAAGGTCGCGGCGTACCGCTCCCGTTCGAGATGGAAGCCGCGATTATCTTCGCGGCAACGAATGGCTATCTCGACACTTTTTCACCTGAAGAGGTAGGAGAGGTCGAAAAGAAGTTGCAGGCGTATCTTGTGCGCGAAGCGGGCGGCGTGCTCATCGCCATCAAAGAATCGAAAGAGATTCGCGAAGAGTCTGAAAAGACGCTCCGTGAGAAGCTTGATGCGTTTCTCTCACGTCACGCAAAACAAGGTTCGACCTTGTAAAAATCGGCAGCGTAGATACAAGGTGATATGGCACTGAAAGATATCAAGAATAAAATAAAGGCGACTGAACGTACGCACAAGGTGACGCGCGCGATGGAGGCTGTCTCGGCGGTGAAGATGCGCAAGACACAGGCGACTGCGCTCGCCGGCCGTCCCTACGCGCGCGCTGCGCTCTCGATCTTGACCCGCCTTTCGGGAAGCGGCTCGCTCAGAAATCATCCGCTCATGGGGGGACTTCGTAAGTCCTCTTCAGAATCCGGACTTACGAAGTCCAAACTTGCATTGGTGATTATCACGAGTGACAAAGGTCTTGCGGGTGCGCTCAATAGCGGCGTGTTGAAGCGTGCGGCAGAGGCACTTGAGAGTCGCGAGGTGAGCGGCGTCACCATCTATGCGTACGGGCGCAAGGGCGAAGAATATTTCAGCCGTCGCGGCTACCGGATCGCACAGTCATTCGAGAATAAAAACGACGAGGTAGCACTTTCGTATATGGAAGTGTTGGCGCAAGAATTGTCGGCACGATTTATCGCAGGCGACTATGACAAGGTCATCACGGTATACAGCAACTTCAAGTCGACTTTCGAACAACTGCCGACAATGCGTCGACTCCTGCCGCTCTCCTTGCCGGCCTTGAAGGATATCGTCGAGGGTATCGTTCCGGCTAAGGGCAAGTGGAGCCATGAATCGGTTCTTGAAGCACCGGCGGCATATGAGATGGAGCCGTCTGGCGGCGAGGTGCTCGGCGTTCTGCTACCGAAGCTTATCGCTGTGTCGCTCTACCATATGCTCCTTGAAGCAAAAGCTTCAGAACATTCAGCGCGTATGGTGGCGATGAAAAACGCCTCGGACAAGTCTCGTGAGGTCGCACACGACCTCACACGGCTCTTCAATAAGATCCGTCAGGCGGGCATCACGCGTGAGGTCTCTGAGATCGTGGGCGGCCGCGAGGCATTAGCAGAATAATCTTATCCAGTAATTTTAGTACTATGAAAGGAATCATCACAGAGATCATTGGGCCAGTCGTCGACGTTCACTTCGTGCAGACGAGTGGCGCAGCACGAGAGGCGCACGTCTCACGACCGGCTATCGGCGATGCGATTGTCGTCGAGAAGACTGAAACGCACGGTCGCCTGGTGCTCGAGGTCGCCTCGCACCTCGGTCTCGATCGTGTACGCGCCATTTCAATGAATGAGACTGCCGGCCTTGCACGCGGCGAAGCGGTTATCGCAACCGGCAATCCGATCATGGTGCCAGTAGGCGAGGCGACCTTGGGTCGTCTCTTCAACGTGCTTGGCGAGCCGGTCGACGGCAAGGGGCCGATGGCTGCTAACGTCGCGCGTCTGCCGATCCATCGCGCCCCGCCTGCATTCCACGAGCAGACGACCAAGGCTGAAGTATTCGAGACCGGTATTAAAGCGATCGATCTCATCATTCCGTTTTTGAAAGGTGGGAAAGTTGGTCTGTTTGGAGGAGCGGGAGTAGGGAAGACCGTACTTATCCAAGAGCTTATTCGCAATGTGGCGACTGAACACGGCGGCTACTCCGTCTTCGCCGGCGTCGGTGAGCGCGTGCGCGAGGGCAACGATCTCTACCACGAGATGGAGGACTCAGGTGTGCTCGCCAAGACCGCGCTCATGTTCGGTCAGATGAACGAGGTGCCGGGCGCTCGTGCACGCGTCGCGCTCTCGGGGCTTACGCAGGCTGAGTACTTCCGCGACGAAGGTGGCAAGGACGTGCTCTTCTTCATGGACAACGTCTTCCGTTTCATTCAGGCAGGGTCTGAAGTCTCGTCGCTCCTTGGTCGTGTGCCGAGCGCGGTGGGCTACCAGCCAACCCTCGCTGAAGAAATGGGTAAGTTGCAGGAACGGATTACCTCGACGAAAAAAGGTTCCATCACCTCAGTACAAGCTGTGTATGTGCCGGCTGACGACCTCACTGATCCTGCGCCGGCGACGACCTTTGCTCACCTCGACGGTACCGTCGTGCTCTCTCGTGCGCTCGCTTCGCTCGGCATCTATCCGGCCATTGATCCGCTCGAATCCTCTTCAGCCGCACTCACACCTGAGATTGTCGGCGAGGAACATTACCGTGTCGCCAATCAAGTGAAGCTCGTGCTCCAGCGCTATAAGGACTTGCAGGACATCATCTCGATCCTCGGTATGGAGGAGCTCTCAGAAGAAGATCGACTCTCGGTGACGCGTGCGCGCAAGATCGAGCGATTTCTCTCTCAGCCGATGTTCGTCGGGGAGCCCTTTACCGGCCATCCGGGTCAGTATGTCTCGCGCGAGGAGACGGTGCGTGGCTTCAAAGAGATTGTCGAAGGGAAGCATGACGACAAGCCCGAACAGGCCTTCTATATGAAGGGGAGCATCGATCAGGTCGGCTAACTGGTACATGGCGAAGACCTTTCATCTCACGGTTGCACGAGTTGGCGAGAATCTCTTTGATGGAGAGGCGATCTCGGTAACCGTACCTGGTAAAGAGGGTGTATTTCAGATCCTTGCCGAACACGAAGCGTTTGTCTCAGAGATTGTGCCGGGGACACTGCACGTAAAGGCGATGGACGAGATTATTCATCAATTTGAGATGGTACATGGCGGCATCGCCGAAGTCTCACAGGGTCAAGCGACTATCCTCCTCTAGGAGTTGCGCGTTCCGTACAGGGCGTATACTAAAGGCATGACTTTTGAAGGCAATGGCGATGGCGGTGAGAGTATCCCGCGACGCCATCGGATACCGCATTATCACGGCGATCAGACACGAGTCATCTTCGTGATAGGTGCTGTGGTGCTCATTGTCGCGCAATCGACCGGTGCTGAACTCCCGCTCGGGACGATGGGAGCCGTCTTTGGTGCTGTCGTGCTTGTGGTTACTGCCGGCATCACCAATCCGGCGCAGGGGTGGATACATTGGTTCAACGAATTCATTGCTATGTACGGGACGCTTCTCTTCGGCACAAGTGCCGTGGATCACTATCGCACGGGTATTAGCATTTTTGATCCTGCGTTTATTTATATTGAGGCTCTTGCGCTCCTCTCGCTTGTTGCGCTTTACTTCACGACTCGCACTATCCGCGGCTTTCACCTACGACCGAGCCATTGAAAACCAAGGTTCGACCTTAAGAATTAGGATGTAAGGTCGAACCTTGGTTTTTGTGGTATCATTTCCTCATGTCATTCCAGAGTTTTTTGTTGAATCAGTATGCGAAGTGGAAGATGAAAGATGTGCCCGAGGCACAGCGCGAGCAGATGACTGCGCTCGTGACTAAGGATCCTCAGCTCTTCAAGAAGATTGGTGAAGAGATCGAGCGTCGCAAGAAGGGTGGGGAGAGCGAGATGAAGGCGGCCATGGAGGTGATGAAGAAATATCGCGCTGAACTCCAAGTGTTGATGCAGAAATAGTCGCCATGTCTTCTCTCGTCGCTCTTCTCGTCTTCTGTCAGGCACTCGGTGCAGTAACCGGCGCGTTCTCGGCAGTATGGGGCGAGCTCGCTTATCTGCGTGCGATGCGCGATGGCCGACTCGACCACGCTGAACGCGCGCATATGCAGGTGATAGGGCGCGGCCTCACCTGGGGTATGTCGCTCTTGCTCATCTCTTCGTTTACGCTTGTCATCATCGCCTATCTACTCAGGGTAGCCGACCAGCCGGCATTTGAAGCGGGATATTGGATCCTTATTGCGCTTGCACTCCTGGTGACCTATGTCTCGTGGGCGCTCTCGCGCGGACAGATCTCATTCGCTCTCGGCTCCGCTATTGCTTTTACCGGTTGGTGGTTCCTCGCCTTTCTTACGCTTGGACAGATACCTACGCTTTCATTCGGTGCGGCTGCTGCCTTCTTCGTCGTCGCGACCGCCATCTTCTACGCGCTTCTAGAGTACGCGCGCATGCTCGCCTTGCACAAGAAGTGAAATAGCCTTAGGGTGACTCTATGTTGAAAATAGGTATGGTTTGTCCCATATGAACCAATTTTTTCGACTAGGCAAAGGAAAAGGAATTCCATTCACTTTTACTATCGAATTGTCGCCACCGGACCGTCGGACTGTTCCTCGTGGAGGTCGAGGACAAAAGAGATTGCCTATTGAGAACTGATACTTATGAAAGTTGTCATTGCTGGAAGTGCGGGATTACAAGAGGAGATCCAGAAGTGGATTCAGTATTGGGACAGCAAGGAAGGGTATTCAGTACTAGATTACCCGCACGCACTACCGAGAGAAAATTTTGAGAGTCTGTACCCCACAGTGCATACGGATTTCTTTAAACACATAATCGAGGCAGACGTGTTGTTTATCGCCAATGATAAGAAGAAGGGCATTGATGGCTATATCGGTGCTGAGACTTTTGCAGAACTAGGATTCGGTTTAGCTCAAAATCTGGTGTACGGGAAGAATATCAAATTGATACTCGCGCATATGCCAGCAAAAGAAGTCGCGTGCTATGACGAGATAGTATTGTGGTTAAAACTTGGCTGGATAGAGATAATTCGGACATGATATAACATAGACATGAAGACCTCGGCTTTCATTGACGCATCCAACCTCTTTTACGGCGGCAAGAAATCGCTCGGCTGGAGCATTGACTACAAGAAACTGCTCGCGTATCTGAAAGAAAAGTACAATGTCGAGACCGCTTATTACTTCGGTGGTGTTGAGATACATCGTTTTCCGTTTGACTACCTCGCTCATGATACGGTACCCATTGAAGAGCTCGAAAAGTATCTGGCTGATCTCATACGCGAGAAAGGCAAATACATGACCGATGCGAAGCTAGTTCTGCTTGATCGACACTTGCGCCGTGTGCATTTCTATCTGCGATTAAAAGCTTTCGGATACCATCTTGTGCTCAAGCCAGTGAAGACCTACGAGGATGAGGACGGCAACCCGACCCGTAAGGCAAACTGTGATGTCGATATGGCTTTCTACGTGATGCAAAACGAGCACTCTTTTGATCGTGCTGTAGTGCTTTCTGGCGACGGTGATTTTTTACCTGTGCTGAAGCATCTGCGGAAAAGCGGCAAGGACGTGTATGTGCTTGCGCGAAGCAAAAGGACCGCGAAAGAGATAAAGCAATTTGCCGCAAGTGAGTTTCGAGATTTCGAATACCTGCGTGAACTACTGAAACGGGACGAGGAGGAGGGGGTATAAAACAGCGAGCGGCACCCATATAGGATACCGCTCAGGTCTGATAGAAGCATTGTATGCCATCTATTATGAAAAAGCAATGACGTTGGGGATAGTACTTTTGGTACTCTGACTTGTAATTTTGCGAAAAAGAAGGAATAGTGGGTAACATGCTTAAGATAGGAATTGTTGGTTTACCCAATGTCGGCAAGTCGACATTGTTTAATGCGCTCACGAAGGCGAGCGTGCCGGCAGAGAATTATCCTTTTTGTACTATCGACCCCTCGGTCGGTGTCGTCGGTGTGCCTGATGCGCGGCTTGGCGCGCTCGCGGACTTCTCGAAGAGCGAGAAGGTGGTCCCGGCGGCAATCGAGTTCGTCGACATTGCAGGCCTGGTGAAGGGCGCCGCTGAGGGTGAGGGGCTCGGCAATCAGTTCCTCGCGAACATTCGAGAAACGAATGCAATACTTCAGCTGGTGCGCTTCTTCGACGATCCGAACATCACGCACGTTGACAATACGATTGAGCCCTACAAGGACATCGAGATCATCAACATGGAGCTTGTGCTTGCTGACGGCGAGCAGGTGCGAAAGCGCCGTGACAAGATTGCGGGTGACCTGAAGGCGGGACGCAAGGAGTTCATCGCCGAAGATGCGGCGCTGGTGAAACTGATGCAGGGCTTCACTGCAGGCAAGCTCGCGCTCCATGCAGGGCTCACGGACGACGAGAAGAAGACGGTCGCGCATCTGAACCTGCTCACCATGAAGCCGATACTATATGCATTGAACCGGAAGAGCGGTGGGCACAATCTCGACGAACTTGCAGATGGTCGTGCGGAACGTGCGTATGAACTTATCAAGGATCTTGGCGGGCAGTATATATATCTCGATGCGGCGACCGAGCGCGAGCTAAACGACGTTGCCGATGACGATCGTCAGAGTTTTCGTCAAGAACTCGGTGTTAGTGAAGATGGTTTGGCCGGCCTCATTCGCGGCGCCTACGAGACCTTAGGCCTCATCTCCTTCTTCACTACCGGCACCGACGAGACGCGCGCATGGACGATTCCTGCCGATAGCACCGCGCCGGTGGCGGGTGCTGCCATCCATAATGACTTCCTCACCAAGTTTATCCGCGCTGAGGTGATCGACTGGAAGAAGCTCCTTGAACTTGGCTCCTACGCTGCCGCTCGTGACAAAGGTATGGTGCGCATCGAGGGCAAAGAGTACATCGTGAAGGACGGTGATGTGATGGTCTTCCTCCACGGCTAACCTGAAGTAAAGAAGTTTGACCTCTCGTTATTGCAGGTATCAACGATATGGTCCGGTCGGCACATATCGTGGATACCTTGACAAAAAAGAAGATGTCGTGATATGTTATAGGAGCCAATAGCCGAAAGGACGAGAGGCACCTGATCGTTGTTCAACCCAACCAAGGAGACTGCAATGCGCAAGCATCCCACAGCACCGCCTGGCGCCGCCGAGAGCCTGAATTTATTCAATGCGAACCTGGACCAGGCCGACGCCAACGAACGCGGCGCACGACGGCGCAATTTCGCGCAATAACCTGCTGCCGGCGCCGGCGGGCCAACGAAGGCCCGCCGTCTGCCAAAGAGCATCGTCGTAACCGACCCCCACCTTAGACGTGGGGGTTAACATTTGTGGTATAATCCATGTCTATGGACAAACCCAAAACAACAGCAAAGGACTTCTTCTTGTGGGCGGGTGCGATGGTTGCGTTCTATTGGAGTGTCATTGCGTTCATCCTCCTCACGTTTGACTATATCAATTACGTTTTTCCGAACGTGCTCTCCTACTATCCGGCCGATCCGTATCAGAGCGGCATCAGCGGCGAGATGGCGTCTATCATCGTGCTCCTACCGATCTACTTGCTCCTCATGTGGCTGATACATCAAGATGCGACGCGCGACCCTTCTCGCAATGAGATCTGGGTTCGTCGCTGGGCGCTCATATTGACCCTCTTTGTCGCCGGTGTTGCGATTGCGGTCGACCTTATCACACTTCTCACGACGTTCCTCAATGGCGAAGCCTTGACCATTGCCTTCTTGCTCAAAGTGCTCATCATCTTCCTTATTGCGGCGGGAGTGTTTATGCACTTCATCGCTGATCTGAAAGGATATTGGGACACGTTCCCTAAGCGGAGAAACGCAGTGCGCATCGGCGTTGCTGTCCTTGCGGTTGCGACGATAGTCGCCGGCTTCTTTATCGTCGGGACGCCAGCCGAGGCGCGCCTTGCCTGGTTCGATGCACAGAAGGTGAGCGACTTACAGAACATCCAGTCACAGATCGTGACGTATTATCAGGCCAAGCAGAAGCTGCCGGGCACGATTCTCGACATCAATAATTCCCTTGCCTACGGACCCATTCCGAACGATCCGCAGACGGGTAAGCCGTATACGTATCGGCCGGGTGAGGGTCTCTCGTTCAAGCTCTGTGCCGACTTCAACGTGCCGAGCCGTTCGACTCAGGTGCAGATAGATGAGACGCGCGCTGTCACTCTGACGCCAGCAGGCATTAAGGGTGCTATCCCGCAGGATAACTGGCAGCATGACGCTGGTCAGGTATGTTTTGATCGCATCATCGATCCGAGCTTCTATCCGCCGTTCAACAAGATCTAAGGGATTGAAATTGTGAATTGAAAATTGGAAATTCTAAAAATGGCGTACGATCATCGTGACATCGAGAAAAAGGCCCAAGAGAAATGGGCCTCGCTCGATCTCTATCGCGCAGACCTCACTGACGAGACCAAGGAGCCGTACTATCTGCTTGTCGAGTTCCCGTACCCATCCGGCGACCTGCATATCGGCCACTGGTACGCCTTTGCCGTCACCGACATCTACGCACGTCTCCTGCGCCTTCGGGGGAAGAATGTGCTTTTCCCGATAGGCTTCGACGCCTTCGGTTTGCCTGCCGAGAATGCGGCAATCAAGAATGGTGTCGACCCGAAAGAGTGGACCTATGCAAATATCGAACGGATGCGCACCCAGCTTAAGAGTATGGGCGCGTCCTTTGATTGGAGTAAAGAGGTGATCGCCTGCGACCCGAGCTACTATCAGTGGACACAGTGGCTCTTCACAAAACTCTTCGAACACAACCTCGCCGAACATCGAGAGGCATCGGTGAAGTGGTGCCCCAAGGACCAGACCGTGCTCGCAAACGAGCAGGTGATAGACGGTAAGTGTGAGCGCTGCGGCACTGAAGTTGTTGAAAAAAGACTCACACAATGGTTCTTCAAGATTACCGACTACGCCGAGCGTCTCCTCGATGGTCTCGAGAAGCTCCCGTGGCGTGAAGAGATCAAGACAGCACAGCGGGCATGGATCGGCAAGAGCGAGGGCGCGTATTTAGAATTCGGAATTAAGAATACAGAATTACGAATTAAGGTATTTACAACTAGGCCGGACACGGTGTACGGCGCGACGTATGTCGTACTTGCGCCAGAGCACGCGCTCGTCACTGCGCTCCTCGCAGGAGACCAGAATATAGAAAATAGAATATCGAATATAGAAGAGGTCCAAAAATACATACAGAGGACGGCACAGAAGACTGAGCGGGAGAGGAGCGAGAATAAAGAGAAGACGGGGGTGAAGCTCGAGGGAGTGAGTGCGATCAATCCTGCGACGAAAGAAGAGATCCCCATCTATATCGCCGACTACGCGCTTGCCTCGTATGGCACCGGCGCGGTGATGGCAGTCCCTGCGCACGACGAACGCGACATGGAGTTCGCAAAAAAGATGGAGTTGCCGATACGGCAGGTTGTTGAACCGGTACTCGTCCAGACGACCGGTACTGCGACGTTCCGGGCCGATGATCCGGCGCAGGACAGTCGCGGCATTATCGCGCTCGTGAAGCACTGGTCAGAGGACAAGTACATCGGCCTTCGGTGGCCTGTAGTTGCGTGGGGAACATTGCTTACCGGCGGCATCGACGAAGGTATGACCGCCGAAGACACGGTCCAGAAAGAAGTTGGAGAGGAAACCGGGTATACGAACATGAAGATTACGCGACTCGGTATGATACACAGCAAGTATTATCACGCACCGAAAGAGATCAATCGTTTCGGTCATGCCGACGCTTTCCTCGTAGAGTTGCTCGATGAATCCTCGATTCCTGTATCTGACGAGGAGAAGGCAAAGCATGAGGTACAGTGGTTGCCGTTCGACGAACTGAGGACATTCCTGACCGCTACGTCACATCCGCCGGTCCTCGATCTCTATCAAGGGAAGGCGTATACCGGCCCCGGTCTCCTGACGAACTCGGGCGAGTTTAACAGCAGAGACGCTGAAGAGGCGAAGTGGGACATTGTAGCCGCAGTCGGTGGTGAGAAGGCGACGATGTATCGCTTGCGCGATTGGCTCGTCTCTCGCCAGCGTTACTGGGGCTGCCCGATACCGATTGTCTATGATCCGGAGGGTAAGCCACATGCAGTCCCTGCTGAGCACTTGCCGTGGCTCCTGCCGACCGATGTCGACTTCAGACCGACGGGCGAGGCGCCGCTCGCTTCGTCAACAGAGCTTAAAGAGCGCGTCGTGAAGATATTCGGCGAGGGATGGACGCCAGAGTATGACACGCTTGATACGTTCGTGGACTCGTCGTGGTACTTCTTGCGCTATCTCGATGCACAAGACGCACACGACTTCTCTGACGCAGCGATGATGAAGAAGTGGCTGCCGATTAACCGTTACTCGGGCGGGAGCGAGCACACCACGATGCACGTGCTCTACGCACGATTCTTTATGAAGGCGCTCTACGACCTCGCCCTTGTGCCGACCGACGAGCCTTTTGCCGAGCGGTTTAATCGCGGACTTATCATGGGCCCTGACGGAGCTAAGATGAGCAAGTCGAAAGGGAACGTCATCAACCCCGATGAGTTCGTGCAGAAGTATGGTGCTGACGCCGTGCGTATCTACCTCGCCTTTATCGGCCCCTATAACGAGTCGGGGAGCTATCCGTGGAACTTAGATGGCGTCGCCTCGATGCACAAGTTTCTTGAGCGCATTGTGCGCCTTGTCGAGAAGAACTTGGGGGTCCAACACCCAAGTGACGAATATACAGTTAGTATCGAGCAGGCGCTCGCACGGGCGAGCAGTAAGATAATGGAGGATGGTGATCGGTTTAAGCTCAACACAGCTGTCGCGGCGCTTATGATTCTCATGAACGAACTTGAGGCGGCCTCGACAGTGCCGAATGGGACGCTCTCCAAGCTTGTCATCATGCTTGCGCCCTTCGCACCGCACCTTGCCGAAGAACTTTGGGAAAAATTGGGCGGAGAAGGGAGTGTGCACCAGCAGTCGTGGCCGATATTTGATGCGAGTGTGCTCGTTCGGGATACATTGGATATAACGGTACAGGTCGCCGGTCGCAGGCGGGGGAGTATTCGACTCTCGAACGAGGCCGACGAAGCTCTTGCAGTGGCTGAAGCTCTCAAGCTCCCGACAGTCGTGAATGCGCTTGGCGGGAAGGAGCCGACACGGATCGTTTATGTACCCGGCAAGATCGTGAATCTTGTGGTATAGTCCAGAAATACAGGGAGGGGTTGACTTATTATAAGGCATTTGCTATAAATTAGACCACATGGCCAAGGCTACAAAAAAGCGAGCGACAACCAAGGCGGCAGCGCCCGCAGCGTTTTCATTTGATAGTGCAGCACTCGTGAAGAAGCTCCTTGCCGCCGCCCCAGAGCGCGCTCGCGAGGTGCTTATTCGCCGCTTCGGTCTCGGGACGAACGCCACTCGCGAGACCCTTGAGGCAATCGGTGATCGTTCATCTATCACCCGCGAACGTGTTCGCCAAATCGAGGCCGCCGGCCTCGATGCGATACGCGCGAGCAAGATTTTCAAAGACTCGGGTGCCGCGTTTGAGGAGATCGCCCGCTTTATCGATTCACTCGGCGCTATTGTGCCCGAGGAGACGCTTCTTGCTGCACTCGGCAAGGATGAGAAGAGCCGCAACCGGTTCCGCTTCTTCCTCGTGCTTGATGCGACCTTCTTCCGCGAGCGAGAGACGAACGACTTCCTCGCACGCTGGCATATCGACTCTGCGACTGCGAAGGCGATTCATGATGCGCTCTCCAAGCTCTATGCGTCGCTCTCTGACGACGAAGTGCTTACTGAGGGTGAGCTTCTTGACCGGTTCCTCGAAGAGTTGAAGGGCGTGAATGACGCCTACAAGAACGAGGAGGTCTTGAAGCGCTGGCTCTCGCTCTCTAAGCATATCGGGAGCAATCCGCTCGCCGAGTGGGGCCGCATGTCGGCGCCCGCTATCCGCATCAAGGGCGTCCGTGACTATGCGTACCTCGCGATTAAACGCCATGGCTCTCCGATGCACTTCTCTGAAGTGGCGAAGACGATCGGCTCGCTCTTCTCTAAGAAGGCGCATGTCGCGACGACTCACAACGAGCTTATTAAGGATCCGCGCTTTGTGCTCGTGGGCCGCGGGCTCTATGCGCTCACGGAGTGGGGCTACAAGCCGGGCGTCGTGCGTGACGTGATCCGCGAAACGCTCGATGAGTCTGGTCCTCTCAAAAAGGATGAGATCATCAGTCGCGTGAAGCGCGCCCGCTTCGTCAAGGACAACACTATCTTGGTGAACCTGAACGACTCTCGCTATTTCAAACGTTTGAAGGACGGTCGGTACGCGGCAGTATAGATACCCACAAAATCAGCGGCGCCTGAGGGCGCCGCTGATTTTTTGTTGGTATACTCTAGGCACAATGTTACCGTTCCTTCACGGCCTCGAGAAATTGGAGAAGAAAATCACAGGCAAGATCGGCCTCCGGTTTGAGCAGTGGCCGGTCTTTATTCTCGGCCTCTCCATGCTTCTCGTCGCATTCGTGTTTATGCCGGGTGTGGTTTCTCTAGCATTCTCTCTGGCGCTCTTTCTGGCGCCACTATGGCTCCCGTTCCTCCTCGTGAATGGAGCGTGGAAGCTCTGGATCGTGCTTAAACGCTCAGAGTTCATTGCCGATCAGAACTATGTGCTCCTAGAAATAAAGCCGCCACGCAATCTCGTGAAGACGCCGATCGCGATGGAGGCATTCCTCTCCACCATCCATCTTACCGGTGGCGAGGCTACATGGTATGCGCGCTTCAAGGGCGGCATACGGCCGTTCTGGTCGCTTGAGATCGCCTCTTTCGAGGGGCAAGTCCATTTCTTTATTTGGACGCGTTCTGCGATGCGTCGGCTTGTAGAGTCGCAGATGTATGCACAGTATCCGGGCGTGCAGATTATCGAGACGCCCGACTACACACGACGTATCTCAGCGACGCCTGAAGAATGGGGAGTGTGGGGTTGTGATTTTAAACATACTGCCGAGGCTCCTCTGCCGATTAAAACGTATATCGAATATGGGCTCGACAAGGTGCAGAAAGAACCAGAGCAAGTCGATCCGCTCGCGAACCTTGTCGAGTTCATGGCCTCGATAGGGAAGGGTGAATACCTCTGGCTTCAGTTCGTTGTCCGCGCGCATAAGGGCGAGAGATATGGCACTACGCCGGCTAGTAACGAGAGCAGTAAGCGTAATGCTGAAGGCAAGCCGTATACGTGGAGAGACGAGGCAAAAGAGATGGTACAAAAGATACGGGCAGAAACGCGTGATCCCTATGTCGACATATTTACCGGCGAGGAGCGGCCCGGATTCCCGAATCCCACCAAGGGTCAGATGGAGAAGATGGCGGCTATCGAGCGCAATACGTCAAAGCTTGGGTTTGATGTTGGAGCGCGCGGCATCTATATCGCGAAGCCAGAGCACTTCAACGGTCCCACGATTGCTCATCTCATCGCACTCTTCAAGCCGTTTAGCACTGAGGGTTGGAACGGTATCAATTCAACGGCGTGGATGAAAACCTTCGATGATTATCCTTGGGAGATCGGTGCCGAGAAGAAGAAGGATCACTATCGTCGCGAACTCGTCGAGGCGTATCGTCGCCGACAGTTTTTCTACGACCCTTTTTTCGAAGGTGGTATACACGGACATGACACGATGGTGATGAGCACTGAAGAGCTTGCTACCATCTTCCATATCCCGTCGAAGGCGGTGGAGACGCCGAGCCTCGAGCGCATTCAGTCGGCGACCGGAGAGGCGCCTGCGAATCTTCCGGTCTAATGTTGTATGGATCTTTTCAGACGGAATCTTCCGTGGATTATCGCCTTTGCTCTCGCAGTGATCCTTGTTGCGGGATATCAATATACGTTCTCGCCGCCAGATGACTTCCCCTCGGGAAGTATTGTCAGCATCACGCGTGGCGCTTCAGCGACAGAAGTCGCACAAGAGCTTGCGAGCATGCACCTCATCAAGCATCCAGGGCTTCTGCGACTCTTCTTCCGTATCTCGGGGACAGGCGGAGGGATACACTCAGGTGCCTATCTCTTCCCATCGCCCGAGAATCTGTTTGTGGTTGCGTATCGACTGCTCTCCGGCGCCTACGGGCTCCCACCGGTGCGGCTCACCTTCATCGAGGGGATAACTGCGCGCGAGATAGCAGACCAGGTCGCGGGCGAATTTGAAATACCGGCAAAAGACTTTTTACAAGAAGCGCGCCAGTATGAGGGGTATCTTTTCCCCGACACCTATCTCTTCCCGCCATCCTCTACGGCCGCATCTATCGTCGCGACGATGCGAGAGAACTTTGAGACCAAGATAGCCACGCTCGCGGGCGACATCCAAGCCTCGGGGCGCTCACTCTCCGACACCGTCATCCTCGCTTCGCTCGTTGAGAAAGAGGCTCGTCAAAGCGAGAGTAGGCGCATGGTGGCCGGTATTCTTTTAAATCGCTTAAAGCTCGGCATGCCGCTCCAGGTGGACGCCGTCTTCGGGTACATCTTTAACCGCGATACCTACTCACCCTCCTTCGCCGACCTGAAAGTCGAATCGCCCTATAACACCTACACGCACACCGGCCTTCCGCCAGGGTCGATCAACAACCCAGGTCTCGACGCTCTTGAGGCAGTGCTGAATCCTACTAAAACCGATTATCTCTATTATCTCACGGGCACAGATGACCTCATGCATTACGCCACTACCTACGCCGGCCACCAAGCCAACCAAAGGAAATATTTACCCTGATGTGATTAGATACAGGCATGGAGATACGTGGAAAGAAGATATATGTAGGCCTCTCGGGCGGCGTGGATAGTGCTGTGTCGGCGGCACTTTTGAAAAAGCAGGAAGCAGACGTGACGGGCGTGTTTATCAAGGGCTGGTATCCGCCGGGTATGCCGTGCACCTGGGCCTCTGAGCGACGCGATGCGATGCAAGTGGCCGCACGTCTCCAGATTCCGTTTCTCACTCTCGATGCGAGCGCGGAGTACAAGAAGCATGTCATCGACTATCTGCTCGCGGAGTACCGCGCGGGGCGAACGCCGAACCCGGATGTGATGTGTAATAGGGAAGTGAAGTTCGGCGCTTTTTATCGCTTCGCGAAGGAGCAGGGCGCCGACGCGATCGCAACCGGACATTATCGTGCAGGAGAAAAAGATCAGAGCTATTTCTTGTGGGCAGTGCCGAAAGAAATTTTAGAAGAAACAATATTTCCTGTTGGAAAAATGGAGAAGAGTGCGGTGCGCGCACTCGCGAAGAAGTTCAATCTCCCGGTGGCCGAGAAGAAAGATAGTCAAGGGATCTGTTTTTTGGGGAGTGTATCGGTCAAGGAGTTTTTAGAAAAAGAGTTTGGAAGCGATAATCCGGCGCTCCTCTATACCATCGGACAAAAAGTCATGGGTGAATATGTCATAGGGAAAGACGTTGAGAAAAAAGAGATTAGAGTCTCGAAAACGCGCATCCTTGGCGCGCATGAGGTCAGGTTCTCTGAGGAGAATTGGTTTTCTGATTCAGGTACTGCGACCGAGGCTCAGTACCGCTATCGTGGCCCGCGTGTCGCGGGCCACGTCGAGGGCGACCGCTTCATAAGCTCTGCGCCACTTCCCGAGGCTTCTGCCCCCGGACAGTCTATTGTGTTTTATTGTAGCGGAGAGCTCGTGGGCGGTGGTATTATTGCAGGATGAATCAGAAACGTCTGTGGGCCTCTGCCGCCATTATCGCGATTGTCATCCTTGCTGGCTTTGTTATCTCTGTCCCGCGCGTTCGCGACATCCCGGAGACGCTCGTGCCTCGCACCTCCTCGGTGGGGGCGCCGGAGATTACGCTTCGTGACACGTTTAAGAAGGGTGTACACACTATCGCTGGTTCGCTTATGGCGAACGACGCCTGCTCCACCGTCTCATCGTCGGCGGAGCTTCAGGGCTCTGCCTCGAGTACGCAGAACATCCTCCTTGCGATCTTGCTTGAGAGCAGTTCGGGCGTGTGTCTTGAGTTGCCGACACGCATGACATTTCAAACAACGATTGAGGCGCCGGCGCGTCTCCCGATCATAGCAACAGTGAACGGCGAGTCAGCGACAACGACATCACCATGACGACCTTGCCGATTATCAGCAAGGCTGATGGTTCAAAAGAAATCTTCGATCCGGGGCGTCTGATAACGTCGCTTGAGCGGGCGGGAGCCGGCGAGCACACTGCAGAGCGCATTGCCGAGAGCATCACGAGCTCCGTCGTTCCTGGTGCGTCTTCGAAGGAGATCTATGCGCGTGCCTTTGCACTCTTGCGTAGAGAGGCGCGTCCGATTGCCGCACGCTACGCGCTCCGACGTGCCCTGCTTGAACTCGGTCCCACTGGCCATCCGTTTGAGGATTTCATCTCGCATCTCTATCGTACCGAGGGATGGCAGGTAGAGACGCGCAAGATCATACGAGGGAAGTGCGTCTCACACGAGGTCGATCTGTATGCGTCACACTTGGGACAAAACGACTTTCTTGCCGCTGAACTCAAGTATCACAACGATCCAGGCTACAAAACTGATTTGAAGGTCGCACTCTATGTGAAAAGCCGTTTCGACGACATCTTCGCTTGCAGTCCTGAGACTCGCGATTGTCCGCTCAATCGCGGACTCTTGGTCACCAATACCAAATTCACTTCTGAGGCGATTGCCTATGCTGAGTGTGCCGGCGTGGAGCTCCTTGGGTGGAGTTATCCGGTCGCCGAAAGTCTCTTCGTGCGCATGAGCCGATCGGGTGTGTATCCGATCACGACCTTGACCGGCCTCTCTCACGCCGAGAAACGGCTTCTCATCGAGTATGGCGCTATCGCCGTTGACGAGATACTCCGTAATCGTCGTTTGCTCGATATTCTCCACCTTTCCAGCGTTCGCGTGGGCGAAGTTCTTGCTGAGGCAGAAGGTCTGCTTGCACTCCCGCAAGCGTCACAGTACGCTCCACTATGATGAACAACTTTTCTATGAATTCATTCATCGTCGGTACCATGTTCGGCGTTCTGCTCGCGGGGGCATGGTTCCTTGGTAGCGAGACATCGCTCTTGCCGGTGTTTTCCTCTTCGCGTCTCGCGACGAGCACTGAGAGTGTCATACAAAAAAGCGGAGCAGTCTCGGTCGCCGATCAACCTTCCGGCGATACGGTCATCGTCGAATCAGTCACGGTCCCGCCGCCGGGCATCTGGATCGCAGTACGAGAAGTGATAAGTGGCGATCTTGGGAACGTCCTTGGTGCTGTACGCGTGAGTGGTCCGAAGAGTAATCTCAGTATCCCGCTCCTTCGGGCGACTGAGGCAGGACGCTCGTACGTCGTCCAACTCTATCGTGATGACGGTACGGGTGATTTCGATCCTGCAGTAAATAGTGTGTATGTCGACTTCGACACGGGCGCACGCGTGGTCGCGTTCTTCAAGACGATGGAATAATATGGCGGGTCCCCGGCGTAACAGCACGTTCGATCCATCTTCACCGGAGCCGTTTAAGGTAAGTCGCTCGAAGATCGATCTCTTCTGCGAGTGTCCGCGCTGCGCGTACCTCGATATGCGACTCGGCGTGAAGCGTCCGTCGATGCCTTCGTTCACACTTAATAACGCCGTCGACGAGCTCCTAAAGCGCGAATTCGATATCCATCGTGTAAAAGGTACCAAACATCCGCTTGTCCTGAAGTATGGCCTCGACGCGGTGCCATTTGATGATCCTCGTATGGAAGAGTGGCGCGATGCGCTCCGCCGCGGCATCGCGTATCTCCATGAACCGACCAATATTCTCGTGCGTGGTGGTATTGACGATGTGTGGATTACTCCAGAGGGCGAGCTCATCATCGTCGACTATAAAGCGACCAGCAAGAAGATCGGCCCAAGCACAGAAGACGATCTCTATGACTCGTACAAGCGCCAGCTCGAGATCTATCAATGGCTCTTTCGCAAGAACGGCTTCGCCGTATCGCCGACGGTCTACTTCGTCTACGTGAACGGCAAGTCCGATGTCGAGGCGTTTGACGGCAAACTTGAATTCGACATCGAACTCATCCCGTATACCGGCAGTGATACCTGGGTCGAGCCGGCAGTTTATGACCTGAAGAAGATGCTCATGAGCGACGAGATACCGCCGACAGGTACCTCCTTCGGCGGCGGGCCGTGCGAGCACTGTGCCTACCGCGAGAACGCGGGGAAGATACTCCTTGAACTTCATACCAAAAACAAGAAGAGAGAGTAATGTATAGGAACATGCGAAGTACGTCATTTGTGAAACGAGTCAGAGACGCCGTACGACAGATACCGCGAGGGGAGACGCGCTCCTATGGAGAGGTTGCGCGAGCAATCGGTTACCCGGGTGCGGCTCGCGCGGTCGGCACGGTGATGAAGAATAACTTCGACCCGAGTGTACCGTGTCACCGCGTTGTCCGCGCCGACGGAACGATCGGCGACTACAATCGTGGCGGTGAACGGGCGAAGAGGCGATTACTCGAGAAAGAAGGTGCCGTATGCAAGTAAAGATCGAGCCGTCATGGGCGAAACATCTCTCGGGAGAATTCGAGCAGACATACTTCAACGAGCTCACCGATTTTGTAAAAAAAGAATACCAAGAAGGCAAAGTGTATCCGGCGCCTAAAAACATTTTCCGTGCGTTTAACCTGTGTCCGTTCGATAAGGTAAAGGTCGTGATACTCGGCCAGGACCCGTACCATGGCGACGGCCAAGCGAACGGCCTCGCTTTTGCGGTAGACGAGGGCACAAGAGTTCCGCCGTCCTTGCAGAATATGTTTAAAGAGATCGATAGTGATTTAGCTTGTGTAAGTCTGACTTACACAGAACGCAGTGGGGATTTGTCGCGTTGGGCGAAGCAGGGAGTCCTGCTGTTAAACGCAACCCTCACGGTCCGTGCGCACCAGGCCGGCTCGCACCAAGAGAAGGGGTGGGAGCAATTTACCGATGCCGTTATCCGCGCGCTCTCTCTAGAGCGCGCGGGCCTCGTCTTTATGCTCTGGGGCAACTATGCCAAGTTGAAGGGTGCGCACGTCGACCGCAATAAGCACCTGGTGCTCGAGGCCCCGCATCCCTCTCCCTTCTCTGCTCATTCGGGCTTCTTCGGCTCTAAGCACTTCAGTAAGGCAAACGAGTACCTCATTTCTCACCACGCAACTCCCATCGACTGGCTTTAAGAAATCTCACTATCTTTGTCGGTCGTCCAAAATAGTGAGATGCACATCTGTGGTGTTTTTTATCTCAAAATCGCTTTACCTTACTGTGAACTATCGACGATGCTAAGGTAAACCTAATTCAGCCTATTTCTTCTTCCAATACGGTTCGAAGTTGAGGATTTCTGACGTGAGGTCTTCGGCGCTCTGGCCCTTGTAGCAGATCGCGCGGTCGTCGACGTAGACAAAGGCTATTGGCTTGCCTGGATTCTCGCCCTCCTTGTGCGGTTGGCGGTTGATGTAGTCAACGGGTATCGAGAATCGCTCGCAATACATTTTGAGAAATTCGTCACCACGTGTGGAGTGGAGGAGTATCTTGCAGCCCTTCTCCTTGAGAGTCATGATCGCCTTCACTACTTCACTATTGGGCTCCTGCACATCATCTTTGACCACGAACCCATTGTAGGTGGCGAGCACACCGTCGAAGTCAAAGGCAATTATAGGGGAAGAAGTATTCATTGGGTAAAGCTTACCAGATTTTTGCTCGCGCTTTGGGCTCGCGATAGAGTGTGTCGCCCTTCGAGACGCCGAAGGCTTCGTAGAACTCAGGGAGATTGGAGGCGGGGCCGTTGATGCGGTAGATGCCGGGGGAGTGCGGGTCGGTGAGTACCTGCGACTTCTCTGCTTCGGGGCGACGATTCTCGCGTTCGAAGAGCCCGAAGCCGAGAAAGAATCGTTGTTCAGGAGTGAATCCACCGATATCTCTCCGCCCCGTCTTCTTAAGGCAAAGTTGGTACGCGTCGAAGGCGATCGAGGCGCCGCCGAGGTCAGCGATGTTCTCGCCAAGCGTAAGCTGACCATTCACGTTTAACCCGCCCGAAACTTTATATTCGTTAAACTGCTTCACGAGCACCTGCGCTTTCTTCGTGAAGCGAGCGTTGTCCTCCCTCGTCCACCAGGTCTTCCTATTACCCTTGCCGTCGAACTTCGCGCCCTGGTCGTCGAAGCCGTGGGTTATCTCGTGCCCAATCACCGCGCCGATCCCGCCATAGTTCAGTGCGTCGTCAGCGTCTTTTGAGAAGAAGGGCGGCTGGAGAATCGCCGCAGGGAAGACGACGTCGTTTAAGCCATAACTACAATAGGCGTTTACGGTCTGCGGCGTCATGAACCACTCCTTGCGGTCGACCGGCTTCTTGAGTCGACGCATCACGCGTCCATGTTCGAGCTCTATCGTACGGATCGCATTGCCGAAGTAGTCGTCAGGGCGGATAACGAGCCCTTTGTAACTCTTCCACGTGTCGGGGTAGCCGAGCTTGCGGGTCATCTGATGGAGCTTCGCTATCGCCTTCTTCTTCGTCCCCGTACTCATCCAGTCGAGATTCTTGATGCGGTTCTCGTATGCCTCGAAGAGGTCTGCTACCACCTGCACGATCCGCTTCTTCGCCTCAGGGCCGAAGTACTCCTGCACATAGAGCTTGCCGAGTGCCTCGCCGAGCGCGCCGTTGGTCGCGCCAAGCGCGCGGCGCCACAAGGGCTTCATCACCTTCACCCCAGAGAGCACTGTCCCGTAGAAGGCGAAGTTCTGCTTCTCAAACCTGGCCGAGAGATAGCTCGCTGAACCACCCACGAGGTGCCACGTGAGGAAGGTCTGCCAATCTGCGAGAGGCTCCCGTGCGAGCATCGCACTTACTGCCTTGAGGAACTTTGGCTGCATCACGACGACATCGCGAAGCGCTCCTGTCCCGATGATCTTGAAGTAGGAGTCCCAGTCGACGCCGCGCGCGAGACGTGTAAGCGCCGAGAGGGACATCTTGTGGTACGTTTTGTCGACGTCACGCAAGTCCTCCTTCGTCATCGAGATCTTCGCGAGGGCAGTCTCGAGGCGCATCACGGTCTCACGACTCTTCTTGGCCTCGGCTGTACTCTTGCCCATGAGGGTGAAGATCGCCTCAATATGTTTCTCGTAGGCGGCGCGCACGCGCTTCGACTCGGCGTCGTCCTTTAGGTAGTAATCGCGGTCGGGGAGACCGAGTCCGCTCTGGTGGAGGTAGACGATGTAGCGCGTGCTGTCTTTATTGTCCTGATCGACGCCGAGACCCCAGGGCCCGCCGCCGCCAATCTTCTCGAGGTGCGCCATGGTTGCAACAAGCGAAGGAACATCCTTCACCTTATCGATACGGTTGAGCCACGACAGGAGCGGCGTAAGACCGAGCGCATTCCTTTTCTGCATATCGAGACCTGAGCGATAGAAGTCGCGCACCATCTCCGACGCCGAAGGGTCGGAGCCCCGACCGGAGCGTCGGGGCTGTTTAACGAGCTTTGTTACCAGAGTGCGGAGTTTTTTCTCAGTGTCGTAGCGGAGCATCACGAAGGAGCCCCAGCGCGACTCGTGCGGCGGGATCGGATTCTTCTTCAGCCAGCCACCGTTGGCATAATGATAAAAATCATCCTGCGGACGCACCTTAGGATCCATGTCTCGCGCATCAAATCCCCAATCTTTTTTCATTGGGCTCATAGTATACCCAGCACCCAACATAAACAAAGAGATTTCTGCAAAATTGCAACATAACGCAGCTATCCAAAATACAATGCGGTCGCATTGTATTTTGGATAGCTTGTTTAATTCATCATAATGTTGTATAAGTTCAAACGGATGTTCTCCCAGGAGACCGTCTGTTTCATTAACCCGCGCAACCCCAGGGATGCGTATTCCAGAGAGCCAACGAAAGGAGAATCAAATGAATCGGCACGTGCCTGGAAACAAAAGGAAAGAAGTTGCTGTACCTGAACGTCCGCTCGAAGAACAGACGGACATCATGTGGCGCAAGCTTGGCGCAAAGGAGGTGTTTACGCGCATGCGTGGCAAGGTTGCTGGCTTCCCCATGTGGGAAATGCTAGACCTTGATTCCGACGACTCGCCGACTGCATCATTGCGCAAGTATGACCGATACGTGTCCAATCTTCGTGTCATGCGCAATTTTGTCGTTTGGCTGCGGTGCAATGGTTGCCGCGCAGCTGCGTTTGAGCTTCTCCGCGCGCTGGAGGATGAAGAGTACGTCATGTGGTGCGAAGACATACCGATCGAGTCTTCCGCAAAAGTGGTTGTGGCGATCTTTAATCCCATAACCACCATGCGGTTATACCACTGGTATGAGTCAGACCAGCGCTATAGCTTTACGGAACCGACGGACGAGACCGGTGAACTTCTTGCGATGTTCCCTCGACTCAGGGAAGATTTCTTCGCAATCATCCGCGCATCTATCATTGACCCGATACTTGCACAATCTTCTGCTGGGCTAGGTAAGCGCTTCCAATGTATGAGTTGGACCGGAAGCAATTTTCCTCTGTACAGTCGGCCATCGAACGGCGATGTCTATCGAGAATCTGATATGCGGAAGACGTATAACAATGGGGCATTCGCGTATCTATTCCCGGGATGCGATCAAGGCGAGTTCTTGTCCTGGCTGCCACGCAAGCTGCAAGATTCCGTGGCGACTTGGCAAATGCAGATACCTGAGAAAAAGTTGCTCGGTATCCAGTATCTCAGATTTGCACTCGTGCCAGAGAGAGATCATCCAAAGTGGCAGAAGTTGTACCGATCTCAAGCAAGTCCGGGAATTGCCGTCGGCATGGGGGCGATCTTTGACCCGAAGGATGAATTGGAAAAGAGCGCGGGCACAATAATGCTCCACAACCGATAGATTCAATTGAAAGCGCCGGCAGAAAATGCCGGCGTTTTTTTATGCTCGGGCACATGGTATCTTCTTATCTATGACCCCCATTAGAAAGTTCGAAGACTCGCGTTCAAACGGGGCAAGTGTCGCAGAGGTACGCAAGCGATACTTAGACTTTTTCGCCAAGCGAGGGCATGCCGTGATCCCCTCGGCACCTATCGTGCCTGAGAACGACCCGACCACGCTTTTTACCAGCAGTGGGATGCAGCCTTTGATACCGTACCTCCTCGGTGAGCCGCACCCGAAGGGGAGTCGTCTCGTTGATTCGCAGATGGCGGTTCGTACCGGAGATATCGAAGAAGCCGGTGACAACCGTCACCTGACCTTCTTTGAGATGCTTGGCAACTGGTCCTTGGGCGACTACTTCAAGCAGGAACAACTCCCGTGGGTGTTTGAATTCCTCACCTCAAAAGAAGAGGGGCTTGGTTTCGATCCTGCGAAGCTCTACGTGACCGTCTTTGACGGCGATGTTGATACGGGAATGGATCTCGATACCGAAGCGGTTGAAATATGGAAGAAGAATTTTGCCGCGAAGGGGATACCTGCAGAGCTCGTCCGTATCGGGAGCGAAGAGGCCGGCTACGAGAAGGGTATGCAGGGTGGCCGCATCTTCTCGTATGGAGCAAAGAAGAATTGGTGGAGTCGCTCCGGTGTCCCGGCGAACATGCCTGCCGGCGAGCCCGGAGGCCCTGACTCTGAGATTTTCTACGACTTTGGTACCCCGCACGATCCGAAGTGGGGCAAGGAGTGCCACCCCAACTGCGACTGTGGCCGTTTCGTCGAGATTGCAAACTCTGTTTTCATGCAGTTCATCAAGCAGGCTGACGGTTCGTTCAAGGAATTGCCGAAGCGGAATGTGGACTTCGGTGGTGGACTCGAGCGCCTCACGTCAACTACGTTGGGTACTTCAGATCTCTATGTGACCGATGTCTTTGCGGGGGCTCGCGGTGTACTCGAGGCACATTCAGGCAAGTCGTACGCCGACTCAGACGAGACTATACGCTCGTTCCGCATTATTCTTGACCACATTCGTGCAGCATCGTTCATCATCGCCTCGGGAGTACGTCCGGGTAACAGCGAGCAGGGCTACATTCTCCGTCGGCTCATTCGCCGTGCAATACGCGAGATAGACAGGCTTGGTATCAAGGAGGCGATTCTGCCCGAAGTGGCCAGTGGTTATGCCGACGAGTATGCTGAGCAGTATCCATTTGTGGGGAAGGCAAAAGAAAAGATTGCAGATGAACTCGCGAAAGAGGAGGCGCAATTCCGCAAGACGCTTGCACAGGGTCAGCGCGAGCTCGAGAAGATGGGGGACAATGTGGACGCCTTTATGCTCTTCACGACCTATGGGTTCCCGATCGAGCTCACTGCCGAGATCACAAAGGAGCGTGGACTCTCAATCGATCAAGATGCTGTGCAGAAGCAGATGCAAGAACACCAGGCACTCTCGCGCGCGGGTGCCGCACAGAAGTTCGCGGGCGGGCTCGCCGACCACGCCGAGCAGACGGTGCGCTACCACACCGCTCACCACTTACTTTTGAAGGCCTTACAGACCGTACTCGGGCCTGACGTCCACCAGCGGGGGAGCAATATCACGAGCGAGCGCCTGCGTATCGACTTCTCCTACGGTACCAAGATGACTCCAGAGCAAAAGGCCGAGGTGGAGAAGATCGTGAATGAGAAAATCGCAGAGGCGATCCCAGTCATCCGCACCGACATGAAGAAAGAAGAGGCTGAGAAGCTCGGTGCCGAGCACGAGTTCGGCGCGACTTATCCTGATACCGTGTCAGTGTACTCAGTCGGCCCGCTCGACAACGCATTTTCAATAGAGTTCTGCGGTGGTCCACACGTGGCGAACACAAGCGAGCTTAGCGAAGGAGGCAAGCATTTCAAAATTATGAAAGAAGAAGCGTCTTCTGCCGGCATTCGAAGAATAAAAGCAGTGCTACAATAACTAAATGAGTTTTCTCGTTGACCTCTTCAACTCTGAGAAGAAAGGGAAGTCAGTGGTGCTTATCGATATCAACACGAGCTCGGTTGCGGGCGCGTATGTGTATTATGGAGAGGAGGCATTGCCGGTCGTTCTCTATACGCGTCGTTTGCCTATTGAAACGCATTCTAGAGAGTCAGAGGAGAAGGCGATGGCGCGCGCACTCCAGATTCTCGGCGATACACTTATCCGCGAAGGCGCTCCACTGCTCGCCCAAACGACCGGAAGTGGCAGTGCGGATGCGATCATTGTTGCCATAGGTTCGTTATGGCAGACGACGTCAGTGCGCACAGAGACGTTCGAAGAAGAACAGCCTTTTGTCTTCACACGAAGCCTCGTCACCGCGAAGCTCGAGACGACTGCGGTTACCGCAGAAGGGAAGGCGCTCGTCGACGAGAGCATTATTGGCACCATTTTAAACGGATATGAGACGCGCGATCCGTATGGGAAAGAGGCGCGCCGTGCATCGGTAATCGTCCTTACTTCGTCTATCGACGAACACGTCGCAGAAAGCGTTGTGTCGATCTTGCGAGGAGTCTTTCATTCCAAACATATTCAACCCATCGCAAGCCCTTCGCTCCGCTTTCAAGCGATACAGAGCGCTTTTCCCCATGAACGCGATGCACTCATCGTAGACGCGATTGAACCCTTCACCTCTATTGCACTCGTACGTAGAGGCCTTATCGTCTCCACCTCTCGGATCGAAGTTCCGACCACCGCTGCACATCTGAGCGACGAGTTTGCCGAGCTAGCGCGACAGTACCCACTCCCACGGACAATCTTTCTTCTCGCACATGAGACAGAGACGCAGGCCCTACAAAAGGCTCTTGGCTCGACGAACTTGGGCGAACTCTGGCTCTCCGACAATCCGCCGAGAATCGTCTCTGTGCTTGCGAGCCATGTCGTTCCACTCGTGCGCCAAACCACCTCAGCGCCGCCCGATCTCTCGCTCCTCCTCATGGCGGTGTATTCTCAACACGCCGCCCTTGTGGATACGATGTAAACATTTCATATCTGCACGTTATCCCTTGCACTGGTATACTAGCCACATATGCGCACCCTAAACGACATCACCCCGCCGTCTCGCCGAAGAGAATTTGAGCCAGCCTCAGTACACGCACACGGAAGGCCGCCTCGGTTCCCGTATACAACCTTACTCGCTATCGTTTTGGTCATCGGCGCTTCCATCGGCGCGCTCTTCTACTTCTCAAGTGCTAAGGTAGATGTAACGCCGAACACCGTGTCAGCCGCAGTGCAGAGCTCGTTCACGGCGACTAAGAGCTCTGGCGATCTGCCTTTTGAGATCATCACGGCACAGAAGATCGCTTCACAAAGTGTGAAGGGGAGCGGGACCAAGGCCGTGCACTCCTCTGCTTCGGGCACCCTTACCATCTACAACACGCAATCTAAATCGCAGAGACTTATCGCGAACACGCGTTTCGCGACTACTGCCGGGCTCATCTTCCGCATCCGCACAGCCGTGACGGTACCTGCAGGCACGACGGCGAAGCCGGGTAGTGTGACCGCCAAGGTGTATGCCGATCAGGAGGGCAGTCAGTACAATGTCGGTCCAACTTCCTTCACGATCCCCGGCTTCGCCGGTACGCCTCTAGAGGCTGAGGTATACGCTCGTTCTACAAGCGCGATGTCTGGCGGCGCTTCAGGAACTATCCCTGTTGTAGATAGTGCACTTGAATCTCAGGCGAGAAGTGCACTTATCACAGCACTCGCACCCGACCTTCTCGAGAGCATCCAGACACAGATCCCTGAGGGCTACACACTCCTCGCTGGCGCGGCGACTACCACCTATGACGCACTTGAGGCTGCGCCATCATCAACGACCGGCATGGTAGAGGTGAAGGAGCAGGGCACCATTACCGCCATCATCTTCCCGAATGCTACTCTAGCTAAAAGTGTAGCATCGTCAGTGACGGGCCTTGGCTACAACGGCGAGCCGCTCACACTCGCGCCTGCGAGCAAGCTCACCCTTGCCGCGACTGGCCTCCCCGACCCAGAGACGACCACCTTCACCTTCACGCTCTCCGGTACAGCGTCGCTTATCTACACGGTAGATCCGACCCGTATCGCGGCGGCCGTAAGCGGGAAGACCCGTTCGGCCGCCGAAGTGGCGCTCACCAACTATCCGGAGGTCAAGCGAGCCGTCATCATCCTCAGGCCGTTCTGGCGTCAAACCTTTCCTCAGGACCCAGCCACTATAGCGGTCTCAGTGGCTACCCCTTAAGGCACTGCTATTTGACGATTTAAGACCTACCTGCTAGATTATTAAGGTACTGCATGGATAACGAGTAATGATGAGTGAAGGCGACGAAACAAAATCAACAACGGTAGGGACCGTTGAAGAAGTGTTGCCTAATTCACTTTTTCGTGTCCGCCTTGCGGCAAGCGAGGAGGGAGGTGAGGGAGAGCTCTTGCTCGCCTATCTTGCAGGGAAGATGCGTTTGCATCGTATCCGCGTCCTGGTCGGCGATCAGGTGGATATGGTGCTTGACCCGTACGGAGGTCGCGCAAGGATCGTGCGTCGATTGACCTGAAATATTTAAACATTCAAATATTTAAAAATAAAAAGATGAAAGTCCGTGCCTCGATCAAAGTCCAACAGTCAGGAGATCAGCTCGTCCGCAGAGGCGGGCGCTTGTACCGTATCAATAAGAAAAATCCTCGCCGCAAGGCGCGCCAGGGCTAAAGCGTTATAAATTTTCAATTCACAATTTTCAATTTTACAATTATGCGTATCGCCGGCGTCACTCTCCCAGATAATAAGCAACTCGCGTATTCACTGCCGCTCATTTTCGGCATTGGCCCGACGCGTGCTCGTAGCATCTTGAAGGAGGTTGGTATCGCCGCCACAAAGAAGGGCAGCGAGCTCACGGCCGATGAGGAGCAAAAGATCCGTGCGCTCGCAGAAGGATTCACGATCGAGGGCGAGCTTCGTCGCGAGATTGGTCAGAACATCAAGCGCTTGAAGGACATCCGCTCAGCACGCGGTGATCGTCACAGTCGCGGTCTACCAGTGCGTGGTCAGCGTACCAAGACGAATTCAAGAACTCGTCGCGGCAACGTGCGCAAGACGATGACCTCGGGTCGCCGTACGCTCGAAAAGACGTAGTCTTTATATTTAAATATTTAAACTTTTAAATTTTCAACATGGGAAAAAAACGAATCATCAAAAAGAGCGGGAGAGGCATGGATACAGGACGCAAGGAGCGTGCACTGTCCAAGGTCACCAAGCGTCACCTCGAGAAGGGTGTGCTTCATATTGAGGCGACCTTCAACAACACCAAGGCTATCCTCACCGACGAAAAGGGTAATGCTGTCGTCTCCTCTTCTGCTGGCGCACTCGGCTTCTCGGGTGCACGCAAGTCGACGCCGTATGCCGCCGCCAAGGTTGGCGAATTTCTCGGCGAGAAGGGTATGATGATCGGCTTGAAAGAAGCGTCCGTCGTTATCCGTGGGGTCGGTGCTGGTCGAGAGTCAGTGCTCCGCGCCTTCTCCGGCAAGGGCGTCCAGATCAAGTCGATTAAAGACGTGACGCCGGTGCCGCACAACGGTCCGCGTGCTCCTAAACCACGCCGCATATAATATGAAAACAGGACCACGATACAAGATAGCGAAGCGTCTCGGTGCAACCGTCTTCGAGAAAGCACAGACTCAGAAGTTTGCGGTCTCTGCCGAGCGTTCTGCCAAGAACAAGCGTCGCGGACGCGGGCGCCAGAGCGAGTACGGTAAGCAGATGCTCGAGAAGCAGAAGGTGCGCGTCACCTACGGCCTCACCGAGCGTCAGTTCCGTAATTACGTTCGTAAGGCGCTTGAGGCGCACAACACGGCCCCGAAGGACCGCCTCCACGAATTGCTCGAGACACGCCTCGACAACGTCGTCTGGCGTCTCGGCCTCGCGACGACTCGTCGCGGCGCACGTCAGATGGTTGCTCATGGCCATGTGATGGTGGGCGGCAAGAAGATGCGTGTGCCGTCGCATCTGCTCTCGGTCGGCGGCATTGTCAGCATTCGCGAGGGTTCAAAGGAGCATGGCGTCTTGGTGGGCTTCGCAGAGAAGTTCGCCGAGCGCCCGCTCCCGTCTTGGCTCTCGTGGAATGTGCACAAGATGGAGGGCTCAGTCGTTGAGCGGCCGACGGCCGCCTCAGCCGACCCGGCAGGCGACTTGGTCGCCGTGCTCTCGTTCTACACGAGGTAAAATATTTAAAGTTTTAAATATTTAAAAATTAATTAATTGGTAATTACGATTGCGTTATGGAATACCACATCACCCTACCGAGTAAGCCCCGTATCGTTTCTGAAGAAGGTCTTCAGGGCGTCTATGAGATCGACTCGCTTTATCCGGGCTACGGCCACACGCTCGGCAACAGCCTTCGTCGCATCATCCTCTCCTCTCTTCCGGGCGCGGCGGTGACGCAGGTGAAGATCGAGGGCGTCGCGCACGAGTTCGCTACTATCGATGGTGTTCGAGAGACGGTCATGGAGATATTGCTTAACCTCAAGCGCATTCACTTCGTCCTCCATGGTGACGAGCCACAGACTATCTCACTTATCGTGAAGAATACCGGTGAGGTTACGGCCAAGGATTTCAATTTGCCGAGCCAGGTCGAGATCAAGAATCCGGAGCAGCACATCTGCGACCTCTCGGGTAAGGCGGTGCTCGAGCTCGAGGCGACCATTGAGCGCGGCCTCGGTTACGTGCCGCGCGAGGTACTCACCAAGGATAAGGTCGATATCGGCACCATCGCACTCGATGCGACCTTCACACCGATTCGTCGCGTGAACTACGAGGTGGACAATATGCGTGTCGGTGACCGCACTGACTTCAACCGTCTGCGCATCCTGATCGAGACGAATGGTACCATCTCGCCACGCACCGCACTTGAACAGTCTATCGAGACGATGATTCACCAGCTCCGCGCGGTGATCGGCTTCCAAGAGAGCGAACCAGTCGCCTCTGATAGTGCAACCTCCAACAAGACAGAGGGTGCGACTGAAGCGGCCAAGGTAAAGCTCACCGATCTGGGTCTCTCGACACGCATCGTGACCTCACTTGAAGGTGCAGGTATCAAGAGCGCCGCAGGTCTTGCTCGCAAGACAGCCTCGGCGCTTAAAGAGCTCGATGGTATCGGTGAGAAGGCGGTCGAAGAGATCAAGGTGGCGCTCGCTGGCTACGGCCTCACGCTCAAGAGCGAATAACGGTAATTATCTCTGCATATGGCATTTACTAAAAAAGCACAGACCTTCCATCGCGAGACCGGCCAGCGCTCGGCGTTAATCCGTTCGCTCGCACGTTCTCTCGTGCTTGAGGAACGCATCTCGACTACCGAGGCCAAGGCCAAGGCGCTCCGCCCGTTCGTCGAGCGCCTGGTCACGTATGCAAAGACCAACACGCTCGCCAGCCGCCGTCTCGCCATCACGCGCATTCACGACAAGGAGGCAGTGGCCAAGCTCTTCGGCACTATCGGCCCTCGCTATGCGACTCGCAAGGGCGGCTACACTCGCATCACCAAACGCACGCTCCGCGGGAGCAATGATGCCCGCAAGCTTGCTTACATTGCGTTTGTCTAGTATTCATTACGTATCCATGGCAACTTCAAACATTAAACCAGCGCCAAGCACCTATACTATCGATGCGACCGACCGTACCCTCGGTCGCGTGTGTAGCGAGGCGGCGAACGCCTTGCTCGGTAAGAAGAGCGTTCACTTCGCCAAGAATCAGGCGATACCAGTCACCGTTACTATCAATAATGCGAGCAAACTGCACATCACCGATCGGCGTGCGAAGGGCAAGGTCTATACGCGCTACACCGGCTACCCTGGTGGCCTTCGCGAGACGCGCATGGACGTGATGATCGATAAGAAGGGCATTGCTGAGGTGGTGAAGAAGACCGTCGACGGCATGATCCCGCGCAACAAGCTGCGCAAGCCGCGCATGCAGAACCTCATCGTTAACGCGTAATACTATGGCCTCAAAAAAATTCATCACTGCCGTCGGACGCCGCAAGACCGCCATCGCGAGTGTGCGGATGGTAAAGGCTCCTAAGTCCTCGCTCACCGTGAACGGCAAGAGCCCTAAAGACTATTTCAAGACTGACCTCCGCGCCCTTGTCGCGGTGGAGGCACTCGCCAAGGCCGAGAGCGCCGAGAACTACGAGGTGCACGCGCACGTCGAGGGCGGCGGCATCGCGGCACAGGCAGATGCCGTGCGCCACGCGATCGCTCGCGCAATCATCAAGGTCGAGCCAAACACTCGCAAGGTGCTCAAGGCCGCGACCTTCCTCAAGCGCGACCCGCGCGCCAAGGAGCGCAAGAAGCCAGGCCTCAAGAAAGCCCGCAAAGCGCCTCAATGGAGCAAGCGCTAAAGATTTTACAAAACATAAACCGCCGCAAGGCGGTTTATGTTTTGTTGACACATCAGTTCTAATATGATATACTAGCCTCTGGTACGAGGGGTTAGAGATGTTTCCAATCACGCGTCACATTTGTGGAGGTGGATATGAAATTACTCAAAAACCTATGGAATGCGTTTATTGCGTGGTTCGACGGTGATGAAGTCTCGGACACCGAAATAACGCCGCAGCAATTGGCTCAGCTGAGTGAATCCGATTCGCTCGAAGGGTGGGAATGAGTCAACAACCCGAGAAACGGCGCAGGGGACCTCTAGGTACCCGCGCTGTTTTAATTTCAGCAGGGATATCAAAACTATGGTCCGGTCGGCACATATCGTTGATAGCAACTTGTATCAATTTTTGTCCTATAGGATGAAATTTGGTACATTACAATTTTCATTTTTAACCCCATCACCCCAGGCAGAGGGGAGACATTTGATATAATGGCACGATGAATATTTACAGCGAACTCATTGCTGTCTGCTGGGCGATATTCCTGATAGTCTGGTCCACCGGTCCGCTCTCGATAAAAGGGTTCCTCTATCGATTTGGAGCGATTGCGCTCATTCTCTTGTTACTCCGTCTCTCATCTATGGGCGTTAGCCCTGTGTTCGGTATTGTTGGCGTTACACTCTCGGCTCTCGGCGTTAGCTTTGCGATTTGGGCTCGATTCTATCTCGGAAAGAATTGGGGCGCGCCGATGACTCTCCGAGAGAGACACGAGCTTGTGATCACCGGGCCATATCATTTCGTCCGTCACCCGATTTATACCGGCGTCCTTGTGGCGCTTCTCGGTGCCGTCGTAACTCAAGGAATCTTCTGGCTTATTCCATTTGTCTATTTCGTCGTCTATTTCATGCGCAGTGCGCGACTTGAAGAGAGGCGCTTGTTGGAGCACTTCCCGAACATCTATCCGGTCTACATGTCCCGCACCAAGATGCTTATTCCATTTATTTTTTAACCCCACCACCCGACACACGAGAGGTTTGGAGACGTTTGACATTACATTTTGCTCGAGTAAGGTGGCGACAGAACGGGACTGTTTCCCGAGAGAAGAAACGGAGGAAAGAGACATGAAGAATGAACCGACAGGGAAAATCTTTCGAAGCGAGGTTGCTGAGTTCCTCGTGGTACAGATGGACGCTGCACTCGAAAGGCTGGTCTGGCTCGGCCTAGAGCACACCAAGAAAGGGTGGCTCTCGAAGGAGCAGTTACAAAAGATTCTCGAAGGGAGAGGAGCGATTATTATCCGAGGGATACTGAACTCCCTCAACCCCGGAGCGGTCATGAACGCCAGAGGCCTGGATGAAAAAATGCTCTGGAGAGTGTATTGGGAACTGCGAAGTAACTCGATCGACATGAACATCTTCGAATTCATCGGAGAACTCGACGACCCCTACCTGACTTTCGTTTAGCGCCGCCCTCCCGGGCGGCGCTTGTTTTAATCTTGGAAGAGCTTGCGGACTGTTAGTTTCGGCGTACGCTAACTATCGGATGCAACCATATAGGGGATTCACATGACCGCTAAAAAAGATCGAGAGGCAGAAAAGCTTGCTCGAGAGAGGATTGTGAGGGTTCGGTTAGTAAAGAAAATAGTCAGCTTCTTCAAAGCGACTATCGAGAAATCTTCGCCATCGAGCGGTACCGTCCGTGCGATCTATGAACTGCTCAACTTCAACGATTTTTCTGTTCGCTTCGAAATGAAACAGACGGTACTTGGGGGGCATGCCGTGCATATCTGGTACCACCCGGGTACCCAGTATAGAAAAGAACTCCCGATGGTCCTCGACGCGTGGTGGCAGTTTGATATCGAGAATTGCCAACTGAATATCTTCGATGCCGACCAGAAGTGGCAAGAGGAAATCCTCAAGATTATCGAGCGTTTAGGAAAACCGGCGGTCGGAGTTCATCGAGTAACTCCGGTGAAAAAAGCCCTGACGAAGTACGAAGAAGAACAGCGGGAACTGCACCGCGTTCGGAAAGAGAAAGGGCTGTATGCACTTTGAGTCTCACGACCTTGTTAAACGCCGCCCTTCGGGCGGCGTTCGTTTTTTCATTGACTGCATCCACTATTTCAGGCATATTTAGAATATGGAATGGAAAGGCGATGATATAGACCAGGATAGTGTTGTGGGGCCAGAAACGGACGAGTCCGGAGAGGAGCGAGCCGAAACGAAAATCGCTAAAATACGCGAAGAGCTCTCGAGCTGCCGGCAAGAGAAGCAGGAATATATGGACGGCTGGCAGAGAGCCAAGGCAGACTACGTGAACCTCTTGCGTCGGAACGAAGAAGCCGCTAAAGCGGCGGAATCGTCAGGAAAAATAAAAGCCATTGAGACACTCCTCCCAGCCTTCGATGCTCTCGAACGCGCAAAGGAGCACGGTGAGGTGCCCGAGGGCTTCTTAGCGATAGCGAAGCAGCTCGAGAGCGCCTTCGCCTCACTTGGGCTCGAGGAGGTGGGGAAGGTGGGAGAGAAGTTCGATCCCGCGCTCCACGATGCGCTCGGCCAAGATGCAGTCGATAGTGCTGAGACAGACGACACGATCACCACGGTGCTCGAGAAGGGGTGGCACATCAACGGTTCGGTGATCCGTCCCGCAAAGGTCCGTGTCGGGCACTTCGCGAGCTAAACGCGGAGACGACAAATCTAAAGAAGGTAGTTAGACTTGGCCTAGCGGCCCGGAGCGCGACCTTCTGTGGTTTGTCGTCGGAGCGAGCTTGTGAATGAGTTGCATCGATACACTTACTTCCGTACAATTAGACTTCTAACTTTAAAATAATTATGGCAAAAATCCTTGGAATCGACTTGGGCACCACGAACTCGGCGATGGCTATCGTCGAGGGCGGCGAGCCGCGCGTCTTAGAGAACGCCGAGGGTGCGCGTACGACCCCCTCTATTGTCGCCATCGGCAAGACCGGTGAGCGCGTCGTCGGCACACTTGCCAAGCGCCAGTCGGTCACCAATCCGTTGAACACCATCTTCCAGATCAAGCGCTTCATTGGCCACTCCTTTGACGAAGCAGACGTACAGAAGGATAAGGCCGCCGTCCCTTTCGAGATGCGCAAAGGCGAGACCGGTAGTGTCGAGGTCAAGATGACCGACAAATGGTATCGCTCTGAAGAGATCTCGGCGATGATCCTCGGCAAGATGAAGGCCGACGCAGAGGCGAAGCTTGGTGAGAAGATCACTCAGGCCGTCATCACGGTCCCTGCCTACTTCAACGATGACCAGAGGAGCGCGACTAAGGCCGCAGGCCAGATCGCTGGTCTCGAGGTGCTCCGTATCATCAACGAACCGACCGCTGCCGCGCTCGCCTACGGATTTAATAAGAAGAAGGATGAGAAGATCGCCGTGTTCGACTTCGGCGGCGGGACATTCGATATCTCGGTGCTTGAAGTGGGTGGTGACGTCATCGAGGTTAAATCGACCGATGGTGACGCGCACTTGGGCGGCAAGGATATCGACCAGAAGATTATCAATTGGCTCGCGGACGAATTTAAGAAGGAGAGCGGTATCGACGTGCGCACCGATGCGCTCGCACGCCAGCGCCTCGACGAGGCAGCTGAGAAGGCCAAGATCGAGCTCTCGAGCGCGATGGAAACAGAGATCAATATCCCATTCCTCACAAGTGACGCCTCGGGTCCACGCCACTTGCTCATCAAGATGAGCCGCGCCAAGCTCGAAGAGCTCTCGGCTGAATTCATCGAGCGTGCAATGGCGATCACCAAGCGTGCGATGGAGGCCTCGCCCTTTAAGATCCCCGACATCCATGAGGTGATCCTCGTCGGCGGTCAGACCCGCATGCCGAAATTGCAGGCCGAGGTAGAGAAGTTCTTCTCGAAGAAGCCGAACATGACCGTGAACCCCGATGAAGTGGTGGCGATCGGTGCGGCTATCCAGGCCGGTATCCTCCAGGGCGACGTGAAGGACATCCTGCTTGTCGATGTCATCCCGCTCTCGCTCTCGATCGAGACGATGGGCGGCGTCGCGACTAAGATTATCGAGCGCAACACAGCGATCCCGACCAGCCGCTCGCAGACCTTCTCGACGGCAGCAGACAATCAGCCGTCGGTAGAGATTCATATCACCCAGGGCGAGCGCGCGATGAGCGCCGACAACAAGTCGCTGGGCAAGTTTATGCTCGACGGCATCCCACCGGCTCCGCGAGGGCTCCCGCAGGTCGAGGTCACCTTCGACGTCGACGCCTCAGGCATCCTCACCGTCAAAGCGAAGGAAAAGACGACGGGTAAGGAGCAGTCAATCCGTATCGAGGGTTCGACCGGCCTTTCGAAAGATGATATCGCTAAGATGCAGGCAGACGCCGAGGCGCACGCCGCAGACGACGAGAAGCGCAAGGAGCTCGTTGACGCGCGCAACACTGCCGACCAGGCGATTTACGCCGGAGAAAAGGCGATCAAAGACTTCGGTGAGAAGGCCGGGGCAGAGGTGGTGAAGGAGGTGCAGGACAAGATTGATGCCCTCAAGACCGCCCACAAGAGCGAGGATGCGGCGCTCATCAAGACCGCGACTGAGACGCTCTCGTCTGCACTCTCGAAGATCGGTGAGGTGATGGCTAAGAGTAGTGAGCAGCCAGCAGGAGCAGGAGGAAGTCAGACCCCGCCCTCGGATGCCTCGGGCGGGCAAGGCCCCGAGACCCCTCCTGCCACCGACGCCGAGTTTAAAGAGAAGCCCTAACAATGGCAAAAGACTATTACAACGTGCTGGGCGTTGACCGTAAGGCGACCCAAGACGACATCAAGAAGGCGTTCAGGAAACTTGCGCACAAATATCACCCCGATAAGGGCGGTACTGACGAGACCAAGTTCAAGGAGATCACCGAGGCCTATTCGGTCCTCTCTGACGACAAGAAGCGCCGTGAATATGACGCGTATGGCCAGGCATTCCCTGGCGGATCCCGTTCAACAGGCGGAGGCGCAGCAGGCAATCCGTTCGCCGGCTTCGACTTCTCCCAGTTCCAGCAGGGCTTCGGTCAGGGCGGTGTTGACTTCGACTTCGGTGATATCTTCGGCGACATGTTCGGCGGTCGCTCTCAACAGCGCACGCCGCGCGGGCGTGACATCTCGATCGACCTCGAAGTTTCATTTAAAGATGCGGCATTCGGCACCTCACGCACCGTGCTCATCGGTAAGGTCTCAACCTGCAGTCTCTGCAAAGGGAATGGCGCAAAGCCGGGCACTGAGCTCGAGAAATGCACAACCTGTAACGGCAGCGGCCGCGTCCACGAGGCGCGCAACTCGATCCTCGGACAGTTCACTTCGGTACGCACCTGTACTGCCTGCGACGGGAGCGGCAAGATCCCTAAGGAGAAGTGTACCGAGTGCAAGGGTCACGGCGTCTTGCGTAAGGAGGAGGAGATCAAGATTAATGTCCCCGCCGGTATCGACAATGGTGAGATGATCCGCCTACCAGGGCAGGGCGAGGCGATTAAAACCGGTGTCGCCGGTGACCTCTACGTGAAGATGCACGTGAAGCCGCACGCGACCTTCCGCCGCGACGGCGCAAATCTCATTATGGACTTGCCGGTCAAGCTCACCGACTCCTTGCTTGGTACTACGGTCTCAATCGAGACGTTAGAAGGGAAGACGCTTGAAGTGAAAATCCCCGTGATGAAGCGCGCCGAAGAGCTCCTGCGTGTCGCGGGTAAGGGTATCCCGTTTGAGAGTTCTCGTGGCGACCTCATCATCCGTCTTGAAGTCGCTCTCCCACACAAACTCTCAAATAAGGCCAAGAAGGCGCTCGAAGAGTTGAAAACCGAAGGGCTTTGAGACCAGTATATTGGGGTAAGTATTAGTAGTTAGGGGATTCCCTATATACCACATACTAAATACTATATACTTCTCATATGTCTGCTACTTCAACCACTGACGCCATAGCGCAGGTGAATGCACTCGCGACACACTATGCGTTTACTCTATGGAACTTCGGGAGCGACTTTCTCATCGTTCTTATTCTCTTCGGAATTCTCTTTCTCTTCGCGTGGTACATCGGCCGCGCTACGCTTGTCTCTGTCTTGCTCGCGTTCTATGCCGCCTATGCGGTCTACGCCACCTTCCCCTACATCTCATTTCTCCCTACGGCGCCAGCCCTGACTGCGCTTCTCGCACACATCGGCCTCTACGCCGGACTCGCTCTCGTTTTCTACATCATTCTACGGCGCGTCGTCGTCTCTGACTTCCTTTATGTCGGTATATTCGGGACTATCATTCTCTCGCTCCTTGGGGCGACCTTCCTTATCGCGCTTGCATACCACGTGTTCCCGGTCGCAGAGGTTTACCGCTTCACACCCGCCATCGACCTACTCTTTGCGGCAAAGGCATACTTCTTCTGGTGGTTCTCGGCTCCGGCCATCGGTCTCTTCTTCCTCGCCCGATGACTTGGCGGCGAGACACCCAAGTTACTTGGGTGTCTCGCCGCTAGATGCTGTGCTAATATTTATATATGACACTCGCTGAAGAACTGAAGGCACGCGGTCTTATCGAACACTTTTCTGCCCCCATCGAGCAGATTTTCTCTACCCCAAGAACGGCATATCTCGGTATCGATCCAACTTCTGATTCTATACAAGTAGGCAATCTCGCCGTCGTGCTCTTCATGAAGCGGCTCGCCGACGCCGGGAATAAGCTCGTCTTTCTAGTGGGCGGCGGGACCGGGATGATCGGCGACCCCAAGGAAAAAGGGGAGCGCCCGATGCTCGACGAAAAGACGGTCGCGAAGAATACGAAGGCACTCAAATCACAGCTTAAAGACATTCTCGGGGGCACGTCGTTTAAGATGGTCGACAATGCTGACTGGCTCATGAAGGTTTCGCTCGTGCCGTTTCTGCGCGACGTGGGCAAGCACTTCACCGTAAACGATTTGATTAAGCGCGACATCATCAAGAAGCGCCTCGACACACCTGACGAGAGTATCTCCTACACCGAGTTCACCTATGCGCTCCTTCAGGGCTTTGACTACTACACACTGAATCAGAAATACGGCGTCGATCTCCAGATTGGCGGTTCCGATCAATGGACGAACATCCTCTCGGGTGTCGATCTCATCAAGAAGCGTGAGAGCAGGCAGGTCTACGCACTCGGCATGCCACTCGTCACCGACTCTGCCGGTAAAAAATTCGGCAAGAGCGAGGGGAATGCGATATGGCTCGATCCTAAGAAGACTTCACCGTTTCGCTTCTATCAATTCTGGATCAATCTGCCAGATGCGGGCATCGAGCAGTACCTCAAGGTATACACCATGCTCCCACTCATTGAGATAGCCGCGCTCATGGAGCTCCACAAGCGCAATCCGGGCGAGCGTCAGGCTCAAGAGACGCTCGCCCGGCTCGTCACCGAGATCGTGCACGGCCCCGCAGCGACTGCGCAGGCCGCTGCCGCGAGCGACGCACTCTTCGGCGAAACACCCTTCCACGAGCTCTCGCGTGAGGCGCTCCAAGTCGCACTCGCCGAGGCACAGTCAGTCGTACTCAAGAAGGGTGATGTTGTCGACGGATCGCCACTCGCAGAAGCGCTCGTGGCTGGTGGTCTCGCTACCTCGAAGTCTGATGCGCGTCGCTTGATAGAAGGGAAGGGTATCACCCTCTCGGGCCAACCCATTTCAGATCCAGATATGAAGGTGTACCTGGGCGACCTCTCTCGTGGCTATGCACTGGTGCGCAAAGGCAAGCAGGGTGTCCTCATCATCGCACTAAAGTAAACATTTCTGTGTATAAGTCGCTTTGACTCTCAATACTTGCATTGAGATAATGGACGTATGCCTACGGTAGCTGCCCTCACATCGAAACAGCAAGAAAAAGCGGCCCGTTTATATCGGGAAGGACTGAGCGCCCAACAAATAGCCGATCACTTTGGAATTAGCATTCACGCTACCTACTACACGCTCCGCTCACTGCAAATCCCGCGACGCACTGCCCAGGAGACAAACAAAATCCGTTTTGACGCGAAACCTCTCTCGTATCGTCTTAAAACAAAACTCACTGAAAATGAGGAGCGACTCAAGATGGTCGCGATTATGTTGTATTGGGCAGAAGGATACAAAGCGGGGAAAGGTACAGTTGATTTCGCAAACTCTGATCCAGATATGGTGGTTATTTTTGGGAAATTCCTTTCAGAAATATGCAGAGTGGACAAAGAGCGTATACGGCTCCATCTCTACGCATACGAAGGACAGAACATAAAAAATCTCAAGAAATTCTGGGCCAACATGCTTGGATTATCGAAGCAGGCATTCGTAAAACCCTATATCAAAAAAGCAGCGACGCCCGGACCGCGCGGGCCGCGGATGCTTCACGGACTCGTACATGTCCGCTATTCTGACAAAAAACTTTTTGAACAAATCATCCGTTGGATAGACGAATATCGAGGGGAAATGCTAAGATAGCCGGGTGCGCGTCGGTACCCAAGTGGTCAACGGGGAGGCGCTGTAAACGCCTTGATTTCGGTCTTCGTTGGTTCGAATCCAACCCGGCGCACCATAGTTCGGACGAGACCCATTTTCGGGCTGATACTATAGAATATACTTATGGACTTTCTCTATCAGAAGGCACTCAAGCCCATTCTCTTTAAACTCTCCCCTGACTTCGTGCATGACGTGTTTATGGTCACTGGAGAATTGTCCGGACGCTTCGCCCTAACCCGAGCACTCTTTAGTTTTTTCTATAATTACCGCGGTCCCGATCTTAACAAGACGATTGACGGCATCACCTATCGCACACCCGTCCTGCTCTCGGCCGGTTTCGATGCTGATGGCCGGCTCACGCGCATTCTCCCGTCGCTCGCCTTTGGTGGAGAGGAGATCGGCTCGGTAACGGCAGAACCTTGTGCGGGCAACCCGCTCCCGCGCATGACACGACTCATTCGCAATAAAAGCTTAGTGGTCTACAAGGGTCTGCGCAATCACGGCGTCGAGGCACTCATCACGAGAATAAGGCGTACGCCACGCGAGAAAAATTTTGTCATCGGTGTCTCGATCGCTCGCACCAACATTCAGAGCGCATCGACTGACGCTGAAGCCGGCATCCGCGATTACGTGGAATCATTCAAAAAGCTGAACGCCGCAGGCGTGGGCGACTACTACACCATCAACATTTCGTGTCCCAACTCCTTCACCGGCGAGACGTTCACGAATCCTGATTTACTCGCACAGCTCTTGCTGCGCTTGCGCGAAGTACCCTGCGAGAAGCCGGTATATCTTAAGATGCCCATTAATGTTCCGTGGGAGCAGTTCTCTGAATTGCTCGACATCGCCGATAAAAATAAGATTCAGGGTGTCATTATTGGGAACTTGAATAAAGACTACAGCCACCTGACCTACCCAGAGGACGCGCCCAAGGAGTTCCGTGGCGGGCTCTCGGGCACACCGACCTTCAAGCTCAGCAACGAACTCATCAAGAAGACAAGAGAAAAGTATGGCAAGCGATTCACTATCATTGGTACCGGAGGTATCTTCACCCCCGAGGACGCGATGGCGAAGTTCGTCGCCGGTGCCGACCTCATCCAGCTTGTCTCCGGTATGGTCTTCGAGGGCCCCGGTCTGATGCGGAAAATCTGCGAACGATATGCCCAGACACTTGGCGGTTGGACCCCCAAGCAACTTGGGGGTCCAACCGCCAAGTGAGTCACGAGAAGTCCCGTGATATGATGCTTTTATGAGCGATTCAAAATCAGTTCTTGTCTCCGGAGTGAAGCCGACCGGCGACCTGCATATCGGCAACTACTTTGGCGCGATGCGCCAGTTCGTCGAGCTTTCCAGCGAAGGGAAGTATCGCCCATTTATCTTCGTCGCTGACTACCACGCCCTCAACACGATGCAGGATGCCGAAGAGATGCGGCGCCGCACGCGTGAGATCGTGATGGCCTACATCGCGGTCGGTCTCGATCCCAAGCAGATCGTCTTCTTCAAACAATCAGATGTGCCGGCGCACACCGAGCTCGCATGGATATTTGATACGCTCACCACGATGCCGTACCTGATGCGCGCACACGCCTTCAAAGATGCTGAGGCCAAGAATAAAGAGATTAACGTCGGGACTTTCAATTACCCAATGCTCATGGCGGCCGACATCCTCCTCTACGACGCGGCAATCGTGCCGGTCGGTGCCGACCAGAAGCAGCACATCGAGATTGCGCGCGATACCGCGGAGAAATTCAATCGCATTTTCAAAACGGACGTTTTCAAACTCCCCGAACCGTACATCATGCCTGAGGTCGCTGTGGTACCCGGTACCGACGGACAGAAGATGAGCAAGAGCTACGGCAATGTGATCCCGCTCTTCGGCACGCGCGACGAGCTCGCCAAAGCGGTGATGAGTATCGTGACCGACTCATCTGGAGACCGCCCCGAGAACGTCTACCGGATACACCGTCTCTTCAGAAGTGAAGTGAACTTGGATGCGCTCTACGAGGAGCACCGCGGCAACTACAAAGGGTTGAAGGAGATGCTTGTCGACGACCTCGACCGCTATCTCGCGCCGATGCGCACGAAATATGAAGAGCTCAAGCAAGATTCGAGTCTCGTGGACGAAGTGCTTGCGAGCGGGAAGCGGGAAGCGCGTGCTATAAGCGAGGTCAAGATGGAACAGGTGCGCAAGGCGATCGGCGTGGCTTGATTGACTTTTTATAAAATCCTGCTAATGTAGTCTACAGCCCAGTCTCTGGGATCTCAAACGCATATTACCTACAAGGGGAGTTTGAATGAACATTCCGACAGAAAGTTTCTACGCCGACTCAATGGCCTTTATTGGTCTGCAGGGTCAGCCTCCGAAGTTCGAAACCACTGCTCGTCCACAACTGGCGCTTGCGCACGTAACCAGCGTACCGCCTATGATCAAGGACGTTACCAGCGCGCTCAAAGCGCATAAAGCCTTTGCACAGATCGCGCTTGCGAATCCGGGCGTGAAGGAGATCCGTACCACTGATGACCTGAACGGCATGAGCTCCATCAACACGGGTCTCCTCTTTGGTCTCCAACACGCTCCTGAAAGTCTCACATACAGCAACGTGTACGAGTTCTCCAACGCAGGGGTCCGTTCGATGGGGCTCGCTTACGAAGGTGATACCGAATACGGCGGCGGATTCAAGTCCGGCGGCAGGCTGAAAGGCCGTGGCGAGAAGTTGATCGAATGGATGGCCAAGACTGATATCATCCTCGACCTCTCGCACGCCGGACATTCGACCGCCCGCGGCGCCCTACGCTTTATCGCGCAGGAACGCTTGCCCGTGAAGCCGATGCTGAGTCACTCAGCATGCGAATCGGTGTTCAATCACCAGCGGAATGTGCCTGATGACATTCTGCGTGGCGTCGATAGGGCAGGCGGCTACGTTGGTATCCCGCTCATTTCGTTCTATCTCGGTGCACAGGGTTCTGATCCTCTCACCGAGTTTGCCTGCCACATTACTCACGCGCTCTCGGTAGTCGGTAAAGGGAAGGTGGGTATCGGGAGCGACTGCAACCATCTCAACATGACGATGGAACAGGCGCAGGCCCACTTCGACAAGATGGTCGCGATGCTCAAAACCGGCGGCACGTTCGGGGAATACTTCCCGGATCGCCCGCCGGAGTTGATCAAGCATGGCGGCAACATGTTCAAAGTCATCGAACACACGCTGTCGACCGGCAACACGCTTATGTTCGACTCGGGCATCCTCGGCCGAAACTTCAAAGACTTTCTTTCTCGTTCTTTACCGCAGGTATAGGAGGGCCTGCAGACAGCAACCGTAGTAAATGCCCCGCGACGATTTTTGTCGCGGGGTATGTTATTTTATAGGGTATATGGAACGCACACTTATCAAGGAGTTGGGGAAGCACATAGGAGAAACGGTCTCGATTAGCGGCTGGGTAGACGTCCGCCGCGACCAAGGAAAAATGGTCTTTTTTGATTTCCGCGACCGCTCGGGGCTCGTACAAGGCGTCGTGCTCCCAGGAAGTGAGGCAATGAGTGCGGCGAAAGATATTCGAAATGAATACGTCGTCCGCGTCGAGGGCATCATAAACAAACGCCCAGAGAAGAACGCTCAAGCCGATCGCCAGAACGGCGACATTGAACTTGAAATAAAAAGCATCGAAATCTTAAATCCATCAGATGCGCTGCCGTTTGATATCAGCAATGACACCAGTGGCATCGACGAGAGTGTGCGTGCCGAGTACCGTTACCTCGACCTGCGCTCGAAAAGGATGCAGAAGAATATGAAGATTCGAAGTGAATTTATCCGTCGATGCCGCGAATATCTTTTTGCACACGATTTCACTGAAATAGAAACTCCACTCCTTACTGAATCGACACCCGAGGGCTCGCGTGACTTCGTCGTCCCGTCCCGACTGAATCCAGGCAAGTTTTATGCGCTTCCACAGTCGCCCCAGCAATACAAACAGCTTCTCATGACCGCCGGCTTCGAACGCTATTTCCAGATTGCGCGCGCCGTACGCGACGAAGACCTCCGTGCCGATCGCGGCTTCGAACACACGCAAGTCGACATCGAGATGTCGTTTGTGACGATGGAAGACGTGATGGCGGCTGTTGAGGACATGGTGACCACCGTGGTTGAGGCGATGGGTCACACCATCAAACAAAAACCATTCCCGCGCATCTCCTACAAGGACGCGATGGAGAAATACGGTGCCGACAAATTCGATATGCGCACTGACGAGGACAAGCTGAAGGGGGTGCTTGCCTACGCCTGGGTCGTGAACTTCCCCTTCTTCGAGAAGACCGACGAAGGTGGGTGGACCTTCACGCACAATCCGTTCTCGATGCCTATTCCTGAGCATATTGACTGGCTTATGCAGGGCGAGCACATCGACGATATTCTCACAACGCAATACGACCTCGTCTGTAATGGTTACGAGTCCGGCGGCGGCTCTATCCGCGCGCACAAGCCAGAGATACTCGAAGCGGTGTATAAGGTCATGGGATTCAGTAATGAAGATCTCGAAGAAAAAGTCGGGCATATGCTCCGCGCATTCAAATACGGCACACCGCCGCACGGCGGCATCGCACTCGGTGTCGAACGCAACATCATGAACCTCACGGGCGAGACGATGCTTCGCGAGGTGCAGGCATTCCCAATGACGCGCGGTGGCCAAACAGCGGTCATGAACGCGCCGAAACCGCTCACTGATAAGCAATTGAAAGAACTGGGACTGAAAGTAGATAAGAAATAATCGATGAAGCTCACGCTCAAAAAGGGGAGTATCGAGAACGCACCGAAAGGGTGTGTGCGGATCAGCTTCACCGACAAGGAGAAGGGCACGAAGCGTTGTATACAAGAGCATGGTATAGAAACGCTTGAGCTCGGTATCGGCAAGTCCGAGGAAATGAATCTGCGGCAGTTCCGCATCCTCTGCCGTTCTGTTGTCGCCGCAGCGAAGACGAATAAGATACAGAAGATTGCACTTCAATGTGATGCAACGCCAAAACTCTTTGCGAGTCTGAAAGGCGTCAGCGCCGAGGATCTCGTGCAAACACTCGCCGAGAACTTCGAGATGGCGGACTTCGAGTTCAACACTTTTAAGACGAGGCCGAAAGAAGGGTGGCCCACTGTCGAAGAGGTGCTGGTGTATGGTGAGTCGTCAGCCAGTATCGAAAAGGCGCTAAAGAAAGGCCAGACGATAGGGCAGGCAGTGAATGCCTGTCGCGTGCTCGCAAATACTCCGGGAGGCGACATGACCCCGATCACGCTCGCAAAAGCCGCAAAAGAAGCGATGAAGGGTCTGCCGGTCAAAGTGACCGTGCTCCATCACAAAGAGATGATTAAGCTCGGCATGGGCGCTGTGCTGGGTGTTGCAAAAGGCTCGAGTGAAGAGCCAACCTTTACCGTGCTTGAATACAAGGGTGGGAAGGGCGCCCCGATCGTACTCGTGGGCAAGGGCGTGACCTTCGACAGTGGCGGGCTCAACTTGAAACCTTCGAGCAGTATCTACGAGATGCACATGGACATGTCGGGTGCGGCGGCGGTCATCCACGCAGTCGCGCTCGCCGCACGACTCAAGCTCAAACAGCATGTCATCGGTCTTTTGCCGGCTGTCGAGAACATGCCCGGCAACAATGCGCTCCGCCCCGGCGACATTTTAAAGTCTCTCTCGGGCAAGACGATAGAAGTGCTCGACACCGATGCCGAAGGCCGCCTTATTCTCGCCGATGCGCTCACGTATGCGAAGCGCTTTAACCCCGCAGTCGTCATCGATGTCGCGACGCTCACGGGAGCAGCGATGGTCGCGCTCGGCGAGCACGCGAGCGCAGTTCTCACTCGCGATGACGTGCTTGCCGAACGGATTGCTCGCGACGCCGAGGCGTCGGGCGACTACGTGTGGCGGCTCCCGCTCTGGGACGAATACGAAGAGCGGGTAAAAGGGACGTTCGCCGATCTCAAGAATGTCCCGGGCGGGAGTGGGAGTCGTCTCGGTGGTGCAATCGACGGCGGGATGTTCCTCTGGCAGTTCGCCAAGGAGCTCAAGTGCCCGTGGGCACACCTCGACATCGTTCCGCGCATGACTGCAGTGCCGAGCGACGCACTCGCCAAGGGCGCAGCCGGAGAACCGGTACGTCTTCTCTTCCGCTTTATTGAAACTAGGACATCGGATGTCCAAGTTCAGAAACTAGGACATCGGATGTCCTAACTTATATGGACTTCACCATTAAAACTGATGCATATGAGGGTCCCTTTGAAGTCCTGCTCGATCTTATCGAGGCGAGGAAGCTCTTGGTAAACGAGTTCGCTCTCGCGAACATCACCGAAGATTTTATCCAGCACGTACGCGCACAAGAACAATTCCCAGTCGAAGAAACAGCTACGTTCATCCAGATAGCGGCGACGCTGCTCCTTATTAAATCGAAATCGCTTATTCCCGATCTCACGCTCTCCGAAGAGGAGAGCGCCGACGTTGAAGACCTGAAGCGTCGTCTCGCCGCCTATGAGAAAGTGCGCGAGGCCTCCCGTGAGCTCTCTCGCATCTTCGGTAAAACGATGATGATTCCTGCGGGAGCGCGTCCGCCTGAGGTGGTCTTCGCACCATCGCGCGACCTCTCGGTAGAGGCACTCGCAGAAGCGATGGCGCGCGTGCTCGCCGCACGCGAGGTGGTGGAGGAGTTGCCCACCGCAAGGGTGAAGCCACTCATTACTATCGAGGAGATGATGGACCAGCTCGCCATGCGCGTGCAAAGCGCCATGACACTCTCATTCAAGGACTTCCACGGTGGAACCAAAGAAAAGGTAGAAGTTATCGTCTCTTTTCTTGCCCTCCTTGAGTTGGTGAAGCAGGGTGCGGTCGCCGCTGAACAATTCGATACCTACGGCGACATTCGCATCAGCCACACCTCCTCTACCGCCGTTCCGCACTACGGGTAATCTTAATGTAATGACAATGTATTGACAGATAGAATGGCAGGATATACACTCTACCCATGACTACGACCCTACAAATCCGCATTGATAAGAAGACGAAGGATGCTGCACAGAAGGCGTTCCACTCGATGGGGCTTGATATGTCTTCAGGCGTAAAGCTTTATCTCACGCAGGTAGTAAACAAGGGTGAAATCCCATTCCCGGTCATGAGCGCCGACTACTGGCCGCACGAGAAGAAGCTGCAGATCATCAAGGAAGCGAAACGGGCGCTGAAGCACGGCAAGAGGTACACGGACGTCAGGAAGCTTCATGCTGATATACTGAAGGGACGCTAAGCATGTACGAAGTCACTCGCACTCAAGCATATCGCAAGTCATATAAGCGGTTCTCTAAACAAAAAGATTTCGACCCTCAAACGCTCGAAAATATTATCATCGCACTTCGGCGCGATGAGAGGCTTGATGCGAAATATCGCGATCATCAGTTGACTGGCGAGTTCAAAGACTACCGCGAGTGCCACGTGAGGAGCGATATCCTGCTGGTGTACCAGAAGCTCGAGCACGTTCTTGTGCTCCTCCTTGTCGACCTCGGTACGCATGACGACCTATTTCGTTAACTAATGAAATAATATGCTTGAAAAGAGAACTAAACGCGATTGGTGGCAGAAGGGGAGGGCATTCGACCTCTGGTCCATTCCACATTTCTTGTTCGGCATTCTGACGGCCTTTTTGCCGCCGCTCATCGGGATATCGTTTCTCACCGCGCTTGCGCTCACGATTATCCTCGCGATGCTATGGGAGGTCTACGAGAAGTTCGTCGATATCAAAGAGACCGTTCAGAACAGCCTTCTCGACATCATCCTCCCCATTGTCGCCTTCACGGCGACCTCCTACGCGCTTCGCATCCGCCCATTCAGCTCTGACGAGATAGTCGTCGCCGCGGTAGCAGTTAGTCTCCTCTATCTCTTCACCAACATTTCCGGTTGGCTCGCATACCGTCGCCGCAACCGCGATTTTATTCGTTAACGAGCTCTGCGACATCCCCAGAATGAGGCGTTGCCCAAGAGGAGTAGCACGGCTACAATAGACGCAATGCTCACGCCGCCTGCCGCACTCCACGCCCTCCTCTTCGCCTCTGGCGAACCATTAGAGAAGAAGCACATCGCGAAGCTTTTGGATATGAAAGAAAGCGATGTCAAGGTCGTCATCAAGGCGCTCGTTGACTCGCTTAAAGAAAGCGGGCTGACCGTCGTGGAGACTGAAACGGAGGTAGAGCTCCGCACATCTTCTGAAGCATCCGTCATTGTGAAAAAGCTCCGTGAGAGCGAGCTCACCCGCGACCTCGGGAAGGCGAGCCTCGAGACGCTCGCAACGATCGCCTATGGCTCGGGTACAACCCGCGGCGAAGTCGACTGGGTGCGCGGCGTCAATTCTTCGACGTCGCTTCGCACACTCCTTATGCGCGGTCTCATCGAGGGGAGAGAAGACGAGCGTGACAAACGCCGCATTCGTTACAGCCTCACGACTGAGGCGCTCGCGCATCTGGGGCTCGCGAGCGTCGACGAGCTCCCGCGTGCCGAAGAGCTTCGTGCCGGCGCGGCGGCGATCGTGAACGAAGAAACAGAGGCCGCTTCACTCGAGAACATCGAGACATAATCTATGGACTCTTCAGAACTTAAGAAGCTGGCTCAACACTCCCGCTCGATGCGTGAGGCGGGATTTGCGCTCCTTGGCGCTTCAGCTATCCTCGCGATCTTCTTGTATGTACCGCTCGGGTCCAGAAGTCAGACTTCAAATGCTGATTCTAGAAGTCTGACTTCTACATCCACTCCAGACGCCTACGCTACCGTCCCGCTTGAAGCGAAGGCGGCAGTTGTCTATGACCTTGCGACCGGGAAGGTGCTCTATGAAAAGAATGCCGACGTCCAGCTCCCACTCGCCTCGCTCACGAAGCTTCTGACGGTCTATGCCGCACTCGCCGTGCTCTCGCCAGAGACGCCCATCACCATCTCTGCTCGCGCGACTCGTGTTGAGGCACCGCGCGCCTTTAACGAGGGCCAGACGTTCTCGCTCTCCGACCTCGCGCGACTCACGCTCACTGCCTCGCTAAACGATGGTGCCGTTGCAATCATCGAAGCGGCGGCAGAACGAGAGAACCGCACGACGGACGAGGCTCTCGCGAGCGCTGCCGCGGCGCTCTCTCTCGCTCAGACCTATGCCGTGAACGGGAGCGGTCTCGACGTGAACACGGCCCTCTCGGGAGGCTATGGCTCCGCACGCGATCTCGCTCGTCTCGCTGGTGCGCTTGTCGGACGGGCACCGAATATCGCACTCGCCACCACCGAGAATTCTGCCCACGCCGTGTCGGCAGGCGGCACCTCCTTCAACGTGAAGAATACCGATCCGATGGTCGATACGATTCCACGACTTCTTCTCTCGAAGACCGGATTCACTGACCTTGCCGGTGGTAATCTCGCCCTCGTCTTCGATGTTGGCATGAATCACCCGATTGCCGTCGTTGTCCTCGGTTCATCACAGAAGGAGCGATTCACCGACGCAACAACACTCGTCGCTGCCACGCTCGCGCACTTCGCGGGTGTCGCCTCGCTCTGACGCTATGATCGCCACCGACATTATCAAAGTGTTCATCCCCGCGATCGCCTCGTTTACCGTCGGAATCCTCTGTGCGCCCCTGCTCACCCATTATCTCTTCAAATATAAAGTATGGAAGAAATCCGCAGGAAAGGTCGCGCTCGACGGAACACCGGCCGTTGAATTCGAGAAGCTTCGCACCACGGTCCATACCGGCACCGAGACAAGGACACCGCGCATGGGCGGCATATTGATCTGGGCGAGCGTCACCATCGTCACGCTCGGTATGTGGGCGCTCGCCCAAACCTTCTCCACCCCGCTTTTAGAGAAACTCGATTTCTTAAGCCGCAGTCAGACCTGGATACCATTCATCACGCTTCTCGCGGGTTCCTTGATGGGCTTCGTGAACGACTTGCTCGATATCCAACCGGCGGGGGAGCGGGGGATCTCGCTCCGGATGCGCCTCCTCTTCGTCACCCTTGTCTCTGGTCTCGTCGGCTGGTGGTTCTATGCGAAGCTCGGCATGACCTCAGTCGGCATTCCAGGCGACGGCACGTTTGAGCTCGGGGCACTTCTCATTCCTCTTTTCATTGTAGTGTCACTCGGCATGTATGCCGGCGGTGTCATCGACGGTATCGACGGTCTCTCAGGCGGCATCTTCGCCTCGACGTTCCTCGCGTACGCCGGTATTGCCTACTTCCAAAATCAGATCAACCTCGCCGCATTCTCGGCAACGATTACTGGAGGTATCCTCGCCTTCCTTTGGTTCAATATTCCACCTGCACGCTTCTGGATGACCGAGACCGGCACGATGGGTCTCACCATGACACTCACCGTCATCGCATTCTTAACTGACACTCCAGGAAACGGTTACGGTGTACTCGCACTCCCGATCATCGCATTCCCGCTCGTCGTCACGGTGCTCTCAAATATCATCCAAGTCGCCTCAAAAAAGTTCCGCGGCAAAAAAGTATTTATTATTGCGCCCTTGCATCATCACTTTGAGGCCATTGGCTGGCCGTCCTACAAGGTCACGATGCGCTACTGGGTCATCTCCATCATGACGGCTATCGTCGGCATGATTGTTGCACTCCTTAAGTAGCTATGCCCCGTATGACAACTTCAACACCCACACATTTTTTCTTGAAGACAATCTACTTAACGTTGTCATACGGGGTATGAAGCTTATCTCCGGCGACCGCATCTTTCTCATGCTCGTGTTCTCGGCCGCGCTCGCCGGCCTCGCGATATTCTCCTCAGCCGCACTCGGTCTCTTGGCGCGCGAGAGTAGCTCAGTGTCAAAAGATATTTTGCTCCAGTCCGGCCTCGGGCTAGGACTCGGCTTTCTCGCCTTTCTCGCTGCGCGTGCGACGCCACTCGCTTGGGTGCGCCGTCTCGCACCCTACCTCTACGTACTCACCTTTCTCTTCACGGCACTCGTCTTCATCCCCGGAATAGGTTTCCGTGCGGGTGGTGCGACGCGCTGGATTAACCTCGGCTTCACGACCGTTCAGCCGGCAGAATTCTTGAAAATCGGCTTTGTGCTGGCGCTCGCCTGGTGGCTCGCGCCGCGTGCGCGCGAACTCGCGAATCCTAGGAGAGGTCTGCTCCCGTTTATCGGTCTCGTGGCGGCGCCCTCTGCTCTCCTCCTCGCTCAACCGAACACTTCGACGACTCTGCTTCTTGTGGTGACTGGCGCGGTGATGTACTTCGTCGCAGGAGCACCTTGGCGAGACTTCGGCATCCTAGCGATTGGTGTCGTGATTGCTCTCGGGGCGCTGGTCCTCATGCGTCCCTACGTGCTCGAACGCGTGACGACCTTCATCCACCCATCGGCTAATTCGCTCAGTAGCGGCTACCAGATCCAACAATCACTGATTGCTATCGGCTCGGGTGGTCTTGTTGGTCGCGGATTCGGTCAGAGCGTAGAGAAATTTAATTATCTGCCAGAGCCCGATGGCGACTCTGTCTTCGCCGTATTCGCTGAAGAAACCGGCTTCATCGGTGCGGCGCTTCTGCTCCTCTTATTTCTCGCACTTGCGGCGCGTGGCATCGTGATAGCAGGGAAGGCGCGCGACCTGTTCGGCGGACTGGTCGCGCTCGGACTCTCTTTCATCATTATCCTGCAGGCCTTCATCAATATCTGCGCGATGCTCGGTATCATCCCGCTCACGGGCCTGCCGCTCCCGTTCATCTCGCACGGCGGCACGGCGCTTCTAGCGGTCCTCCTCATGTGTGGCCTCATCTTGAATGTCGCCGCCCACCAGAGAAGCGCCTAACGGCGCTTTATATTTAAATATTTAAATGTTTAAATATAACCTATGACCATCGTGTTTACGGGCGGACAAACGGGCGGGCATTTTTATCCCCTCATCGCTATTGCTGAAGCGCTTCAGGACATTGTCCGCGAGGAGCATCTCATCTCACCGTCGCTCTATTTTTTTGCACCAGATCCGTTCGATCAGAACGCGCTCTTTGAGAACGGTATCGTCCATATTCGCATCAGGGCAGGGAAGATGCGCCGCTACTCTTCACTTCGGAACATTACCGACCTATTCACAACGTTCATGGGGACGATCACAGCACTCATCACACTCTTTCGTCTCTATCCAGATGTGGTGATGAGCAAGGGCGGTTATGGGAGCGTGCCGACCGTGCTCGCCGCGCGTCTTTTGCGCATCCCGGTCATCATCCACGAATCAGACGCCAAGCCTGGCCGCGCCAACCTGCTCGCAGCAACCTGGGCGATAAAGATTGCCATCTCCTTCGAGAGTGCAGCGGCCTATTTCCCGAAGAACGTCCAGAACAAAATCGCCCGCACAGGCATCCCGATCCGTAAGGCGCTTACTCGTCTCGAGGCCGAGGGCGCGGTGCAGTACCTAGGACTTGAGAAGGACCTCCCGACCATCCTCATCATCGGGGGCTCTCAGGGTGCGGCGCGAATAAACGAAGCCGTACTCACGGCGCTTGTCGATCTGGTCGCTTTCGCGAATATCGTCCACCAGACCGGCAATGCACACCTAAAGAATGTCCAGGCAATCGCGCACGTTATGCTCGATAAGAATCCGCTCGCATCTCGCTATCATCCGATCAACTACCTGTCTGAGATATCGCTCCAACGCGCGGCAAGCGTCGCAAGTCTTGTGGTATCGCGTGCGGGTGCTAACTCAATCGCTGAGATCGGCTTATGGAAGAAGCCGGCGATTATCATCCCGATTCCTGAATCGGTGAGCCACGACCAGTGCACCAATGCCTACGCCTACGCGCGCACGGGTGCGGCTATCGTGATCGAAGAAGAGAATCTCACCCCGCACCTCCTCGTCTCTGAGATACATCGCATCATCAACGATCCTGAGCTCCAGAAGCGCATGGCATCTAGTGCGGCAGGCTTCACCGATCCCGACGCCGCCCGCATCCTCGCCAAACAGGTGCTCGCGATCGCGCTGTCACACGAGGCCTAACAGGCACCTATCATGACCCCGATTATTACTCGCATCCCTCCTTCACCGACCGGCCGATTCCATATCGGCACTGCGCGCACCGCACTCTTCAATTATCTCTTCGCACGGCATGCGGGCGGCACAATCGTCTTTCGAAGTGAAGATACTGATCAGACACGAAGCAAGAAGGAGCACGAAGATGAGATTATCGCCGGTCTTGCCTGGCTCGGTATCTCCTGGGATTCTTTCTCTCGCCAAAGCGAGCACACTGATCGCTATCGTGAATTGCTCGAGACGATTGTCAGAGAAGGGAAGGCCTACGTCTCTCCTGAACCAAGTCGCGAAGACCCAACCAAGACGGTCGAGGTCGTGCGCTTGAAGAATCCGGGAACACACATAACCTTCACCGACCTTATTCGCGGTGACATCACGTTTGATACTGCCGAGCTTGGCGACTTCGTCATCGCACGTTCGATGACCGATGCGCTCTACCACTTCGCCGTCGTCGTCGACGACATGGACTCGGGCGTGACTCACGTTATTCGCGGAGAAGATCATATCTCGAACACGCCACGTCAGATCCTGATACAAGAAGCACTTGGTGCACCTCGTCCGGCGTATGCACACCTGCCGCTTATCCTCGATGAAAAACGCGCGAAACTCTCTAAGCGAAGCGGCACTGCAACGAGCGTTATGGACTATCAAGCTGAAGGTATTCTCCCCGAAGCATTGGTGAATTATCTCGCGCTCCTCGGCTGGAATCCTGGCGACAATCGCGAGTACTTCTCGCTCGCACAATTGGTAGAAGAGTTTACGCTCGACGGTGTCCAGAAGGGCGGCGCTGCGTGGAACCGCGAGAAATTGCTCTCAGTGAACCAGCATTGGCTGCGCGCCCTCTCTGACGACATCTTCCTCTCGCACTTGGAGGTTGAACCTCCAAGTGACGAACTTGGAGGTTCAACCTCCAAGTGGCAGAAAATCGTACCGCTTTTGAAGGAGCGCGCCCACACCTTCAGTGAGGCACGCGCGATGCTCTCAGGCGAACTTGCCTGCCTCTTTTCTGAGCCTATGCTCGAACGAGCTATCCTGGCCCAAAAAGAGCCCACTGACCGATTGGGAATGACCAAACAGGCCCTAGAATCGCTCCTGGAGCCCCTAAAATCCCTCCCAGAAGGCCTTTCCGCCGATGCGGTAAAAGAGACGCTTATGCCGCTTGCCGACGAGGAGGAGACAAGAGGGAAGGGGGGTCGCGGAGCGACGCTCTGGCCCCTGCGCTACGCCCTCTCCGGAGCTGAACGCTCGCCCGACCCCTTTACCCTTGTGTCGATACTCGGGCCCGCAGAATCTGCTTCGCGAGTGCAAAAAGCTATTGCTATACTCTGAGGATGAACCGCGTGCTTTTCCTCATCCTGCTTACCGTATTTCTTCTCCCTGCTATTTCATACGCTCAGTCGGCATCAGACATTCAGGCGCAAATAGATACGAACAAACAACAACTCGAAGCACTCGAAGCAGAGATTGCCGCATATCAGAAGGAGCTGAATGCCCTCGGGTCAAAAAAGAATACCCTGCAATCGACAATCAGTTCTCTCGCACTCTCGCAGAAGCAGCTCGCGACACAGATCAAGGCGACCGAGAACAAAATCGCCTCGGCGAATCTGCAGATACGCGAGCTCTCGCTCTCTATCGGCGATAAGGAGACGTCGATCGCCGCTGATCAAACAGCTATCGGCAAGGCGCTCCGCAGTATCGCACAAGACGAACAGTCCACGATTATCGAAGAACTCATTTCGTCAAACACGTTTAGCGAAGCGTGGCGTGCGGTCGACCAGACGATGCAATTTAATCGCGCACTTGGCGATGATATCAACGACCTGCGCACCGTGCGCACCGCACTCGCGGCCGATCGCGACGAAGTGACCGCGGCCAAGGCTAAGCTCGTCGTGCTTCAGAGAGATCTCACGCTTCAGAAACGTTCTGTGGATGCGAGCAGGGCCACCCAACAGAAACTGCTTTCGGATACGAAGAATCAAGAATCGAATTATCAGAAACTCATCGCGCAGAAGCAGGCGGCAGAGAAGGCGTTTGAACAGCAGCTTATGGACCTCCAGGGTCAGCTGAATCTTATCGTGCACCCCGATCTTCTGCCGAAGGTTGGCTCAGGCGTTCTCTCATGGCCCTTCAGTAATGCCTTTATGCATAACTGCACCGAGCGCAAAAGTGTATTCGGGAATATCTTTTGCATTTCACAATTCTTCGGAAACACGCCATTCTCGACCGCCAATCCACAAGTCTATAACGGTAAGGGTCACAACGCTATCGACATCGCCGCACCGATCGGCACCCCAGTCTACGCCGCACTTGGCGGTACGGTGCTCGCCACCGGCAACACCGATCTCGTGCGCGGCTGTTACTCCTTCGGCAAATGGATTATGATCGTGCATGGTAATGGACTCAGCACACTCTACTCTCATCTCTCGACAATCGATGTGACGAAGGGTCAGCAGGTCGAGACGAAACAGCTTATCGGCCTCTCCGGTATGACTGGATACGCAACCGGGCCGCACATCCACTTCGGCGTCTACGCGACTGAAGGAACGCAGATCATGACCTTAAAGCAATTCCGCGGTGCGACCGTCGGCTGTGCGAACGCGACGATGCCGGTCGCGACCCTCACCGCCTACCTCAACCCGCTGTCGTATCTCTGATTATTTTGTATCGCGTGTGCGCCAGAGGAGCAAGCTGGCGTACGTGCGATACGGGGACCATTTTTCCGCTATGGCCAAGAGGGAAGGGCGGGGCGAATCAGGGGGCAAGTCATAGATCTGCTCCATCGCACGGATAAGCCCGAGGTCGCCGGAAGAAAAGACGTCGGCGCGGCCGAGGGCAAAGATGAGGAACATCTCAGAGGACCAGGGGCCGAGCCCCCATATCGCCATCAACTGTTCTGCGGCCTCTGCTTCAGAAACTTTTTTCAATGCGAGCAAGTCAAGTGACTTATTTTTTATCGCTTTAGAAATTTCTTTCAGCGTTTTTATCTTTGCACCTGAGAGACCAGTTTTTCGAAAAATCGATGGGGGAGTCGTAAGGATTGATTCTGGAGCCAATCGACCCTTGCACACCCCCTTCACCCGAGAGAGGATCGCTGCGGCAGCTGCGAGCCCGAGCTGTTGCGATACAACGGTTGATACAAGTGATGCAAATAGTTGTGCGCGTGTTTTCTTCGCAGAAAGTGTTCCCGGCAGGGAAGCGTGGTGTGCGCGTGTTGCTCTATAGAAATGTGGATCAACTCGCTTGAAATGTGTGAGCGCGTCTTGTAATCTCGGCATGCCGAGATTCTATCATCTAGTCGTTCATCATGAATAAGCAAAGCAAGTCGAGTGATATACTGGAGCCATGATCCACGAGATGCTTCGACTCGTATTCTGGATATGCGTCCTCTTCCTTGCCTTGTCGTTCTTCGGCATTTCTATCCAAACTATCGTCAACTCTCCCGCCGGCCAAGAGAATCTCCGCTATCTCTTAGATCTCCTCTCACAGGCGTATACGTGGGCAACAGCATGGGTTCGCCCGACATAAGTCGAGCCTCTGTCTGTGGGGAAGTCTTTACCTAGTGTGCGCACAATATATCTTTTGCGCAGAAAGCCAGAGACTTCTGCGCAAAAGATAGTCGCGATTGTGCATACGTCCGTAGGAGCGTACGCACAATCTCTCGTTCCTCATACTTCTTAAACGCGATTACTAAGCAGGTGTACATCCGTTTAATCTCAGAAAATGCGAAGAGGCATTACGCACGAGGCTGGGACTCGGATCCCCATTCGCCACTTCCCCACCCATGCCCATAGATTGGGAGTCATCAAATTTACACACACGTTTGTTATGTTATTAAAAAGCCCCTTCGATGATTTGAATAACCCTGTCTAACCGAAGAATTTGAGTTCTTGCGCTATCAAGGCGTGATTTTAAAAAAAGCCTCTTGCACTCGCTATCAGAGATTAAACGTCGTCCGTTAAGATGTTTATCGCAAAACCGACGTTTGCATGCTTGTGAATTAGATCCATTAAGGTCTATGGCCGGAGTGAGTATTTTTAGGAAAATAGCTTCGATGCAAGGTTCACTTCCTATAAGTTCAAAATTATTTTTCCTAGCGAAATCTAAAGAAGCAGACGGCCAAGTTGGGATAGAATCTAAAAGTATAAACGAATGATTATAACTATTAAACGAACGGATGCGGTTTGCTTTTGCAAGAATATAGGTAACAGCTTTCCCTCCAGCATGATCTATAGTCACATGAGTTTTTCCTGCTGAATATAAAGATCTTAGATGCTTTAGAAAGATATTTTCCGTTTCTCCTTCGCCAAAACCAAATACTGTCTTGCGAATTTCTCTAGTGGCTTTAGGCATAGTACGTTTAGAGCCTAGGGACTCCTCCATAGGCACCGGACATATATTTCGCATAGAAATTATCATCTGCTCTGACCCCTTTTATATCCGCGAGAGACCATGCCTCACTTATTCCTTGGTTTTTCTCAACTAGTACAATTTGTTGCTTATCGAGTTTATTTAAGATTTGAGCACTATGAGTACTAAAGATTAACTGCGCATTAGTGGGATTATAGTTCTGCGATGTAAAAAGATTTACAATCTCTGAGATCATTAACGGATGAAGATCGTGTTCCATCTCATCAACAAGTGCTACACCACCATTTTCAAGCACGTCTAGAACTAATCTCAGGAGACCTAGCAAGTTTTTAGTACCTGCCGACTCATAGATAAAAGGCAGCAGAGTTTCCTTATCGCTATCTATGTGTTTGTGCGACCCAAATATTCTGTAGATAGGAGTTTTCTCATGCCCCTCATACTTATCAATCTTTATTCTTGAGATACCAAGATCATATTTACTCAGAATTTCTTCGGCTTTATGTTTGATTTTAGGATTCTTATTGTAATACTCGATTACATCCCTTTGGGCTTCAAAGGATAATTTCCCAGATTCATTAAGATTACTAGATATTCTCGAGAAATATTTGAAAATCTCTAAACTCTCCTGATGATTTACTTGAGATGCTGTGGAAATAATAGAGGCATTTTGGCGTACCAGCTTAGAAAAACCAGCAGGCAATTTAAAATGTTCGAAATTCAAATTATACATTTGCTTTTTAGAGTCCCAGACTCTGGAGAAAAGTATTTTTGCTCTTTTCCCTTTTGTTTTAGCAACCAGCTTTTCAGAAATAATTTTTTCTGTAGTGATTACGAATTCATATTTATAGACTTTATTATTTGTCTCGAATTCAATTAGAAAACTGCTGGACTTATTTTGAGAATGGAAGAGAAAGGGTTTAAACGGCAACACCTCATCTTGAGCGGAATCCATGAACGAGAAATTTATGAACCAGTCCATAAAGGCTATGGATTTTAAAAGATTGGTCTTTCCAGACGCGTTAGGACCAACTAACGCCATTAATTTGGTCACTCTACTTCCTGTAGAAGTCATTACATAAGCCTCAGTGTCAGGCACCTTTTTGTTTACAGCAAAATTAATCTCGGTCTCTTTTAAAAACGAGTAGAAATTACTAACTCTTAGTTTGTGAATCATAAATTAAATAGTGAGCGGCTTCGGATATCCACTTGGTTAGATTAACATTTCTTACCCGATTTGCAAGCGTTTTATACATTTTTTTGTATGAAATGTGTATAACTCTGATATTTTGACGCTAAATTTTGGCAAAAATCCAAGAAAATACAGTAAATAGGCCATTTACTTCCAACCCCTTAAGCAGGGTGAATCCGTTGAATAAATCGTTTATTACTTCTTCAATGCAATGATAAGCACATGCGCGAGACTAATAAGCGTACTCGAAAATCCTGTCCAGAACGCATAGAGCTGGAGGCGTTCAACTCGTCTCATAGATACATGTCTCATGAAGAAGAGAATACCATGAAGAAAATGAACAAAAGGGAGTTGTACCCACTTCCCTGTTCCCTGTCGCCGTTTCAGCACGAAACGTTCGCGATGATATAGTCGTAGGCCTCATCTACTGAATCAACAAGCGTATAGAGCGCCAGATCTCCTTTATCGATAGCGGCGTGCTTCTCATAGATGTTCTTCTCGATAAAGCCGAGGAGCGGCTCCCAATAATCCCGTCCATAGAGCACGATAGGCACCTTGCGTATCTTCTTAGTCTGAATAAGTGTGACAATTTCGAAAAATTCGTCGAGCGTACCGAAGCCACCCGGGAAGTAGATATACACCTCGGAGGCATAGGTGAGCATCACCTTGCGCACGAAGAAATGGTCGAAGCCGAACCGCTCAGTGAGATAGGGATTGTAGTTCTGCACATCGGGCAGATTGATATTGAGTCCGACCGAGGCACCGCCCGACTCGAAGGCGCCCTTGTTTGCCGCCTGCATGACACCCGAGGAGCCGCCGGTCACGATAGCAAAACCCTTTTTCGAGAGCCGTCGCGCGAGCGCTTCAGCATCTGTATACGAGCTGTCTCCGAGTGAAGCGCGCGAGCTGCCGAAGAAGGATGCGGCGAGTCCGTAACGGCGGATGATGTCGAACCCCTCGATAAACTCTGACATGATCTTGAAGACACGCCACGACTCGATCTTCTTCGGCTTGCAGACGAGTAAGGGGCGATCCTCAGGCATCGTACGCCCGCCCTCATGCACTACTTTGGCGAGTTTCTCGACCGCCTTGTGCATTGGCGATTGATGAGGCGCCGCGTCATCAGTCAGATCATCGTTCATTGATTCAATACTATCAGATTACAGTCCTTTGCAATTGGCGGCCGGAGTATAACCTGCAGACACCGCGGCAGCTGCAGTCGCAAACCAGATGATGTTGCTCGGAGATATGCGTTCGGCGCCGGCGCAGTCCGGCAGATAATATTTCGTTCCATTTTTTGACGCAACGAACCCCGACGTTTCAGTCGGGGCCCCGACCCCTGTCGACGTCGGGGTTGCCGAAAGAGTAGCCGAAGGTGAGTATTCGATCCCCTGTCCTCCTTCCCTTCCGGCGAGATATCCGAATACGAAGCTTGCAGAGGATGCACAGAGAAGAATGCTGATGATAATGACGTCCTTAGGGATTTGGACCAGTATTCCTTTGCATTTTTCACGCACTTCTGCTATATTCATCGAGTAACACTATACCACTATGGCATCAACCAAGGCCGGCGGCTCCGCTAAAAATCTCACTGATTCAAACCCAAAGTACTTGGGTGTGAAGCTTGCTGACGGTGCAGCCGCTCGTCCGGGCATGGTGATTGTCCGCCAGCGCGGCACCAAGATCGAGGCGGGGAAAAACGTTCGTGTAGGCAAGGACCACACGCTTTTCTCTATCGCCACCGGCAAGGTCGCCTTCCGCAACCGCCGCAAGACAACCTTCACCGGTCACCTCATCACTAAGAAAGTCGTCGACGTTATCTAGAGAAACAAAAAACAAGTCTCGACCTTGGTCGAGACTTGTTTTTTGTTTTATTCTGCCTCGATGGTGACAGGAAACTTACCGAACACGTCGCCAGAAGCTACGGGCACGTCGAACGTACCGAGCTCTTTAAAAGGCCTTTCAAGTCTGATCGCATCGAGAGGTAGTTCGATGTGCGCCTGCTCTCGCGCCGCCTTCAAAATATCGTTCATCCCCACAGCATCATAGAGATGTCCCTTCTCATTCGCCTTCGCTTTAATGACGATATGCGTCTCTGCGAGCGAGGCAATGTTCTGCGCAATAAGTGCAGTATCGAGTGTTGCGCGGTCGACTGCCTGCTTGCGACGCGACTCGGCCTCTTTCTTCGCCACCGATGTCGCGACGATTGCGAGCTTCTGTGGAATAAGGAAGTTGAGCGCATAGCCGTCGGCTGCGGTTATCTCCTCGTGCGCCCGCCCGATCCCCTTCACATCTTTGGTCAAAATTACTTTCATATCATCCGAGCCTACCGCATATTGCGTAGTTAATCAACTTACCCACATCTTTCCTTCTTTTTCGATTTACCTTATCGTTCACTATAGACGATAGTAAGGTAAACCTAGTTTACCCAATGCCTAGATGAAAATGCTCGCGCAATGTCTTATCGGATTCGAGAGCCTCTGCGACAAAATAACGCACTTCACCCACACCACTCTTCAAATGTGCACGCACGAGCGAAATGAATTCATCACACGCATAAGGATACACCCATACGCTATCTTGAATCCGGACGAATCCTGCGCCCTGTAAGAGTCGCCTAAGCTGGTCGCGTACGCGCCGTCGTCGCTCATTGATATCAAAAATGAGCACACGCCACTTCCCATCCCAAAATGCGGGCTCCGATATCACATACTCTCCAAATTCTATTTTTCCAAGCATCTCAATACCCTTGCTTGTTATTTTAACTTTACGTTTCCCATATTCTCCAGACACCGTAACAAGTCCGTCCTGCTCTAGCCGACTGATTCCTTGAGTGATACGCCGATAGAGCTGTGTGCGATTCTTTGCGGGACGATCCAATTCTTTTAACAGTCGCGTCATCTTCGGTGCCACGAGCGCGATACTGATAACTCCCGCTGTGGCAAGTGAGCGTAAGAGCAAGTTTTTCATCCGCACTCGGCTTTTTTGTTCTCTTTTCACTTTACCTTAGTATATCCTATAGACGATGTTAAGGTAAAGTGACTTATATAATGACATGGTTATAAAAACTAAAGCCGCCTCGGAAACAAGCGGTCCAGTCAACGTACTTACTTCCCTGTTGTTAGAAATTGAATAGCACGCAGTGTCTGCGGATCACGCTTCGCCTCGGCATCCTTCGCCGTATACGGCACGATAATATCCGGTGTGACGCCATTACCCATGATCCAATGACCTGCGGGCGTAATCCAGCGTGCGACGGTCACCTTAAGCGACCCACCGTCGAGATCGATCAGGGTCTGCACCGAGCCTTTACCGAACGATGTGCTGCCGATAAGCGTTGCGGCATGGGCGTCTTGGAGCGCACCGGCGAGGATCTCAGAGGCCGAGGCAGAACCACCGTCGATAAGCACGACGATCTTCGTACCCGCCGGTACGTCAGCGTGGCCGAGGCTCGTGTGCACATTGTTATCCTCCTTGCCGCCGAAGTCTTCAGTCACGACGGTCGCACCCTTGGGGAGGAAATGACTCGCAATGTCGACTGCCGCATCGAGGTAGCCACCCGGATTGCCACGCAGGTCGACAATGAGTTTGGTCGAGCCAGAAGCCCTAAAGCGCGAGAACGCATCATCGAAAAGGCTCGCTGAGTTGCTGGTGAACTCGTAGAGCGCGATATGGTAGACGCCGCTCGCCTCGTCGAGACCGTCATCAGTCTCAGGCACCTGGATCGTGTCACGAACGACCTTAATGGCGAGCGGCTTGCCGGCACGGATAATCGTGAAGCTCACTGTCGTACCGATCTCACCGCGAATCATCGTCACCGCCTTCTCGGTCGAGAGTCCATCCGTCGACCTCCCGTCGATAGTCGCAATCTGGTCGCCTGCTCTAATACCAGCATGCTCTGCGGGGGTGCCCTTCAAGGGAGTGATGACAGTCAAGATATTGTCCTTCACATCGATCTCCATCCCGACACCAGCGAAGCTCCCCGAGATACTGTCGGCAAAGGCCTTCGCCTCTTCAGGCGGGAAGAAGACGGTATACGGATCATTATAAGAGGAAGCGAGACCTTTAATCGCACCATACAACCGCTCCTTAGTCGTCGGGAGCGTCGACGAGGCATGCGTGATGACATATTTACTCTGGAGCGTATTCCACGCTTTCCAGAACGCGACCAGGTCTGCACTCTGGTCTGGTGTTGCGTCAAGTCCGTCGCCGATAAGCGGGAGACGCGAGATGACTGAGGCAGTGGCTCCGCCCCCAGCCGCTGAGAGACCGATCCCGAAGGCCAGTGCAGCAACGAGCGCATAAGAGATGCCTCGCGTGACGATGCTCTGTTTTGGGTGATGCGGAGTCCCCGATTCCATATCCGCAAAGTGTAGCACGGAGATAATTGGACATGCTATTCTAGATTCATGATATCTCGGTACGACTATCACGGCGGCGTATGGGTCGACCTCGAACAGCCCACTGAAGAAGAGCTGCACGAGATCATCAAGGAATTTTCTATCGGGAAGTATGTCGAAAAGGAGCTCTCCTCTCCCACGCCCGCCCCGCTCGTTGCGGCCGACGCACAAGCGATTCTTCTTGTCCTCCACTTCCCTGCTCATGGTGCAGAAAATGGCAATACAGACAATCAGGAGGTAGATTTCGTCGTTGGCGACCGTTTCATCCTGACCATCCGCTATGAAGTCGTTGCGCCGATTTATCACCTGAAGAAGCTTCTCGAGACTCAAGAGCTCGTGGGCGGACACGACACACTCACCACCGATGTGCTCCTCGAGGTGCTCTTCGCGCATCTCTACACCTCAGTACGCGACCATATCGACCATGTTGCCGACAATCTCGCGCGCGTCGAACGCGATATGTTCGACGGACACGAGCGCGCGACCGTGCGACTCATCTCGCAGATCAGTCGACAGTTCTTGCATGTCGAAGCGGCACTCGCAACTCAAGAAGAGTCTCTCCGGCATTTCTTGAGAGAGCTCACCGATCGGAACTTCTTCGGCAGAGCCTTTACCGCGCGTACCGAGCGCATTCTCGCGGAGCGTGCGCAGATTGCCCAGCTCATCTCTACCCATCGAGCGATCGCCACCGAACTGCGCGAGACCAATATCGCGTTGCTTGAAGTGCGACAGAACGAGATTATGAAGACACTGACCGTCGTCACCTTCATCTTCCTCCCGCTTGAGCTCATCACCTTCGTCTTCAGCATGCACGCGCTCGGCCAGCCGCTTGAACAGAACCCGAACGCATTTTGGATCATCACCGGCAGCATGCTCGCAGTCGGCGCCGTCATCACCGCCTTCGTCGCGAGGAAGCGTTGGATATTTTAATGGCGTGGTTCTCTCGTATCTTTAAGAAACGAAACGGGCCTACCAAGACTCGACTGTCGAATGTGCTCTTCACCAACACACTCTCTGGTACCAAGGAGCTCTTCATTTCTCAGAAGCCCTGTTTAGTGCTTATGTATTCCTGCGGGCCGACCGTCTATGGGAGTGCGCACATCGGCAATCTGCGGGCCTACGTCTTCTCTGACACCATCGCACGTGTACTCGAAGCGGCGGGCTACCGCGTGCGTCGCGTGATCAATATCACGGACGTCGGCCACCTAGTGAGCGATGGTGATACTGGCGAAGATAAGATGTCAGTGGGTGCCGCCCGCGAGAAGACGACGCCACAGGCGATTGCCGACCGCTATATGAAAGAGTTTATCGACGACCTCGGTGAGCTCAATATCGACACCAAGGACATCCTCTTTCCGCGCGCCACCGACTATATCAAGGAGCAGATAGCACTCGCCACAACGCTTGAAGAAAAAGGGTTCGCCTATCGCATCAAGCATGGTCTCGCCTTCGACACCTCTCGCTACCCGGGCTACGGCAAGCTGGGACATATCGACCTCTCCGCCCAGAGAGTCGGCGCGCGCATCGAGGCAGATCCCGAGAAGCACCATCCCGCCGACTTCTGGCTCTGGCGTACGGCGAAGCCGGGCGACCTCCAGCAATGGAACAGTCCGTGGGGGTACGGCAATCCCGGCTGGCACCTCGAGTGCTCAGCGATGTCCCGCACCCTGCTTGGCCAAGAGATCGACATCCATACAGGCGGTGAGGACCACATCGCGACGCATCACAACAACGAGATCGCGCAATCTGAAGCGGCATCCGGTCGCACGTTCGTGCATTACTGGATACATAACGCCTTTCTCACTGTTGAAGGTCAGAAGATATCCAAGTCTCTGCACAACGACATTTATATGAAGGATGTCCTCGCACGAGGCATCTCGCCGCTCGCACTCCGTTACTTCTATCTGCAGGCACACTATCGCACCTCACTCTCCTTTTCGTGGGAGGCACTCGCAGGCGCCGCAAGCGCGCTTGAACGATTAGAGAAGATGGCGGGTGAGATTGCGGTCGAATCTAATCGCGCTACAGCACCCTCTGAAGCGCGCGAACGATTCGTGGCGGCGATGCGAGACGATCTCGCCACGCCGCAGGCGCTCGGCATCCTCTGGGACTCTTTGAAGAGTGAGGACTACGCGCCAGAAGAAAAGTGGGGTCTTCTTGAAGACGCCGACCGATACCTTGGCCTCGACCTGCTCGCACCGCACACGACCGGCATCGTCGCCCCGGTGGACATTCCAGAGAATATACGCGAAATGCTCGATGCCCGCGAAAAGGCGCGTGCCGCCAAGGAGTGGAGCGAGGCAGACCGCCTGCGAAACGAAATTGAAAAGAGTGGATATCGTGTGGATGACGGGCCGGATGGACCAGTGTTGATTACGACAACTCTTTGATACAATTGGCCGCAATGGCCACCTCCGATCGCGTTCCGCCCCAATCCCTCGAATCAGAGCGCGCCCTCCTCGGCGCGATTCTCCTCAAGCCCGATGCGATCCACGATGTCTCCGATCTCATCCATCCTGACTCCTTCTACGCAGAGAAGCATCGCCTCATCTTCAGCGCGATGCGCGAGCTCGCCGATCGCGGTGAACCGATCGACCAACTCTCGCTCTCAGCCCGTCTCTCTGATCAGGGGCTCCTCGAACGTTCAGGGAGCCGCAGCTACTTAGCCGAGCTCGCGGGCTCCGCACCTGCTCCCGGCAACTTCTCTCACTACGCTGAGCTCGTCTCGCGCAAGTTTCTCATGCGCTCCTTGATCAACGCTGCATACTCTATCAACGAATCAGCCTACGACGAGGCGCGCGAGACGATGGAGGTGCTCGATGAGGCCGAGAAGAGCATCTATGCGATCGGCAACGCCTCGGCCGCACACAAGTTCACTGCCATCGGCGACAAGATCCACGAAGCGTGGGAGCGCATTGAAGCTCTCTCGCACAAAGAGGACGGTATCCGCGGCGTGCCGTCAGGCTTCCCTGCACTCGATAATCTCCTCTCAGGCTTTCATCCCTCCGACCTCGTGATCATCGCCGCGCGCCCTTCAGTCGGCAAGACCTCGCTCGCCCTCGACATCGCTCGGAACGCCGCGGTGCGCCACAACGTGCCGGTCGGCATCTTCTCGCTTGAGATGAGCTCTGAACAACTCATCGATCGCATGCTCGCGGCCGAGTCGTTCGTCAACTCATGGAAACTCCGCACCGGCCAAGTGAAAGAAGAAGACGATTTCAATCGCATCCGCGATGCACTCGAGGTGCTCTCGAAGGCGCCCATCTACATCGACGACAAGCCGGGCAACAACATCCTCGCGATGCGTGCAGTCGCGCGGCGGCTGAAGCGCGAGCGCGGCATCGGACTCATCGTCGTCGACTATCTTCAACTCATGGCGCCCACCTCGACCAAGGCTTCTGACTCGATGGTTCAACAAGTGACCGAGATCTCACGCTCCTTGAAAGGGCTCGCGCGTGAGCTCGAGGTACCGGTCATCGCGCTCTCTCAGCTCTCTCGTGCAGTGGAGCAGCGCGGCGGCAAGCCGCGGCTCTCAGACCTGCGCGATTCGGGCTCTATCGAGCAGGACGCCGACGTCGTGATGTTCATCCATCGCGATGACAAGTCAAATAAAGACAGCGACCGACCGAACATCGCTGAGATACTCATCGAGAAGCACCGAAACGGCCCCACCGGCTCGACCGAGCTCTACTTCGATGAGAAGCGCGCCACCTTCCAGTCAGTCGACACCAAGGGCTACGGTGAACTCGCACAAGAATTTTAAATGGAAAAGCAAAGGCAATTTTCGGGGCTCCGCAGACTGACGAGGCGAGGACTGAGCGATTTTTCAGCAGAAAAATCGCGTACCCGAGAAATTGCCTTTGCTTTGTAATGTATGGACCACATCGACGAACTCGCGACTGCACTCGCTCGCCTCCCCGGTATCGGACCTAGGCAGGGCAAGCGTTTCGTTTATTATCTCCTCGCGGCTCCTGCCGCAGAGCGAACTCGGCTCGCTGAGCTTGTCGCCTCACTGGGAAAAAACGTCCGTCAGTGCCCTGAGTGTCTGCGCTTCTACAATAGCTCTTCTAGCGCTCTCGTCTGCAATTATTGCGCCGACGCGCGTCGCGACGACTCACAACTCCTTATCGTAGAGAAGGATCAGGACCTCGCGGCCATTGAACGTGCGGGTACCTATAAGGGCCGCTACTTCGTCCTCGGTGGCGTGCTCACGCTCTCGGGCAAGGGAGCAATCCGCGAGAAAGAGTTGCTACGCACAATCGAGAAGCGTCTGCAGGCTAACTTAGCTGAGGTGGTGCTTGCACTCGGGGCGACGAGTGAGGGAGAGCACACCGCCGATCGCGTGCGCGAGCTCCTCGCGCCCTTTCGTGATCACTTGAAGGTCTCAGTTCTCGGTCGCGGTCTCGCGACCGGCAGTGAGCTCGAATACTCTGACGCCGAGACGCTTCGCGCCGCGCTCACCAATCGCAAAGAGGCATAAGCATGAGACGGTATTATTTTCATCCTCTCATTCCGTCGCAAGAAGCCGTAATCGCCTTGGTTTGCAACTTAGGTGTCCAACACCCAAGTGACTACTCGAGCAAGAATTTATCAAAATCTTTCAGTTCTTCCCTTCTTTGAAAGATTGACTCCAGCGACGAAAGTGCAAACTCTTTGTACTCATTTGTATTTCCGAATTGTCCCAGAACAATTTCTTTTTCACAAATTCCTTTAACTCCTTCATCCGTATACTCTTCCCAGCTCGACCTGCTTTCCACCAACTTGGGTGTTGGACCCCCAAGTTGATGCACGTGATCATTTAAATTGACGTACGCGCTCACGTGAAGAAGATACTCGTTTGAATCGATGTGTACCGATTTGAATCGACCTTGAAATAATGCTCCGGATCTCTCATTTCGATTATTGAAATAGTTGGTATACCCTCCGCTCAATCTCTTCATATATTCGCTCATACCACCTTCTGCTGCTTGTTCTAGGATTAAGTGGTAATGATTTGGATTAAGACAGTAGGCAATAATATTTATCAATCTTTCTTCTGGCTTGGGTGTTGGACCCCCAAGTTGTCGAAACGAGTTCTCGTAGAGGCTCCCTATCGGATCAACGACATTGAATTCAACAAGGCTTTGGAAAAATCTATCCGTATCATACGTATCAGTAAAAATAATCCTCTTGTCGACTCCCCTATTGAAAATGTGATAGTACTCCCCACTCGCAAACACACTTCTTCTAGTGCTCATCCTAAAAATATTATCACCTTCTCACTTGGGTGTTGGACACCCAAGTTAATAAGTAGCAGTGGTGGTCGCTGTAGTGGTGGAGATAGTGGAGGTAGCAGTAGAAGAAGCGGTCGTAGGTGTCGAGGTGGCTGTCAGGTCGAGAATGGTGATGGGTGAGGTGCTCGCAGTGACGGTTGCGGGAGATGTTGCGTCAGGACTGCTGACGATGACTGAACGGTAGGCAGTCGCCGTGTCCCCTGCCCCATCGATGGCGTGGTAGGTGAGGATATGCGTTATCGGGGCCGAAGTGTCGAGGACGGGTGTCGTCGAGGAGAATGCGAGGCCGTCGACTGATATCTCGTAGGGCGCAGTACCTTCACTCCCGCCGGCGACGACGGCTCCCAGCTCGACGTACGTCTCGCCGACCATAAGACGTGTCGGTGTCGCGCCATTCAGGGTGAGCGTGAGCGGAACAGACGAGATCACGGTACCAGAGACGGTTGATGTTGATGTCGCCATGGTCGAGGCGGCAAAGGGATTCAAAATCTCGGTCGAGAGTGTGCAGACGCCGGGCGTTGTCGTCGGCGCGCCGTTCTCGATGCTGAAGCAGTACGGCGCCTTGGTCACCTTGTCGTAGAAGGTGACGCCCGAGGCGGCCGTCGAAGAGCCGACCGTCATGTTCGCAACGGTGAGATTGTCGATCCAGCTCCGTGCCGCATAGAAGGTGTCAGCGACAAGCTTGCCGATATTGAGCACGCTGGTGATGCTCTGAATCGCGCTCGCGAGTGAGCTTGAAGAGAGCGAGAACGGCGAACTCACTGCCCCACTCTCAAGCGCCGCGAGGCGCGACTCAAGTGAGGTGAGCGTGAACGTGGTGGAGGAGGCCTGTTGGTCGAGCTTGGTATTGAGCTCCTTGATCCCTTGCAGGAGATAGAACGGCAGGTACTGGAAGGTGATCTGCTCGAAGCCCTTGTCGTCTGTCGTGACGAGCTCGGGGAACTGTGCCGCAACCTCCTGGGCGATGAGACCGGTCTGGAGCGAGGTGCCGAGATGTCGGTCAGGGAACTCGCCTGAACGCCAGTTATAGGTGACGGGAGTGAGAGCCACCAGGCGGTCGAGGACTGGAGCAAAGGGGGTGATATTGGTCTTGAGGCGGAGGTCAGAGGAGCAGGTGCCGGCGATCAGAGTGCCGTCAGCATCTTCGACACAGCCGGTGGTGCCGGTGCCCACTCGAACATTCCCAGACACAACGAGCTTCTGCGCACTAGGATCGTTCGTCCCGATACCCACATTCCCCGCGACGTCGACGGTCAGAACCGTCGTCGTCGCGGCGTTCTGGATGAAGGAAGTGCGCTGGTTCAACGCGTTCACGCCGGCGATAAGCGGAGAAACGAGCGCGGCGTAATCGACGGTGTAGTAGGAGCCTGAAACGCCGTCGAAAGTCGTCGTGGCGGTGCCGACCACCTGCGGGAATGCCTGTAAGACGTCTTGCGCGATGATGCCGACGCGCTGCTCCTGATCCTTACTCGGATCAGCCCAGTTGAAGGTGACTCCGCGTATCTTCGCGAGTCCGGCGAGCGCATCGGTGCCGCTGATGTCCGTGATATTCGTTTTCAGGCGTGCGTCAGAGGTACAATTCGTCGCGCCAACGCCGTTGCCGATGGTACAAGTGGTACCCGAGCCGGCAACAATCAGGTTGCCGTTGCTATCTAACGTCATTTTTTCAGTACCTCCTATATAGAAGCGCTGAGAACCCCTACTCATCCGGTATCCCAATGTTTGAGCAGCAGAACCGCTACCGTTCGATAGTTGAAACTCAAATCCGCTATTTTCAGCTACTGAAGATACTGATGTTTGGATTGAATTTTTCTCCGTATTGTTCCCAGAATAAAGACCCGTGATTATATCTTGGAATGCCCCATCAACACCGGTGCTTCTCACTCCCATCCCGGTGGATCCCATTACCTGCAGTATGTAAGCAGGCGTCGTCGTCCCGATGCCGACGTTGCCATTATTTAATATCGACATGACACTTGTGCTCGCCGAGTTCACGAAGTTTGCCATTATGTTCGCTCCTGTATCTGCGCCCCACACCGACAGTCTGCTGTACGGGGTGGTCGTCCCGATGCCGACGTTGCCAGTTTTTGTTATCCTTAGCCACTCACTTCCAGCGACAGCAATGGCAAAGTCAGTGGCATGGGGGTTTACATACACAGAACGAACAGCTCGTAATTCAATATCACTCGGAGTAACTCCACCTTCAAGGATACCTAATGCAATCTTAGATGAAGTATCACCAACTGCTCCATTTTGACCATTAATTTTTAGTGTCGTTATGTGCGCCGCAGTGTTAGAATAAATATCTAATTCCGCTCCAGGATTCGTCGTCCCGATGCCGACGTTGCCGCTCTTTATTACCATTCCCGTTATTCCACCAGAGCGAAAATGCAATGCGTCAGTTGCGTGTTGATACTGTATAAAACCAATTTCGTTATTATTCTCATCTCCAAAATTTATATTTGCGTTGTTAGCACTTGGATTCAAAAATTGTAATCCATTATTACCATTTGACTCAATTGCCATTAAATTAGAATTGGCACTAACTGTTCCACCAGAACTACCACCATAAGAATGTAACTTCGCCGTTGGTCCCGTCGTCCCGATGCCGACGTTGCCGTTTGCAAATACTGTTTTATATGGAGCGGTGAGGTAGGTATGAAATACTTCCGTACCATCTTGAAGATTTTTCATTACCACTTCGCCTCCATATCCGGTATACCCACCAAAATTAAAAGTCTGCCCGCCATAAACTTTCCAGTTGGTCGGTTTGCTTTGAGTGTCTATATCTACAGTAGGTTGTCCGCTTTTAAAAAAAAGTCCGTTATAACCATAGAGACTTAACTGGGGAGAACCAGTTAGAGTGATTGACCCATTAGTAGAACCATTGGTGTCCAGAAAATTTATAGTGCCTAGAGTAGTTGCCCCATCTCCGACATATATTGATGAAGTTGCATTGACTCGTGATGCAGTAACAGTGCCATCAAAGTATCCATTCCCTGCTACTGAGAGCTTGGCGAACGGACTCGTCGTCCCGATGCCGACGTTGCCAGAAGAAGAAATACGCATTCTCTCAGGACTGAAGTCTGCATCGGCATTTCCGGTGAAGAAAGCAATGGGTGCAGAAGCAGCCGCCAGACGTATACCACCAGAGCCAGGGGTCCCCAAGCTCATTTGGTTCGGAGAATAAGTTCCGTAATTCCAAGTAGAGGCCGTAGAAAGCAGTCCGCCATTAGAAGCGATTGAAGTTCCATTGAACACATCGAAAATTAAGGCGGCACCGAGCGTTATGCCGCTGGTAGCGATATTACCAATGCGTATCGGATATTGAATGTAGTTTGCATTTGAAACGACATTGAGACCATTGCCGAGCGGCGTCGTCGTCCCAATCCCCACCCGCTTGTTGAACGTGTCGATGGAGAGGACGAAGTTGGTGGCGAGAGCATCGGTGAAGTTGAAGGTGTTGGTGCTGTTTGAACCCGGAGTGAAGGTGAGCGAGGGGCTCGTGCCGTTTATGCCGAGGGAGGCGGCACCAGTAGAAGAGACAGAGGTGGTGATTTCGTTTGAAGCGTCATACTGAACTCTGAATTGCGGAGTGGAAGTGGAGGTGATGGTCTGAGAGCCGGAGTTCACGATGCCGCCCGCGAGCAGGTTGCCGGAGTTGTCCACGCGGAAGAGCGTCGTGCCGGCCTTGGTCTTGAAGTTGATGAAGTCGCCGGCGGGGGCGGCGTCGGTCACGCGATACGCGCTGATGAAGGGGACGCCGTTCACTGTCTGCTGGAGGGCGAGGAGAGAGTCGGGAGAGGTGGTGCCGATGCCGATGCGGCCGGTCGAAATAGCAGAGGCGGTGCCGTTCAGTCCCGTCCCATAAATCAAGTTACCGATATTGAGCTGGTTAGAGGCGGTCGATGAAGCGACGGCGACATCATTGCCGATAGCAATGTTGTTGCTACCCGTCGTTACCTGATTCATCGATGCGGCGATGGTGGACTGCCCTATCAAGACGTTGCGGGCGCCCGAGGTGACACCGTACCCGGATTGATAGCCGAGAAGTGTGTTGTAGTCAGAGCCGGTGGCGGCAGAATAACCAGACTGGTAGCCGAGGTAGACACCGCCTTGGTTGTTGTATGCAGCGGTACCGGCGGCGGCCTGATAACCGACCGCGGTAGAAGACGTAGCGGAAGTGTTGGATAGGAGAGCGTAGAAGCCATTTGCGGTATTGTTGGAGCCAGTGATGTTAGCTTGAAGCGCCAGTTTACCTGTGGCAGTGTTTGAATCGCCAGTACTATTTGCGACTAAAGCCCCAACACCAAGTGCTGTGTTGTAATTCCCTGTCGTATTGTAATTGAGAGCTCCGTATCCTTCTGCAGTATTTTGATTACCTGTTGTGTTAGATTGAAGAGTAAAGATGCCAATCCCAGTATTCCACTGGCCAGTCGTGTTTCGAATGAGAGAGTATACACCGATAGCAGTATTTCGATCCCCTGTCGTATTAGCATTGAGCGCGCTTGCACCCAATGCGGTATTCCAGTAGCCCGTTGTATTCGAGGCAAGAGCCCCAGATCCACCAGCGGTATTCAAGCTACCAGTCATCGTTAAGTTACCCGCGCCACCGAAGAAATAATTATTGAGAGTGGTGGAAGCAGTGATAACGTTTACTCCGTTGTAGGTGTATGCCGAACCAGCGGAAACATCGATGTTGCCCGCAAACGTGCTCGTGGCGAGGGCGTCAGTAGCGACGAAGTAGGGCGCGACGGCCTTGGTGTTTGCGGTGAGGATGCCGGAGAGCGTGACGTCACCAGTGACCGTGGTGGTGGCGAGAGTGGTCTGCCCGGCGGCAAGGGTGGTGAGAGTGGCTTGTCCGACGGTGAGAGTCGAGAAATCACCCGTGCGAGCAGAGACGGCCAAGCCGTTTGAGAAGGTACCTCCAGTGAAGGTGCCGCCGATGAAATTGCCATTTCTTACGATGAGGCCGGTGAGATCCTCGATCTTGTTGACCATCTGGATGGTCTGGATGTTGGTGGCGACCTGGTTAGAAACGGGCTGGATCATGCCGGAGACGGTGGCGAGGATGCCGTTTCTCATCGAAGAGAGCGACTGATTTACAAAATCTTGCGAAACGCCTTGTACGAGCGTGGTGTATGTCGGATACGAGGGACCGTTAATGATCGTTGAGGGCTTCTGACCGATTGACGTCGGGGTCTTTGGCGTCGTGGTAGCTATGGCGAGAGTCTTCGGCGGAACGATGATCGGCGTCATCACCGGCGGCGCGCCTGTGGCGGGCGAAGTCGAACCAAAGAGCGAAGCGAATGAGCGAGCCGTTGTCGTGAAGAATCCATGGATGGATTGATACGTCGCGAGAGCGACTTGCTCGGCAGGAGAGAGTGCCGCGAGCACCGCAGCCAGCATCTCGCGTGGGAAGGTCAGACCTTTAGAATTCTGGAAGGTCTGACCTTCCCACGCGGCCGCGACCTTGCCGAGTGTGCCGAGCCAGGCATCTTGAACTGCGCTCGCGATGTTTGAAAACCCCGACGCGAAGAAGGTCGGGGAGCCGACCAAGGCGTCGGCTTTGGAAATTGTTTTCCCACCCTCGTATGCGACATCGCCCACTCCAGCACCGGCGTGCTCTACGAGAGCGAGATAACGCTCAGTCAATGTGTTGCTGAGGGCGACAAAGCGCGTCGCGGCGACGTATTCAGTGTTGAGCACCCCTCGTGCTATCGCCGGTGCGACGGTGGCCGGAGCAGAGACAAGCGAGACCTCAGTGTTGATGAGTGAATGGGTGGTATCGATGACGGTTCTCCCGAGAGCGAGATTCAAGTCGTTCACCATGTGGGGAGAGGCTAGAAGCATGTCACGTGCTGAAGCAAGTATTCCAGCGAGAGTGATCGAGGGTACACGCGGCGCCGATACGCTCCGAGCTGTAAAAGCGATTCGGGAGGTTTCGTCCTCTCCAAGCTTCATGCGCATTGTCGAGACGTCGATTGTGGCGAGCGAGAGCGGCGCGAGACGCAGAGGAGCAGTCTCGATAGTAGACGGCGCAGGTGAAGCAACGACGCGCAGAGCGCTCCTCGCCAGATCGATGCGTGACCCGACGCGCGATGGGATATCACCGAATGCCGTGCCGAATCCGCTCGCAACTTCGCGCGCGAACGCGACTGTCTTCTCCGCGACCTGTGAGGTGAACGCAGCTTGTGCGACGAGTGCGCCCCCGCCAACGACAAGGAGCGCCGCCGCAATCGCAAAGGCCGGTGAACGCGATTTTAAGAAATCAGAATTGAAATTGGAAACCTCGACGCGCTCTTGGCGGTCGAGGAGCCGACTGAAGCGTTGGCTTTGAAAAGCCTTAGGACTTGGCGTCTGCGCATTTTTATGGGAGTGATACAGAGCCGCATGTATGCGCGAGCGAGTCTCTGAGAGCTTCTCCTTATGTGCGACCTGTGCGTCGAGGAAGCGGATGAGCGAGGCGCGCTTAACCATCCACACGCGACCGACCTGGACTCCCTCGATATCACCAGAGCGCAAGAGACGTCTCAGATAACTCGATGTATAACCAGAAAGTTGTCCGGCATACCTGCTCGATATCAAGTCTCTTTTTTCTAAATTAGATTTCATTCTCTCAAGTGAAACTAATCAGATAATAACTGATTATTTCCAGTTGTTGTGAACTCGTAAGTGGATAAGTATTTTGTTCTTAAACCAACGACAAATCTGATCGTCTGACTATTGTCACAGATGCCTCAAATCTTGGTTCTCAAGCCATCAAAAATAGCCCACGATTCTCGGTCCTCCCATTCCTCTATACCTCTCTTCTCTTCTTTTTTAGACCGTACAGAGCTCCTAGAGCCGTATAGAGCCTCGCAGAGGCTAGAGGCAAAATATAGAAAATAGAATATGGAATATAGGGTTGAAGAATTGGAAGATGGGAGATGGAATATAGATTTGAAGATGCGAATATAAAAAACATAGAATCTCGTCTGGTCGAGACGAGATTCTATGTAAATACAAGCTATATTTAGCTCTATCGGTCTTGAACGAAGGTGAGAGCCTTGCCCTTAAGGTCTGCACGACCGGTACGGCCGATGCGGTGAACATAATCCTCATAGGTCGAAGGCAGGTCATAGTTGATGACGTGCGAGACGGCAGGGATGTCGAGGCCGCGTGCCGCAACGTCGGTCGCGACGAGTGCGGTCACCTTCCCCGACTTAAAGGCCTCTAGGGCGCGGATGCGGGCTCCATAGGTCTTGTTGCCGTGGATACTCTCGGCGTGGATGTGCATGCGCGAGAGTGCCTTGGCGAGCTTCTCGACACCGAACTTGGTACGGCCGAAGACGAGCACGCGACTAAAGTCGCGGTCCTTTAAAAGCTCCGCGAGCACCTCGAACTTATCTTTGCCGCGCGGAATGCGCACCACATCTTGCTCCACATTTCTCGATGTGTCCTGCGTCTTCACCGAGATGATGACCGGACTCGAAAGGAAGTCACCGATAAGCTTCTCGATATCCTTGCCCATCGTCGCTGAGAAGAAGAGTGTGTGACGCTCCTTACGCATCTTGCTAAGAATCATGCGCATATCGTCGATGAAGCCCATGTCGAGCATCCGGTCAGCCTCGTCGAGGACGACGGTGCCGAAGCCGGTCAAGACGAGCGCCTTGCGCTCCATCAGATCCTTCAAGCGCCCGGGAGTACCGATGACGAAGGCTGGGTCGTGCTTCAACTGAGAGATCTGCGGGCCGATGTTGGCGCCGCCAACCGCGACCATGCCGCGAAATCCGAGACCCTTGGCGAAGCCAGCGAGCTCCTTCTCGATCTGGACTGCGAGCTCGCGAGTCGGCGCCATGATAAGCACTCGCTCCCCTTTCTGCTTCATCACCTTGTCGATGAGCGGGATAAGGAAGGCGGCCGTCTTGCCGGTGCCGGTCTCAGCGAGACCGACCACGTCTTGGCCGAGGAGCGCATGCGGGATCGCCTTGTCCTGAATAGGTGTTGGCGAGACATACTTACGCGCCTCAATGTTCGCCTTCAACTTCAAGTTGATATCGAAGTCAGCGAACGTGTGTTCAGCGACGAATACCGGCTCAGAGGTCGTGACGACTGTCTTGTTGGTAAACTTGGCGATCTCGGCCTCGGTCTCGCCGAAGGTGCCGAAGCCCCCGCGACGCGGGCCGCCGCGACTGCCGCCTCGATTACCCCCGAACCCGCCGCGACTGCCGTAGCTTGAACCTCCGCGCGAGGAGAATCGGTCGCCGCCGCGACTGGCTGACGCATTCCGATGCGGCCCGAAGGAGCCAGACGAGCGATTGTCCGAGCGCGGTGAATACGGACGGCTTGAACCGTCGCTTCGAGAACTTCCGGAGTTGGCTCCGGCTGATTGATGATTCCATCTTCCTATTTGCATTGTGTATAACTAGATAAATAAAATAGAACAAAAGCGAATTGCTTTTGCATTCAGGTCTGCTCTCGAATGTGAGAAGTTTAAGAAATGGAGTCTATCTTGACCTTGAGAACTGGCTGGCGGTGACCGTTGCGCTTGTAGTAGCGGCTCTTCGGCTTGTACTTCACCACCTCAACCTTCTTGGCCTTCCCGGCGAGAACAACAGTGCCCTTGACCTCCGCACCCTTGATAGTGGGCGCGCCGATGGTCGTGTCCGAGCCATTGTCGACGAGGAGCACCTCGCCAAAGACAACTGTGTCACCCTTCTTCAAATCCCCCGGGAGCTTCTCAATAGCAATAGTGTCGCCCTTTGAGACGACATACTGCTTCCCGCCGGTCTTGATTACGGCCACTTCCATAGTCCCGCTACTGTAGCATTTACCTATATAAAAGACAAGCATTGTCCTTTTCCCGGCTTGTACCACAGGTTAGCATATGCTAACCTGTGGATATGCTTCAAGATAACGAAGGAAAGACTCATTTCTCAACGACTGAGGTCGCTGAAATAATGCATATCAGTTCTGTAGCTGTCCTCAAAAAAATAAAGACGGGAAAGTTGGTGGCGCGTAAAGTAGGGCGTAACTACATTGTAGCAAGAGCCGACTTAGAGGATGCTCTTGGTTCCATCGTAACGCCAGAACAAAAAGAGGACATCGAGAAGATTGTGAAAAAAGCGGTCAAAGAATATGGAGATACCTTTCGCAGACTTGGGAAAGAAGAATAGGAACTTTCTTCAGTTATGGCACGAACCACTCTTGTAAGTATCTCTGTACTGCAAATAGAGTCTGTTGCACACACTCTCGCACAAGAATTGATGGAGTGGGGTGAGCCTATACCACCCTTTAATACTCGATTCCCAGATCGCTTAGAGAGCTGTCTCAAAACACCGTTCCAAAAATTTAGTGGTCGAAGCTTATACCGCGGTCTTATCGGTAAGGGCGCCGTCTTATTTTATCTGATGATAAAAAATCATCCGTTTCAGAACGGAAACAAGCGAATTGCGGTCATGACATTGCTTTATTTCTTCTATCGAAATGGCTGGTGGATCGACGTTGATAATGATGTTCTCTATGAATTTGCTAACCGAGTAGCAAAGAGCCCTACTGAGGATTCTAAGAAAGAAATTTCAGGAATCCGTTCATTTCTCCGGAAGCACATTACGAAAAAATAATTCGACTCAATCTTGTGTGGTGTCTCTACTCGTCGGCGGCGAGGGGCTTGTCCAGGAGCTCCGGTTCGATGCCGATTTTACTTTCGGCGATGCGGTAGACGTCCTTGTCTATTTTCCCTAATTCTTTATAGCCCGCGTTGTAGTGACTGATAGACGTGCCAAGCGAGACACCAAGCTTCTTATAGAACTGTTCATACGCGGCGACATGCTTGCCGAGCTCCCCTACCCGCTTCTGGATATCTGCCGCCTTCTCTTCGATCTGGAGCGCTTTCAGACCCTGCATAACGGTTTGTAAATATGCCAAGAATGAGGTGGGAGAAACGATAATCACTTTATACTTGCTCGCCGCTCTCTGGATCAAATTCTCCTCTTCTGCCCCACCACCGATCTGATTGGTGAGCAAGTCGTAGTAGATGCCCTCAGAGGGGATGAACATAAAGGCGAAGTCCATCGTATCCTCCTCTGGCCGGATATACTTCGCTGTTTCGGTGATGCGAAGCTTGAGGTCATTTACGAATGCTTTTTCAGCCGCCGCGCGCTCCGGCGTCCCTACTTGGGTACTGACAAAACGATTGTAGTTGTCGAGCGAGAATTTAGAGTCTACCGGCACGAGCTTCTTGTTAATCACGATAACCGCATCGACTATCTCGCCATTCTTAAATGGGTACTGAATACGATAGTCCTCAGGCGACATCACGTTGCGCAATACGGTCTCTAGGTAATATTCGCCAAGAATGCCTCTCTGCTTCGGATTCTTGAGTAGATTCTGAAGGGATTGGAGTTGTTCAGCATAGGTCTGCGTCTGTCTCCCTATCTCTTTTACTGAGGTAAGTTCTGTCGTTATCTCTTTAATCAGCCTATTCGATTCAGAAAATTGTCGGTGAGAGTTCTCTTGCATCATGCGAGACGATTCCGAGACGCGTGCGTCGAGCGTGCGCGCGAGCTCCTGCATCTGCTGTTGGAGCAAGACCATGCCGCTCCCCTCCTCTACGTCCTTCGGACCCTCGCGCCGCTTAAATATGAAATACAAGCCGATGCCCTGCACGAAGAGTAAGGCGAGAATGATGAGAGCGATAGTGAACACATCCATGTCTGATATAATAGCGCGCATATGCCTATCCACGAAACACTTAAGAAAAGTATCCCCAACGCGCTCCGAGCGCACGACGAAGTGCGCTTGCGCACGCTCCGTTCGCTCGTGACCGCGATGACGAACGAGGTCGTGGCTAAAAAGCGCAAGCCCGATGAGTTCCTCGCTGACGACGAGGCAATCGCCGTTTTGAAGCGTGCGAGCAACCAACGCAAAGATTCTATCGAGCAATTCGAAGCTGGAGGGCGCCCCGAGCTCGCCGTACCTGAGAAAGCGGAGCTCGCCATCATCGACTCCTATCTCCCTGCCCTTATGAGTCGCGACGAGATCGAGGTGATTGCAAAAGCGAAGATGGCCGAACTCGGTGTGACTTCTAAAGCTGACTCCGGCAAGCTCACCGGCACCTTGATGAAAGAATTGAAGGGCAAGGCCGACGGCGGCGAGGTGAAGGCAGTTGTCGATTCCCTCCTTGCGTAGCACTTGTATAGATACGTTTTTTATGGTACCATCATGACGGTCGTTTCCTGTGCGCATGCTCTTTACGCGTCTGTCGGCATCGACTAAGCGTCTCCACCTACAACGTCAAACGAAGGAGTCTCAGATGACTACGATGATCGCATCAGTGGCATATCCAATATTCTCGGAAAGTGGCATGTCAGAAATCGAAACATCGAAAATCTGCGCCTTGATTCTCGGCGTGGGAGGAGTCCCCGGGTCGAAAAGGAAAAAGCTCGAGGAATTACTCCCTCCGGAAGCGGATCTCTGGTACCACAACGGTACGCTCCGGGTAGAACTGGATGTGCCGCGCGACAGGCGCGACAAGGTGTCTATGCACAAGCTCGCCAAAAAGATTCGGGGAGCGATTCAAAAGAGTCTCGGCGTGCGGGCGGGGTTCTGTCCCCTCACGTCGAGCAAGGAGGTCGTCGATCTCGTGCGCAACGACAGTCGACACGGCGCCTCTTGACGAGCCGATGCGATACCTGTCATACTCTCGTCATGTCCAACCCAATGGAGGGAAAGAAAATGAACCCGGCTTTGGAACGGATTATGAAGAAGGTTACAGCCGAACATCCGCACGTCCCCGTGCCGGAAGTCGAAACACCAGAGGTTCTGCTCGAGCCAACAACCCGGGTAGTTATCACGCCCGTGATGCGTAAAGAAGCCGCGGCTCACGCACTGCAAATGGAGAAATCTCATCCAGAGAGCACCCATTCAGATCTTTAACAACGTGCTCGGTGCTCTCACGCGCGAACATCTTTGTTCGCGCGTCTTCTTTTATACAGATATCCTTCGTTGACTCTCAGCAAAACGGGCGTAGCATTACTCCTATGACATTCGCACACCCTCATTTCGAGCAGACACCAGGAGGCCAGGAGCGCATGAAGAAGTTTGAAGTGACCGAGGAGGAATGGGAGTTTCTCAAAGAAGAGATCCCGACTCTCGCTCACGCCGCTGAAAGAAAGGCCTCTGAAATCTCACGTGACCTGAACGAAGGAAGCGCCGCTAATCTAGGCTACTCTCGAGATGAATCGCAGAAATTAGAAAAGAAGCTCCGTCTCTTCCGCAGTATCATACACAAACTCCGAGACGATACTGAACACGACACTCCGACCGTTCACTAACACACTTCCCTACCCTCTCTTTTTTTGTTATAAACACTTGACGGCCTCATCGTCTAACGGTTAGGACAGATCCCTCTCACGGATCAAATCGGGGTTCGATTCCCCGTGAGGTCACAAAACGAAACTTCAGTCGGATTTAATTCGGAACGCAAACCCGCGATGAGCGGGTTTGCGTGCATTTGCGCGCGCAAGCGCGCGGTATTTTCTGACGGCGGGGATGCACTGAAATGCATGGATTTGCTTTCAATACTGGGGTTCGTTCCGACCTTGCGAACGAAATTGGAAATTTCGTGCAAGTCGTCGGACGAACCCAAAACAAGGGCTTGTTTCGTATCTAAAACCCACTCCCGCAGGGGTTCGACCCAATTCTTTCTTCCGCGTTCAAAATCTTTCTTTTTCTCTTGCAAAGCGGCAGAAGAGCGCATGAGTGCGTCTTTTTTGGTGAGGTAGATATTTTTTGGAATGTCGCCGTCGAGATATATGCCGACCAGTTTCTGCATGCGCTCCTCGTTCGCTTTGATCTCTGAAGAAAGATTTTGTATCTCGCTTCTTGACGCGACTATTTCTTCGCGCTCCCATTCCCCGATTTTGTTCAGCATCCACCCGGTGTACCTATCGGGGAGCGAGATAGTTTGAAGCCGTTCTTTGATTTGGCTTGCGAGCAAGTCTTCGCGCAAATACCCTGCGCCACAATTTCCTTTCTTTTTCGTGCATCGATAATAGCGGTATCTGCCACCCGACTTTCCAGTTGCCCACTGCGCGGTAAACATGCTTCCACATTCGGCGCAACGAAAAAGATTGGTAAACGGAAAATCATGCTTCTGTTGTCGTCTGCGCTTGTGTTCTCTGCTCACAAGGATTTTCTGAACGGCTTCAAACTGGCGCGGAGAAAGAATTGGCGCAAAGCTTCCGGGGAAATATTCGCCGTGATGTAAAGTGAATCCCAAGTAGGCACGATTGGTGAGAATGCGCTTTACGGAAGCTTTGCCAAGTGGCGTTCCGGCCTTGGTGGTAATGCCGTGGTCGGAAAGAAACTGCGCCATTGAGACGAGGGTATACGACCCTTTGGCGTATTCTTCGTATGCGCGCACGATGATGCGAGATTTCACCGCGTCTGGCTCGATATTGCGCGTTTTAGGGTTGTTGATATAGCCAAAGGGAGCTTTTGCGAGCCACTCGCCACGGCGCAGTTTCTGTCGCATGCCACGCTTCGTGTTCTCACTAAGGTTGTCGGAGTAATACTTGCTTTGGCCGAACGCCACTTGCAACATAAAGAGCCCCTGCGGAGTGGGTTCAAACCAAAATGTCGGAAAGCGCAAAGCAATAATCCGCGAAGTGTCCACGGCATAGATGATGCGCCCGCCGTCAATCGAGTTGCGCGCCAATCTATCGGGATGCCACGCGATCACTCCATTTGCCTCGCCACGCTCAATGCGCATCATCATTTTGCCGAACACTTCGCGCCCCGGGCTCTTTGCGCTTTTCGACTCTTGAAATTCTTCAAGAATTTCAAGATTTTCTCTGCTCGCAAACTCACGAAGCTCCACCAGTTGAGCTGGAATACTCATCACCTGCTTGTCGTCGTCCTCGGTTGATTTGCGAGCGTAGAGAAAATATTTTGGTTTCGCCATAGTCGTATCTCAAGCATACCAAAGAAACGACTATGACGGATACGAAACAAGTGCAAATCCATGCATTTCAGAGCATCCCCGCCGTCAGAAAATACCGCGCGCTTGCGCGCGCAAATGCACGCAAACCCGCTCATCGCGGGTTTGCGTTCCGAATTAAATCCGACTGAAGTTTCGTTTTGTGAGGATATCATAACCCACGCGCGAACTTATTTCGAACAACAACCCTAACTCGCACCTCGGATTACCTCGGTGCTCGCCCCGCTCGCGGACTCGCGGGGCCGCCCTTCGCACTGCCGCTTCCTATGCATTTTTGTTTTGGCGGGGGAATGCATTGAAGAATGGAATGGAGCGGCATGGGCGAAGGGCGATTTTGGCCATTAACTCAACGGGTTGAGTTAATGGCCACAGATAAGGTTGTTTTTTCGGGGTTCTACCACTTGAATCGGCTTCGCGCAAAATTCGTTTTGCGTCCTAGTTTGTGGGGGTGTGGTACAATAAATACTATGAAAAAACTCGTTTCAGCCATTTTTATTCTCGCTTTTGTTCTATTCGTTGCGCCGGGTCAAAGCTATGCGGCGTGGTGGGATTTTCCGTCGTGGTTTTCAAAAAACCAACAGCAACCACAAAATGCTACTTCAAGCGATATGGCTTCAGGGTCGCAGACAGTCGATCAAGGTGTTGAGAAAGTGGAACAGAAAAATGCTCTTGCTCCTTCGAATAATACAAAATTTTCCGACGCAAAAACAATTGAAAACTTAAGAGCAGAAGTTGCCACACTAAAAACAAATCTCGATAATTTAGAGAAACGTTTTAGTAATTTGCAAAAAAGTACTACGCCTCAACCCGCCTCGGGAGAGTCTGATGCTTCCCAACGTATTGTCGCATTGGAAAAGCGAGTGGATGCTTTATCAAGCCCAGACACTTCTCGGCTTACAAAGCTTGAACAAAAGGTTGCCGGGTTATTAAACATTTCAACTAACACTGCTCCAGTTCAGGCTAAGAATTATGACTCTCAAATATCTGAAATGGCGAAACGCATAAATGCACTCTTACACGCAAACATTCCCAATAGTGGTCCAATCTATTGTATACACTTGGTTGACGCGTCGTCCTTTAAAGATGGTAATCCTGGCCCAACATGCTCCAGTATCTTCAGTGACCTAAATTATTAAGATAAGTATGTACGAGAAAGAAGAATACTCGTCACTCATTGATTTGGCTGATGGTACCAGGGTAAAGCTGGGGCTTAGTGGGTCAGGTATAACTATATCGAATGTAAAGACAGACGCGGTACTGTACTCTTTTGATTCTTCTGATCTAAAAGGGCTTAAATATCTTGATGACAACCCGCAAGAGTATTTACTAGGAAAGATATCTTCCGACTCAGACGTTGATGAGGTACTGGATACTCTGGAATCTATTAAAGACAATATTAAAGAATTGTATAGGAAGAATCCTAATCTGATTAACTACTATACTGGCGAGAATTTGCCAAAAGTGCAAACAGACGTACTAGCAGATCAGCCATTAACATCTGCACTGGAAAAACATGGTCAGTCATTTTGGAAACAGACGTGGTTTATTGTTGCACTCATACTCGTTGTTTTGTTTTTGATACCTCTGAGACATAGCATACGTTGTTCTTTACAAGGGGGTGAAATTAGGGACTACAAACCTACATATCAAGTTGTCCGTACCGGAGAAACATTTGAAGGAGACTCGTTACAATCTGCTTGTGTTAAGGAGACATCAACAGGGTACGAGACATTATTCAATATAAGATGAACTTAGAAATAAGTCTCAATGAGGTATGAAAATAGCATGTTTAGGATGGGGTTCATTAATTTGGGACCCCAGAGAACTTCCAATACAACGAACGTGGTTTAAGGATGGCCCAATGGTTCAAGTAGAGTTTGCGCGCGAATCATCAGGCGGACGTATTACTCTTGTGCTCGTGCCCGAGACTGTTTCCACGAGGTCGCTTTGGGCTGTTATGGATATTGGCGAACTAGACGATGCAAAGAAAAAACTCCGCGAACGTGAGAATATTAGTATCGAGAAATATCCTAATGGAATCGGTTCTTGGGAGAAAGGAGAACCTAACCCAGAAACAATATCTGATTTAACAGAATGGACAACCCACAACGGAGTTGAAGCGGTTATTTGGACGGCTTTGCCTCCCAAATCTCCTAAGACTAAGAAAGATGGTGATGTGCCGTCTGAAGAAGACGTCGTCAGTCATTTAAAGACTCTCGTCGGTCGTCCAAGAGACACCGCCGAGGAATACATCAGGCGCGCACCACGGCAAATTGATACTTCGTATAGAAGGAAAATTGAAGCAGAATTTGGATGGACTCCAGAAGAAGTTTTGTAACGAATACGCACAATGCCGAAGCAGCTGATGCGAGCTTGCGAGCGGGCTGTGCGTAGGCAGTTGTGCGTGTGAGTGAAAAGGGAGCAATCCCCGCCGTTTTATAATTTCTCCTAAAAACGGCGGGGATTATGTGCGCGAATGGGAGGGTGGGTCAAGCACATATAAACTCTGAGCCTCGCCATTCCTTTTGAAAATTGGTTTGGCGAGGCACCTTTCTGTATTGCATTGAACGGCTCATTTCTTCCCATGTGAGCCGTTAGGCGGGAAGATTTGAGCCGTTTCCGCCCAAGCCCTGCCGCTCCATTCCATTCTTCAATGCATTCCCCCGCCAAAACAAAAATGCATAGGAAGCGGCAGTGCGAAGGGCGGCCCCGCGAGTCCGCGAGCGGGGCGAGCACCGAGGTAATCCGAGGTGCGAGTTAGGGTTGTTGTTCGAAATAAGTTCGCGCGTGGGTTATGATATCCTCACACTTTCAACTTCCACTTTTTCTCTTGGCGGACGAGCTTTGCTGCATCATCGGGATTCGCGAGGAGCGCTTCGACGATGCGTTCAGTTCGTATCGACTGCGAGCCTTTAATCAAGATAACGTCGCCCTCGCGTACATACTCGGCGAGGGCACTCGCGGCCGAGAGAGCATTGTCGAAGAGGAGTGTCTCAGTCTCTCTCGATGCTACAGCGAAAGCGCGCGCACGGATGCCGACTGCGGCAATCACATCGGCTGACGTGCTCGCAAGCGCGCTGATGCGTTCGTGCTCGGTCACCGAGTAACGGCCGAGCTCGAGCATATCGCCCAAGACCGCGATACGCCTCTTCGCATGAGGAAAGGCCTTCAAGGTCGCGAGTGCCTCTTCGACCGCCGCCGGTGACGCGTTATAAGAATCATCAATAATGATCGAGCCATTCTTCCCTTTAAAGAGCCGCCCGCGGCCCGGCGGCGGCTCATAGATCTCAAGCGCTTCAAGTGCCTCAGCAAGCGATATATGAAAGGCACTCGCCGTCGCAAGCGCCGCGGCGGCAGGCAAGAGCTGTGTGCCTCCGACTGAACCCTTCACGATACACGTCCCCTTCTCGTCTCCCTTATGTACCTCAGCACTCATGCCAACAACCTCCCCTTCTTCTTTATAGAAATCGACCTCACAAAGATTCACCTGTGCATCTGCCGAACAACCATACGTAATGACACGTGCCGCCGTATGCAGTGCTCGTTCGAGCGCATACGCATCGTCTGCTGACACAATGAGAGGTGCGGCGGCGTGGAGCGCGTACGCAGGCGAGAACTCCTCTTCTCGCACCGCTTCAGGCGAGGCATAGGCCTCTACATGTACCGGTATCTCGGGCAGGCGTGTGACGACCACTGCATCCGGCGTCGCGATGCGCAGTATCCGCGCCAGATCGCCAGGCTTGTCGGCACCCACTTCAAGCACGAGCAGGTTCGGATAATGATTCGGCAACAAGAGGAGTGCGAGAGCACTCCTCATCACCTTAAGCCAAGAGAGAGGATTGTCCCACGGATTCTCCACCCCGAGAATAGTGAACGGAACACCGTATTCACTGTTAAAGCTCTTCTCGCTCGCTCGCACGAAGAAGTGTGTTCTGAGCACCGCAGCGACCGCATCCTTCGTCGACGTCTTCCCTACTGAACCAGTCACCATGACAATCTTCGGGGTGTAGCGTCGCACGACCGCCCGCGCGAAGGCCGCGAGCATAAAGGTGACGAGATAGGTACGGATGCGTTTCATTGCGGTGTTGGAGTTACGTGCGGCGAGTCTGTGCTCGAACCCGCGAGACCGCGATCAGGCGGCACTTGGTAATAGTCAATGAGAAAGTGCACGAGGTCAAGGAATGTCGCATCGAGCGTCTCTGATGCATACTCAACGCCCTTGGGATCGTTCGTGTAGAGAAGAATGATGAACTTCGGATTGTACGAGGGAAAGAAGCCGACGAAGGAGTGGAAGAATCGATCGGTGTAGTAGCCCCCGCGTCCGTCGGTCAGCTGTGCGGTGCCCGTCTTCGCCGCAACCGACATCGTCGGTATCTTGGCCTTGCCGCCCTCAAGCTTCTCATCCACGAGAGCCGTCATCATGGTCGTTGTCTCGCGCACCGCCTCCGCACTAAAGACCGGCACGCGCTCACTCCACTCGAGCTTCCGCACGATGCCAGAATTGAGGCGCACGGCGTTCACCAGGTGCGGCTCTACCATCACGCCCCCGTTCGCCAGACTTCCAAGCGCGCGAATCATCTGTACCGGGGTCTCTGCGATGCCCTGACCGTAGGCGGCGGTGTCATAGCCGATCTGCTGAGGCTTGGTGAGGTTGGAGAGAAGCGCATGACCCTCGCCCGGCAGATCGATGCCGGTCTTCGTCCCGAAGAGCTTCATAAAATACTTGCGAAAAGAATCTTGACCGAGTTCAGTCGCTACCCACGCCGCGCCAACATTCAAGGATTGCACAATAATCTGCTTCATGGGGATGACGCCGCGCGGCTTCAGATCCCAGTTGCAGATCTCTCGTGTGTTGACCGTGATACAGCCCGTGTCGTTATAGGTCGACGTTGGTGTGATAACGCCGGCGTCGAGCCCCGACGTCATAGTCAAGGGCTTCATGATAGAGCCGAACTCGTGCACGTGCTCTACGAGAGGGTTACCGAGCACGGTCGCATCCACATTTCGCAGATTGTTACCGTCGTAGGAGGGATAGGAGGCGAATGCAAGAATGTCGCCCGTGGCAGGATCCATGATGATACCGCCCGACTCTTTGCTGGAGTAACGCTCGGTCACCTTCACGAGATCGTTCTCGAGCCGTACTTGCACCTCCGGCTCAACGGTCGTCACGATGTCGCCCTCTCGCGCGTCGCGCGCGTTCACGAGCAGGTTCCCGACATTCGAGAAAAGCTCGGCGAAGAAATTCTTGTAGAGCGAGTCGCCAGAGCGCGAAAGCGTACCCTCATAGGCCGTCTCGAGCCCGGTCTGCCCTGCAAGCGTATCGCCCGAGCCGTAGGTGACGATGCCGATAGTCTGCGCGGCAAGCGCCGCACCCGGATAATAGCGCCATCGCTCGCGGAGCACCTGTACACCGGGAATATCTTGGTCTGAAAGTTTCTGACCGCTTTCTTCTCCGAGCCGATGGGCGACCTCGATATAGGCCTGACTCTTTTTCGCTGCTGCAGCGAGAAAGGCGTCGTGAGACACGAGTGTCGAAGAAGAGGCGGCAGCACTAAGCGCTCCGTACGCGGCATCAGGATCAACAATCATCTGCGGATTAATCGCGACGAGAAAGCCGGTCGAGAGCGTCGCAGCAGAAATAAGCGTGCCGTCCTTGCGTGTGAAATAAATAGAGCCGCGATCGAAGAGTCCACTCGCACTTGAAGCGAACTGTCGGTCGGCCTTCTCGGCATACTCGTCTCCGCGCACAATCTGCACGAAGTAGAGCCTCAACAGGATAGCGAGTGCGACGAATACGACGAATGCGAGGACGAGACGAATGCGGGAGCGGAACTGGGCGCGCATACCCGGTTATGACAACTTCGGATCACGCCTCTCGACGTAATCACGGAGTCGTTTAGCAAGAGAGCGGCGGCCTGCCGTTGTCTTGAAATATTTCTCACGGTTCTTCGCGTCCACATACGATCGACCTGCTTCGTAGTAGATAAGTGAGAAAGGCCGCCGCCCTGCCGTGGCAAAACTCTTCCCCGTTTGATGCTCTTGAAACCTGCGGCGTAAATCCGCAGTCATCCCGATATACCGCTTTCCATCCGATGCGCTTTCAAGCACATAGACATAGTGAAAATTTTTATCCGAAGTTGTCATACCGGGCATGGTGCTTTAGCGTAATGCAGTCGCACTCTGCGCTCGCACGAATACCTTGGAGAGCGGCTTCGCATATCCTTCTGCCGCATAGTCGGTACCCGTGATACGGGAGACACCCGCGAGATACTGCGACTCAAGGAGAGCGACGACTGACTCATCGTTCCGTACCGACTGTGAGAACTCAACGGTGAGCGCGGCATAGCTCATCACTGTGGCGATGAGACCGATGTAGGCGACCAGGAGGATGCCGACAACGCTCGAGCACAACGAGAGCATTGAAAAAGGGAGTAAGGAACGGAGGTTATACATACAAATATCTGCTGTGCATGGAGCCAGAAGGCTCGATCGTTGCCGCTGCCGCGCGCTCGAATACACGCAGCTTCGCGCTCCGCGCGCGGCGGTTGAGGAGAACTTCGCTGCGCGAAGGTGCGATCGGCTTCTTCGGCGAGAGCGTGCCTTGACCAGCTGCCGCCGCGTCGCGGAGCGCGTTCTTCACGACACGATCCTCGATACTGTGGAACGAGATGATAGCGAGCTTACCGCCCGGCGCAAGTGCAGAAAGGGCTGCGGCAATTCCCTCACGCAATGCACCAATCTCGTCATTCACCGCGATACGGAGTGCCTGAAAGGTCTTGGTCGCCGGATGCAACTTCCCTTTCCGATACCAGGCCGGAACACCCGCTTCTATCGCGGCGACCAGACGTCCTGTTGTGAGGATGCGCTCCTTCGTGCGTGCCGCAACTATCGCGCGCGCGATGCCCCGCGAGAAGCTCTCTTCGCCATAGGTGTAGATAAGGTCAGCGAGATCTTCGAGAGATGAGGTATTCACGATATCAGCCGCTGTCTCCCCACTGTCTCCGTAGGTCATGAGGAGCGGTTCATCATTTTGGAACGAGAACCCGCGCGGCGCTGCGATCTGGAAGCCGCTCCACCCGAGGTCGAAGAGGATCTTATCGATCCGACCCACTCCAAGCCGCTCGAGGATACGCGCAAGATTACGGAAGTTGTCATTGACCACGTGCGCGACCGGACGAGTCGTACGGCGATCGTTCGCATACACCTCGCGCGCCCGTTCGACCGCAGATGGATCGGCATCAATACCAACAATCACGCCGCCCTCTCCGAGGGCGGCGAGCAACGCACTAAAGTGTCCTGCGCCGCCCAAGGTCGCATCGACTACTACATCATCCGGCTGCACCATGAGCGTTTCGAGCACTTCTTGCATCAAAACGCTGTCATGGCGGGCTTCCATACCCGGTGAGGACAACATGGCATTGCTTCCCGTGTCGGAAGACCGTGGCATCCCTTTACGTTTGAGATTCATCATGATTTGTAAAAGACTCGAATGTCTGAAGCGACGACACGATGCCATGTTGTCCTACTGGGCATATCAATTTTTGTTGCCCAAGGTCTCGGCAAATGCATTCGCATCTCGTTCGATATCGGCAGTGTATTTCTTCCAGGCGCGCTCCTCCCAGATCTCCACACGGTCCGCAACGCCTACAATGACTGCCTTGGTCTTGAGACCAGCAAAACTCTTCAAATGGTCGGCAATAAGTATGCGTCCGGCGGCATCCACCTCGGCCTCCATCGCACCTGCGAGGAAGAGGCGCGCGAGGCCTCGCGCTGCGGCCGTCCCACCCGCATGCACGACGCGACTCTCTGCCTCCTTGGCCCATGCTGACTTGGGATAGACCGAGAGACAATGGTCAAGACCGCGCGTCATAACGACAGCGCGGCCGAGATCTTTCCGGAACTTTGCCGGAAGAGAGATGCGATTCTTCGGATCGAGGGTATGCAGGTATTCTCCGATGAACATGAGAAATATAAGTGAGCGCAGAAGACAGGCCACCACTCCCGTCCTCCACTTCATCCCACTAGTGAGTCATTGTACACCACTCTCCCCCACTTCCCTCTACAAAAGTTATCCCCACCACTTCGCTCGGTCGATTACGGCCGAGCTACGCGGTGCACGCACAACAAAAAACCAAGGTATTAAGCCATTACGGGGACTTGACATATAATTATAGAGTGATACACTGTTTAGGTCGTTCTTTTCGATCAACTCAACTCGGGAGTACATGGTCATGGTGGCAAGAATCTTCGTTTTAATCATCGCGCTCGCAGTAGTCGGTGTACTGACAAACAGGATCAGTCATTATCAAGACAAGCTCTACTTCTCGGAAGTACGCTACGCCACCCTGGCGAAGGAGTATGAAGATCATTTGTACGCCGAGTACTTGAAGACCATCTGCGACATCGAAGCACCCAAGCTCGACGGCACTGACAAGCGAGCTGGGACTGCAAAGGACCTGGCTTGCATGACCGGCGTCAGAGAAAAAGCAAGAAAAGAAGCCGAAGCGATAAATAAATAAGCATCATGTTCGCCTCGAAACTACGGCCACTCAAATATTCCGAGTGGTCGTTACTTTTTTATTTGAAAGTATTTGGAAGCTCAACTTCCAAGTTGTTTACTCAAGGGAAAAATCATCGATATCTTTTAATTCTGTTTTTCTTTCTATGATTGATTCCAGTGACGAGAGTGCAAATTCTTTATATTCATTCCTATTTCCAAACTGTCCGAGAATAATCTCTTTTTCGCAAATCTCCTTAGTGCCTTTATTTATATACTCTTCCCAGCTTGATCTACTCCGCACCAACTTGGAAGTTGAGCTTCCAAGTTGGTGCACACGATCATTCAGATTTATATAAGCGCTGAGATGCAACAAATATTCATTAGAGTCAATGTGCACCGACTTAAATCGGCCTTGGAATAGTGCTCCGCTTCGCTTATATTTATTATTGAAATATTTTGTGTACCCAGTTCCTATCCTATGCATGAATTTCTCAATCCCATTTTCAACCTCTTGTTTAAGGAGCAGGTGGTAATGATTTGGATTTGTGCAGTGCGCCACCAAACTCACCAACGTATCTTTCTCTGGCTTGGAAGTTGAGCTTCCAAGTTTTTTGACAAAGGAGTTCTCATAGAGACTTCCGATTGGTTCAAGAACGTTAAACTCTTCTATGCTGTTGTAAAAACGAGCAACATCGTCATCATTTTCAAAAGTAGTTCTCTTATCTACACCACGATTGAAAATATGATAGTACTCGCCAACTGCAAAAAACGTTGTTCGCATTCGTACATTTTAACATCCACCAACTTGGAAGCTCAACTTCCAAGTTGTTAACGGGGGCGTAGGAGGGGGAAAATCTGCCCTTCGCGGATCGAAACGTTCTCGAAGAAGTCGAAGAGACGCTCAGAGACGCCGAAGCCGAGAGCCGGCGGCATGCCGTATTCGAGTGCTTCGACGAACTCAGTATCCGGCATCTGCGCTTCTTCATCACCTGCATCGCGCAGTTGTTGCTGGCGCTTGAAGCGCTCGGCCTGATCGACCGGATCGTTTAATTCGCTGAAACCCTTCCCAATCTCAGAACCGGCAATCATCACTTGAAAGCGCTCCACAACACGAGGATCCTTCGCACTTTTTTTCGCGAGCGGCTCCATATAGACCGGCACGTTCACCAAGAAGCCGGGGCCAACAAGCCCTTTGCGGATCTGCTTCCACGCCGTATCGACGAGCCTTCCTGTATCGACACCCTGTTCAAACGAAATGTTTTTCTCAGAGAGAACGTTCGCCCAATCAGCTTTTTCATCAAGCGGGTCGAGGCCGTATGCCTCGCGCATCAGCGCGCAGAAGTCATACCGCACCCATTCTTTATCCAAATCCACTTCAAATCCTTTTATAGAAAAGACGCGCGTGCCATACGCCTCGTCGGCGATGGTGCGGTAGAGATCAATGATCATCTCCATTCCTGCCTCATAGTCCTTAAACGCCTCATAGAACTCCATCTGCGTGTAGTCCTGTGCATGTTCGGAAGACATACCCTCGTTGCGAAAGATACGTCCGATCTCAAATGTCTTCGGGAGCCCTGCGACCATGAGCCGCTTCTGCCAGAGCTCGCCTGCCGAGATGCGCAGATAGACGTCCATATCGAGCGCGTTGTGGTGGGTGACGAAGGGGCGCGCTTCAGCGCCGCCCGTCGTGGTCTCGAGTACCGGTGTCTCTACTTCAATAAAATCGCGTTCGAGAAGATATGAACGGATGACGTTCCAAAACTTCGACCGGCGACGAATACGAGCGGCGAGATCCTTCGTGAGCAGGATGTCGAGATAGCGTTTGCGGAAGCGTTCGTCCTCATCTTTAATGCCGAACCACTCGTCGGGAAGCGGGCGGAGCGACTTGGCGAGCATGCGCCAGCTGGTCACGTCTAAGGACGCCATGCCGCGCTTGGTATTAAACGCGAGACCAGCGACTTCAATAACATCGCCGGTATCAACCGTGTCGACGAAAAGAGTATAGAGAGATTCGCCGAGCTTGTCGCGCTGAAGGTAGCACTGCCCTTTTGTTCCATCAAAGAGGTCGACAAAGAGCGAACCGCCGTGCTCACGGATACTCATCACGCGACCGGCGAGCATTACCTCCTCACTATTCTTCTCGAGAACTGCATGATTCTCGAGGAACTGTTCTACCGTGTGCGTCCGGCGCGTGCGGGCTGGATATGCCTCCATGTCCGCCTCCTTCAAGCGCTCTATCTTCGCGAGCCTATCTGCATGTACGGTCTCGAGCAAAGCCATGCTGAATATGCTAACACGAAATACTGCGCGCAGTTACGGTTGGCCGAGGACGTGTCGGAGCGCGACGGCGCGAGACACAGCAAATTTTCAGCCAGAAAATTATGCGTGTCCGAGGACAGCCGTAACTGCGCGCTACCTAGCTCACTTTCTCGATCGTGTAGGTCTGCTTGCCGGCGGGGGTGGCGAAGGTGAAGGTGTCGCCCTTCTTCTTGCCCATAAGCGCGGCGCCCAAGGGAGAGACGTGCGAGAGCTTCTTCACACGCATATCAGCCTCTTCACTGCCAACCATCGTGTATTCGTGTACCTCATCGCTTCCCTCCTTCTTTATTGCAACTTTCGAATTAAAACTCACCTCGCTCTTCTTCTTGCCGTCGGTGACGATGGTGGTGTACTTCACGAGCTCTTCGAGCTTCTTGATGCGCTCTTCGGTCGCGGCCTGCAGGTCGCGCGCCTCCTGATATTCAGCATTCTCGGAGAGGTCGCCGAGCGACCGGGCGTACTCGAGGTTCTTGGCGATTTCGGTGCGACGCACGGTCTTCAGGTGTTCGAGCTCTTTTATCATTTCATCAAACTTTTCTTGGGAGACGACCGTCGGCGGTATATCAATCATGGTCATAGTCATAGGTAGTGAGGGCATTGTACGCGAGTGAGATTATAGTGCAAGCGCCGAGATTTTTAAGGAGTGGAACGACTATAAAAATCCAAGTGGGGTTGCGTCATCGCAAGCCCCCAATGCTGCTCGTCGTTGCCGTTCCCCCGACATACGACGAGTTCTGCGCATGGAGCGCCGTGAAGAAATCTCGCATCACGTTCACTGATTGTTCGCCAGCACCCGAGGGCCCACGCTCAAGCACCACCGCGAATGCATACCGCGGATTCTCGTACGGAAAGAAGCCTTCGAGCCAGGAATTGTCGTATTGATTGCGTGTACCGGTCTGCGCCGTACCCGTCTTGGCCGCGACTGAAACGTAGGGAAAGTTGACCGCGCTCGCGAGTGCGCTCGTCACACCTTGGCGCATACCCGCACGCACGACCGCAAGCGCACCCTGATCGACGGGTACGTTGGTATACACGGGCTCCTGCCCCTTGATCAAGGTCGGCGTGAAGAGCTTGCCGCCGTTCGCCACGCTTGCCGTCGCCCGCGCCATCTGCACCGGCGTCACCTGCATCGAGTATTGGCCGATGGCGGTGAAGTAGGTGTCGCCCAAGTACCATGGCTCATTGAAGGTCGCCTCCTTCCATGTGGGCGTCGGGATGAGTCCGGCTGCTTCGCCCGCGAGATCGATGCCAGTCGGGCTCCCGAGACCGAACTGCTGATACCAGTATGCAAGCCGGTCGATACCGAGCCCCTTCTGACTGCCGAAGCCGCCTCCAACGGTATAGAAGAAGACGTCCGAGGACCAGGCGATGGCCTTTTTTACATCCACCAGACCTAGCGCCTTCCATCCCTTGTAGAAGAAGACCTTGCCCGGATGATAGGGATCAGGGATTGAGAGAGACCCCGGATCATTGATGATGGTAGCGGGAGTGATGAGCCCGTCGGTGAGCGCTCCTGCGGCGACAAAGGGCTTCACGATTGAACCGGGCACATACACGCCTTGGACCGCATGGTCGAGGAACGGGTGCCCCGGGCTCGTGCTGTAGGAGGCGATCGTCTCTGCTGGGCCACCGCTACTCATCACGTTTGAGTCGTAGTAGGGATACGACACGATCGCGAGCACGGCGCCCGTCTGTACGTCCAGTATGACACCGGAGCCTGAGATGAAGCCGGTGGCACGTGCGGTCTCTCCGATCGCGCGCGCGAGCGCGCGTTCCAGGTCGGCGTCGATCGAGAGCTCTAACGTCCTGCCCTCTTGTGCGGGGACAAGCATCCCTTCAGAACGCACACGCCCGGCGACGTCAGTCTCGGTCAGGAGCTGTCCATTCTTCCCGGCGAGAATCGCATCGTACTCGGCCTCCAGTCCGGTGATGCCGGTCTGCACCGTGTCGTAATAAATTCCTTTTGAATCTTTCTTCGGATAGGACACGTAGCCAAGCACATGAGACAGCGATGGTATCGGATAGTGGCGGGCGATACTACCGTCGGGCATCGCAACGTTCTCGGCGAGCACGACACCATTCCGATCGACAATAACGCCGCGCGGCGCGAAGAGCGTCACGACTTCAAGACTGTTGTGCGCGCTCTGCTCCGCGAATGCAGTACCATGCGTCACTTCAAGATTCCATGTTCGAACGATAAGAATGCAAAAAAGAAGACCAAGCACAACGGTCAGAGAGAAGAAGGTGCTGGGCGAAAGCGGCTTCTCGAGACGCCCTTCAAAGCGAGCACGGTCGAAGGCGGGAGAATTTGATGCATCGAGAAATATCTCATCCGGAGCGATCTCCAGATCCCGCCTGCGCCGTCGAAGCCATTTCATCCTCCAATTCTACCGGTCGAGAGCCGACTACGCACGAAGAAGGACACAACGGTCAACACGGCGCCTGAAAGTGTAAAGAAAGGCAGGAACCCCGATCCGGGCGTCCAGTACAGCGTGTCAGCGAAGAGGCCAGCGGCAATCGGCACAAGCGGCTCGAAGGGGGCGACAATAATCGCCAAGAACGCTGTAAGCGGCCAAGGAAAGGCTACGGCCGATGCGAGTGTCAGAAGAGTCATGAGGCCGCGAATCATAGTTCGGTAGATGTCGCCCACGAGAGCCCAGCGACGAATGTCGGACCGGTATCGCGCAGCTCGACCCAAGAGACCGAGAAGGGATTCACCGCAGGTCGTATCTGAAGCGTGACAGAGGGCGATGAAGAATCACCATCGACTCGCACAACGGTACCGATGGGCAACTTCCCCGGACCAGGAGCAAATATGATATCCCCCTCCACGACTCCAGCAGAACGTACAAGCGATGCACGCATCACGCCGGCGCCGGCGCCGTACACGACAAGCGGCAATGTCGCTTGTCCCACCCAGCCGTCCACAATCATGTTCGGTGAGGTGAAGAGTGTGACGCGCGAGAAGTCGGCAAGTACCGACGAAACGACACCGAGCGGTACTCCACCCTCGCCAAACGCCTCCTGGCCGAGTGTGACGCCTGCATCGCTCCCCCGCGAGAGCACGAGTGTGTCGTACGGGCTTGCGGGTGGCCGTGCGACAACGCCAGCGACGATGCTCGGCGAAGAGAGTCTCGCAAGTGCTTCGATACTCATATTCCTCTCGAGCAAGGCATGATTCTCATTCGCAAGCGCAGCGTTCTCTCTCAACAACTGCTCATTCTTCGCGGCAAGCTTCGCACTATCGCCGAAACTAGAAAAGACCGCGTGATTCTTTTCTGATAAGAAGTCGGCAACACGAAATGCAGGCGCCGTCGCCTGCCAGAAAAGGTTCGGCGCGATGAGGCGAAACAGAAGCGCGATGAGAGCAAGCGCGAGTGCCCCGACGCCCCACGAGACGTCGGCAGACGAGAGAAGAGCGTTACGCCTCGCTAAGGATATCCTCTTCATCGATGAAAAAATCTTCGTAGGGCTCCGGGTCCTCGGTCACGATACCGGCACCACGCACGACGGCGGTTAATGGGTCGGCCGCGACTCGAACCGGCACGCCGAGCATCTTCGCGAGTATCTGCGGGAGCCCACGCAGGAGCGCTCCCCCGCCGAAGACGGTCACGCCGTGCTGGAGCACATCAGAAAGAAGCTCGGGTGGTGTCGTTTCGATCACTTCCTTCATCGCGTCCATAAGCGCATCGAGTGAAGGCGTGATTGCCTCGCGAACATGGGCGTCGGTGAGCTGTATCTCGCGCGGGAGCCCGGTCGCGAAGTCGCGACCGCGCACGCTCCGTGAGAGTGGTTCAGTAAGGGGCATCACCGCGCCAATCGCGATCTTCACGTCCTCGGCCGTACGTTCGCCGATGCCGAGCTTAAACTCGCTCCGGACGAACTCGATGATGTTGTCATTGAAACGGTCGCCAGCGACTTGAGAACTCTTAGACGCAACCACACCCTTAAGTGCAATGACGGCGATGTCGGTCGTGCCGCCACCGATGTCGAGTACCATCGTCCCGACCGCATCAGAAACCGGCAGTTTCGCGCCGATAGCGCCCGCTACCGGCTCTTCGAGAATGATCGCCTCGCGGGCGCCAGCATTCTTAGCCGCATCGCGGACCGCACGGCTCTGCACATTGGTCACCCCAGTCGGCACACCGATCACGACCCGCGGACCGAAGAGCCGGGTACGCCCGCTCTGTGCCTTGTTGATAAGATACGTGAGCAATTCTTCAGTTATCTCGAAGTCAGAAATGACGCCGTGACTAAGCGGACGCACGACGCGGATGTGCGCGGGCGTCTTGCCGAGCATTGTCTTGGCCTCCTTCCCTACCGCCACGACCTGATGCGTCTTGTCGTTGACCGCGACTACCGATGGCTCGTTAATCACGACACCCTTGCCGCGCACATAGACGAGCGTGTTCGCCGTCCCGAGATCGATCGCGATGTCGCTCGAGAAGAGGGCGTTCTTTGAAAATCGCGCCATACCCAGTTAGGACAAAACGGCATTGCTCCTTGTGCCGTGCGTTTTAAAGAAAGCCATAACGTACATAGTGCTCCTTTCGTTCAAGTATGACAATGCTCGGATGGAGCCAAAGGCACGATGCCGTTTAGTCCTACTGGGCATATCACTTCCCGCTGTGTAAGTCTGACTTAACCAGCGCTTCACGAGACCTCTTCTCTACCGCTCCTGTTGCACGAGTCACTACCTCGAACTGTCCGGTCGCTACTGCATCCTTGCCGACGACAATGCGCTTCGGGATACCAAGTAGATCACTATCGGCGAACTTCTCGCCAGCGCGCGCATCGCGGTCGTCATAGAGCACCTCGACGCCGGCTCTCACCAAATCGTCATAGAGTGCATCTGCTGTTTTTGATATCTCATCACCTTCGTGACCGAGCGATACGAGATGATAGGTAAACGGCGCAACTGCCTCGGGCCACACGAGCCCCTTTTCGTCAGAAAGCACCTCCACAATGATACCCATGAGGCGCGTGGGGCCGATGCCATATGAGCCCATCACAACCGGCTTTTTCGCTCCCGTCTCGTCGGTATAGGAGAGGCCAAGCGGCTCGGAGAAGCGAGTACCGAGATTGAAGATATTCCCTGCTTCGATCGCCTTCTTCTCGACGAGCTTCTCCTTCTCGAGCCCAAGCTTCACGAGAGTCTCGTCAGTCATCACCTCCTTATTGACCGCGATACGTTTCGCTTCATCTATATAAATAGTATCCTCACCTGCCTCCGACACGGTCTGAAACTCTTCTGAAAATTCGCTGAAGATGCCGCCCGAGGCGAAGGTAACATATGTCTGTGTACCAACACCGAGCCGCTCAAACACCTTCACATATGCGGCGCGAGCTTTGTCATAAAACTCTTTATGCTCGACTTCGTTTTTTGAAAAAGAGTATAAGTCCTTCATCATAAACTCTTTACCACGCATAATGCCCGACTTTGCGCGCAGCTCATTGCGGAATTTATTTTGGAACTGATACGCCGAGACCGGCAAATCGCGATACGAGGAGATATGCTCGGTCATGATACGCGTGAGCGGTTCTTCGTGGGTGATCGCGAGTCCTGTCTCGCCTCCCGACTTGAAGGTGGTCTTGAACCAATTGTCGACCTTATCGTCATCCCACCGATCAGTGCGGCTCCAGAGCTCCTTGTCCTGCAGCGCAGTCATCACGAGCTCTTGTCCGCCGATGGCGTTCATCTCTTCGCGGATGATTTGGACGATGTTGTTCAGCGTGCGAAGCCCGAGCGGTAAATAGGAGTAGACACCCGCCATTTCCTTGTGGATATAGCCCGCGCGGACGAGGAGCTGGGCGTTCTTGGCGACCTCATCCGCCGGCGCCTCGCGGCGGGTTTTAGTAAAAAGCTTCGACTGCCGCGCCCCGTTGGGGGTCCGGTGGGAATCGGTCATAGCATATACATAAAAGTGTAAGGACTTTCCAACTGGGGTCTCATGCGCCACAGTATACGCCCGCCCTGCCCCCTCGGCAAAAGGACTAGCCAACGATGCGGAAGATGTCGTGAGCGGTGACGACGACCATAAGGAGAATGAGGAAGATGAACCCGACGGCGTTCAGTGCCTGGGCGACACTCGGCTTGATAGGCCGGCGGATGACGCTCTCGATGATGACGAAGAGGAGGCGGCCGCCGTCAAGCGCCGGGATAGGAATGAGATTGATAAGAGCGAGATTGATAGAAATAATCGCCATGATCGAGAGCAAGTCGCCCCACCCTTGTGCCGAAGCGCTCCCGACGACCCCCGCGATACCGACCGGCCCAGCGACCTGCGAGAGATCGGCCGAAAAAGTGAAGACACTATAGAAAAAATGCCAGAGCCCCTCGGCAGTGAGCATCGTCGCACTCCAGGTGAGGCGCGCACCCTCGACAATCGCGGCACCGAACGAGAGTGGGACGACACCGACAGCAGCCACCTCGACGCCAAGTGCAGCGCGCGACGGATCAGTTGAGATGGTACCGAGCTCAGGCCGGGCAAAGAGCGTCTCATCCTTCCCATCTGTGTGCTTGATCGTGAGAGCGATGGTCGCATTCCCCTTCCCGAGAGCAATGAACTTCGTAAATGCAGTTGGGTCGATACCAGAGAACGCGAAGTGGCCATCTTCAGCAGAGATAATCACATCGCCCGCAATGAGTCCCGCGCGCGCGGCCGGGCTCCCGGGGAGCACGTTCGCCACCATGAGCTGTGCGTCACGAGCTGCTCCGATCTCGCTTGGCGCGAGCGCACGCGGCGTTCCTGCCACAAGCGCACCGGTGATAAGCATGTAGGCGAAGAGTAGGTTCATCGCGATACCGGCGATGAGTACAACCGCCTGAAGAATGCGCGGGCGCTTCGAGAACGCGCGCGGGTCGCTACCCTCTCCGTCTTCTCCAAAAATCTTTACGAAGCCGCCAAACGGCAACCAGTTGAGCGTGTATTCGGTCCCGCCCGCTTTCGCAATGGTTAAGGCGCGCGGCGGATAACCGAGACCGAACTCGTCCACGCGCATACCCGAGAGCTTCGCCGCGACGAAGTGCCCAAACTCGTGCACCACGATGAGCGCAACGATAACGAGAATGAATATGAGAATGCTCATTGGGCAATCTCTTCTTCCTTGCGTTCCAATACTTTCACGAGTGACTCGTTGCCGGAGTCGATGAGCTTCTGCACGTCACCTTTGAGACGCTTCACTTCGTCCTCTCCCATACCACCTGCTTTTTCTGTGGCCTCAAGTGCTTTGAGCGCGTCAGTGCGATGCGAACGGAGCGTGACCTTAGCTTGTTCAGTACGATCACCCGCGATCTTAGAGAGTTGTGTACGTCGTTCACTCGTGAGCTCTGGGAAGGAGACGCGGAGACCTATCTCATCGGTCGAGACACCCACGCCAAGATCGGCATCGGTAATTCCCTTCTCGATCGCCTTCAGGAGACCCTTATCCCACGGGATGATGCGGAGCGTACGCGCGTCTTCTACTGAGACGCTCCCAAGCTCGCGAATCGGTGTACGGGTGCCGTAGGCCTCGGGCTTCACGCCGTCGAGAAGCGTCGGCGTCGCGCGGCCGGTGCGCACGCCGGAGAGCTCGCGTGCGAGCCATTCTTCGGTCTCCTTGATATTCTCCTTCAGTTTTGAAAAGTCATAGGCCATATTTTTTGATTATACCAAACCTTTCGGAATCACGAGAGACAAGTGCTCGAGGATCATGCGCACAGGCGCGCTGCGGTCATAGAGATGTCCGCGCAGCTCTTGAATGTCCCGCAGAAGTTTCGCATGTTTTGGGAGAGTTAAACTCTCCCGACTGGCCGCATACGCAGCCGCTTCGATGCCGTTCACGATAGCTATCGCCTCGTCGCGCAATTCACGTTTCTCTTCTTCATCTTTCCCGCTGGTGAGCTTCTTGATGATTGCGCTCCGCTTCTCTTTACTCGCTTTCATAAACTCCCCTGCTGCTTTTGGAATGAAGGGTTTCGTAAACCCTTCATCTGATGAAGGGTTTACGAAACCCTTCACATTCAGAATTTGGACGCGGGAACGGAGCGTCGGGAGAAGACCGCCCAAGGACGGCATAATTAAAAATAGGTAGGTGCCAGTGGGCGGCTCTTCGAAGAGCTTCAGAAGCGCGTTCTGCGCCTCGTGATAGGCGCGACCCGCCGTTACAATGATGACTTTTGTATCGCCCGCAAAAGATTTCCCCGCGGCGAGTAGGGATACTCGCCGCGCATCGTCGACCGTGAGCAAGCCATAGCGCATTACAACCACGTCGGGATTCTTTTCTACTTTCATTCCGAGATCGATCTGCGCCCATGCCTGAGCGGCCGTTATTCCCTGCTCCGCTTCTGCTTCGATAACAAATGCGTGGTGCCTTCGATTCATTGCTTGGCCAAAATACTTTTCTGATACGTATCCAAATGCTTCAGTGCGATACCGGTACCGCGCGCGACGCAGAAATACGGATCTTGCCCTAGCTTGGCGATGACACCTGTGCGGCGATACACGAGCTCGGACATCTGCCGGAGCTGGGAGGAACCGCCCGTGAGGATAATGCCGTTGTCGATGATGTCGGCGGCGAGCTCGGGCGGCGTATCCTGGAGCACTTTGCGGATCGCCTGAGTCATCTCACGCAGTTCGCGTGACATCGCGGTCACGAGATCGTTGGTCGAGAGGTCGATGGTACGCGGAAGACCGCTCATCAAGTCGCGACCCTTGACCAGCATCGTGAGTTCCTCGTTCATCGGTACTGCCGCACCGACCTTTATCTTGACCTCCTCTGCCGTCTTATCACCGATGGCGAGGTTATACTGCTTTTTCACATAGTCGACGATGGCGCGGTCGAGCCGATCGCCAGCGCACTTCACGCTAGTCGAGGCGACAATGCCGCCGAGAGAGATCACGGCGACGTCGATGGTGCCGCCGCCGATGTCTGCGACCATGCGTCCCATCGGTTCGTGGATTGGAATACCTGCACCAATAGCCGCAAGGATCGGCTCCTTCACCACGTACGCGTTCTTCGCACCGGCCTTCATCGCCGCTTCGATCACAGCGCGCTTCTCGGTCGAGGTGACACCTGCCGGAACCGAGACAAGAACCGTCGGTTTGAAGGGATTTCTGCCGAGCGCCTTCTTCATAAAGTAACGGAGCATCGCCTCGGTCACACGATAATCTGCAATGACACCATCCTTCATCGGACGGTACGCGATGATGTCGTCGGGCGTGCGGCCGATCATCTTCTTGGCCCCCTCACCGATAGCGAGTATTGAATTGCCGCCACGCTTGCCGTGCGCCTTCCCCACCGCGACGACCGACGGCTCGTTGATGACCACACCCTTCCCGGGGACGAACACCAGGACATTTGTAGTCCCGAGGTCAATGCCGAGCTTGGGGGAGAAGAAAGACATTGCGGATATAGTACCTCGCCGCAGTACACAGGGCAAAACGGCACGACAAGTGATACGATAGCTTCATGCAGGAGGACATAAATTTCGTCGTTGAGGGAGGTACCCCACTCTCCGGTACCGTCGAGACCAGCCGCTCTAAGAACGGCGCGGTTGCTCTCCTCGCCGCTTCACTTCTCAATCGCGGGAAGACTACGCTCGAACACATGCCGAAGATCGAAGAGGTGAACCGCCTTATCGAGGTGCTTCGTTCGCTCGGTGTCTCGGTCACCTGGCAAGGCTCGAGCGTGGTGATACAGCCACCAGAGAAGATCTCGTTCGATATGATCGACCGTGCGGCCGCAATGCGGACACGCAGCATACTGCTCTTTATCGGCCCGCTCTTACACCACGCACGCTCCTTTGAGATCCCCCAATCGGGCGGCTGTACGCTCGGCACACGCACCGTACGACCACACCTTTTTGCGCTTGAGAAGTTCGGCGTTTCGATCGAGGTCACGAGCGACCAGTTCAAGATCCATCACGAGGAGCTTCATCCTGCACAGATTATCCTCTATGAATCGAGCGATACCGCTACCGAGAACGCGCTCCTCGCGGCGGCGCACATCCCGGGCACGAGTGTTATCAAATATGCTTCAGCAAACTACCAAGTCCAGGAGGTGTGCGGCTTCTTGCGTGCACTCGGCGTCGGCGTCGAGGGTATCGGTTCGACCACCCTCACCATTCACGGCCTTTCAGATATTAATACCGACGTTTCGTACAGCGTCGCCGAAGACCCGATCGATAGCATGTTCTTCATCGCGGCGGCGGCCGTGACACACTCGGCAATCACTGTGCGTCGCGCACCGATCGCCTTTCTCGAGATCGAGCTCACGATCCTTGAGAAGATGGGCCTGCTCTTTTCTATCACCGAAACCGGCATGTCAGAAAACGGCATCACACGCCTTGCCGATATCAGCATCGAGTCTTCAGAGCTTGTCGCCTTTCCCGAGAGGATCCACCCCCGCCCGTACCCCGGACTTAATATGGACAACCTTCCCTTCTTCGCCGTTATCGCCACCCAAGCTACCGGCACGACAACACTTCACGACTGGGTCTATGACAAACGCGCAATCTATTACACCGAGCTCGACCGTCTCGGTGCGAACACACTCCTCCACGATCCTCATCGCGTTTCTATCACGGGACCATCGCGACTCAAGGCAGCAGAGATTATCTGTCCGCCCGTATTGCGCATCGGTGCGATACTCGTTATCGCGATGCTCGCCGCCAAGGGTCGTTCGATGCTTCGCAACGTGTACACCATCAACCGCGGATATGAGAATCTTGTTCCGCGCCTGCAGGAGCTCGGTGCCTCCATCGAAGCGCACACGAGTTAACTATGAAATCTATCGGCGAGATGCTCCCCGAGTTCGAGAAAAAAGCGGCGGCGGCACCAAAGGGCCGGAAGCGTCAGACCGAGCGCGGTGAGATGATGCGATTTTTTCAACGACATCTTAACTATTCACGCAAGCAGGATGGTCTTGCGCCTATGACGATGGCGCATCTCGGCACCGTACTAGAGAAAATCCCCACTCAAGACCTTTATTATTTAAAAAGTGTCTGCAGCCAGGCGAAGAACTTCGGTAAAAAATTCTGGTGGGAGCTCGATCCGACCAAACACCCGCAATAATAATCCGCCGCATGTAGGACGTCCGACGTCCTACATGCATATGCTAGAATTGAGATATGGAGCTATATCACGCAATTAATCGCGGGATAGACGGCCGAAAGATTTTCATGGACGACTCTGATAGGGCGCGGTTTGTTCATGACTTGTTTGAGTTCAACGATACTGCCCCAGCGCTTGAATATAATCATGCGCTTGCACGCGCCAGAACTCGTCAGAATGTAGGACGTCGGACGTCCTACATTCGAGAACGATTGGTGGACATACACGGATGGAAGCTGGTCTCTAATCACTTTCACCTTCTTATTTCAGAAAGGGTTGAGGATGGCTTAGTACAGTTCATTCGAAAGTTAACCGGTTACGGAAGATACTTTAATGAGCGTCATGAACGACGTGGGCCTCTCTTTCAGGGCGGGAAGAAAATTCTCATCGAGAACGAAAGACACTTCCTCTACATCCTGCATTACATTCACCTGAACGCGCTTGATGATCTGCCCGGCTTTGAAAATTGGCGGGAGCGCGACAAGGGCGGTATCCCAAGTCTACGAAATGCGCTTGCACACCTTCAAGAAGATCGGTGGAGCAGTTATCGCGACTATTGCGGTAACGCAAACTTCCCTTCGATTCTTACCAAGACACTTTTCGAAGAGCGGCCGGGTGGTTATGAAGCTGACCTCAAGGAATTCCTTAAGGAGCGCTTGTTTGAAAATTTTGATCAAACTCTTCTTGAGTATTCAGCACCCATGTAGGACGTCCGACGTCCTACATGGGTGCTGATGTGAGGCGAAAAAAACTCCGCCATTGAGGCGGAGTTTTGCTAGCAGGTGAATCTAGTCTTGATGGATGCTCAACCTACCCAGCGATCCTTTTCGAACCCACTAACGACGCCCCAGTCGGTAGCAATGCAATCTTCTTGCGATAGCAGATAAGGCAAGTAACCGTCGCCGGTGTTGTACCAGATCATGGCCCGACTGTCGTCATGAATCCAGCGAACATCAAAATTCTTGTGCCACTTCTTCCTTCGGACATAGCCTCCCTTGTTCATTATTACCAGAGCATCGGCCAAGCCAAATGAATACGCTGTCTCAAACGACACTTCTCTTGTACCAGACGTTTCGTTGGTGATGACCGGATAGAGAAGCTTCATCACGTAGGCGGGCGAGAATCTCGTTCGTCTCACATTCACTTCTTGCACGAGAGAACACAGCTGCCCTGGTTTGAATGAGCGACTCCAGAAGATGTCGGCCGGCAATTCTGCGGCATCAACTCTCGCGATTCCGCGGCCTTGGATCGCACAAATGACGTTCAATTGCAGTGGTTCCGGGAGCAAAACAGTCGGACCGGTTTCCATGGAATACTCTCCTTGTATACGTGTATGGGATCAAAGTACTGGAAATGAACATACAGCATATAGTCACGTCAGTCAAACTACTCAGTGGCAGCATATTTCTGGTATACTGCGCCACATGAAGGAGATAGTACAAGATGGGGCGCTCGTGCTTCGAGAAGCGGCCAAGCCGGTGCCGGAAAGGCTGTTTGGCACAAGCGAACTCGCGCAGATCATCACCGATATGACCGAAGCTCTCGACTATGAGCTCGAGGGCGTGGCGCTCGCCGCGCCGCAGATAGCGGTCCCTTATCGCATCTTCATCGTGCGCAAGGACCGCACCTTGCCGCCCTTGCCCGAAGAACAAGGTTCGACCTTAGCCCAGAATTCTCAAGGTCGAACCTTGCTGGAGCGGAAAGCCGAAATTGAAATCTATATCAATCCCGAGATCGTGAAGACGTCTCGTCGTCGCGCGCGCATGGACGAAGGATGCCTCTCGGTACGCGGCATCTACGGCACGACCAAGCGACACGAGCGTGTCACTGTGCGTGCGCGGAACGTCGACGGTTCTCGCTTCGAGCGCAGTGGTGGCGGCATCATGGCGCAGATATTCGAGCATGAGACCGATCACTTGAACGGGATACTCTTTATCGACCACGCCGAACACCTGATAGAAATCAAACATGCTGCAACAGCCTAACCTAGAACATTCGCGGACGAATGAACGGGCGCAAGGCCGGTTCGTCTATTTCGGCACGCCCACGGTCGCGCGCGATACACTTGCGACACTTCTCGAACGCGGTTTTGTGCCTGCACTCGTTGTGACTTCTCCGGACGCGCCTTCGGGCCGCGGCTTAGTGCTCACTCCCTCACCCGTAAAAGAACTTGCGCTTGCGCACGACATCCCGGTTCTCACTCCAGAGAAGTTAGATGCCGTCGCGCTTGGAGCAATCACGGCGTACCACGGCGACTACGCACTCTGCGTCGCCTACGGAAAGATATTCCCCGAGACACTCATCGCCGCATTTCCGCTTGGCGTATTAAATGTCCATTACTCGCTCTTACCAAAATACCGCGGCGCAACACCGCTCGAAGCTGCGCTCCTCGCTGGCGAACACGAGACCGGAGTCACTATCCAGAAGATGGTGAAGGAACTCGACGCGGGCGACAGTATTGCACAAGAGACAACCCCTATTGCGACAGGTGAGACTGCACGTGAACTCCGGCCGCGACTTATCGAACTGGGAGCGACACTTCTCGCCGACACGCTCCCCGCATATCTCGCAGGCAATGTTGTACCGAAAGTGCAGGATGCGTCATTCGTCACCCATTCGCATAAATTGAAAAAAGAAGACGGACTCCTCTCGCTCGATGCCCCTGCTCACGAGAACTGGAACAAGTACCGCGCCTATGCCGACAGTATCGGGACCTATTTTTTTGAGAATGAAAAACGAATGAAAATCACCAAAGCATCATTGGCGAACGGGAAATTTATTATCGAACGCGTCATCCCCGAAGGTAGAAACGAAATGGGGTACCACGCCTCCGACAGCAAGTAAACAGCGGTCGCGCTCCGGGCCGAGACCCTCGTCTTACTACCGCTTTATTACTTGCCGTCTTCGGCTACTTAGCGCCCAAAACGCAGCATCTCCTTGATCGCGGAGTGGCCGCGCCTCCAGAGTCGGCGCGCACGCCCGCGCGAGCGGCGTATCTCGGCTTCGAGCTCGCTCCGTACCTTATCGGCTGCCGATTCGGGTGTGGGCTTCACTGCTTCAGCATGGAAGACGTTCCCATCTATGGTCAGATTCGCGACAAGCCGACACGGCTCTGACGAGCGGCCCTCGGGCGGCGCATTTTCTATTTCTATCTCGAGCAATGCGCGCTCGCTCTCTTCGCCAAGGAGACGCAGTGGAGCGGCGAGCTTTTCTTCTATCAAGCTTTCCGTCTCTGGAGTGAGCTGATACTTCGTCGCCTTGATAGTTATATTCATAGTGTGAGGTCAGCCCCGACGCTTAGTCGGGGCCCCGACTGAAACGTCGGGGCTAGTAACACTTATCATTTTACTCCGAGAACGGTGTCCTGTCAGGATGCGCACCTTGCCAACTACTGCTCCTAGCCGCTGCGCGATTAATTCTCTTACACGGTTATTCGCGTGATTCCCCATTGCTGGCTCTTTAACACTTATGAGGAGCGTCTCCCCTTTCTCCTCGACCTTCTCCTTCTTCGCACCGGGTGTGACAAATACTTTTATATACATTTATTGTTTTGCATACTGCTCACGCAGATACGTGTTGATATCGTCCGACTCATACATTTCAACTTCACGCTTGCTGTCGACGAGATACGGCACCTGTCGCTTCCCGCCACGAAGGGCGAGCTCGGCCGCCACGGCATCGTCCGCAATATTTTTTTCTTCGAACACGATCCCGAGATCTTCTCCCGTATCGAGCACCTTACGGCAGAACGGGCATCCGGTTTTTACATAGAGAGTGAGCATGTCGTTAGAGTAACATTATATATCGACGGTACCACTGTGGATCTCGCGATGACAGTTGGCGCAGACTAAGACGCACTTATCGGCCTCGGCCTTAAGTTTCTCCCACGAACGGGTAAGACCTCTGACCGACAATCCAAATTCTTTTTTAGTGTGATCAAGATGATGCAGGTCAAATGCGCCCGCATACTTTCTGTATCCGCAAACTGCACAGACACCGCCTTTATATTCAATAAGCATTTGCTTTAGCTTTCTCCGGCGCTCGGTAACTGCTTTCTTCAAATATTCCGCGCGGTCGGCATATGTTCTTTTTTCTTTGCGGGCCATGGTATACATCAAAGTATATACCACACAAATTTCAACTGAACGCATATCCCCAGAAAGTGAAAGCGCCCCGAAGGGCGTTTTCACTTTCATTCATTTCAAGATTTCTAAACTTTGCTCCGCGGGTAAGCAAAGCTTGCCCGCGTTCGCCTCGGTGAAAAAGAAAGAGTCCCAGCTGGGACTCTTTCTTTTTACCTCGGCTCCGCGGGTAGGATTCGAACCTACGACCAACTCGTTACATCTTGTCCGCTATTACGAGCGGGATGGACTATATCATCATCCAAACAACTGAATTTTTGGATGCGGGGCGCTTCCCGAGCTCACTTACCGGGTCTGCTGTCGTTCGAGCTATACGCTCTCACTAACGCAATCCGTCATTTGCTTCCCCATCAGAATGGGGACCCCGAAATTCATGAGCCCAGTACTCCCTTACGGGATAGTCTCTACACCTTCCCCACCGATTGCAGGGCTTGGCTCGGGATTGCCCTCAGCCGCCGGCCGATAGGGTTTCCCCGAATTCACCTCGTTTTTCAACTCGCCTTACGACGAGAAGCTGCCTTTGACAGCGAGCCGCTCTACCACTGAGCTACCGCGGAATGCCTTTAAAACGCGCCCCGATGGGCGTAATCGCATTCTAACTGAAAAACCATATGTCGCAATGTCGTACTGACTCTGAAGGTCCCTCTATCACTTCCCCTCCATCAGTCTCTTGAATCCTAGAGCCAAGAACGTGAGGCCGACAATAAAGATGAGATGATGAATCATCTCCATGACAGACGCATCAACATGCAAGAACGTGGTGTCGATCGTTTCAATAATCTGAGAGAATCCGAGAATAACGGTTCCGTAGCCGACCTTCGTCAGCGACTCACCGATAAGTCCGCCGTACCCCTTCAGCTTGAAGAGAATCCAGAGTGATAAAAAGACTATTAAAATGTCGAGTGCTATCGTGATGAGTTCCATCGCTCTAGTGTACCCCACTTTTCTACTAGAATGGGACTGGTACAATAAGAGTCATGAACCGCGCATACCTGAAAGCCGGCCTGGTGGCCCTATGCTCGGTCACCCTCGGCGTCATCCTGTTCTCACTCCCCTTCCTGCTCATAAAAAGCATCCAGAGTGAACAAGCATCTTCTGCCCTCCATGAACAATTCCCGGTCACGGTTGACCCTCGAAACAAGGTTATCGTCGAGAATGACCAGGTAAATGCGCTTTTTGCGAATACTGCCTCGCCACTGCAAGCGGCAGTCGGGAACGTCTCCTCCGTCTTCAAGAGCTTGTTCGAATGGATCGCCATCTCTATCGTCGATGCGCCGTGGTATCAAAGCGTCGCGGCCGTAACCGTGGGTGATACCCGTTTTGTCTCTATCACGCCCGGTATGCGAAAAGAACAAGCGGCAAACGCGTTCGCGAACGCGCTCGGGTGGGACACTATAGAAAAGAAGCAATTCATGACTGTCACAGGAGACTCATCACTCCCCTTTTCTGAGGGCTCGTTCTCGCCGGGTGTCTATGCGGTGACCGCAGACGCGACACCGAGCGAGGCACAAGCACTGGTGAATGAACGCTTCACGGGAGACATCCTTTCTCATTATGGGACGACGACTGCCGAGATCGTGCCGCTCACACAGGCGCTCACCATCGCATCGCTCATCGAACGTGAAGCGGGCGGGCTCGATGATATGCGCCTCATATCCGGCATCATCTGGAATCGACTCTTTATCAACATGAATCTCCAGATCGATGCAACACTCCAATATGCACGGGCGAATACTGCGGCGGCAAAAAGTTGGTGGCCCGCGGCACGCCCCGCAGATCGGTATCTCAAATCGCCCTATAACACCTACCAGCATCCGGGTCTGCCGCCGGCCCCCATCGCGAACCCATCAGTCGCCTCAGTGCTCGCCGCACTTAATCCCAAAAGCACTTCCTGCCTCTTCTACTTCCATGATGCACAGAGACAATTCCATTGCTCCGACACCTATGCCGGACATGTGGCACTCTTGAAGCAGTACTACGGCCGAGGGAAATAAAGAGAACGGCAGATTGATTTTTTTAGAAGTTTGTGGTACTATTGAGAGCGATGAAACTCCCCGATGTGGATCGTCTACGGAGCGAGAAGTCGCTCTCCTTTTCTGACTTCTTGAGGTCATATAATGAGAATCTCCCGCTCGAATTCCCGCACGCTACGCTCGCACTCTTGCGCGAATTCAAAAAGAAAAACGCCTCTCTCTTCAAAGAAGGTGATGCGTGGTCGCTTGATCAGCACCGCAAGAAGGTGATGGACTGGTTAACAACCCGAACTCGAGTCGCGTAACGTAGCACAGAGGCAACCGTCTCCAGTAGATGGGGCGCTTCATTGCTATTCTCTTCGTAATTATCGGTATCGCATCTGCGATCTCCGTCCTCTCTTTACGTACCTCCGCGAGCATTACTCTCGAAACGACGCGGCCGGCGGCAGTAACGATAGTCGAGAGCTCGGTGGACACAACCGGTGCCACATTCGCTATGGCCGGGACGCTCGTCTTCTACCCGAACAACGTCGGTCCGGTACCATATCTCTTTTATCAAGACCCGCAGGGAAACACCGTCGCCAAAGCCCTTACCTTTCTCGAAATGTCTCCGATAGATTCTTCGTGGAGTGGCGCCCACATCTTTGTCACTGGTACTGTCGATAACGAGCACGTTATTGTCAGCCACATCACCTATCTCTCTGGGCCATAATGTCACGCTTCTTTCTTTACAACGGCCTCACAGTAGTCAACATCGACATATCTGCATTACCCACTAAGTGTTCACTCCATGCACAAAAAAGTAACCCCCTTTCTGCTCCTGTCGCTTGCGATAGCGATCTCAACCTTAGCGCCGATCACACACGCTCAACTCTCTATTGGTGCGCTCGCAGACACCAGTGGACAGCTGGGTTACGATACTCGTAGTAGCAACGCCTCTTCGTCTGCTCGCGAAGCAAGCACGACCGACGAAACACTCGCGAACGCCACGACAAGCGCCAACAAGGATGCCAACAACCAAAATGCTTCAACGAGCGAGAGCATCACTGGACAGCTCATCGCCGAAGCTCATCAAAGCACCGTAACCTCGTTCGTTCAATCGCTTCTCACGATCGCCGAGAAAGACGGCGACCGTGGCGCGCAGGTCCGAATCATTGCAGAGTCGCAGAAAGATTCTGCGGCAGCTATGACCGATGCTCTTGATAAAATTGCATCCCGTAATTCATTGCAGACACTCTTCTTTGGGAGCGACTATAAGAATCTCGGCATCCTCCGTAGCAAGATGCTGCAGACACAAAATCATCTTGCTCAGTTGAGCGTCATCCTCTCCAGCACCACTGACGCAACCGATCGCGCTACGCTCATAACACAGATCAATGCGCTTAGTCTGGACCAGGTGAACATACAGGACTTCGTGACTGCGCACGAGAATTCGTTCAGCTTCTTCGGCTGGTTCGTAAAACTCATTTAAGAAATCACATATAAAAGCCGCTCGCCACAACTACAAAGTTGTGGCGAGCGGCTTTTTGCAAATACTAGCTATTTTCTTGATTGTTTAATTTCATTGCAGCTTCAAGAGGAATAACGTCAGAAAATTTCTTTCCGACTGCTTCGTAACTCTTTTTCATACAGAATATCTTGTCGAACGCCATAAAATATACTCCCGAGGGCGGAAACATTGATTTCTCTATTACTCTGGCGGACACAAAGAATATCCTCCTGACGATGACCGATACCGGATACGGTATTCCTAAAAATCAACAGGAGCACATATTCACGAAACTGTTCCGAGCCGACAATGTGAGAGATAAAGACACTGACGGGACCGGTCTTGGACTCTACATCGTCAAATCGATTGTCGAAAATTCTGGCGGAAAAGTATGGTTCACTTCTAAAGGTGAGAAAGGAGATACCGGAACCACTTTTTATGTGACCCTGCCTCTAAACGGGACGGCGAAGTCATCTCTATAATTCTATGACCATGAAACCTGCAAAAAAGAAAATAGCAAAACAGAAGAAAGCGATCTTGGTGATAGAAGACGAACGTCCTCTGCTTGAGGTGATCAATGCGAAGCTTGAAAAAAATGGCTTCAATGTTATCTCTGCCCGCAGTGTCGAACAGGCATTCAACGCAAAGCTTTCAAAAAGCAATCTGGGCATTATTACGGTCCGTACTATAGAGCAAGCAATCGAGTATCTCGCGAGATTAGAGCGCATTGACGCCGTCTGGCTCGATCATCATCTTGTCGGCAAAGAAGATGGACTTGATTTTGTGAAGAAGTTCAAGGCAAATGGCGGACGATGGAATAAGATCCCCGTCTTTGTCGTTTCAAATGCTGCGAGCCCTACAACCGTAAAGTCCTATATTAGTTCTGGGGTGAGTAAATATTATGTGAAGTCTGATCACCGACTTGACGAGATTATTTCAGATATAGAATCGTTCTTAGCTCACCCGGGGTTATAGACTCCTCTTGTTTCCTCACTTCGCTGCTGTAATGTCTGCTCTCTCGAGACGGCGTCTGCAGTATATGAACAAACTTACTAAGAAGAATAAAGTAGCGGCAGGCATTGTCCTCGGTTCGATGATTTTTGGTTTTTCAGGGCTCACCGCCGCATTTGCAGCCGGCTCTACAGTAGGTCTCGGGTCAGCTGATAGCTTCGCAGTGCTTGGCTTCTCTGGTGTCACCGCTTCAACTCCTTCTGTCGTGAGTGGAGACGTCGGACTCAGTCCTGCCGCGGGCACTCTGTATTCTGGACTGACGACCGGCATGGTGACCGGCACAATTTACGCAGTTGACGCTACTGGCCCTGCGGGCGGTGCAGGGAATAATCCGAGCCTACTCACCTCGGCAACCGGCGATCTCGCGACAGCGTTCACTAATGCCGGACAGGCGCCGTCTGGTGTAAATAGCGGTGTAGTCACCGGCGACCTCGGCACCTTCAACGGCGGCACACTGACCCCGGGCGTGTACCAGGATAATGGCGCGCCGAACTCGCTCTCAATCACCGGTACGCTCACACTCGACGGCGGCGGCGACCCAAATGCAGTCTTCATTTTCAGATCAGCATCGACACTCACTACCGCGTCAAACAGCCACGTGACCCTTACGGGCGGCACCCAGGCCTGCAACGTGTTCTGGCAAATCGGTAGTTCTGCGACACTCGGCACAAGCTCCGACTTTAAGGGGACGATACTGGCGGCCGTATCTATCACTGACAACGGCGGTTCGACGGTCGTGGGACGATTCCTCGCACAAGGCGGTGCGGTCACACTCGATAACACACACCTCACGAAGCCGACCTGCACATCGCTCCCTCTGGTGAACAGTAGCGGCAGTGCTTCATATTGGAGCACCATGCCGCTTATCAATATCGTGAAGGTGCCGAATCCTCTCGCCCTCCCCGGAGGTCCCGGGCCAGTTACCTACACCTACACCGTCACCAACACCGGTGAGAACCCTCTGAGTGCGGTATGGGTTAACGACGACAAGTGTGCTGCCGTATCGTATGTATCGGGCGATACGAATACTGACTCAGCACTTCAAAAGACTGAGACGTGGACGTACCGCTGTACGAAGACAGTTCTCAACACCGAAACAAACATCGCCACAGCTCATGGATTCTCAAACAGCATGGAAATGTATGCGAACGCAACCGCTACCGTCACGGTCGGTTCGTCCACACCGATCTCCTTCGTCACTCCACCGCCAAGTGTCATCACTCCTCCCATCGTCGTGGGTACGGTCCTTGGTACTTCGATCGGTTTTCCTGACACCGGCTTCCCTCCTCGCGACACGAGTATTCTGTGGGGTCTTATCGCGCTCTCGAGCATTCTCTTAACGCCGCTGTTCTACTACTTCGGTCAAGGAATGTTCCATGCACAACCTCGTCGTTAGAAGGATCATCAGCGTTTCGATTATCGTCGTGTTCGTGTCCGGCGCTGTCGTGGTGAACGCCATTCGCAGTGAAGCTCCTGTCGCACAAGCAGAAGTGTCTCTGCAGCTCACCCGCAAAGGATCTCCGCTCCGCCTCACAATACCGAAGATCCATGTAGATGCCGCTATTCGATCTGTAGGGCTCACACCCCAGGGAGCGATGGGTGCGCCAGAAGGACCTTCTGATGTTGCGTGGTTCGATCAGGGCCCACGTCCGGGAGAAACAGGTACTGCCGTCATCGATGGACACTTCGGATGGAAGGGTGGTGCACCAGCGGTGTTTGATACCCTCTCTACGTTACAGGCAGGAGATACCCTCTCCGTCGAAAACTCAGAAGGCGTGGTGACGACATTTATCGTGCGTGAGCTCCGCAGATATGGTCAGCATGAAAATACCGATGCCGTGTTTTATTCAAACGATGGAAATGCGCATCTGAATCTCATCACTTGCGAAGGCCTCTGGGATACCGTCTCAAAGACCTATGCGAAACGGCTTGTCGTCTTTACTGATAAAGACACGAAATGACTGTAATGTCTTTTTTGTTCTGGCGGCATCAGCAGTAGAGGTTGAATAGGGTCGATGATTCTGCCGGCAGCCTTACTTATCAGTTTTAGCATCAACACACTATGAAAAATATACTTACCACGCGTACGAACCTTGCCACTACCGGCACATTCGTCGCACTGTTCTTCATCCTCTCGCTTGGCTTCGGATCTGTCGCGGTGCACGCAGCAACGATCGATACCCAACTTGACTTCGGTTCTAAGGGGCAGGAGGTAATCGATCTCCAGACCTACCTTTCTACCAATATCAACTGGTACCCTTCGAGACTCGTCACCGGCTACTTCGGCAGCTTGACCCAGGGAGGCGTTCAGAAGTTCCAGACCTCTGAAGGCATTGTCTCAAGCGGTTCGCCTGCGTCGACTGGCTACGGCCGCGTCGGCCCGACGACAATGGCACGCCTCAATGCGGCGATGAATCCAAGCGGCAATCAACCCACCTCGACACTCTTCACCGTACCAGTGTTGAGTCCGCTCTCGATACAGCGCGGTGCCACAAGCGCCACGTTCACTTGGACGACCAATGAGCCTACCGTCGGTCAGGTTTACTGGAGCACGAATGGTATTCAGTCTGACGAAGCGACCGGTCCTCATCAGACGCCGTATATCAGCGGCGCACTCGCGCTCGATAACAGCGGCGTCTCGACGACTGAGCATTCCGTCACTATCTCGAACCTGCAGCCGAACACGTTCTACCACTACCTCACTCGTAGCACTGACGCTTCAGGAGACATAACCATCACGCTGGACAACACCTTCCAGACCACAAATTAACCGGTCTCAAACGCGTTTTGACGCGAGACAAACGACGCTCTTCTAGCAAGAGCGTCTTTTGTTTCTTCTTGTATACGCTATACTTCGGCGATATGAATCTCGTGAGTCTCGTTGATGTACAGATTGAGATGTTCCTTTTCGGTATTCGTACACCGCTCCTCGTCTCAGTCTTTAGTTGGATAACGGTACTTGGCGAATCACTACTCATCATCGCTTCAACCGGGCTCCTGTGTGCAGTGTTGTGGCGCTCTACCCCACATCGTGCCTATGCAGTAGGACTGGCGATTGCCGTCTTCGGCGCTGGTATATCAGGAACGGCGCTGAAGCTGCTCGTCGGGCGAGCGCGCCCGAGTGGCGTGCTCCCGGTGATCGCTGAGACCTCCTACTCCTTCCCCAGCATGCACGCGACGCTCTCAATGGCCTTCTACGGCTTCACTGCCTATATGCTCTGCAGACTATTCCCAGCGAAGAAGCCGCTTATACTCACGCTCTCAATGCTCCTTATCGGTGTCATCGGCGTGAGCCGTCTCTATCTCGGCGTACACTTCCCAAGCGACGTACTTGCCGGATTCATTCTCGGTGGCCTATGGATAGTAGGCAGTATCCGGATTATAAAAATGTTCTATTCAGCACAAACCGTGTAACATACAGAGGTGGCTATTCTCGCCCCGAAGTACCGTATCTTTCTTTCTACGCTTCTCTTCTTAAGCGCGCCGCTCTCGGTGCATGCTGCGATTAAAACGATACCGTTTGAAGTTTCAGGCTGGCTCCCCTACTGGCGCGTCGCGACGAGCACAGCCGACGTCCTGCCTCGCATCTCGTCGCTCACCTCGGTGATGCCGTTCGGCTACACGGTCAGAAACGATGGGACGCTCTTCGATGCCTATGGACTCGGCTCGCCAACCTCGTCAACCTCCCCGCTTGCATCTGCCCTCATCACTGCCGCGAGGTCGGCGAAGGTACGTGTCGTCCCGACCGTCATGTGGAGCAATGGCGCCGCCATCCACGCCACACTCTCCAACAAGGCGAAGCGCATTGCACTTGAGAATCGTATCGCCACGCTCGCGAAAAGCCAGGGCTTCGACGGCATCGACATCGACTTCGAAGGCAAGTATGCGAAGACGAAGCCCTATTTCTCGCTCTTTCTCGAGGGACTCTACCAGCGCATGGGTAATAAATGGGTCTACTGCGCCATCGAGGCGCGCACGCCGCTCTCTTCGCGCTATGACGGCACTCCGCCGCCGGATGCAACCGAGTATGCAAATGACTTCGTCGCTATCAACAAGTACTGCGACCGTGTGGAACTCATGACCTATGATCAACAAACGATTGACGTGAAGCTTAATAAAGCCGCCAACGGCACGCCCTATATCCCAGTCTCTGACACGAAGTGGGTTGAAAAGACCGTCACACTCGCCGCAAAGACTATCGCGAAGAAAAAGCTCGTGATCGGCGTCGCGACCTACGGCTACGAGTGGGAGGTAACGGCACTCTCGGAGTCCGGATTCCGCTACGACCTACAGTGGGCCTTTAACCCGCGCTACGCGCTCGAGCTCGCAACGAGCCTCGGTATCATACCTATGCGCAACTCGGCTGGCGAAATGAGCTTTCTGTACACACCTACGACAACGCCGCTGACAGAGGGGCGAGAGACGGTCCCACCTCAGAATAGCCAACCCATGGCAACGACCGCGATCTCCTACGAAGCGGCATTCGCCGGGCCGACACGACTCGACCCCCCGCCACCCCAAAATATCCTCTGGTGGAGTGACGCCCAGGCGATACAAGAGAAGATAGAGCTCGCCACAAAGCTAGGGCTTCGCGGTGTCGCCATCTTCAAGCTCGATGGAGGCGAAGACCAAGCACTGTGGGATCTCCTCCCAAAAAAGAAATAGAGGTTGACAGAAAAGCTCAGGTCTGCTATTCTTAACACATCAACCAGCGCTGGATCCAAAGAAGTGGGATCGAGCTTCTATCTTCGGTGACTGATTTGATACCTTAGTCACACATTCTATCAATCTGCAGTATGCAAAACGGTACAGTAATCAAAATGAACGAGAAGGGCTTCGGCTTCATCAAAGTCGACGGAGCACCGGAAGGTTCTAAGGACCTGTTCTTCCATTCTAACGAGCTCCAGAACATTTCGTTCGCCGAGCTCAAGGAGGGAGACAAAGTCTCGTTCGAGATCGGCGACAGCCCGAAGGGCCCGAACGCTCTCAACGTCAGCAAGATCTAAGCTCGCTTAGGTCACGCAATAAAAACACCCCGCTTTGGCGGGGTGTTTTTATTTTGCGTGGTGCTTCACACAGCGACAGCCATGAGGCTTGATGTGCTCGTCAAAATATTCTTCGCCATAATCATAGGTGAACTCTTCGCCAGAGCTGATACTCTTGATGGCGTCGATATAAATGCGTCCCTTCTCTATCTCCGGCTCGCAGTTGGGCGTGCAAGAATGATTGATGTAGCGTGCAATGTTCGTACGCACCGCGCCATCGATGGTCTTCCTCTTATTCACTTCAAAGAGATACTTACTGCGGCTCGTATACTCTTCAGCAGTCGAGAGTGTCCGGCCGAAATATTCGATAATGCGTTCACCCTTTTTGTAGGCACGCGTCGCGAAGAGTCCGAGTCCAGCGCTCGACTTCCCTACCCGAACGCCGTCGGGATATGTTGGTTTCTTCTTGGTCATACCGTTATACTAGATATATCATGCCTAACACGCTTACGCCAAATGAAGGAAAGAAACTTGATAGAACGGTTGCCGGTGCCCGCTACCTTCGATATCCGGTGAAGACGCGACTTATTACGTCAGGTGATGATCTCGTCACGCTTCTCGACGAATACGTCGCGCCGCACCTTGTGCCGGGTGATCTGCTCTTCATCAGCGAAAAGGTCGTTTGCGTCTGTCAGAACCGCATCATCCGCGCCGATGAGGTAGAAACCTCTTGGCTCGCACACCTCTTGGCGAAGCGCGTACGCAATTATGCCGGCACGCCGCAGTTCCGCGGCCTCGGGCACGGCACCGCTCCGGCAATGCAACTCCTTATTGAAGAAGCGGGATATCCACGCACACTCTTTGCCGCCGCCGTCTCCGCACTCACGCGCCCCTTGGGTATCAAAGGCGCGTTCTACTACCTCGTCGGTAAGCAGGCCAAGTCGATCGACTGCCCGATGTCGTGGACGATTGAAGAATTCAAAGCATACGCGAAGAAGGCGCCCCATGACCCGAGCGGCGTCGCCCGCATGCTCCGTGACCGTTTCGGCGTTGAGACGATTATCGTCGACGCCAATTATCGCGGAGCCTTCTCACTCGGGAAGTCTACACGCACTATTACTGAAAAATTTATCCGCGAGCTTCTCTTAGACAACCCTGCTGGCCAAGACAGCGAGATGACACCCTTCTTCATCATCCGCAAAGCGCTATAGGCATTTTCATTTTTAGCAAGGCCTCGCCTTGCTAAATGATGTGGGACGTACGACGTCCCACATCCTACATCAGGTGCGCGGATCGGACTTCGTCCATTCGACGAGCTGTCCGGCGGCAAGCTCCATATCGTCTGCCTTGCGCACATGGCGCCAATTCCCTTTCGGCACAAGGAAATAATGTTTCCGCTCCGCGAGCGCATCAGCCACGTCCCAGAGATCTTTTTCTGCGGTAATCCAATCGGTACCGAAGCGGCGCAGATCGAGAGGCTTACTGTAGCACTCGAGCGTCTTTTCTCGCGTCTCGTTTATAAACCACTCGTGAAAGTAAGAAAGCGCGAGCTCGCGCGGCGTGCGATACACCGGGTCGCGGAAGCGGAGCACGGCGTGATTCGTCTTGCCGATGGCGCCATAGCGTCCTCCGCGCTTATAGAGCGTGACGACATGGTCGACGTCGCCCTTCCCCATCCTCGACGAGAGATTCATGATGAGGGGCGGCTCGCCGGCTATCCAGAGCGCGGCGGCGGCAAGGAGCGCTCCCTCGATGCAGTGCGCCTTGCCTGCCTTAAGCACGCGGCGCGGCGAAGCGTGCGTGTCGCCGCCCTTCTCGTGGTTGAAGGCGAGCGTGTCGAGAAAGTCTTGGATCTTGATCGGTGTGGTAAGACGCGCGAGCGTCGCATACTCCACCCGAGTGAATCCCGACTCCGCCTGCGACAGTTTCTTCATATTGGTAAGGATAGCAGATAGAAAAAACGCCGCGCCCTTTGGGGCGCGGCGTTTTTCTACTGGCTTTGGTTATTTGAGCGCGATGTCCGTATAGCCGTGTACAAACGCTGCGAGCTCAGCTTGCGTCTTCGGTATGCGATTGATGTTCACGTGGCCCACAACGCGGATCGTAACGCCCTTGCAGATGCCGAACACCTGCGCAGCATCCTGCATGCCCTTATCAGCCGTGCGGTACTCCTTCTTCGTACCGAACAGAAGATCGACACGATTGGTGTAGCGCGCATTCATCGTATCAGCGATAACGCGATAGCCGATGCTAGATTCGACCGCGTTGAATCCACAATTATCGTTTGCAGCGATCGGGCCGTCGAGCTCGATAATCGTGCCGAACGGCAGTTCCTCGGCAAGGTCTTGGGAGCGCGCCGCGACGACCTCTGGATTCGAGTACGCACCACTGGCAGTCTCGAAGGGATTGTTGTCGGTCTGTTCAGGCACCGCATTATACGCAGTCATCGCCACGACGTAGCTCGGCCATGTCGGCATTGCGGGTGCCGCTTTGGCGCTCGAAAAAAGCAAAAACCCCATAAGGGCTGTAAGTGATACCATTGGATGTAATTACTGAAATAGCCACTTGCTACCTCGTTATTTACGATAGTAGCATATTGACAATATCTTGTCAATATGTCGAAACATCAGAATTCTTCCATGTCTGACAGCACGTTCACGAGAACCGAGACGGTCGCATGGGTGTTGTAGCCGTTTATACAGTCGATCTTATAGACCGTCTGAGTTGTCACAGTGTCCGTGACGCCCGGAGAGCTGAGACCGCTTCTCCACACCGCACTATTTTTCGTAACCGAACAGGATGTTGAATCAGCTGACGACCATGCGACAGTGACCGTGTCACCGACTTTCACACGTGCTGTTCCAGATTGACCGTTCACCGTGAATGAGACGATCGACGGGACAATAACGGTGACAGTGGTGTTTGCCGGCGGCGGCGGACCATAGGTGCCGCCGGTACAAGTGAGGGCGTAGGAGGTGGTGGGCGGAGCCGGTGGGACGGAAGCGTTCACGGTGCCTGAAGTGGCGCCTCCTGTGTTGAAGCCGCTCCCGGAGCAGGAGGTAGCGCACGTGGCGCCGGCGGGGACTGACCAGGAGAAACTGGTGGTCTGTCCTTGATATACCGTGCTCGGGTTCGCCGAGAGCGAAGCGGTGCAGGACTGGATCAACATCCCCGGGGCGCCCGTGCCGCTGTTGGTGCACGTGGCGGTGGTGGTGTTGCCTGAGACGTTATCGGTCACCCTGAGCGACGCATCCTTCTGTCCTGAGGTCGTGTAGGTCTTCTGGACTGAAGCGGCCGCGCCGGAGAGACCGTCGGTACCGCTCCACACATAACTGTAAGAGCCTGAACCGCCAGAAGAGGTCGAGCTCCACGTCACTGGCTGATTGATATACGGACTCGCCGGAGCGCCCGAACACGACACCACGATTTGACCCGCGCAGGTGGCCGAATCGGAGCCGCTCACGCTGTAGAGAGAGCCGTTGGTGGCGGTGCCACTCGCACTGATCCAGCCTATCGCATCAGAACCCCAGGCATAGCCGGTCCAGCCGCAGGAAGGGCTCTGCACCATGCCGTAGGGTGAACCGTCGGTGGCGGTGCCCGAGAGCGCAATCCAGCCGTCCCAGCCGCTCGTGTTGCCGTCGAGCGCTCCACTACAGGCATTCTTATCGGCAAACGCTGCACAGGCGCGCGCCCAGCCGGTCACCTTTCCGGTGACGAAATTGACGCCCGGTGCCGGATGCGATTCGTCAGATGCATTGAAACTGATCCAGCCGATATTCGAGGACCATGCATAACCGGAAAGCGCTCCGGCAGTATTGTCCTCGGACACGCCATATCCCGGGCCGCTGAAGCTAATCCAGCCCGCCTGAGAGGACCAGGCGTAACCGGTAACCGGCATAGAGCCTGCCGCCGTTGCGGTCTGCATGAGTAAAAGACCTCCGAGTACCATCAGCCCCAGTACCACCACAGGGAGCTGCGAGCGGAGCCGGCGAATAATCGGGGTGCTTATCATGCTTATGGCTTGGGCGTCAGCGAATCGAGAATTGAATTGGTCTCAATGGGAACGGGAGAAGAGGTTGTACTAGTCGCGACTCCTGCCGTCGGAGCAGGTGTAGGGTCCTTGAGAGATCCGGTGACCGGAGTCGTCGTCGAAAGCGAGGTGAGAACGTCTTGCTTTGGCGACTGTCTCTGCGCTTGCAACGCTCCGAACGGATACCAGCCGTAGAGCCAAGTCGCAAAGAGCAGGCCCGCGAGGAGCGCAACGACCACCAGGACCCATCTATACGTCCCTTCAAAGAAGAATCCCATGGCTTCAGTATATCCTCTTCTCTCGGTCTGTGGCGAGGGGTTATTCACCTTCAGATTATTTCTTAATCGGCGGAGGCGGAGGCGCTCCGTTCGTAATCACCGGAGGGATCGCTACGGCAGTACCGACAACAACGACAGTGATGGTAACCGCGTTGAAACTGGCCTGGGTCTTGATATCGGCGGCGGCGCTCGCAGTTATCATGTCGCCCACCTTGAGATCGGACAACTTCAGCGGCGTCTCGGTGACCGGCTGCGGCGGAGTCGGCAGACTGGTTGCTTCTGTGGAGGTAGAAACCTTCTGGACAGCCTTCTGGAACGCATCCATCTCCTTCTGGAAGACTCTCGGATCCTTCGGTTCAGTCTTCAAGATTTTGGTCTCGCTCGTCACGGTGATCTTGCGCACCGCTGGTACCTTTTCAAACGGGTTCAACGATGAGCTCTGCATCGTTATTGTGTTGCCAGCGATGCTCTGTATCGTCCCCGAGACGGACATCATGGTCGTTTGTGTCGGGAACAAGGCCTTCGCCTTGTCAATCTGAGCGGCATACTGATATCCGGCACCGATGTATCCGACCGCACCGCCTACGAGCAACGCCCCTACTATCACAAGAATGGTATTTTTATTCATAGGGATATTGTAACGTTTTTATAGATACTTATAGAATGTACTACTGTGGACAAAGTAATTGGCGGCTTCTTTTCTGTATCGATTTCTGTTAATATTCTCCGTTAAAGTTGTTCGCTACACATTGACTTTGATTGGCCGCAAGAGACATTTTAACAATCTTCGTCCCGTCGCACTTATATCCGATCAACGCGCATTCACCGTCGGGGTTTGTCAGCGTCGGCATGACCCAGCCGGTCCAGTTGCAAGCGACAGGGGCCGTCGTCGGAGGCGGATTGACGGGAGAATAGACTCGGTAACCTGAGTCGTAGAGTCCGGAGCCTGAGATTGAACCGCCCATATAAGCGGAGCCGTTTGAATACAGTCCGTAACCACCATATCCTATATAACTATAGATGCCGTTACCAGCACCTACAGCAATCCCGTATGCGGTGGTACCGGTAAAGTCACCTGCCCAAGTATTATAGCTGCCATTGACTCTAAGTGACCCAGACATCGTGTCGCCTGTCTTCAACACATTAGCCGTGGCACTTCCAGCGCTGTTGGCGTAGCGCACGCCCAAGTCTGAAGGTTCAATCCACCCAGAACCGGAATACGCACCGTTGTTGTAGACATAGCGGGAATAATCGATGAAGTTCGTCCCTTCGCCGCGATGCGTGGCTCGCTCACCGAGGTCGGTGCTGAGCCATTTGCCCCAGAATCCTAGATAGATATTGCCATCGCCGCCATGATACGTACTGCTCCACCACGTGTCTTTCGGTATGAGGCCGCTCGTATTGGTAGCCGGCGGCGGGTTGACGGCGGAATAGACACGGTTGCCGACGTCGTAGAGGCCTTGGGCGTTCAGCGAGGTGTTGCTGTAGAGGCCCCAGGAGGTGCTGCCGGCGAGGTAGTAGGAGGTGTTCCAGCCTGAGCCCTGGCCAGATTGAAAGCCAGGATACAGATAAGCGCCGTTGGTCTGCTGGATGCCGGCGGGATAGCCGGGCCAATTAGCGAGAAGTGAGCCGCCGGCGACTTGGAAGGCGTTGACATAACTCACATAGCTTGGGTCGAGGTAGTAGCCAGTGTTGTTTGAGTCATATAGAATCGTCGTATCCATACGGTCGGCATTTATATAATTCATGCGATTTGTACCGTTCAAATCAAGCTGGTAGCCGTTATTTTGTTCATCATAAAGAATGCCCGAAAGATTGGTCGGCCCACGTAAATAATTCCACCCGTTAACGTACGGGAACCATGTGTCGGTGCCGACGCCCGTGAAGTGTGCGGTACCATTGACTTGAAGATTTCCGGTTATTGTCCCTCCAGCAAGCGGGAGATATGCGCCGGCGGGGTTGGATGCCGCGCTCGTCTGGGTTGTCCCGTCGGGGAATTTGACGCCGGTCCCGCTGATCACCACTCCGCCCGTGCCGCCGCAGGAGCCGCTACTGTTGCCCACGCAAATATAGCCGTATGAGTAGAGACTGGAATTGACCCCGATGGTATTCGCGCCGATGTTGTAGTACGCGTTCCCCGCCGAACCTGCCGATCCCACGGTGAGGAGCTGTGTCGGACTGGCTGTGCCGAGGCCGGTGTTGCCGTACTGGACGATAAGGCCATTGGTCGCACCACCGGTGTTGAGGAGAAGACCGCCGGTCTTCGCTTGAGCGGTCGTGCCGGTATTGAGAGGCGCATACGCATCGTTGTTCGGCGGCGAGGCGGTGGGTTGAGTAAAGGCGTATGCCTGGAGACTGATAGAAAAGAGCATTGCCCCGAGAGCGACACTGGCGTAGGTGAAGAAGCGGTGTAGGTTCATGGTCGCAGTATACACCCGGCTTGTAGCGCCACAGATGAAGACAAGCGGCTGTCGTGGATAATTCTAGGCTGGGCGAGATGCGGCATAGAGCCTGCCGCCGTTCTCATGACTATATCGCCGTTATTGTGAATGCGCTCCGCGCGGCCTTCACTCCGCGCGGCTAAAAAAATCCCCGACCGAAGTCGGGGATTTTGAGTGACGTCTTTGACGTTTAATTGTCAAGATTAATGCACAGTAGCTCATCGAGTGGAGGCAACTTGCGTGGCGCTCCTAAGACGCTATCCTTCAACTCCGATGCATAGAGGTCAGTGTACCCAGAGTAGTCATCTGCACCGAAGGTGAGCAAAAGGACTTTGCCATCGGTTTTGCGGCGATATTTGTCGAGAGTACCATCCTTTTTGCGCGCATTGGCCCACTCGAACGCCGCCCATACGCTTGCGCCGAAGGAGTGCCCGAACATAAACCGCAGTCCGCGGATCCGCTTCACGACATACGGCCATGACAGATACGACAGCAAAATCGACTGATACCGCGGCGCCTGGAGCAACCCTTCTTCGGGGAAATATGTGCGCCAATCGTGAAGCACCTCCTCTTTGATCTTGAAGAGGTTCTTGCCGCCGGAGAGATCATCGTGCCCGGCAACAACAACCATCTTGACCTCGATAGGGAGCCCCATTCTGCGAGCCTTCTCAGCGAGGCCTATTGGAGTTCCGCACGAGCCCGCGAGCGGGAATATGGCGGCGGCGTCTTCATTGCTACCGGCCAGTGCTTGCGGTGCGAGGATATCACGCTGCGCGATAGGATTCCAAGGTTTGCCGTATTGGTCGGGATTGTAGAACCCCTCTTGTTGACCAAGCGTGCGCGCGAGTTGTGCACCACCGCCCGACACGAGTCGCGGTTGGACCAGTCCGCCCGCAAGCACTCGGACAGCATTCAGCTTTGGCGTTGGCATGAACTGGTTCATAATCGGCTCGAACCGTAGCCCGAGCTCGATACAGACCTGTGCCATCTCCTTTGCCGTGTTGCCGCTCGACTGCTCGACAACCGTCGTATCCTGATTGATGTGCCCATTGATGACCCCGTCGTAGATACCAGCCAATGCCATCATTGCCTTGCTGTTGGCCTTCGCGGTACCGGTGCAAGCGCTTACTGCCCTAATGATGACCCCGTCGCGATGGAAGTAGTTGAACTCGGGCGGAAAATCATCTGAGGTTTCCGTGAGCTTCACAAGCGAATGATTCTTCAACGGCTCAAAAACAGGATGTTTCGCAAGGTTCCTTGTAATTCCGTTCATTTTGTTCCCCTTTGTACGAAGTTGGAAAGCAAATGGCCCTTTCGTTCTAGAAAGAGCTTCTGAAAAAACTCTACTCTTAAATTAGACAGGACGCCAACCTTTCCATTCTGTGGACATCTGACATCCACAGGATAAGAAGAGCTAAGATGGAAATATGCGCAAAGAAGAATTTACCGTAGGCTCATATGTACACGTGGTAAAACGTGGAACCCGCGGATTGCCTATCGTCCGCGATGAGATAGATCGTTTCCGATTTCTGCTCATGCTTACGCATTTCAACGATGAATTCGCTTCTCTCAATTGGTACCGCGACCTGAAAGACACCGACCTACATAATTCCCTGATTCGTCCGGAACACTGGCCTACGCAGGTACGGCTCGTAAATATCATCGCATTCTGTTTGGTCGAAAATCATTTTCATCTTATTCTGCAGGAACTTACTGAAGGGGGTATCGCCCGATTTATGAAACGGCTCGGTATCGGCATGGCGAAAAAATATAATGAACGGTACAAAGAAAGCGGATCACTCTTCCAGGGAGCCTACCGAGCTAAGACTATTTCTGATGATCGTTATTTTCGCTATGTGAGCGCCTATGTGCAACTGAAAAATACTCTCGATATGTACCCAAAGGGCCGTAAAGGTGTCCGCCAAGATTTTAATCAAGCATACGAATGGGCATGTTCGTATCCATACTCAAGTCTCGGAGATTATGCGGGAAATTTTGACAGGCCGACAATCGACAAAACGTTCCTCTCTTCACTTTTTACATTCGCTGAATACAAAGAATTCGCAAAAGACGTGATACTCGGGCGAGATGAACTTGATGATTTAGAAAATGCACACCAATCTGGATTCTTCGAGTAAGTATAATCCCGTGGACATCTGACATCCACAGAGATGGCGTAGCTAGGAGGGGCGCCAACCTTTCTTGACCGACTTTATCTTGTTCGGATTCTTACCAGTTTCGGTGAAGAACACGACGGTGGGACTCATCTTGACAGCCTCTGCCGCAGTCACCCAGCCCTCGCCGAGGATGATGACTTTGTCTCCCCGCTGGAAGAGCCGTGCGGGCGGACCGTTGAGGATAATCTCGCCCTTCCCCTTTTTCCCTTTCAAAATGTAGGTGCGCCACGAGACGGCATTGGAGGCATTATTGATAGTTACCATTTGCCCTGGGACGAGGCCGGCAGCGGTTAAAAGTTCCTCGTCGATAGTAATAGAGCCGATATAGGCGAGGTCGGCGTCGGTCACCGTCGCGCGGTGCAGCTTGGCAATGCAGACATTTACTAACATAGTGAGAATATATCATGTCGCAACACGGCGTGCGAATGGTATTGTAGAGATACGTCCTTTTTTATGAGCCTTATTTTCTGGGTGAACATTATCGCGCTGCTCTTTTCATTCTTCGTTATCGGAGCGGTTCTTGGTGCATTCTTTTTCCACACACGCACCGGACAAGTGGTGGTTGCAGAAATGCGACAGAGACTCCGCGTGCTGATGTTCGGATGGGAATTCCCGCCGTTCAACAGCGGCGGCCTCGGCGTCGCCTGCCTCGGTCTCGTTCGCGCCCTCTCCGGCAAGAACCTCGACATCGTCTTCGTAATGCCGAAGCACCTGCCTGAATCGGTCCCATACGCGAAAATGGTTTCGGCCGATATTGAGGCCACGGTGCACACCTTTAACTCGCCCGTGACCCCCTACGCCTCGAGTGCGAGCTATGCGAAGTATACAGACGGTACGCCCGTGTATGGTTCTGACCTCGTGAGCGAAGCGAAGCGCTATGCAGAATTCGGCGCCGAGATCGCTGCACGAGAACCGCACGACCTCATCTACGCACACGACTGGCTCTCCTTCGGTGCCGGCAGAGCGGCGAAACGCGTCTCGAAGAAGCCGTTCATCGCACATGTGCACTCGACCGAATTCGATCGCACTGGCGGCGGCGCTGTCGATCAGAATATTTATGACCTCGAACGCGCGGGGATGCACGGAGCCGACCGCGTCATCGCGGTGTCGGGCCGGACAAAAGATACGGTCGTCGATCGGTACGATGTGTCGCCCCACAAGGTACAGGTTGTCTGGAACGGCATCGACACTGTGACCGCCCCTGCACCCTGCCCCGCTACGCCCGCACGACTTGCGGCACTGAAGAAGGCCGGTTATCGACTCGTCCTTTTCATGGGCCGCATCACAATACAAAAAGGCCCAGATTATTTCGTGCACGCCGCGCGACGCGTCATTGACCGTAACCCGAACGTCCTCTTCGTCCTCGCCGGTTCAGGCAATATGGAACGGCAGATGATGCACCTCGCCGCCTCGCTCGGCATCGCCGACAAGATACTCTTCCCGGGCTTCTTGCGCGGAGCCGAGCTGCACGAAGCGTACGAGCTCGCTGACCTCTTCGTCATGCCGTCAGTCTCGGAACCGTTCGGACTCGCTGCGCTCGAAGCGATGCGTATCGGCACGCCGGTCATCATCTCGAAACAATCAGGAATCGCCGAGGCCGTAAGCGCCCTCCAAGTCGACTTCTGGGATGTTGAAAAAATGGCCGACCTTATACTCTCTGTGCTCAACTCCCTCGTGCTCTGGGAAAAACTCTCAAAGAAAGGCGTGACCGAGGCAGCAAGCCTGACCTGGGACCTCTCGGCCGACAAGATTCGCGGCGTTGTAGACGAGCTCGTACCAGTCTGATATGACCTCGGTTTGTCTCTACCTGCAAATACACCAACCGTATCGTCTGAAACGATACGGACTTTTCGACATCGGTCACGATAGCGAGTATTTCAACGATGAGAGCGAGAGCAATCTCAACAATCGCCGCTTGTTACTCAAGGTTGCCGAAAAATCGTATCTCCCGACCGCCACACTCCTGCTTCAACTCCTCAAGGCTCACCCAGAGTTCAAAGTCTCGCTCTCTTTCTCCGGCATCGTACTGAAGCAGATAGAACGCGACGCTCCGATTGTGCTCGACCTTTTCAAACAACTTGTCGCGACCGGTCGTGTCGAGATCCTCGGCGAAACGTACTACCACTCACTCGCCTTCTTCTACTCGCTTCCCGAATTCGAGCGACAGGTCGCGAAACATCGTGAACTTATCAAGAATCTTTTCGGCATCGAACCGCGCGTCTTCCGCAACACCGAGCTCTCCTACCGAAACGACCTTGGTGCGTGGGCCGATGCAAAAGGCTATGCAGGAATCATCACCGAGGGATGGGATCCGGTGCTCGGATGGAGAAGTCCAAATTACGTCTACCGACCGAAGGGCGCGAAGAACGCGCGACTCCTTCTGAAGAACTATCGCCTCTCCGACGATATCGCGTTCCGCTTCTCGACGCCGTCCTGGGCGGGGTGGCCCTTAACCCCCGAGAAGTTCAGTCAGTGGATCGCGGCGGCTCCTGGCGATACGGTGAATCTTTTCATGGATTTCGAGACGTTCGGAGAGCACCAATGGGAAGAGACCGGCATCTTTAATTTCCTTGAGAACTTACCGAGAGAACTCCTCAAGAATCCCCGAATCGATTTCAAGACACCGTCGGAGGTCATCGCCGCGTATGAACCGAAAGACGAGGTCGACGTGCCGCACATCCTCACTTGGGCGGACACCGACCGCGATCTCACCGCATGGGTCGGCAACGACCTCCAGCACTCGGCCATCGACACGCTCTATGGTCTTGAGAAGGGAGTGCTCTCGTCGAATAATGAAAAGATTGTGGAGGACTGGCGGCGACTTCAAACCTCTGATCACTTCTATTATATGTGTACAAAATGGTTTGCCGATGGCGACGTCCACGCATACTTCTCCCCCTACACCTCTCCCTACGAAGCCTTCACTACCTATATGAGCGCACTGAAGGACCTCGAGATGCGTCTTCGCACCTGACCTATGCGTTCCCTTGTCCTGAGTAACGGTTCCCTCCTTGTGACACTCGACGACCACGGTGAAGTGCGCGATCTCTATTACCCTCACGTGGGACTCGAGAATCACACGGGCGGGCGTCTACAGCATCGAGTCGGCGTGTACGTTGATGGCGTGCTCTCGTGGCTTGGAGATGATTCGCGTTGGGAGATACGGGTGGAGTGCGAAGAAGATTCACTTGAAAGTCGCATCACCGCCTCGAATCCTGCACTCGAGGTCACACTCGCTTTTCGCGACATTGTGTACAACGAGAGCGCGATATTCCTCCGCCAGGTAGTGGTAAAAAATACTGCAGCACGCACACGTGCTGTTAAGCTCTACTTCGGGCACGAGTTCAAAATCGGCCAGGCGCACGGCGGCGAGACCGCCTACTTCGACCCGGCGACGAACACGATCATCCATTACAAAGGCAAGCGCGCATTCCTGATGAATGGCGAATGTGAAGGTTCAGCCATTTCTGATTACGCAGTGGGACTCTCGGGAACTGATGGCAAGGAAGGCACGTATCGAGACGCCGAAGACGGCGTGCTCTCCAAGAACCCTATCGAACACGGCTCGGTCGATTCAGTGATCGGCTTCTACAGCCAGTACGAGGCGGGGGCTGAAAAAACTATCCGCTACTGGCTTGCCGCCGGTCATTCCATCGAGCAAGTGCTCGAGCTCAATGCCTACGTGCTCAAGAAAAGCCCTGAGCACCTCGTGAAGACCGCCGGGAACTATTGGCGGGCATGGATAAACAAATATCCGTGGAGCTTCTACCACATGTCTCCCGAGACCATTGCCCTCTTCAAGAAGTCACTAATGTTTGTGCGTGCGCACGTGGACGATGACGGCGGCATCATCGCCTCCGCCGACGCAGCGGTCTTGCAATACGGAGAAGACACCTACGCCTACGTCTGGCCGCGCGATGCCTCGTATGCCGCACTCGCCCTTGAGCGCGCCGGAGACAGTAACGTCGCCGAGCGCTTCTTCAACTTCTGCAACGCCAGTATCAGTTCAGACGGCTATTTCATGCACAAGTACTTGCCGAACAAGTCACTCGGAAGTTCGTGGCATCCGTGGATACGAGACGGTATCCAGCAATTACCCATTCAGGAAGACGAGACTGCGCTCGTCATCTGGGCGATTGCACAACACTACAAACATAGCCGCGACCTCGAATTCATCGAAACACTCTACAATTCGCTTATCGAGAAGGCAGCGAACTTTATGGCGGCATACCGCGACGAAGTGACCGGGCTCCCTAAACCTTCTTACGATCTATGGGAACAGAAGCGCGGTGTCTCAACCTTTACCTCGGCGGTCGTGTACGGTGCACTCTCCTCTGCGGCTGACATCGCCAAGATACTGGGCAAAGAGGATCGCGAGCAGTTCTATCGCACCGCTGCGGCTGAAGTGCGCGAAGGCATTCTCAATCATCTAACAATCAGAGAGACAGGGGGGTTTGTGAGAACAATCGAGACTATTGGAGAAAAAACGATCCCCGATTACACCGTCGATATCTCAAGCGCCTATGGGGTCTTTTCGTTCGGTGTACTCCCGCCAGACGACCCGCGACTTGTCCGAGCATTTGAAGAGGCAGTAGCAAAGCTCTCGGTTCAGGGCGGCATCGCGCGCTATGAACACGATCAGTACTACGTCACCAGTCATTTAAGTAATCCATGGTTTATCTCGACACTCTGGTACGCGGAATATCTGACAGCGTGTGCAAAGACTGAGGAGGATTTCGCGAAGGTGCGGGAGATTTTCGAATGGGTCGTCCGCCACGCCCTGCCCTCCGGCGTTCTCTCTGAACAATTGTCGGCGAAAGACGGCACCCAGCGTTCCGTTTCCCCGCTCATGTGGAGCCACGCCGCATATGTGAATGCCGTACTTAATTATCTCGATAGACTCGCAGAATTGGGCATCTGCCCGACTTGTAATTCGGTCCCATAAACGGAGTGCTACACTAACGCCTATGGAAGAACAGCTCAAGCATTTCGCCGAACAGTTCGCGTGGGAACCGGAGCTTTCCAATCCTGAAAGACTGCCCGCGGACCCTTCACCTCTCATCGTCTGCGGTATGGGCGGCTCGCACCTAGGCGCTCGCCTCTTGCTCCGACATAACCCCTCGCTTGATATCACTATCCACAGCGACTACGGCCTACCGAGAGCGTCTCGCAAGCGACTAGAGAACGCTCTCATTGTTGCAAGCTCGTACTCGGGAGAAACCGAAGAGACACTTGATGTTGCACGTACAGCCGTCGAGGCCGGACTCGCGGTCGCCGTCGTGACGACTGGCGGCGCGCTCGCCCGCTTCGCCGAGGAACATTCCTTGCCGCTCATCTTGATGCCGGAAGCGAGCGTCGAGCCGCGTATGGCGATCGGCGCACAAATGCTCGCGCTCACACGGCTCATGCGCGACATTAATCTTGAAAAAGAAATCCGTCGAATTGGCACCGGCCTCAATGTGGAGCACGGGCGGGCGCGAGGCGCGGAGCTTGCGAAGCGCCTCGTCGGTTCTATCCCGGTCGTCTATTCGTCGACCGTGAATGCACCGCTCGCCTACTTCTGGAAGATCGCCTTCAACGAGACGAGCAAAGTGCCGGCATTTTATAATCTCTTCCCTGAGCTCTGCCATAACGAGCTGTCGGGCTTCGACAACGCCGAACATACACATGAGTTCTCCTCTCGCCTCCACATACTTATTCTGAAAGATGGCGACGACCATCCACGCATCACTAAGCGAATGGGTCTTCTGCAAAAACTCGTTGCGGCACAGGACCTGCCGGTCACGACCATCGAGCTCACCGGTGAGCATGGTCTCGAGAAGGCACTCTATGGTGTCCTCGTGGGAGTCTGGACCGCGCTTGTGCTTGCAAAGGAGTATCAAGCACCAGACGCTGTGACTCCGCTTATCGCCGAGTTCAAGCGTAAGATGTCAGGTATATGATAGTCGTTGCAGACATCGGGGGGAGTCATATGCGCATCGCAGTAAGTGATACTCCTGATTCATTTGAAGAGCCGACTGTACTTGATACTCCTGCCGACTTTGATGCAGCGGTTGCTGCGTTTGCAAACGCGGCACAGGAAGCTGCACACGGTCGCCCGATTACCGGCGGCGCAGTCGGTATCGCAGGACTGCTCTCTCCCGATCGTCAAACACTCTTACGAGCTCCTCACCTGCGTGCATGGGAAGACCGGAATGTCGCAGACATATTCAGTCGGGCGCTTGGCGCCCCTATTCGTTTCGAAAATGATGTCGCGCTCGGTGCACTCGGCGAAGCACAGCATGGGGCGGGCGCGGGGATCTCTGTCATCGCCTATATCGCTACTGGCACGGGCATAAATGGCGCACGAATCGTGAATGGTCGCCTCGACCCTACCGCGTTCGGTTTCGAGATCGGCCATCAACTCCTCGGTGCTGATGTCGAAGCGCCGGAGTGGGAAGCTCTCGTTTCAGGTTCAGGGATCGCGCAGAAATACGGCAAGCCCTCGTCCGAGATAACCGATCCGGTTGTGTGGAACGAATGTGCGGATTATTTTGCCTACGGCCTATATAACACCATCCTGTATTGGTCCCCCGAGCGCATCGTGCTTGGTGGGTCATTATTTTTAAAACCGAGTCCCATTCCTCTCGAGCGGGTGCAGACAACTCTTCGCTCTATCGCTTCTGCCCTCCCGGTGCTCCCCGACATCCAGCTCGCCGCGCTTGGTGATTATTCCGGTCTCTACGGCGCCCTTACTCTTGCTCACATTGCCCAGTGAGAGCTTTAGACTCTCACTGGGCGAATGTCTTCAAACGAGTGGATTCTAGGGTCGGACCTTAGAATTTACGCGCTATTAATCTGATTTCATGAGGCGGACGAGACGGATCGCCTCGAAGGAGTGCCGGCCGTGGAGGGCATGGAAGATGGGTGAAAGCTTGTCGCCTTTCACTTTCCGGAGCGCTTCGTGTATCTCGTCCACGACGTCAAGCGGGATCAGGTGCGCGAAGTCGGCGCGCGTGAGCTTCCCTATTTCTGCGAGCTCCTCTAAGTGATGCACGACAGTCGAAGCGACAAGCCCGCGTGCCTTCACCGCTTCTTTCAGACTCTTTGAGTCCCTGACTGCCTGTAGAGTCTCAGCGAGTCTGCCCGGCAAACCCGTTGCGGGTTTGCCGCCCCGAGCTTGTCGAGGGGCTTTTGTAGCGTCCATCCACGCCCCACCCATCGCCTTCACAAATTTCTTCTGCATATCTGCCACCTCGGTACCAGACAGGTTCTCAAATGCGTCCCGCGCCGCCTCACTGGCGGCGCGAAAATCTCGATCTTTTTCGAGTATCTCCGGATGCACTTCAAGCGCACGTTGGTTGAGGCCGGTGAGATACACCCCCGAGAGTCTCCTCACGCGCGAGAGCGCGACGTATCCCTGTCCATATTCAAATGCCTTCGAGAGATCCATGATAGCCGCATCCATACTCATCCCCTGACTCTTGTGCACCGTCATCGCATAGGCAAGCCTGAGCGGTATCTGGCTGACACTCGCCTTCACCTTCCCCTGCTCTTCAAGATTCCACTCCATCGGCTCGGTGCTCACCTTCAATCCGTCTTTCGTTGTGACGATAGGCATGCCGCCTGCGTCCCAGCCAGTCACCACGCCAAGCGTCCCGTTCACAAACCTCCCCTGTGGTGAGTTCTTCGTGAACATCACCGTCGCGCCCTCCTTAAGCTCCAAGGTCTCGGGCGAGAGACAACCACGTTTCAATCCTTCAACGAGCGAGTCCTTACCCTTCGCACTCATGCGAAATGCCTTGACCTTGCCCGGGAGCTTCGCGAGCTCAGTCGCATTGATGCGGTCGACGTCGGCGTTGTGCGAGAAGAGCTTCGGCGCATCCGGCGGGAGCTCTGCAGGTGCAGTGTGGCGCCGCATCAGCTCTTCATAATGCATCTCTTCGACCTCGCCTCCGCGAATCGCCGAGAGTACATCGAGGAAACTGCTGTCGTCTTGTCGGTACTGCTCGGTGAGATAACACGAGATAGGGTTCAACTCACGCCAGACGAGCGACCGATACGCAAACTTCACCTCCTTATTTCGCGATACGGGCGGCAATTGAAAGAAGTCCCCGACAAGGATCACCGTGAGTCCGCCGAACGGTTTATCGCTTCGGCGCACTTCGCGACAAATAGCGTCCGCCATTTCAAAAGTGCTTGCCGAGAGCATCGAGATCTCCTCGATAATCAGCACCTTCGCCTTCGCAATGCGTTTCGCAACATGCTCTTTACTCGCGATGCGATCCACGTCAGCTCTCGAGAGCGACTCACTGATGCCGATGCCGCTCCAGGAGTGCAGCGTCATGCCGCTCACGTGTGTTGCTGCGATGCCGGTCGCCGCCGTCACTGACGGCTCAATGCCGCTTGCGCGGAGCCAGCTCACGAACTCATTTATCGTGTGCGTCTTCCCGCTTCCTGGCTCACCCGTGAGAAATATGTTCGCACCAGTTTTCAGTATCGTGAGTGCCTCGCCTTGGGTCATGCAGCGATGATACCAGACATCGCATCCACCCGCGCGACTCTACATAACACAGTGTCATCAAAACGCTCCTCATACGACATCACTAGTAGGTCGCGCGACAAGATAGTTGTGATCAAACGTTTCTAGCGTACCGTTATAAACGCTGAACCCGATTGTAAGAGATCGGCAGACGAAAACGCCCAGAGGGCGTTTTCGTTTTCATTCTCCGTATCTTGTATACTAGGTGCATGATTACAGACGATTTGAAAAACGCGCTTATGGGCGCGATGCGGGGAGAGGTGTCAGATGATGCTGCAACGCTTACGAAGCTCTCTCGCGACACATCCCTTTTTACCCGGATGCCGGAACTCGTGGTATATCCGCAGGACACAAACGATGTGAGTGCAATTGTAAAAGAGATCGGCCGCGCCCGAGGAGCGGGCGCGGCTGTCTCGCTCGCCGCGCGCGCCGCGGGCACCGATATGTCGGGCGGCCCCTTGACCACCAGCGTCGTCGTCTCGTTTACCGAGCATATGAACCACCTAGGCGAAGTCCACTTGGGTGTCCAACACCCAAGTGATATGGACGGATACGCCGTGACAGAACCGGGCGTGTTGTATAGAGATTTTGAAAAGGCGACCCTTGAGAAAGGGCTCATACTCCCCTCCTACCCTGCGAGCCGCGAGATAGCCGCCATGGGTGGCATCGTGTCCAACAATTCTGGCGGCGAGCGCACGCTTAAATACGGTAAGACGGAGAAATATGTGGAGGAAGTTGAGGTCATCCTCTCTGACGGTTCGCAGACAACTTTTAGAGCACTCTCGCCAACAGAACTTGAGGAGAAGAAAAATTTACAGACGCTTGAGGGAAAAATATACCGCGAGATGGACGCTCTCGTGAGCGACAACGCCGCACTCATCGAGAAACGCCGTCCGAAAGTGTCCAAGAATTCTGCCGGCTACGCGCTCTGGAGCGTCCGTGACGCCGCGACAGGCACCTTCAATCTTGCAAAACTTATCTGCGGCTCCCAAGGGACGCTCGCACTCTGGACGAAGGCGAAGCTCTCTCTTGTGAAGCCAAAAGAGCATCGCGCTATGCTGGTCATATTCCTCTCCGATCTCAACATCCTGCCCGAGATTGTGAATCGCGTTTTATTGCAGAAACCAGAATCATTTGAGAGCTACGACGACCACACCTTCACACTCGCGGTGAAATTTATGCCGCAGATGCTCTCTCAGATGGGCTTCGCGCGCGCGGCACGGCTCGGCATCGACTTTATCCCCGAGGCGCTCATGGTCGCCACCGGCGGCGTGCCCAAGCTTATCCTCATGGCAGAGTTTGCCGAAGACACCATCGAAGCCGCCGACGCTAAAGCCTTGAAAGCCAAGGAGGCTTTAGAAGGTCTCGACGTGCAGACCAAGATTGAGAAGAATGAGAAGGAGTCAGAGAAATATTGGATCGTGCGCCGCGAGAGCTTCAACCTACTCCGCAAGAATCTCCACGGACTCGTCTCTTCACCCTTCATCGACGACTTCGTCGTCCCGCCTTCGAGCTATCCAACATTTCTGCCGAAGTTGAATGCCCTTCTCGACGAATACAAAAACAACATGATCTACACGGTGGCAGGTCACATCGGTGACGGCAACATTCACATTATCCCGCTCATGGACCTCACCAAGGAGGAGAATCGCGCAGTCATCCTCGAGCTCGCGCCAAAAGTGTATCAGATGGTTATCGAAGCCGGCGGCACCACCACCGGCGAGCACAACGACGGCATCGTCCGCACGCCCTATCTCCCGATGCTCTTCGGCCCAGAGATGATCGCACTCTTCGAGAAGACGAAGAACATCTTCGACCCACTCAATATCTTCAACCCCGGCAAGAAGGTCGGCGGCACGTTCGACGACATTAAGCGCGACCTTATCCGACCTGCAATAAAAGCCTAATTTGGTATACTGAATCTATGAAACGAGCCTTTGCTATTATCATCGTCGTCCTTCTCGGGATTGGCATGATTGCAACCCTCTTCCTCCCCGCCCTCGTCTCCGGCACGCCCTAGTTTTATTAAGGCAGAGCTTTAATCGCACTCGCGGCGCCGGCGTCTGCATTTAGCTGTACCGGGCCAGTGAGAAGAGCGCAGAGGAGCATCGCACCAGGGATAAACAGGAGCAAGAATACGCCGCCCTGAACTACGCTCCGGTGCTGGACCTTGCCGCGCATGAGCATAGTGATGATGAACGATAGTGAAATGACCGCGAAGAGCGCGGTAAGGAGTGCGAGGAGCGTGGTCTGCGGCGAGGCGAGAACGCGCGAGAACCAACTCGGCGCGGCGGCTGCCGCCGCGCCGCTCCCCGTCTCGCTCCCGAGCACACGCGCTGTGGACGTAGGCAGTGAAGTGTTTTGTAGAGGTCTAGTCTCCACAGGGGTCACGATAGCGGCGGGAGCCGCCTCTGTCGGTGTCGCGAAGAATTCTACGACAAAGGTCGTTGCCTGCCCCTCGTATACGCCCTGTGCCGTGCCGAAGCCGACCCGTGTGTATTCGCGCTTCACGATGTTCGCCCGATGCGTCAGCGATTCCATCCATGCCGTCTCTACATTCACTGAGTCGGTGAAGTTCACCGCGAGATTCTGTCCGGCATAGCGATACTGGTAGCCCACCTGATTGAGCCAGTACCAAGGGTCTCTACCATCTGGTGAGACATGAGCGAAGTAGCCCTTGGCTGCCATATCCTCTGCGGCTGCCTGTGCCGCGACATCGAGGAGCGCGTCACGAGCCACCGGCGCGATACCGAGCGCGGCACGCGACTCGTTGGTGAGATCAGCAAGCACGCCCGGCAGAACTGCCGCTAGAAAGTTCGTATTGAAGTAGACAAGCTTCGTCTGTACGAGATACCCCGCTTCGAAGGTGATGATAGCGGCCACGAGCACCGCGATCGATATCGTACTGAAAAGGTGTGGACGGTGATTGTTGCGCGGATGCGGGAAGAAATAATCTACGAGATGGTGGTGGAGCGGCTTTCGCATGTGCTTATAACGATACAATGAATATCAAAAACACACAACCCCCGCCTGTGGCGGGGGTTGTGCACTACCAGTACAAGGTGGAACCTTGTACTGCGAGATTATCGACCGAGAGCGGCTCTCACCTTATCGATGACCGATTGGTCAGCGTTGAAGGACTGCAGGACACCGAGAATCGAATCAACCTGAGCGGTTGAGAGCTTCGGGCCGGTCGCCTGCTCGGGGATCTTCGCGGCAGTGATGCCCTTATTGAGCTCAGCGCGGGTCAAGGGGCCCACGACGCCTGCCTGGGCGATGCCGCGCGACTTCTGAAAGGCGATAACTGCCGCGCGCGTGAGAGAGCCGAAGTAGCCCGTCGGCGCATCTACCTTCAAAACGCCTTCGGCGATGAGCACTTTCTGGAGTTCTGTTACCTCGTCACTACGCACGCCCACTGAGAGCGCCTTGGTGAAGTTATAGGTCGCCGCACCGAGCACACGGCCTTGTGCCGGAGCAGCGGGCGTGGCTGGGGTTGCTGGAATTGCCGGACTCACCGTCGGCACTGCAGGCGTAGCTGGTGTCGCGGGCGTTGCAGGTGTTACCGGAGGCGTGTATCCACCGCCACCACCGCCGTCATTCGGATAACTGAATTGCGCCGAAGATACTGCAGACGGATTACTGCCGTCACAGCTCACGGCCTTTAGCGCCGTACCGGCACTCACGTTGAACGGCACCGTGTAGAACGTCGAACTGCAGGTCGGTGTCGATCCATCGATTGTGTAGTAGATGCTCAAGCCGGACGGATTAGAGAGCGTTACGCTCGCTGAACCACGGACGACACCACCGTTTGGCGTAATCGTCGGTGCGACCGGCGTGAGCTCGCCGAACGTCGTGAAGTGATACGTCCAAATGACGGTATTGCCGCTCGTCTGGAAGTAACATTCATCCGGAGCGGATATATTGCTATGATCCGTTGCACTCGTGCACACTGTCGTAATCTTCTGCCACTCGGTGGAACCTGCCGGGCGATACCCGACGACGCCCGTCACTCCCGTGAGCGTGATCTTCACGGCTCTGTCGAAGGTCAATGTGTAGTCAGAAGAACCGACTTCGATTTTAACATCACCAACTGAGAACCCTGCCGGTGCATCACCGCTCGGAGCGGTATCAGCCTGCGGAAGATTCATCACACCAGTCCATGCAACGTTAGACGCTGTAACGATCGTGTTGTCAGGAATCTCAATAGCGACCGGGGTACTACCGATGGTTGATGTAACGCTTGTCTGTGGCAATGTGCCCGTGCCGCCCGTAACCAAGCTGTCGAAGTTAACTGTCGGATCCACAACATCTGCATCCACGGTCAGGGTCAGCGCCTGATCCGGGTTCGTCACCACAACTTCTGTTGTTTCTCCAGAGAGAGTGGCACTCCCATCAACAGCAGGGGTGGTTTGCGTAGCATTGTCAATCTTATATTTCGTGAAGTGATTCACCGGAATCGTAAAGACATAGCAATATCCCCCGACTTCACATGCCCCAACGGGCGGAGTGTATGTCCCTGGCGTGGCAACGAGCGATGACTTGTCTATAATATTTCCGCTGTCATCAAGAGCGATCAGTTTCGCATTGATTTCATCTGCGGTAGAAGTCGCCGTGAAGCCAAGCGTATCAAGGTTATAGAACTTAATCGTTGCACTTATTCCTTTAAGAGCATTTGCGGTTGTTTCGCCAGTGAAGTTAAGGCCGATGGTTCCTGTTGCAGCCATATCCATCTTTGACCCGAGTGCCTGCAAGAAGTTTTTAGTTTCTGTGCTCGATAGATCCAGTGGCGAATTGAACGTGATTCTGCCACGCGCAGTAGAAGTGGCATTTACATCATCTCTTTTCTCGAAATACAGACCTGAGAAACTCTTCCAATTTGAACCGGTAACAGAGTCTAGATTGTTTACAATGCCGGCCGATACCAACGTGCTAGAAACGGTACCGAAGATTGAAGACACGGTGACCAGCCCACTTATCGCGCCGTTCAGTGCTGCAGTCTTAGTAATCTTCTCGGTATTATTTGTTTCCGCCAGTGCTAATGCCGCTGTTACCGCATCGTAGCTTACATAGTCAGTAGCTGTTAATGCTGCTTCAGATGCTTTTGCTGCTGTTAAACCATCCGCGATGGCCGCATCAAATGCGGTCCGTGCAGTTGTTACTGTCCCCGTTGCAGTCGTAATTCTGCCTTGTAGAGCATTTTTGGCTCCGCCGGCGGCTACTGAAGTGAGAGCGGTGTTGGCGGTTGTTATCGCGGATTCGGCAGTCGCCAAGTTGGTTCCGTTGGTTAAGTCTGCAGCGGCTGCAGTCTCCAAGGCAGAGACGGCAGTTTCTGCATTTGTGAGAACGGTAATCTGAGTTTCAGCGGCTGTTAATGTGGTTAAGTTTGTGACCAGAGCTTTCTGACCTACGGTTAAAGCATCGTAGGCTGTTCTTGCGCTCGATACTGCAGTACCCGGCAATGTGAGATCCGCGACAGCGGGGAGAGCAGTGATTTGATCAGTTACTGCTTGAGCGGCAGCGACATCAACACTGGTCGTTGTCATTGCATCGCTCACATAATAAGGATCATAAGTGACAGCTCCAGAAAACTTAGCTTCAATCTCAGAAGCTACTGCTGTTCCCCACCAGTTGTTTGTAGCAGTTACTACTGATGCATCCGTAGCCGCATTTGTTAATACTAGCCCAGTACCTAAGAATTTATTTCGATATGCTGTTGCGCCCGAGACTCTTCCTATACCATCCATTCCAATTCTTAATGCCCTTGCTGCCCAGTTACTAAATGTATTTTCTTCTATAGTAATCCCAGTTATTGCTGTATCGACTGCATCTCCTGCATAAGGAGTTGATGACAGATCAGAATAGAAGTAGTCAGAGATAAATGAGACTTGGCTTCCCTCACCTCCACTTATAGTATTATTACTGAAAATAATACTAACAATATTTGATAAATTACTATTCCAAATAACAGGAGTGCCAATTACACCTGTGATTGAGTTGTAACTTACTGTTGAATTTGTAACATCATGAAGTTCAAGAGGAGTTCCTCCTGTTGATATGGTATTAGCATTTCCAAGTCCGCCAACAATCCACCCACTATGTGCTGGGTTTGTGTTTGAAGCATAGATTCCATTATTAACACCTGCGACATTGATTGTGCTTTTAATAATGGTGAGGCGATTAGACGAAGCAGAGGCATAAGCTCCAGAGCCACTGCCTGTACCATAAATAAAGATACCGGGACCGCCTCCATCAGCTCCTGTTTTTTCTATGTCAATATTATTGATTGTTACATCATCTGCTGCTTTGATACTGATTCCATCAAAGCTGTCTACTACAATTCTTAGATCTCTAATTGTTACATCGTGAGCGGTTACTGTAAAACCTGCACTACCTGAAATAGGTTGAATAATAGTATTTACGTCAGCGCTTGAGCCCTTACCAACACCGGCAATTGTCACACTTTTATTGACAGCGACCGATTCTACATATGTCCCTGCCGCGACATTGATTGTATCGCCAGCAAACGCCGCGGTTATCGCCTTCTGAATCGTTGCAGGAGAACTGACATTGAATATGTTGCCACTACCCGTCGCGCTTGATCCATCCGTGCCACCAATGACCTGCGATGTATCAGCAGTCATCTGGAACGTGTTGGAATTGATGACAATACCTGTCACTGTTCCGACAGCGACGGCAGGGTTGCTCCCATCGCCGACTCTGATTGCCCGTGAGCCCCAATTACTGAATGTGTTGCCGGAGAAGGTAACGCCGGCGATAGTTGTTTCAACGACCGGATCTTCAACAGGGACAGCATGTGGGTCTGGATTCTGGTTGAAGTCCGTTATAATCGAGACTTCACTTCCACCGGAACCGCTGACTATATTGTGGTTAAATACCAGATTAGCCAAATCGAACCTCTCGCTTGTCCAGAGAACGTTCGTACTACCTCCAGGATGAGGAATGGTGATCGTGTTGTAACTAACCTCAGAATCGGTAACGTCTTGTAGATCTATCCCATCACCGCCGTCGTTAGTAGCATTATCGACTAATATCGTATTGCCGTGCCCCACACCGCCAATAAGCCAGCCGGAATGAACGCCGCCAGCCGATGAATCCCCGATGATACCGGAGGCAAGACCGTCAACATTTATGGTTGTGTCCTTGACAGTCAAACCGGTCATCGCACCACCACTCAACGCCGCACCATAAACCCAAATGCCGTGCGATTCGGGTCCAGTAGTGTGAATTTTCAGGTTTTTAATGGTAATACTATTTGAATTCGTTATCGTAATACCAACTGACCTCGTTCCGGTTATTGGCTCAATAATAGTTGTATCCTGACCGGCACCCTGAATGGTGAGATTTGTCTTCCCGCTTATTGAGACATTTTCTACATATGTCCCCGCCGCGATAGTAATGGTGTCGCCAGAAACAGCAGCATCAATGGCTGCCTGGATGGACGAATAGGAATGGCTACCAATAGAAACGGTATTCCCGGCTGGCGTTCCATAATCGCCAGCTCCAAATTGATTAGCAGATTCGAAACTTCCGCTCGGGACAGAGACTGATTTCCCTACATTTCCGGAAGAGTCTCCATACGTTGCCTCGCTGATGAGCGTAGCTCCCTCAAGAAGCTGCAGGGTCTTACCGCTATCAGTGAGAACCATGACTGATTGGTAGTTGCATTTGACTCCCCCATTTACAGAAGAACTGCTATTGCGACAAATCACTGCCTGCCCGCCAACTGGTATTGAGTAGGAGCCGGATATTGTATGATCCGAACCGTCGTTCAAAATCCAACCATTAATGTCTATCGGGCTCACAGAATTATTTTGAACTTCAATCCACTCTCCAAAAGAATCAGAAACTGCACTCGGAGCAGCCATTATTTCTGTAAAGACAACATCGCTTGGAGTTGCAGCGAATGCGAGAGGAGCAGAGGCTCCGAAGGCGAGGACTGAAAAGAGAACAGGCAGGGAGACACGCAGTGCTTTGTACATAAGTATATTTAGTAAAGCCCCTTGGTAATCGGAGATTGGCGCAACCGCCCCCATACCATGACAAAACAAATTGTCAATCTCGTGGGTAAAGTGTACGCCCCCTACACCCGCTGTCAACACCCAATCCCCAGTCCCCCACTCTTCCTTCCTCTTCCTCTACAATCTCCCTATCTTTGACGACCGTCTGTTGATAAGGATATTGCAAAAGATATGCAGGCAGAAAATGGAACTCCCGTCCGGGATAAAGGCTCCACCCCATACTAAACGACTATCCACACCTCTTTTAGACGGAGTTGCGCCTTGTCGACATTTCTGGCATACTGTTCCCACTCGCAGAGTATTCGAGCTTCGCTCGGCCACGCGGCCGCAAGTGTTCAGTTTCGGCGAGGTTAATCAGTTAGATCCAATACATGGACAATGCAGCATCAGTGCAGGGGAACAAGCTTTACGTAGGCGGTATCCCCTATCGCTCGACAGAAGACGATCTCAAGAAGGCCTTTGGTGAGGCCGGTAATGTCGTTTCCGCGAGCATTATCAGCGATCGTATGACGGGCCGCTCACGCGGATTCGGCTTCGTCGAGATGGCAACCGAGGCGGAAGCTCAGGCGGCTATCGACAAGTGGGACGGCAAGGAGATGGACGGGCGCACGCTCTCCGTCTCGTTCGCCCGCCCGCAGGGTGATCGCCCTCCGCGCCGCGAAGGTAGCTTCGGTGGTGGTGATCGCGGCGGTTTCGGTGGCGGCAACGGTGGCGGCTACGGCAGAGGCGGATACTAAATCTGCTCCTCGCTCGAAAACAAAAATGCCCTTCTCGGGGCATTTTTGTTTTTTAGTATGAAGCACTTCGTTGTAAAAAATTTTAAGGAAAAGCCCCACGCTCTTTGTGGGACTTCCCCTGTCAGTTCATCCTGGGAGAAACGGAGCCTCGGTTTTATAGGTGGTCCTAGGTAGCAGATACATCTGCAGGTGGGGGACCGGTAAAAATAGTAAGGTTCGTCCCAACCGAGAATGAACTCCTTACATTTTCGTTTTATACATCCCAAAAGTCAAGCAAAATCTGAGGAAAATCAAGTGGGAAAGCTGTGCATATCACTGTATAATGCGTGCACAGCATGACTTCTGAAGAAAAGTGGCTCCTGGACGAAAAATATGCCGGATTAGAGACTAGCGAGTACGAAGCCGACAAGAAGCGGCTCGCCTCTCTCGAGCCGCTTGCCTACGTCATCGGCCACCAGCCCTTTCTCGGTTTGAAGATCTATCTCGACTCGCATCCACTTATCCCCCGCCCCGAGACCGAATGGTGGACCGAACAGCTACTTACACAATGCAAGGACGGAATGTTTTCGAGAAGAGAGTCTCGTAGCGCGACGGCACGAGAGGAGGCGATTTTTCAGCAGAAAAATACGCCGCTCTCTTCGAGGGAACTTCCGTCAGAGCAGTTACGCTTTCTCGACCTCTGCGCCGGAAGCGGTGCGATCGGCTGTGCCGCGCTCGCGAGATTGCCGAATGCACACGTCTATTTCGGCGAGATTGATCCGGCACATGAAAAAACTATTTTGAAAAACATTCGCGAGAATCATCTCGATGAATCACGCGCCGACATCCGCATCGGCGACCTCTTCGAGCCGTTTTCCGGCGGAGGGAATATGCAGTTCGATATTATCGCCTCAAACCCGCCCTACGTACCTCATGGCCGCGAGCTCCCTATAAGCGTCGCCACCTACGAGCCGGCGCTTGCCCTTAAGGCCGGCACAGACGGCCTCGACTACATCCATCGCATCGCGAAGGAGCTCCCGGCACGCCTCGCGCCGGGCGGCGTCGCGTGGATCGAGTGCGACCGTGGACATGCGGATGAGGCACGAACGCTGTTTGAGGAGCAGGGGTTCAATGCCCTGATACGCACCGATCAGTACGACAAACCGCGCATCGTCCTGGTATCATTCCCGTAATGCCCACAGAGCCACTCCAGCCCTTTGCACCGCCGACGGCTCTTCTCTCCTATCTGCCGAGCGGATTCTCTTCAGGCACCGCCGTCACCTGGTTGCTCTATGCCGTCTTCGCCTTCTGGGCGCTCTATACCCTCATCGCTATCTATCATTGGCTGAAATATTCCCACGCTTCATGGGTCGCCATTCCCGCAATCGGCGTACACCTCTTTATCTCAATCGCACTGATGTCGTATGCGCTCTCGGGCTACGCGTTCTCGCTCACGCCCTATCTCCCCTAACCTTATGAAAGAATTTGAACTCGAACCGGGTGAACATGTGGTGATGGAAGCGCGTAAGCACTGGTTCCTCTTCCTCGCTGAGCTCCTACCCTTCGCTATCCTCGCCGTTCTCCCCTTCGCTCTGCCGAAGCTTCTTATGCTCGCGTCGCCCTTAGCACCGTATGCAGGACTCTTCGACTATCACACGACGCTTGCGCGCGCGGGACTCGGCGTCTGGCTCCTTATCTCGTGGACGCTCGCGTGGAGCACCTTCACCCGCTATTTCCTCAATGTGTGGGTGCTCACCAACCAGCGCATCGTCGACATCAAACAGCGCGGCTACTTCTCCCGATCTGTGTCGAGCCTCTTTCTCTCCCGCGTCCAAGATGTGACGACAAACGTCGTCGGTGTCCTCCCCTCGCTCCTCAATATTGGCGATATTAAAGTGCAGACTGCCGCCGAGGATATCGAGTTCATCATGCACGGCATCCCGCGGCCAGAACAGATGCGCGATATCATCCTCCGCTACGTCTCTACTAAACCGGCCCAGTAGGTGAACCTGCTGGTTCAAAAATACCGCAGTCTGATATAATCGCTTCATGCCCGAACCGCTCTCGACCGATCCCTATAAAGGCGTCCGCGATTTCTACCCCACCGACTGGGCACGGATGGACACGATATTCACGCGTATGCGCGGCGTGCTCCGCGCATGGGGCTATGAGGAGTACAACGCTTCCCCACTCGAACGCGCCGAACTCTATGAAGCGAAGACGTCTGAAGAGATAGTCAACGAACAGACCTACACCTTCCTCGACCGCGGCGACCGCCACGTGACGCTCCGCCCCGAGATGACGCCGACCTTAGCGCGCATGGTCGCGCACAAGCGCCGTGAGCTCACCTTCCCGCTCCGCTGGTTCTCGATACCGAACGTCTTCCGCTATGAGCGTCCACAGAAGGGTCGCCTGCGTGAGCACTACCAGCTCAACGTCGATCTGGTCGGCATCACAGGGAGCGAGGCCGATATTGAGATTATCCGCATCGCCTCAGAGCTCCTTATTGCGCTCGGCGCGAAGGAGAGCGATTTCATCATCCGCATCAACTCGCGCTCCCTGCTTACGGCCGCCTGCAAGGCGGCCGGACTAAACGCCGACGCGACGCGCGCCTACGTTCGACTCTTGGACAAAAAAGCGAAGATGACTCCTGAGGCCTTCGCGGCGGCACAGGGCTCGATCACGGTGCAGGACCCGCTTTCGCTTATAGACAAAACAGAATTAGAAAATTTCGTCGCCACGCTCAAGAATCGCGGTGTCAGTAATGCCGTCTTCGATCCGACGCTCACGCGCGGATTCGACTACTACACCGACATGGTGTTTGAAATATTCGACACCAACCCCGCGAACCCGCGTTCCCTCTTCGGCGGCGGTCGCTATGACAACCTAATTTCTCTCTTCTCCGCCAAGGGCGGTTCCGCCTCCGGTGGCGGTGACGATTCCATCCCTGCAATCGGCTTCGGCATGGGCGACGTAACACTTATCGACTTCCTTGAGACGCACTCGCTTTTACCGAAGTCTGACTTCGGTAAGCCTCAGCTCTTTCTCGGTACCCCGTCCGCAAGCGACATTCCTGCGGCCCAAGCCTTCGCCGACACTCTGCGTGCAGAGGGCGGCCGCGTCTTCGTAAACCTCTCTGATCGCGCGCTCGGCGACCAAATAAAAGATGCAGTGAAGCGTGGTATCCCGCTCTTCATCGCCTATGGGGCCGATGAAGTAACGAACCAGACCGTCCGTATGAAGATTCTCGCCACCGGCGAAGAGGCTGGTCTTCCGGTCTCTGAATTGCCCGCGCGATTACGCGCGGGGAGTTAGTCAATCATGCGCGCGCTCACGTTTGATATTGAATCAATCTCCGATTCTAATGTGCGCGGGCACATCGACGTAAACGAGCAGGAGCTCATCGTCGTTGCTATCCACGACTCAGAGACGGGTGAATACTCTTCTTACTTCCGTGAGCAACTGCCACAGCTCTGGCCCCTCATAGAGCGTGCCGACATGCTTATCGGCTTCAATTCAGACACGTTCGATATTCCACTCCTGAATCGTTACTATCCGGGCGACCTCTCGCACATCCGCTCGCTCGACCTCCTCTCTGAAGTACAGAAGGTGCTCGGCCGACGCATCCGGCTCCAGTCGCTCGCAGAAGCGACCCTCGGCCGGGGCAAGTCGGGCGACGGTCTCTCCGCCGGCGAATGGTGGAAAGAAGGAAAGAAAGAGAAGGTGGCCGAGTACTGCATCGATGACGTACGCCTCACCCGCGAGCTTTATGACTATGCACTCAAGCATGGCGTACTGAAGTATAAAGACCTGCGAGAGAAGCGCGATATCAAGATCGACACCTCACACTGGAATGGCTCCTCTGTTGATGCTCCGGCGATGACGCACGCATTTCCGCTATAATATGACCATGCAGACTTCCTACACCATTCCGCTCGCCATCATCGTTGGCGGTGTTATCGTCGCCGGTGCTCTGTATTTCTCGATGGCGAAGAGCCCGACCACCGACCTTACCATCGGCAACCCCGCATTGATGCAACCGATACGCGCCTCCGACCACATCCTCGGCAACCCCGCGGCCAAGGTGATGATTGTCGAGTACTCCGACTTCGATTGCGAGTTCTGCAAGAGCTTCCACGAGACACTGCATCAGCTCGTCGCGAATGAAGGCGCGAAAGGCGAGGTCGCGTGGATCTTCAGACAATTCCCGCTCTCTGAGATACACCCCAACGCTCTCTCACATGCAAAGGCCGCCGAATGCGCCGCAGAGGTCGGCGGTAACGACGCATTCTGGAGATTCGCGGATATCCTCTACGCGAATCAGCCGGTAGATCCAAAAAAGTATGGTGTGCTCGCGAAGGCGGCCGGCATCCCCGGCGACGCCTTCGCCACCTGTTACGCGAGCGAATCGGCTTCAGCACCACTTACAGAACGTATCAGGAGCGACCGTCAGAATGCGCTCGATATGGGCGCGGACGGCACACCCTTTTCGATTATTGTCATCACCGGCAGGCCGCCGATCGTCATGAGTGGCGCCTACAGCTTCGACGCGGCGAAACAGCTTATCGACGAATCGCTCACTCCTCAATAAGCTCAAAACGGTAGATATCAAAGGAGTTGTCGCCCTCGAACATATCGGACGGGTTCGGCAGATAGACGCGGCGACGCATAATCTCCTCTGTCGCATCGTTAATCAGGCGATGAAAGACTTTGAAATCCTGCGCGTGCTTCTCAAAATCTATTTCATACCGTTTCATCTGCGACGATCCGTCGGCATTCTTGGTCTTCTTGCATTCGTAGACGATGAAGCGTCGCACCGGCTTCTCGAACATCTCCCGTACGGTGTAGTAGTTAAAAAGAGCTTGAATAATAAAAAGTGATTTCGCGGCACCGCCCTTGCTGAAAGACGCGACGAATTTATGGTCCACAATATCGACCGCGCCCTTCTCTACCTTTGATTCCACCACCAAGTCCGAAATGGCCTTAATCGGGAGCGGCAGTCCCTCGATCTCAACCACACCCCGAACTTCCACTCCAAGCACTGTATGTTTTGGCGGCCGCGCAAGATAGTACCCAATCGCTCGTAGGTAGTCAGACTCCATATGTTTGCGCTTCTCTTTCTTCGCCTTGCGCGTTTTCGCAGCGCCAAAATTAATCTCGAAGTCAGCGACATCACGCACATACTCCAGTCCTTTTTGTATCGCGATATCCTTGGGCGCTCCCGAGTAAAAGTGTTCGAGTGCCAGGTGCCCGGCGCTCCCCACAACTGCCGCGGGCGTCGTGGGCATGTCGTATATCTCCTCCACATAGCGCTTGTACCAGGCGAGTGGATTGCGTAAAAACGCCATTAAGCTCGAATGGCTCCAGTGCTTAATCGGTGCCTTCCTCCTCTTCACCACTGCCCTTTTTTTCTTCCCCTTCATGGGTACAGTATATCTGAAGTCGTATCGTATCGCGTCTTCGCACTATCAAAAATACAGTGCGACCGCATTCTATTATGGATACCTTGCTAATTTGTAGAGATGGTGTATAATAGATGGAGCAAGTTCTTGGCAGGATTCCCTGCCGCCCAGATGCACTCTGGTTTGACATGCAATATACGGGAGAAAGTTATGAAACCAGTTATCAAAGTGTGGTGTCTGCCGAAGATGACCGAGGACCAATTACGGCAACTGCACGCAGAAATCGTCGCCGCGGCCATGAAAGTAAGAGGTCTCGACTTGAGAGACGAGAACGACCTGGTCTGTCTCTTCCCGTCGGACATGATGACGTACGGCCTCGGCGAAGAGATCATCATCGACGTCACGTTCGTGAGGTACCCGCAGACGGCAAATGCGATGATGCGTCAGCAGCAGCTAGCGCAAGCACTCGGAGAAATGATGCACAAGATGTTCCCGAAGGCATACATCGAATGCCACATTCACCTATTTGATGCCGGTAACGGATTCTGGTCTACCAACCCGTAACCGTTTGCAGCAAAACACACGAGCCGCTCTAAGGAGAGCGGCTCGTATCTTTTTAATACGCCTTCAGATGTCGCAATCTATCGAGGACTACTATCAACGTTATGTGCCGACCGGACCATATCGTTGATACCTCGACACCCCCTAATCAGCTGGCGGAAGCGAGAAATGTTCGCGCAGATGCGTATCGTGCTCGAGACGTTCAACAATCATGTACAACACATCCGCCCCGATGCGGAAATTTGTCTTCGCTAAAGATATGAGGTCTTCACAGTCATACGGATATATCCAGACACTGTCCTGCAGACGCACGAATCCATATTCCTCCATAAAGCGCCTCAGGTTCACCCTCACCTTTCTTCTGCGTTCAGGAATATCGAAGATAACCACACGCCAGCGCCGGTCCCATTTCCTTTTCTTCGCCATCGCTGCCTTCTCGACCTCCAACTGCAGCATATGCTCGCCCTTCTCGGTGATGCGCGCATAACGCTTGCCACTTTCTTTTACGAAAACTATACATCCTTTTGCCGCAAGACGTCCGAGTGCCGACTTGTATTGATAATTGAACTTCGCGCCTTTCTTGTATCCTGGAAAAAATTTCAATAATTGAACTGCATTCGGTGCTGTCGCTGCGATGAGGACTACGCCACCAAGCACAGCAGTGGTTAAAAGTGCTTTTTGAAATGCACCCAACCTCCGCTCGCGCTTCGCACTTTTTTCCAATGATCCCATCTCCATATCTTACCGTGCAGGTATCAAGGATATGTGCCGACCGGACCATACTGTGGATACCTTGCTAATTGCTGAGAATGGTGTATAAATAGCGGCAGGTTGAATTCACATCACAACGAGGAGATTGGGGATGACTAAGGATAAGTGGCTTCAAACTGAAGCGGGTAAGTACGAAAAAATAATCACGTCTTGGGCTTTGGAGCGAAAACTCATCGAGAAAGATCAGGAGGTGAAGATACGTATGAGGGTGCGCAGGAAACCGATACCGAGACGGTGGCAACTGACCGACGAGGAGTGGGCTACTATCCTGTCTCTCTTGTGGTCCGATTACAAACGGTACATACTCGAGAAAATCAGACGCCGCAGAGGAAAATCGATTGCCCTCGATGAATTCAAGGTTCCTTCCATGCTGAAGTGGGGCATCGGTCGCGATGAAAAGCCAAGCGAAACGGTTTTTTACAGTATGAACAAAGCATTCACGGTGGCGAACTTGCCGTATCGAATATCTATGCCCTATGGACGGACGCCTTATCGACGACGCGTTCGTATTGGCGTGTTGCAGCAATCTTGAAGTGCCGAAAACAGGCTGACTAATTATCAGCCTGTTTTTTAATAACTCTTCAGATGTCGAGCCTTATCATGTGTGCGAATCTTCTCCAGTGCCTTGGCCTCGATCTGGCGGATGCGCTCGCGGGTGACGCCAAACTCGCGTCCCACCTCTTCAAGCGTGTGGTAAATGCCGTCCATAAGGCCGTGGCGCATCTCGAGAATCTTGCGCTCCTTCGGCGAGAGGTCAGAGAGGATCGCCTTCACCTGCTCCGAAAGGATGCGTTCAGACGACTCTTGCACCGGTGAAGGTATCTTATCGTCCGGGATGAAATCACCGAGCGTCGACTTCTCGTCGTCATCACTACCGACCGGGTTCTCGAGTGAGAGCGTGTCCTGATTGATCTTCTCGATTTGATAAATCTTCTCCGGTTCGACGCCCATCTCGATAGCGATCTCCTCTGCCTGCGGATCGCGACCCAAGGCCTGCGAGAGGCGGCGCGAGACCTGCTTATACTTAGCAATCGTCTCGACCATATGAACAGGGATGCGGATCGTGCGCGACTGGTCGGCAAGCGCGCGAGTAATCGCCTGGCGGATCCACCAGGTCGCGTAGGTCGAGAACTTGTAGCCCTTCTTCCAGTCGAACTTATCGACGGCGCGGAAGAGACCGAGATTGCCCTCTTGGATAAGGTCGAGGAGCGTGAGATCAGGACTGCGGCCGACATACTTCTTGGCGATAGAGACGACAAGGCGCAGGTTGCTACGCGCGAGAATATTGCGCGCCTCAGCATCGCTCTTCTCGATGCGCTTCGCGAGCTCGCGCTCTTCAGCAGCAGTGAGAAGCGGGTACTGACCGATCTCACGGAGATAAATCTGAATAGAATCGTAGCCGGTGGAGTGGCGATCTTTAATATTGCGTGTCGCGAGGTATTCATCAGCCGCATCTTCAAGCATGCCGCCCTCGAGCACATCGACGCCCGCGGTCGCAAACCGCTCATAGAGTGATTCGAGGAAGCTCACATCGTCTTCAATATGCGGAAATGATTTTAGTATCTCGCTATAGGTAACATAGCCGCGCTCCTTACCCTTCTCAATAAGCGTCTCCGCTGATATCGCCTTTGCCGAATTTGCCTTCGCCTTCGCACCCTTCACTGCGGCGCGCACGACCTGCTTCTTCGAGCGCTTTGTGGCAACTACCTTCTTCGCAAGCACGCGTTTAGCTACCGTCTTTCCCGACGCCTTAGGTCGGGACCCCGACTGCTTCGCACGTCGGGGCTTGACGGATTTCTTTGCAGACTTCTTCGCAGGCTTTTTCTTTTTAGTAATAGTTTTTTTGGCCATGTTGGAAATGGGTGTGGAATGAATTGAAAAATAAAAACCGATTAAGCACCAAACGTAGCGAGCCGCGCAGAGAGCTTCGTGCACCGGCTCTGCGCATCACTGACTAACGAGGCCTCCCCCGAAGCCTCGGCCCTTCTTAAATTCGCTACTGCTTCCTGATACGCCTCGCGGATAACCGCTTCTTCAAAGGCGTTGAGAAGCTCGTCTCCCGCCCCCTCCTCCGGATTCTCACCGAACGTCTGCTCTGCGTAGAACAGAGCTGATTCCGGAGATAGGTCAGGCGGCAATACTTTCGCTTCCGTAATTCGACAATACTCTGATTTGACGCGCTCTGCAAGCGCCGTAGTCGGATAGGCGTGGACAACGGCGATGAGCTGTTCTCTGCGCAGTTCAACCGATGAACGCGCTGGCAACGGCGTCGCTGTGTCTACACCAGTACTGCCGTTCTGGAGCACAGAATCTTTCGGCAGGCGCTTGACCGATTCGCGGACAGCCTCAGTCGAGAGACTGAGAGAACGAGCCGCTGATTGTATAAAATGCTCCTTTTCCATCGGACTCGGTATCGCATTCAGAAGCGGGAGCACGATGCCCTCGGCGAGCCGCAGGAGCCGATGCGGGTCGCGTTCTTGTTCTGCAAGTTCCGCGAGGAAGAAGTCGATAATAGGCTTGGCGTCGGTAATGCGTTTGGTAAATTCTTTTGCATCTTCACTAATCAAGTCAGCCGGATCTTTCCCTTTCGGTAACCGCGCCGCTTTTACTCTGAGACCTTGTCGGAGGGCAAGCTCTGCCGAGCGAGCCGTCGCCTTGAGCCCTGCCGGATCGGCGTCCAAGACGAGCATCAAGTTCTCGCTCCAGCGCTTCATGAGGCTCAGGTGCCGGTCAGTGAGCGCTGTGCCCGAGAGCGCGACCGCATTGGTGAACCCCGCCTGATGGCAATGAATGACGTCGATTTGCCCCTCCACGAGGCACGTGAAGCCGCGTGTGCGTATCGCGTCTTTTGCCATGTCCATACCGAAGAGGATCTCGGATTTGTGGTAGAGCTCGGTCTCGGGTGAGTTTAAATATTTAGCAACATCATCGGCAGAAAGAGATCGGCCAGTGAAGCCGACCACGCGGCCAGCGACATCACGTATCGGGAACATGAGACGATTGCGGAACCGGTCATAGTAGGTACCCGGCTTGCCGTCCGCCTCCTTGATCAACCCCGCGGCGAGGAGCTCTGCTGTCGAGAACCCTTCGGCTGAAAGCGCCTCAAGAAGCGCGCGCCAGCCGTCTGGAGCGTAGCCCAATCGCCACGCGGTAATGGTCTCGGGCGTGAGGCCACGACTCTTCGCATAGGCTTCAGCCGGACTCCCTGAGAGTTTTGTGCCATACCACTCGCCCGCGCGACTTATCAAAGCGCGCATCCGGTCAATCTTTGACGCTTCTTCCTTACTCCGCCCGCCCGAATACTCGATAACGACACCCGCCTTCTCAGCGAGTATCTTCATCGCGCCCTTGAAGTCAACGCCCTCAACTTTCTCGATGAATGAGAACCCGTCGCCGCCGAGGCCGCAACCGAAGCAGTGCCAAGTCCCTCGCTCGGAGCTCACGTGGAAACTTCCGGTCTTCTCTTTATGAAATGGGCAGAGGCCGACGAGACTTCTCCCTGCCCGTCGCAGCTTCACATACGGCGCAATAATGTCCTGTATGCTCAATCTCTCTTTAATCTCTGCCACCGTATCCTTCGCCATATTGCTCATATCCTACCGCGTTCCCCGTATGATTGACAATCATAGTCTGTTGTGCTATTCTTGTTTTGGACAAATCGCGTGCTTGTCACACGCATAAACGGAGAACGACAATGAGTCGCTTACTAGCGAATCCCTTGTTTTATTTTTTCATCGCGTTTTTCTTCACACTCGCAGTCGGGTCATATGATCTCGCTGAGCACTCACGCGCGCTCGGCATTATCCTATTCGCAATCGACGTAGGAATCTTTCTCTGGCTGATTCCTTTCAGTCGCCGCCACGGATGGTGGTGACATGACCAAAACGGCGCGGGACCAGGAGGTTCCCGCGCCGTTAAACTTTTTATACTCACCTCGTCAATCTAAATATTGTTATCTTTATCGGTCGATAAGAATAACAATATTGAATATTGAGAAGCAGAACAACAACCGCCCGAAAGGGCGGTTGTTGTTCTGCTATTTGTGGATGTCAGACATCCACAGAAATTCGTTAGAGCGAGCGCGGAGTGCGAGGCGCGAACGAAGTGGTGCGCGATTCGTAGGAGGCCGGTGCCGGGCGTTCTGCCTGAAGCTTCTTGATGCTCGCGAATTTCTTCGAGCCCGCGAAGCCGGTGCCGGACGGGATGAGGCGACCGAGGATCACGTTCTCCTTGAGACCGCGCAGACGATCTACCGAGCCGCGCAGTGCGGCATTGATGAGGATCTTCGTCGTCTGCTCGAAAGATGCGGCCGAGAGGAACGAGCGGCGAGAGAGCGCACTCTCCTTGATGCCGAGCACTATCTCGCGTGACTGCGGGACAATCTTCCCGGCGTCTTCCATCTCCTTGACCGACTTCACGATCTCCCAATCCTCGACGACATCGCCGACCGAGTAGTCGGTGTCGCCTGCCTCGGTAATCTTCACACGACTAAACATCTGCTTCACCACGACCTCGAGGTGCTTGCGTGAGACCGGCGCACCCTGGAGCTCGTAGATCTTGGATGCCTCGGTGATGATGTACTCCTGCACCATCGCGCGGCCCGCATACTCGAAGAGATCGTCGAGGTCGGCCGAACCGTCAGTGAGGATCTGGCCCTTCACGACCGTGTCGCCCTCCTTCACCAAGGGCACGCGCGGATACGGCGCGAGATATTCGTACGAGGAGCCGTCCTTCTTGCCTTGGCCAGCAAGCGGCGCGACGACGATGACCTTCTCGCGACCCTCTTCTTTAATCTCCGTGACCAGACCATCAGTCTTACTGATAACTGCCGGATTCTTCGGCGAACGCTTCTCAAACACTTCTTCAACGCGCGGGAGACCGCTCGTGATGTCGCCGCCCACGCTCGCCACGCCGCCGGCGTGGAAGGTGCGCATCGTGAGCTGGGTGCCCGGTTCGCCGATGGCTTGTGCCGCCACCGTACCGACTGCTTCGCCCAGGTCCACCATCTCTTGTGTGGTGAGGTCCATGCCGTAGCAGGTCTGACACACACCATACCGCGTCTCGCAGGACATCGGTGAGCGCGACACCACCGTGTTCACGGTCGAGGCCGCAAGTGCATCAGCATCAAGAATCGAGAGGTAGTGCCCCTTCTTGAAGAGCACCGTACCGTCTGCATCCTTTGCATCCTCGGCGAGCACACGACCACGAAGTGCTTCGGCGTAGTTGATCTGGATGCCCGACGCCGAAACGCGATTAATCTTCACGCCGCGCTTCGTGCCACAATCCTTCTCAGTCACAATCGAGTCCTGTGCAACGTCGAAGAGGCGGCGCGTGAGGTAGCCGGCCTTCGCCGTACCGAGCGCCGTGTCGGTGAGACCCTTGCGAGCACCGTGCGTACTCATGAAATACTCAATCGGGTTCAATCCCTCGATCATCGAGGAAATAATCGGCACTTCGATTGTCTTGCCCGAAGTGTCCTGGATAAGACCCTTCATACCGGCCATCTGAGTCAGGTTGCCCAAGGTACCGCGAGCACCAGACTTCACCATGTCGGCGACGGAGCCCATCGGGTCGAGCTGAGCGGCAACTTGCTCTTCGACAGCCTGCTTCGTGCCCTGCCAGATCTCGATCGCCATGCGGCGCTTCTCCTCTTCAGAAAGAAGACCGTTCTGATAGTCTGCCTCGATCTTAGAAACCTTCTCAACTGCCTCAGCGACGATGGCTGCCTTCTCTTTCGGTACCGAGACGTCGTCGATAGCCCAGGAGATGCCAGAGCGCGTCGCGTAGTCGAAGCCGAAGCGTTTCACCTTGTTCACAATGTTCGGAACGGCATCGATACCATAGCGTGCGATACAGTCGGTGACGATGCGCGCGAGCACTTTTTTGGTGATGGTCTCGTTCACATACGGATAGTCAGCTGGGAGCACCGTATTGAAGAGGAGACGTCCGACCGTCGTCTCAAACGGATGGTTCTCGAACATCTCGTACTTCTTCTTCCCTTCTACCGGCAAGACCTTGATCTTGGCGCGACGATCGATCGCCTCATATTCAGACGCGAGGATGGCCGCGTTCGGCGAAGCGAAGTGCTCATTCTCGCCCTTGGCTCCTTCGACTGCCTTCGTGAGCCAGTAGACGCCGAGGATGATGTCGAGCGGCTTACCGGTGAGCACGATCATGTCGCCCGAACCTGGTTTGAGGATGTTCTTGTTGGCGCTCATGATGTTCGCCGCCTCCCACTGCGCCTCTTCAGAGAGCGGCACATGCACAGCCATCTGGTCGCCGTCGAAGTCTGCGTTGAACGCGTTACAGACGAGCGGATGGAGCTGGATTGCGTCGCCCTCGATAAGTCGCGGACGGAAGGCCTGGATGCCCTGGCGATGAAGCGTCGGGGCGCGGTTAAGGAGGACGTGCTTGCCCTTGATCGCCTCTTCGAGGAGCTCCCACACCTCGGCGACGCCGTCTTCAATCAAGCGGCCTGCACCGCGGATGTTGAAGGCGAGTTCCCTCTCAAGGAGCCCACTAATAACGAACGGGCGGAAGAGTTCAAGCGCCATGTGCTTGGGTAGACCGCACTCGTCGAGCTCAAGGTCAGGACCGACGACAATAACCGAGCGGCCAGAGTAGTCGACGCGCTTGCCGAGCAGGTTCTGACGGAAATAGCCCTGCTTGCCCTTCAGGTAATCAGCGAGAGACTTGAGTGGACGGCGCTGAGCCATCGTCATTGCGCCAGCAGAGGCACCGCTCTTGCGGATAGAATTGTCGAGCAATGCATCAACCGCTTCTTGGAGGATGCGCTTCTCGTTGCGCAGGATCACCTCCGGCGCATGAATGTCGATAAGCTTCTTCAAGCGGTTGTTGCGGTTGATGACGCGGCGATAGAGGTCGTTGACGTCGCTGGTCGCATGACGGCCACCTTCAAGGGCGACCATTGGGCGCAGTGCCGGCGGGATGACCGGAATGCGTGTGAGGAAGAGCCACTCGGGGCGTACACCAGAAGCGATGAGACCGGCGATGAGTGAGAGACGCTTCGCGAGCTTCTCGCGCTCGGCAGCACCTGCGTGCTCGTAGCGCGCAGAGAGCGTCTTCTCGAGTTCCTTCAAGTCGAGTTTGCAGAAAATATCATAAATGGCTTCGGCACCTATCCTTGCTTCGAAGAGGCCACCGTACTTCACGGAGAAACGATGGTACTCGAGTTCGTCGAGCACTTTACCCACCACGACGCCTTCTATTTCAGCTTTCGTGAGGGTCATCTTCTCTTTGAGCGCGTCGCGCTCCTTGTCGCTCCCGAGTGACTTGTACTTGGACTTGTACTCACTCTCGAGCTCGGTGAGGAGACGCTTCTTCTCCTCGTCAGCAATCTTCGTGATGATGTAGCCCGCGAAGTAGACTACCTTTTCAATGTCGGTCGCGGACGCACCAAGCAGGAGCGCCATGCGACTCGGCACCGAACGCAAGAACCAGATATGCGCGACCGGTGTGCAGAGCTCGATGTGACCCATGCGCTCGCGACGGACGATAGAACGGGTAATCTCGACGCCACACTTGTCGCAGACGATGCCCTTGTAGCGGATGCCCTTGTACTTACCGCAGTAACACTCGTAGTCCTTCTCAGGACCGAAGATCTTCTCGTCGAAGAGACCGTGCTTCTCGGAGCGCTGAGTGCGGTAGTTGATAGTCTCCGGCTTGGTGACTTCGCCACTCGACCACGCGAGAATGCGCTCAGGAGAGGCGAGCGCGAGGCGCAGACCATTCCAGGTGTCCTTCGGAGGGAGTTTGCGGGGGGTGAATGCCATACAGGAAGAGTTCAGGATTAATAAATTACACTTTCACCTCGTCCGGTTCCGGCGGCAGATTCAATGGCTCGACGTCGAGCGCAAGGCCGCGGATCTGGTTGGTAAGCACGGCGAAGGATGCCGGGGTGCCCGTGTGACTGATCGGCTCGCCCTTCACGATCGCGTCGAAGGCAGCTGAGCGGCCCTGGATGTCGTCTGACTTGATAGTGAGCATCTCGCGGAGCGTGTACGCGGCGCCATAGCCGAGCAGAGCCCACACTTCCATCTCGCCGAAGCGCTGACCGCCGTTCTGCGCCTTGCCGCCAAGCGGCTGCTGCGTGATGAGACTGTATGGACCGATGGAGCGCATGTGGATCTTGTCTTCTACCATGTGGTGAAGCTTCAAGACATACATATAACCGACGGCGATATTCTGCGCGAAGGCATCGCCCGTGCGGCCGTCGAAGAGCTGCATCTTGCCTGAACGATCGAATCCGGCGGCTTCAAGCTCGTCGCGGATCTCGTCTGCAGTCGCACCGGCAAAGGGCGGGACCACGGCCTGATACCCGAGAGTGTTCGCGGCGAGGCCGAGGTGCATCTCGAGGATCTGACCGAGGTTCATACGGCTCGGGACGCCGAGCGGTGTGAGGATGAGGTCAATCGGATTGCCGTCCTTGTCGTAGGGCATGTCAGCGACCGGGAGCACGCGGGAGATAACACCCTTGTTGCCGTGACGGCCGGCGAGCTTGTCGCCCACCGACACATTGCGCACCTGTGCGACCGTGACAACAATCTTCTTGATAATGCCGGTCTCAAGCTGGTCGCCCTTCTCGCGAGAGAAGACGCGCACGCCGATGACGCGACCCTTCTTGCCGCCCTCCATGCGGAGGCTCGTGTCCTTCACATCCTTGGCTTTGTCGCCGAAGATGGAGCGCAAGAGACGTTCCTCAGGCGTGAGTTGGGTCTCGCCCTTCGGCGTGACCTTGCCGACGAGGATGTCGCCCGGACGCACTTCAGCGCCGATACGGATCACACCCTCTTCGTCGAGATTCTTCAAGCGCAGTTCGCCGACATTCGGGATGTCGTGGGTCGTCGTCTCGGGACCGAGCTTCGTGTCGCGCACCACACAATCGAAATCTTCGATGTGCACCGTCGTGAACTTGGCCTCCTCGACGAGACGTTCAGAGATGATGATGGCGTCTTCATAGTTGGCGCCGTTCCAACTCATGAAGGCGACGCGCACGTTCTGACCGAGGGCGAGCTGACCCTGATCGGTTGAGGAGTTGTCGGCGAGCACATCGCCCTTCTTCACCTTCTCGCCAAGTGCGACCGACGGCCGCTGCATGAAGGCAGAGTTCTGGTTGGTCTGGGTGAGTCCCTGGAGACGGTAGTCCCGTTTCTTCCCTTCTTTATTCGTCACGACAATCTTGCGCGCATCGACATGCGTCACCTCTCCTGATTCAGCGGCGAGAACGAGACGGCCGGTGGAGCGAGCCGCATGCGTCTCGATGCCGGTGGCCACCAAGGGTGCCTCAGGGATGAGGACCGGGGTCGCCTGCTTCTGCATGTTGCTACCCATGAGCGCACGGTTCGCGTCGTCATGATCGACGAACGGGATCATGTTGGTCGCAATAGAGAACATCTGATAGGTCGAAGCATCCATGAGTGTGATCGCGTCGCGCGGGACGATGATCGGATCACCTTTGTAGCGCGCCTCCACGTGATCGGGGATGATGCGGCCGTGTTCGTCGAGCTTGGTCGCGCCGTGCGCCACCGTCTCGAGCTCTTCATCGAGTGCATTGAGATAGACGATCTCCTCGGTTACTTTTCCGTTTTTCACTTTCACATACGGAGTCTCAATGACGCCGAAGTCGTTCGTGCGTGCATGCGTAGCCATGTGGAGGATGAGGCCGATGTTCTGTCCTTCAGGCGTGTGGATCGGGCAGAGACGTCCGTAATGAGAGGGATGCACGTCGCGCACCTCGAAGCCGGCGCGCTCACGGGTGAGGCCGCCGGGACCGAGTGCGGAGAAGGTGCGCATATTCTCGAGCTCGGAGAGGATGTTCTGCTGGTCCATAAACTGGCTGAGCTGGTTGGCCGTGAAGAACTCGTGCACCGAAGCGTGGAACGGGCGCGGATTCACGAGCGCCATCGGGAGCGTCGTCTCGCTCTCAATGGTGCTCATGCGGTCCTGAATATTGCGCTTCATGCGGCTCATACCCACCCGCATGCGCGCCTGCAGGAGCTCACCGACGAAACGCACGCGACGGAACCCGAGATGATCGATGTCATCCGGGCGCGCCGACGGATCGGCGTTCAGCTTCACAATTTCAGAGATGATATGCACGAAGTCCGTCAACCCTAAGGTGCGCTTCTCAAGCGCCTTCTCGGTCGTGGGGAAGCCGAAACGCGCGTTCAAGCGATGACGGCCGACCTTGCCGACGTCATAGCGCTCGACCGAGAACAAGGACTGCACGAAGTTCTTTGCATTCTCAGGCGTAGCGAGATCGCCGTCACGCATGCGGCGGTGGATCTCGATGTAGGCCTCCTCGATCGACTTCGCCTCGTCATGCTCAAGGGTCGCCTTGATAGCGGCGAGTGCCGCTACGTCCTTCGCGAAATGCTTGGTGACCGCCTCGCCCAAGCCCCCGCCGAAGACCGTGAGGAGCTGAGTGACCGGGAACTTGCGCTTGCGATCAATCTTCACGAAGATCGCGCCGTCAGCCTCAGAATCGATCTCGATCCACACACCGCGGAGCGGGATAATCTTCGCGCCGAAGTACGCCTTGCCGCGAATGAGCTCGGAGACGAAGAATGCGCCGAAGCTTCGTGCGAGCTGAGGGACGATCGCACGTTCGACGCCCGAGACGATGAACGAGCCGTGCGGCGTCATAATCGGCATGTCGGTGAGAAAGATCTCCTGCGACTTCTCCGATCCGAAGGTCTTGTTCACAAGCTTCACCGTCGCCTTGATAGGCGCTTCATAGGTGCGCGCGTTCTCGCGAGCAAAATCTTCATCATACTTCGGCTCACCGATCTCGAAGCTCTCAAACTGCAGTTCGAACTTCTTGCCCGAGTAGTCAGTAATCGGCGAGAACTCCTTAAAGAGCTCCTTGAGACCGTCCTTCATGAGCCAATCGAAGGAGCCGCGCTGGTGGCCGACGAGGTCCGGGAACGGGACCGAGGAGGCCCGAAACGCACCGAAGGTCTTCTGGACGAGGGTTTTGCGCATGTCGTGGTAACGTGAGGTGGTTAATTTCGAACGTCTTCCCTAGAACATATGAAAATGCGAACGCACGGAAACAATTCCGCTATCGCTGTCGCGTTTCTTTCATCGCCCGTATGTATTGCCCGCCCTCCAGAACTCATCCGTATCTAATACCCCCAACCTATCACCCCGCCCCCATTTGCGCAACCCCGGTGAGGACTACTTGGCATTGCTCCTGGGGATAACCAATTTTGCCTTGTTCACCGCAAAAACGATTGAAAGTACGGTTTTTGAAACTAATTTATGTTGGAGCAAAATCCCCGATGCCAAGTTGTCCTACCGGGCAACCCCTTGTGTGGACAACAAAAAACCACCCATATACCGGGGTGGCGCGGTTGATGCTCTTGCTTAGCGTGCAGGAGAGAGAGTAAAAATGACTGCTCCTCCCTCTATGGTCATTGAGACTAGAATTCCTTCTTCTGCTTCGCGAGCCTTGTCTTCGAAGCAAAGCAAGAGCTGATAACAGCGATTGCTCGTGAATTCTTCTTCAAGGAACTTCGCAAGATTGTGGTGAAAGTGCCACTCGAGTGAACCAAGTTTGAGATGGAGATCTTTCGAGGTCGTCATCAAGACGTAGCGTTTGTCCTGCGCGGCAATGTCGACATACGTCCGATAAATCCGCGACTTGTGCTTCTTTGCCTCCACTAGATCTTTCAACAATAGCGCCCGGTAGGATTTCTTATCCGCCGGAGTGGTCGAGGTCGATATCGTAGTTGTATACACAATTTCTCCTTGGACCCGCAGTAACGTCGCGAACCTGCTTGCCAAGATGGGAAAAGAACAAGCGACGTTGTATATATGTTAGCACTTCTCACGCCATTTGTCAATGTTTGCGTGATGACCTTCCTGGGCCTTACTGATGTTCGTTAAGTCCCACGGTCGTTGCAGATAACGAACACATTGCTTATTTGAGTATCAAAATATATACACGGTCGTAGTAAAGTTTTGATATGCGCAACGCCGGTAGCAAGGACTACTCTCGCTACCGTATAAGAAATTACAGTATCGGCTTGAGGTAAATACCAATGAGAGAGTCTATGTTGGACTGGAAGATATCGAGAGTCTTTGGAGTCTCTCGAGCGAGGTCCAGACCACGGAGCATCAGGAGGCCTTCTTCATAGGCTTCGGGCCGTGCAGTTTTATGTAAATCTTCGAGCGTGCGATACGCTCGTGCGAGCGAGTCTGTATAGCGAATCTCATTCCCTTGCTTTGCCGCGCTCACACACCGAGAAACGTCTGCTCCAAGATTTGCGAAGTAGAAGACCGCATCTCGGTCTCGATCGTGAATCATGATTACTAACTGTACTCTATTTCTTCTCGCGCCAGGCATCGATGTTGGCGTGGTGGCCAGTCTGGAGGATAGAAATATTCTTATTTTTGACGGTCGTCAACAATTAGAACGTTCCATTCCCCGCCCCTTTTCCCGCAACCCCGAAAATGAGGATGGGAATAAACAAAAACCACCCATATACCGGGGTGGTGCGGTTTTGCTGCGGCTAATGTTCGAGGTCGAAGTACTTGACTAGGGAGAGAAATAGCGTGTCGACCTTTTTCGGTATCATGCCCGGAATCGGATTGGGCTCTTCCTCGAGGTAAAGAGCGACAACAACATACCGTTCGCCTTTCATATCTATGACGAGTGGGTATGACAATGGTTTCCCCTCGATTTGACTGCGAACTTCAGACGGGATGGAAGTCCCGTTTTGATCACCCATTTGGTCGATAGGAATGCCGTAGTCCTTTGTCAGATCAAGTATCCCCCAGAGGTAGTGTCTGTCGCTTTCGAATGCTTCCACATAATCGAATTGACGGCTACTTTCTTCATAGGCCCGGCGTTCGATTTCGCTACGTGGCACTGGGAAGTGTTGCGAAATCGCAAACCGCGCGAGCTCGTCGAGCTTTGAAGCATTATCTGGTAACGTCATGTGACGCAGTAGCAGCGGACTGCCACCGTTCGCCATGATACGCTCCTGAAATTTGCTCAAAAAGTCGACACCCATGGTCATACCGGCCATCAAATCGGACGGGCTTTTCTTGCTCATTTGTATTACTCCTTATCAAGGTGAATCCCATCATTCGTGCCCAATGCACAAACATCAGGATTCTTACACCTGTATATATATTAACTCTTTCCTCTCCACTTGTCAATATTTGCGGGTAATGTGCACAGACATTTGGCGGAAGCCCGTACACTCGGGCCATGGTACATATGGCACAGAATATTAAGGAAGAACGCCTGCGATGGGTGCTCCCAATCGCCGAAAAGACGATCTGCTGGA
>Ga0334722_10000053_pt1 | contig 171836 bp, 193 predicted proteins | sample C3_bottom_MG_FD_207210 | JGI IMG/M metagenome (GOLD analysis project Ga0334722, IMG submission 207210) | Sediment microbial communities from Yellowstone Lake, YNP, Wyoming, USA - C3_bottom | ecosystem: Environmental > Aquatic > Freshwater > Lake > Sediment | place: USA: Wyoming | collected... | reverse complement strand
AAAGGATAGTTAACGTCTTATGGGCGGTATATTGTGCAGAAGCAGTAATCAAAATATTTGAAGATGCATATCCCAATGATAACCGTCCTCGTGCAGCAATTGATGCAGCGAGATTGTGGTTGAAGCATCAAACAAAAGAAACTGCTGATGCTGCTGCTGATGCTGCTTATACTGCTGTTTATGCTGCTACTAATGCTGATGCTGCTGCTTATGCTGCCCATGCTGCTGCTAATGCTGCTAATGCTGCTCATGCTGCTTCTTCTGCTGCTGATGCTGCTTATGTTGCTCATGCTGCTGCTCATGCTGCACGATTAGCGGGTATACCATTTGATGCATCGGTATTAAAGATTAAGGCAGAACAAGATGCTTGGATGTATGTGAAAGAAAGTACAGCATCGTTAAAGTTTTCAGAAATAGAACAAGTTTTATTTTCACCTTCTTCGTTGAAACTTGCTGACATAATTACGAATTTTCCTGAACAACCAGAATATACTAAGTGGATATTTCCAGAAGGTAGTAAGGTATTATATACTAACATAGATGATAGAAATGATATGCAAATAGTTACTGTGGTTGAATATACACCTGAAACCAAAATGTATGAAGCAATGTATCGTGTTAAAGATAGAGATGGAAATATTTTTCAAGTATATCCTGAAGAATTACAATCTATTAAATCACAACATGCATCATTAAAGTTTTCAGAAATATCTGATGCGTTAATTACGCCACAGGGTAACGTGATTCCGTTTAATAAACGTGCTTTTGAAGTTCAAAAACTTTTTGGATTGACACCAGTAGAATTCCAGAATAGATTTAATGTACCTGCTGATAACGCATTGTTAAGTAGAGGTTATATATACATTAATGGTGGCATAATCCAAGTAGGTGTTGGTGGAAGTGGTTTAAATAAAGACCAGAGTGATTTGATTAGTCAATACTTAAACACTTTACCCAAGAATACCGAAGTTGAATTAATACTTTTAAAACATGATATTAACTCATTCAAATTAATAGAAGAAACACCAGTATATCAAGGCGATGTTCAAGGAGCTTTAGATAAATTGCTTAATATGCCATCGCAGACTGGTGAATTAACTTATCAACAAATACCCGGTTATCAGTTCGTTCCGCAGAAAGGTGGGGTTTCTAAAGATACTCCATCGGGTACAGGTTGGAAACGTCAATTCAAATTCAAGGCTTCATTGACTACAGAAGGTGCTGATGATTATCAGTACAGAGATGATTACTATAAGTCCAAGGAACATCAGGGGCAACATCCAAGAGTATTATATACGACTTCTATTCCAGATGGTTTACTATCCCCCGATGGAAAGTTCTATTCCGCAGAAGGAAAAGCATTTGGAGTGCATAATATATTAGCTATGGAATTAATAAAGCATGTTCCTGACGTATATAAGAGACTTCAAAGTTTACTTGAAGTAGCTCCGAAAACAGATAATGATTACTTTATAACCGTAAGTTTAATAGCTTTGAATTATCTGTTAATTCGTGGTTGGGTGCGTGTAAATGATGCTACTCAAGCATATTATTCTACAGAACAAGGCAGTGGTATTGCTTTTAGTGGGTTTGACACTCAGCATGTAATAGAAGTAGCTAAGAAGTATCTTGATAGTCAACCAGTTAAATTCAAAGAAGTATTGATTAACATTTATCAACCGTATGAATCTGAAAATATAAAAGAAGAGTATGCTTATATCGTTGGTCAATATTATGAGTATGCGGGACGAGAATTATCATCAGAAATGCAGCAATGGTTACAAGAACATGAGTATGCATATATCCCTGCTGTTGTATTTCAAGGCTCACAAGAAGATTTTATGTCTAAATATGGTTCGAATAAACATATTAACTTGAAGTTTTCGGATATGTTAAGAGGACGTTCTAAACACGTATCGTTAATACAGGGTAGAACACACAATAGTTTACCCGTTGTCCAGATGGATGGGCGTATGTATGCTATGGCTACGGACGAAATGGCAGATAAAGCCATTGAGTTAGCACATGGCTTGTCTCGCGAGGATGTTAGACGTATAAGCGCACGGGGTAGAGGTGAATATCTTAACGTATTGGGTTTTAATCAGAGGACTTTGGATTCATATTATATGAACATAAACGATTTACCAAAAGAAGTTCTTCGATCACTCGGTGTTAATAGAGGATTTGAAGGTGAAATATATGTCTACGAGTTAGACTAATACAACAAACAAATGGAGTAAATATCATGCGTATCAACTGGAAACAAATATTACTTAAATTGTCAAGCATTAACACAAGCCTGACTACGCAACAGCAAAAACGTGTATTATTCAAGAACGAGAAAGGTAAGGAGACACCTTTACGGGCTGAGTTTACAGGGGACAAATATCCCGCTACGGGTGACCCCGCCAAGAAAGAAATATCCACTTGGAAGGAACAGAATGCCATGGATAAGACTTATCGTCTTAAGGCAAATCCCCGTAATGGTGATTCTCTTAAAGAGAAAAATTGGCGATATCTCAAGGACGTATTGACTAATGAGAATGCTGGTCGAGCGGAGACTGTGAAGACACACGATGAGTTGGCTAAGGGTTCAGAACCTACTTACAAGACAGGTGCTTGGAAGAACATGTTTAATCTTAATAAAAATGCGGTTAGATATTATCACTGCCCATCATGTGGTTTTCAAGGAGCAAGTCAAGACTTTTCTCCAACAAACGGCTTTAACATAATTTGTCCAAAATGTGATACCCGTTTTATGCCAAGTGAGGGTGATCCTACTGGTACAGGGAGTGATTTTATGGTAGACGAATCGTTAGAAGATAGAGAACGACGATTTAGTCCTCGCCAACCATTCGGTATTCATGGGGGCATTCATGATATGCGTCCAAAATCATCTACAGTTGGCACCAAGTATCGTATTGGTTCTAAATTTGCATCTCGTGTATCCAAGAATATTGCTGTATTGCAGGATATGGGTACATTTGCCAAGTTTAAAGAGAGGATTGCTGCAAAGGAATGCATCTATGTCAGTCCTAATGGTGAAGCCTCACCTACCAATGAGAATTTGATTGTAGTTGCATACACTCGTCCAGAGCGTAATGATGCAGCAATAATTCTTACCCCTCTTGGTAACTTTATAGCCAGCTTTGAATATAAGGCTGATTATACGGTACCACCTGAGAAAGTGGAAGGCGAAGATGGTATTAAGCACAATGAACTGGAAGAGAAGGCAAAGGGTTATGACGACGATGCCAATGAAGCGAAAAAGCTTACTGATAGTCCTTCTATCAACGATACCGATCTTTGCGAAGTTCCTGAAGGTAGTGTGGCATATGCTATTGGTGAGGATGGAGAGCCAAAGTTCTTTACAGCAGAGAACATCGTTCAGATAGTTAATGAGTTCAGAGGCGATATAGGCACTCCGACAAAGGATAATGGTGAGTTAAAGAAGGATGATACATCGGAAGATTTATCAGAACCATCGGAAGATAATGATGACTTTGACAAAGGTCTTCATGGTGAATCTTCATGGAAGACTTTAGCCAAGTCACCACCTCATTCGGAATACACAGTTCACGAATTGAAGAAGAGCAAGAAAGTGGATAATCCATTCGCACTCGCATGGTGGATGAAAAATCGTGGTATGAAGCTTCACGACACTAAGCCAAAGAAATCTTCATGGGAATCTGTTCTCATGTCAGTAGCTGATTATGGTAGTAATTATGACGCTACAGGTCTTAATATACCTTATACTCCGGGTAATCCAGAAGTACAAATAGGTTCACGTGTACTTGATAGAGAGCGTGGTTTACACGGAACTGTACTACGGGTAGATGGTTTGGTTGCTACAGTTGATTGGGATGAGTTGGGATATGGTGATATGCGAAGTACACAAAAGTTGGAGGTAATATCTTCGAAGAAAACTGCTGCTAAGAAGCCATACTATTGCACTACATGTGATTCAGGGTTCAGTGAAGGTCAAATGAACTTCCATAAGAATCATGAATACAGTAAGCGTGGTGAGGAAGTAGAAGATGAAGGTTCTGAAGAGTTCAAGCTTCGTAAAGAAGATGAAGCTCATATGAAATCCAAGGAAGCAGCGAACATTGAGTTTCAAAGAAAGACTGATGGTACTGTAAATATCTCTATGGAAGATACACCACCGGGTACATCTGATATGGTCAATGGTGTTCCTCAACCTCAACCAGTAGTTCCACCGGCAGGTGCTCAAGACCAATCTCAGGTTCAACCTGCCCCTGAACCTGCACCAGTATCAACAACCAAGGGTAAGAAAGCATCAGCAGCTTTAACCTATGAAGATGGCTATAGGAATGGACATTTGGATAAAGTCAACGGACAACCCGCATTAAATGTAGCCCTTAATTCTCCAAATGAAGATTATACTCGTGGTTACAACGATGGTTACAAAGGTCTCCCTTCAAAATCAAGAGGTTTTTGGTCAGTAGGTTCATCTGTCAAAGATGTAAACCTTGGTGATGGTATTATCGAGTCCATTAGTGGAGAAGAGGTTATTGCTTCATTCTCTGGTAGAAAATACAAGACGACACTCTCCGCATTAGGGTAAGGATTCATGGTACCTATATGGAAAAAATTACCTCAAGTACATCTTTGGAAGTCGGGGTATCCTCTATCCCGACTTCTGTGCGATATTACTCAGAGTCCAATCCGACCTCTGGTGGCTCTGATGCGATGCCTACCGAACCACGTTCCGACTTCAATTTAGAAGAGAATGATGATTCCAGTCAGATTTCCACAGTGGAGTTGGATAAAGTAGGAAAAGTGTCTGATTCTGCCTATCCTTCCGTATCGTGGGTGCGTAATACCTTACGTAATAGTTTATATGCACCAACCCACCGACCAATCCTTGATGCCTTCATCATTGGCTCAGAGGCTAAAGGTACGGCTACACCTGATAGCGACCTTGACATTGGTGTAATCGTTCAACCTATACGAGGTAAGACATCGTTACAACTTTCTGAAGAATACCACTCTAAGTTCCCTACCAATGCATCCAAACCACACTGGAACAATCGTCGTGTGGATTTTCAATTCTTCTATCCCGATGATCCTGAATTGGCTACCTATTCCAAAATACCACTAAGTACTACTGCCGACATACTATCTCAATTCCCTATTCATGATGTCATTCTTTATGATCACTATAAATCTCCTCATAGTGGTGGTGTTATGGAACCCTACAAAATTGAGTCCTTTAATATTGCTCTTCGTCAGTTAGGGGAAGACTACATGCATAGTACCAATGATATGCGAGTATCTATACAGAAAATGAAGAAAGATAACCCATACATTGTGTGGTATAGTGAGAGTGATACTCAGGAGAAACATTATTGGTGGGCACCTGTTGAAGATTTTATTGATTATTATGAACACGTTGAGAAACCTTTGGATACCACTGCTGATATACTATCTCAATTCCCTACTGAACCAGTAATAGGTACAATCTATACTGTTAAGCCTAATCAGATGTCAGCGTTGTTATATGACCATGATCCCAACGATGAATTTCCTACTACTATTACATTTGAAATAGTGGATTTTGGTACAAAGGCGGAACTGAGCAAGAAGCATGCCCATGTGTTTATTCATGTGCCATACACAAATAGATCGCTATTTCAGACATCGTTACCAAACGATTCTCAATTAGTGTTTGGTTTATTGCGTATGTATTATGCTGATAACGAACTTTCATGGAAATATATGGCATTGACTATTGAGGAGTTGAACTATCTTTTTGTACCAAGTTCACAGAAGAAGATTGCAGACATTATCTCTAACATTCCAAATTTCAATATATCTATTGGAGAAATATATACCAATAAAGATATAACTGGCGGTATTAAGTGGGAAGTACTCGATATAGGTACATTAAAGGATATTCGTTATCGTCATCCTTTTGCTAATCAAGACAGACCATGGCAAGAATACAAAGACAATAATACTGATTTTTTTGTAGCGATATTCAATTCAGAAAATACGTATAATCCCCGTGATGTAATATATATACCAATAGGATTATTTAGTGAGAATTTTCGTCTATACAAAAAGGCGGCTATTCATCGTACTGCGGATATAATTAACAAAATGCAATATCCAATTGCTATTGGTACTACTTGGAGACATAGAGAATACCCATATTCTATAGTTACCGTTCTTGATGTATGTACTGGAAAAGAAGCTGAAGAAAAGTTTGGTATGTCTATTAAGGAATTGGATAATTGGGAAAATAAGTATAAGTATAGTATTGATTCATTGGATGATATGGTCGTGGTATATAATGCTTCTTTTAACACAAGTCGTCCTTACGCAGAACGTTTGGATGTATTTATGAATACTCGACAAGAACAGTCTACTATAAAGACTGCCGATATTATTGGCTTGGTGGGAGCTTTGCCAAAAGAAGATATTGCTTTATTGGTGCGTTATGGTATTACTTCTGGTGCTGGCTGGAAGTTGAAGTGGGTTCGACAAGGCAATCCATCTAAACGTCCACTGCGACCAGAAACGGTAAACCTTATCGCTCGTGCTATAGAAGACGGTGAGACAGAAGGTAACGTTGGTATTGTCGTATGGAAATTGATTGTGGACACCCCTGTTAAACAAACATCTTCAAAGACTGCTGACAATAGTGAATTGGAAGGTGAGGCGTATCCATCTATTGTCTATGGTGATTATAGCCAATATCCAAGGTACATCAAACAAAGTGTTAAGAAGTATTCCGAGCTTGAAGGTCATTATGGATTTATCGACCCTAATGGTGAGCCATATTATGACGAAAGTGGTATAGACGATCATGGTGCTATTGCAAGAGAAATAGCCGAGAAGGAATATAATGTAGATTTGTCTGGTACGGAGAGATGGACACAAATTAAATTCCTTCTTGATAAAGGCTGGTTGCGTACATACTTCAATAACATTATGATAACAGACATACGTAAGTCGAAGAATGCCTTGATTAAGTATCTGCGTACACTCAATCCCAATACTAAAGTAAGAGTGGAATACGTTAACGAAGATACAGGGTCAATAATAGGTAACCAAAAAGGTAGAATGGATTTTGAAGGAACTCCTGAAAGTGTATTGGAACAAATAGAATTCTCACAATATAGTTCTATAGAAACTACAGCAGACATTATTAGTATACCTACAGTTGGTGAGAAGTATATTCAACCACAACAACCATCCGATTCTTTCTATGTAATAGCGGTCGGTCGAGTAGCTGATTTAAAACCTTCGTGGGGTGATGCAACACGATATGGCTCACCAGCATTTTCTCTATGGGGTATGGCTGATAAAAATGCTATTGTTGTTATATTCGAAAGAACCCGTATACACGGTCTTCGATGGGCTACTATAGATGAATGGCAACGTATAGCATGGCAACTTCAAAAGACATCAGATATTATAGGAGATATTGTTAATCCATCAGAAAGTCTACTTGGTAAGGAATTCATGCATGATGACCCACAAGCACAAGTAAGTTGGGTAGTGGATATGATTAGTCCTATTGAAGAGGTATTGCCTTATGTTCCCGGTGGTGCATTAAACATAGATAATTTGAGAAAACTTCCATCGGGTACGCCTGTTGTGAGAATGCATGCACCTTACGAAAAGGACTCTTGGATATTCACACCGATATACGAACTTTATAGTGATTTCGTACCAGTAGAAGAATGGGAAAAGAAATATAATCCGCCTATTAAGAAAGCAGATATAGTAGGCGAACCACAGCCTGAACATCCAGATTTACACATAGGTCAATTCGTATGGCATAATCTTACGTTTGGCAAATCTTCTATTGTATATATTGGTACCAAACTTAATGCTTTACAGAAGTATCCTGATTCCTCTTTACCATCATATGCCTTGAGTAAAATTGGGGACTTCGACATTGTAATCGTTACACTGGGCGTAGACCCACAGTATGTCGATGGTGTGACATCTATTCTTCCACTTGAATACTTCAACCAGTTTTGGGTAACCAAAGACCCTGTACCAGATTGGGTCTCACAGCAGCAACACCATCTTGGTGGTAAGACAGCAGATATAATTCAACCAGATGAAAAAGACGTAGATATATCCCGACTCATCTACAAAGACCACCGCTACGCTTGGGTGAATCAAGATCGTGGCGGTGACATAGAACCAAATCCAGTGAAAGTCATTGTCACAATGCCATTTGATGTGGAAGTAACGAATGGTGAACACCTGAGATTGGAGATTGGGGATACAGTAACCATCATTGGGATATATCCTGATTATTATGAGGCAGTAACCAAGGAAGGTACTCATATTTATGCTGATTATCGAGAAATGGATGGCAATACTGAACCGTATCAGTAAAAGCATTAACATTTATCTATATTTTGTATATGGAATCTAACCTAAATATCACATTCCAAAAGACGGCTATGTCAGTTGAGCTTATGCGACAATTGATAAAGCTCATTGGAGAGAAAAATATACCCATCTTTCAAACTGCTGTAAACGATTGGGTGGAGACTAACTATCAGAACTTCCGCTTCTCTAATGATCCTATGTATCAGACAGCATATGCTGTTGAAGTTTATGCTGCTGGATTACTACAATATCTACCTGAATACTGGAACCACTTCAATAAATTCATGACAACGCATAAGATTGCATCAAATGAGAACGAATCTATGTATCCTTTTTTAAGTGAGAATCAAAATGCACATTTGATGCAATTGCACGATACTGGTATTCCTTATTCTTATACTGATGGTAACTTGACAGTGGGTATGGTTGGACAATATCATCGTGGTGATGCAAAAACTGGCGATGAAGGTATTGGTGGTGGAGCAGTTATAGGTCGATTCTATCCCGATGGTTCTGCTGTTAGTGTGTGGAGGGCATCTAATCGTCAACAAATGGTGGATGCTGTCTTCGAGTTGGTAAAAGCAGGATACATCAAGAAGGATGCATTAGTATGGGATTCAGCAGTGGACACAGTGGAATCAATGAAGGAGTTTATGGCGAAAACGGCAGACATTATCTCTCAGATTCCTGATATTAAGATAGGAGATAAGGTTAGAGTTATCAGTAAGAGTGTTGGTCTTGATAGTATTCCGCATTCCCCTTTTCGTGAATATATTGTTACTGGTATTTATTTTCCGCATACGTCAGAATGGAATCATTGGAACGAAAATAATAAAGATTTAGTAGGGCAAGTAATACCTTTTCCACTCGATGAACCAATATATGACGTGTCAACTATTCCAGTAGGAGCGTTCTATCTTCGTAGGGATTTAGTACCAGTACCAAAGAAGACTGCGGATATAATTTCTGTTACTCCTGCATTTGAAGATGAGGAAGGTAACTGGCACTTTCAAACTCCACTTCCATATGACCAACTACCCGATGAAATCAAGGACAAAGCTGTTGAGAACTATCGTTATTATTGGAACCAATTGGATGTTGATGAGGAAATATCTCAATATGAAGATGATGCCAAGGCATATGGATTAAGGCTCACGGTAAAAGAGGTAAGTACTAATCCACTTAATGTGGAATGTGGTATCATTGTTTCGGATTGGGGGGTATTCACCAAATCTCTATTAAAGTATTTTCGTGAACGACAGCGTAAATTTCCACAGGCTATTCATCCAGTTATTCCAAAGACAGCATGGAAAGCCTTATTGCAAGGTCTTGTTGATATTGAGTGGTATGATGAAACAGCCCATGTAGAAGACCATGGAGCCGAGGAACAATATTCACGTGTAAGATTCAGTTGGACTGATGCATTAACTGCTATTGCTAATCTCGTTACAGATTACTTCTTTGACTTGGAGAAGAAATATGCTAAGTGGCTTGAAGCCGCAGACCAACCCCCTAATGATGAAGAGATGGCGGAGAATTTTAGGGCTAATGAGTACAAATTTGATGAAGAAGGGAAGATAGCCGCCTCTATAGGTACCAATATCAAATTTGCAGATATATTATCTAACTTCCCTATGTCAGAAGTACGTACACAACCATTACCAAATTCTGAATGGGAAGTCAAGGATACGTCTATGCGTCCACTCTTGGCTAATAGTCCACGTACATCGACAGTAACTGTAATACAATTAGGCAGTCCAGACTTTCCAGAAACACAAGGTAATCATGCTAAGTCTCAATTCTTAAAGAAGGACTTGTGGGCTAATAACCAGTATATTGGTATTACAAAGAGAGACGCAGTGTTGCATCCAGATGATGTAGTACTTACAACTTATGGTACGCCACATTCCGGTTGGAGTTGGTTATTCTTCTCTATTGATGCATTTTATTATCTATTAAAGCCAAAACAGGTTCAGGTAACGGCAGACATTATAGGTGCACAACTACCAGAAGAAATGGTTGTTACATGGGATGAATTGCCACAATATATGCGTCCTTATCAAGTTTGGTCACCTGCATCAGACCCATTTCAATTAGGCAAGTACCTCTTTGTTATAGACCCAACAGTTATTGATGAATATGTATCAGGATATCGGGGTGGTTACAAGTACAAAGGTTTCAAAATAGCTCAAGGCTTTTGGGCACCGTGGTTAACCAATGAGGAATTCATTAGGGAATGGATGAATCATCCTGAGTTTCCACCGACTATATGGACAAAGGATGCATATGGGGTACAACCAATGAAGTTCCGTTTGGTGAATAACGATTTCAGGAATACATTAACCCATGCAGTAGCATCACTTAAATTTGGAGATATTATTCAGAACTTCCGTGCACAAGAAGATGATGTTGATTGGGATAAACGTGCTATTGAACTATTAAATGACTTTGAGCCATCAGAGACACATTATGCCGACCAAGCGAATGAAATACTTGCATCTGGATTACCATTTGGTAATTGGTTGAAAGAAAATGACCCTACTGCATTCAATGTGTACAAGAATGACATACGTCAACAAGGTTCCCAATCGTCAGGTAATCGTCAGGTAATCGTCAAGAAATCGTTAGGTGGTATTAAAGTATACTTGGATGATAAACGAGAGGCACCGGAAGGTTGGACTCGAACTACATCGTCAGCAGAGACTACTGCTGGTACAGTAGCTGAATTATTTGATGTGAAAAAAGTTGGAGACAATCAATACGAGTTAATTTTGACTACCAAAGGACATACACAATATGAAGACAAGGAACATAAAATTGGTAATATGACCTTCAAGCTTAATCCAAGTGAGATGGAGTTGACTATTCTATCGGCATCGCTACCACAGGGTTTTGAGTACTTATTTGCTAATATGATTCAGTATTTAGGCAACCGTTATGCTGCATACACATTAGATGGTTCGAGAATTCCACCTCAGTTCAAACAGTATTGGAATATAGCGTTTGGTAGTTTGAAGTTCTCTGCTGTACCAAAGTTTTCTGACATTCTCACTGGCTTACGCGACGAATATCCAACTGGTAGACGTATCAAGACCACATATGCTATTATTACTCCTGAATCGGCACAGACTGGTGATTTTGCTGAGACAGGATGGGAAGATGAAGAAGGTAAGGAAATCATAGTAGATATGGCTGATGAGGAATACGACACCGAGTTTGATTCTATTGTTGGTCAAACGGTGAAGTGGTTAGAATACTACGGAGCTTCTGAACAAGCCAACGATGATACATATTCGAATGTTGATCCTTTACGTGATTATGAGACTGGTGAAGAGATGTACTTAGATTATCATTTATCTGGATATACCCCACAAGAATTAGCTGCAATAGCAGAACGTATGAAAGCACGACGATTAGGTTCTCTCAAGTTCTCAGTGAAGGAAGCTACTCATTTCTATCGTGGTGGCCCTGACAGTGCAATGCCAAGAAATAAAACTGCACTTGATGTCATAAACTATGAACGTCATGAATTGGGTAATAAGGATTTACGTGTACTTATGTCAGAAAAGGCGTTAGCATCTATCCCTGCACAACGACTCATATGGGTAACGAAAGATAAACGAAGTGCCAAGGAATACGGTGAAGTCTCTGCCGAATCATATCCAACGTATCGTATCATAGCTTATTATCCAGATACACCTAATGAAATACTAATCGACAGGGGTATATATCAAGGAAACATTAAGGAAGCTGCAACTCGTCGTCCTTATACTACCAGAACAACATTACCATTTCTTGACAAGAAACATCAAGAAGTACTGCAAGCCGAGACATTGGTTGATAACGGTGACTGCGTTGCTATAGCAAGAGCGTTCCGTAAATTATTTGGAGCAGAATTGTTTGCTGTAGATGCTACAAATGCAGAACAAATGGAAACTTACGGTGCTGATGGACATGCTTTTGTATGGTATAAAGGTAAATTCTATGATGGCTATGGAGAAATTGACCCACAGAAATTACTTGCTTATTATAACAAGAATAATCCAGACGTAGGATACATGATTATAAAAGTTGAAAACGACGTTGACTATTTCAAGAAGTGGAACAACTCAAAAGAAGATACTAAGCGCGTACTTAAACTATTGGAGAATGTGGACAAAGCATTCAAGACAGCCGATATTTTGAATATGGAACAAAGTGACGTATGGACTTATCGAATTGGTGATTCGTTTGAATTCATCACTGATACTGAGTCCTTTGAACAAGTATGGCAGTATATGGATATGAAATTACTTCCAGATTACAAGCAGAAAGTTTATGATGCAGGATATCCAACCATTTACAATTTTGTGTATGATTGTCCAATTACTCTTTTAGGCTTTAATTTACGAAACAAGACAGCTATATTTGGAGTATATAGTAAACTTCATGAACCACCCGTGCAATTGTTAACAATGGAAATGCCGTTCGAAAATGTATATTCGGACTTGATTAAAGTCTCTTCTAAAACTTCAACCATGCCACAACCAGTTCGTGATTGTCTTGATTATCCAAGGTTTAATTTAATAAAAAAGGACGAAGAACAAGAAGTGCAAGTATGATTACGTTTAAAACCATATGGAACAAGCTGATAAGTGGGTTGACCAAAACTGCGGACATCATCAGTCAGATTGACCCAATGAATCGTATACAAATGGGTCATCCGATTTATCAGCGTATGTTCAATGACTTCTTTCAAACACTTAAAGTGCCAGAAACTACTGAGATTGAATCCAAGACTATCATCCGTAAAAAGATTAATGACCCTGTTACTGGTATTACTGTGAGATTTGAACCTGATGATTTCTCTATACGTATTAAGTATCATGATACGGATATTATTAGATTCCTTCCTAATGAGGTAGACTTGGACAATGGTGGTTGGTATACGAAATATACAGCTATCATGATGAATAGATTTCTTAGTTATGCTGGTATACCACTCGTGGTGCAACATAAAAGTCGTAGATATCATCGTCCTACTGCATACGAATTGGGATATATGCCAACTGCTGAAGAGCGGATGCAATTACATCAAGAACAGGAAGCCGCTAACTCAGTTCTATATGTGAAGTCTTCTGATGATAAATATTATCGTATGGATGACCATATTGTTGTAGCAACCTATGATGGATTGGTAACAAATCTCACTCCATGGGAAGGTCGATTGTTAGCAGGTGAAGGAAGTCTTAAGTTTGCAGATTCAAAATACGACCGTAAGCGTCAATTGATTGACCAATTACAATTGTTACGAAAGAAGAATCAACAGGATACAGCAGGTTATCAAGAGCTTAAGAAAGAGTTTGAAAAACTGAAAGATGTATCACCAACAAAGACGGCTGATATTCTTAACCAACTTCGACCGATAATTAAATGGGAAGATTTACCAAAAATGATACGACCATATCAAGTATGGAAATCACATTTAGGTAGCCTTCAATATTTATATATTGGTGAACACCCACAAATAACAAAGTATATAAAAGATTATTATTTTGATATTTCTGATTCTACATGGGAATTAAGTTTACATAATAATTTCCAAGATGACCAGATGGGTAATGTACGTGTACATAAAAACGAAGAACCATATGAACTTGTTTTGAATGATTATCGAAAATCCAAGACAGCAGACATCATTCAGAACATCGAACCAAAAGATTATGATGAGTATCTTCAAGAAATAGCAGACCAGTATCCTGAGTATGTCCATCCACCAGAATCCGAAGATATAGAAGAGAATGAAAATCCACCGCCACAAACTGTTTCTCAAGAGAACTATCCGAGTATGACTCCACAGCAGATGTTAGATGCTCATAAGAAACATGTAGAATCATTTCAGAAGTTTGTGGCACGTAAGAAGCATGAAGTTGACCGAGATAATAAGATAACTGCCGAGTTTGAAACTGAGATTAGTCGATATGCTCATAGACACGGTTGGGAATTACTGGAAGATAATGATGAGTGGGAAAACCCAAAGATTATCTATGCCAAGAAATTCGCTGATGGTGTACATCTTGTTCAAGTAGAAGGTTGGTTGGATACAGGCACCCCATTGTATCAGCATGGTGTTGAAGAAATACTGTATGCCTCATATGGTTGGACTGTACCGTGGGATGACATATTTATCAATGAGGCCATGCTTGAAGAGTTGATGGAAGAACGGGGGTATACTGAATTTGATGAAATAGACCCGATGGAATACATTAGTTGGGACTTGATGGAAAATTACTATCATCCAGATTACTATAATGAGACTGGTGAAACAGCGTATCGTAACATGCTCAAGAAAATGCATTATGACGATGAACATGTACGTCCATTTAATGAGCATGAATTCTATGCACCTGCACACTGGCCTCACCCACGCCCTAAGCCAGACCCAAGTCAATATAGAATGATTGATTATGAAGGACAAACATTACCACAGCCACAAACAGAGAAAGAACTGAGACCACATCTCTATACTGGACTTACGTTCGAGTTTATGAAGCAAGCTGACATTATTGGACAGCCATCTATGCAGGAAAAATCAGAGATGCCACCACAATCAGAACAACCAGCTTCTATATTGAGTACGCTTGTATATTTTGATGGTGGTGATAGAATGTTGGGGTGGTATAATAATAGAGTTGTGAAGCAAATACATGCGGTGGCTATTCAAGAAGGACATGTTGGTTACTTAAAAAGCCAGTATCGCTCTTCGGGGCCAGACGTTATCGTTTATTTCAAAGCACAGCCAGATGCAGCCGAAATCCAGCTTCGAAGAACCAATGGATTAGTCGGTGCTCGGTGGTATGCATTGCCAGTAGAACCATTGATTAATCCTGTTGCCTCGCTTAAGTTTGCAGACATTATTAGTCAACTTTCGACTTATAAAGTTGGTGATAGAATTCTTTTGGATGTAGAGCAAGCAGCCAAGCACTGGCCTTTACCATGGCATGTGTGGTTTCTTGCTGGTATTCCTGCTACTATTAAGAAGATTTACGAACGTGGACAAGCTCAATATACTCGTACTCTTAATAGTTGGAGAAAAAGTAGTGGTACTCCATGGTTACAAATACCAGATGAAGGTTTTCTCTATGTGGTAGAATTTGATGCATCTAAACGTGTGATTGGTGGTTCTTGGAATACGCAAATATTGTCTCCTTCTGAGATTATGCCTTATAACGAGTCTTTGATACAAGACCAAATTGATAAGGCTCAGAAAATCTACGATAAGTTCCCCCCTCATTTTGCATCTTTGAAATTTGGTGATATTATTGACTCTTTCCGTGAATTAGGACAAGACCCAATTACACCTACATCAAAACGTACATTACTTGTAGCTCCTATGGATGTGGGGAATTCAGAGTGGGGTGTTTGGTGGTTAAATACAACTGATGAAGTAGATACTTTTGTATCATCTTTTAATAACCAACCCGATGCTGAAAATTTTGCCAGCGACCTTGCTTTTAGGCATGGTACAAGTTGGTCGTATTCAGATACTCCGCCTATTGATGCTGGTGGGGAAGTTGTACGTGAACCTTTGGAAAACGTTCCACCACCAGTACAAGACATGGCAGATGAAGCTACGCGTCAACACGAGCGGGGTGAAACTATAGAGATGGGATGGGATGAAATTCCACGTCAACCACCAGAGATTTGGATACCACTTGCTGACGCGTATGCACAAATGCAAGTAAATGACGTATGGATGGTTCGTCGTACAGACATTAATGATGAAGGTCAACCATGGACAATTAAGCGTAATGAATCTACAGCCCTTGGTAGAAAGTTGTCTGTGAAGATTGGTGATGTCACGTATAGTCTTACTCCACCAAAACAACATGAAGAGATATATGAAGCTCGGAAAGTTGGAGAATCGACACCGACGCAAGAAGCCGTAGCATCACTTAAGTTTGGAGAAGACATGAATACACAAGCTGATTGGATAGGATATCTTAGTGCTCAAGTATTGGATGTAGAACGTTTTTGGCAGTATGCACGTGAAAATCAAGTATGGTCTTTTCAACGAGCAGGACAAGCGCAACTCCAAGGTCAATATATTAATAGGTTTGTTAAGATTACCAGTCTTAATCCAGAGCTTGGTCAAGTGCATGGTATATTTGGTAATTCTCTTGAAGAATCTATGAGTCCCGATAAAGACGTATCCACCGGGTTTCCAACGGAAGATGGTTGGACACAGATTCGCTTTGTACAAGTAGTTCAACAGCCGAAAGAAGAAAAATGAAATTACTCAATAAAATAATACCATTACATTTTCCATTCAGACCAAAAACTGCTGACATCATTGGACAACCTCATTTTACGATTCTTGGTAAAGGAGCCAGAGTAGCTCTTAAGAATGTGAACTTCGACTTGAATCTTCCACCTAATAGTAAAGGTACTATCTTCAATATGTTGGGAGACACTGCGTTTGTAAATTGGGATGATAAACCGTACATGGGAGCTTTGGCAGTCAATATCAGAGAGCTTCAATTCTTGCCAGAAGAGAAGACTGCTGCTGAGGTACAACCAGCCGTTCAGCCAACTGCTAATGCACCACAACAGAAATTAATTGCCAACTCTATGGGAGACTTTGCCAATATGGTAGCTCCTAATCAGGTGTGGCAAAGTCAATCTGGTAACTTCTTACATCTACAACCAAACTTTGCTGTAACTGCTCGTGACAATAATCGAATAGTTATGAGTGGTATCCAGTGGCGTACAGCCGACAATCAGCGACTAACACCGAGCCAGCCTAATACACTTATATCATCTGACTTTCCATTTACATTACGTAAGGATTTGATGGCTGTGACTGGTGAGTTGAAGTTTGCAGATGTAATTGGATTACCAGACTTCTATGAAGAGGATGAAAGTAATCATGGTGTAGTTACTGTATTACGAGATGATATTGAGTGGCAGTTAACAGGAAAGAATGCTCTCGATTATGACCTTGTTAACGACCAAGTAAGTCTTGACTATATTGCCCAATTACTTGGACAAGGCTATGTAGCAGGCGACTTGTATGTAGAAGAAGAAGGAGAGCACATTATTAGGGGTCGTGGTTGGTGGAAAAAAATAGCTTCTTTAAATACAACTTCTGCTCGACCAATTCATCAAGGTGAGTATACATGGGAACAGTTCAAGCATATTGCTCGTGCAGGACAAATTTGGCAAACATCAAATAGCCTTATCCGTATTGATCGTCTCTTGGAGAATGCCCCTACCCGCCGACAATCGAGATTCATTCGTTTCAAAGGAGCTTGGACGGGCACGGGGCCTCGTTCTCTTCGTGCTTTACTACCTCAAAAGAATGGTAAATTCCTTAACTCTACATCACCGTGGTTGGTAAGTCGTATGTATGAGCCATTCCTTCTTATCCGTGAAGGTGTATTTGAGGGTCTATCTGAAGGTGTAGATACATCAATGCCACCAACAGAGGATAATGCACAACCAGAGGCATCCACACCAATGTCTGGCAAACCACAAGAATATCCAGAATTGGAGCTTGAAGGTGGAGATAGCCAAATCGGACAAGAACATAGACATGATGTCTATGCTTCTACAATGTGTCCAGAATGCCATATATCTATGGGATATCCTTTAGCTATTGGGGACAAGTATATTTACACTTGTAAAAAATGTGGAAAGAAGGTTGAAAAATCTCGTGAAAATAAATCAACTGGACGACCAAAGCAATTGAGAACCAATCCATATGAGGATGAGCGTATAGGCAGTCTTAGGTTCTCTTATGTAGGTAGAACATTGGAACGTAAGTTTATAGACTCACTCGCTCCTGATTTCGAGGAATATCCATATCCTTATGGTAAGCCAGTAACAAAGCGAAGAGGAAGACCACCAAAAAGAACTGATAAATCTCACCGAGTAGAAGCGTTGGAGGACATCGTTATTCCTACACAAGGAGTAATTCCAAAAGGCACTACGGGTGCTGCGGTTAAAGATGAAGGCGATTCTGTGTATGTAATTTGGAATGATGGGAGTGAATCATTTGGTATAGTAGAGAAGAATAAGATTAAGTATGTTATTCCACGACCTGAACCAGAAATGGAATTAGTAGGTTCTCTTAAGTTCTCTGATATTATATCTCAGCCGTCTCAAATTGATGTAGCAAAGACTCAGGCAAATACTGCTTATCAGAATATTGCTTCGTTCTTACAGAACGGTCACTTCCATGAGGTAGATGGACAATTGGCATTCAACGTCAAATACTATAGAGTAGATATTCCTGACAATGTACGATTAGCTATAAGTGCAGATAATATGAATAGTATTATCCAACAAAACACAGCAACTACTCTTTATGATTTTGTATTAAGTTTGAAGGAAACTTATCCATGGATTGAAGGTTATGAAATTACTGGTCGGTCAGGCGGTTGGTTGCAACTTGTAATTAATGAGTCTAAGTTTGGTTTACCTTATGCAGAAATTATATGGGAGACGCTGTGGCAAAGAGAGCCAGATTTGAATTCCACTGCTGAACTTCTTGTAGAACAAGGCGAAGAACCCGAATTCAAGATATGGAATGGCTTGGCTTATGCAGCCGAAGCAATGGATAAAGCATTCAATGAAATAGATACCAAAGTTGATGAAGCTAAAGCAGCGTTTATAAAACAACTCGAAAGTCAAGAGTTTTGGGCAGAATACATGTAAATGAACATGCACCCGTTAGGGACATGTTTCTTAGACGTGTACCAAGAAATGAATAATTGGTACACATCTATTTTTATGAACATTTGACTTTCTCGAAACAAATGTATATATTAGAGGTAATCCATGTCAAAACCAAACCACGATTTGTTCTGCGAATGTAACCATCGACTATACCAACACTCTCCATTTGATGGAAATAAATGCTGGTTATGTAAATGTGAACGATTCAAATTAACAGAGAATTATCTTAAGACTGCCAGTAGGTGGGAATTGGCTCGTATTATTTTGATGATACTGTTCGATGATTACAAGAGGAACTATAGTATCATTGGAAAGTATGCTCCTTTCTATACTGAACCGACTCGATTGCAACTGGCATCCATGGTATTGCATCGTGATATAAACAGAATAGCGTTGTCTCATTATCCTTATGGATGTAGTTTTCTTACGTTGTTTTCAATTGTACTCAATTATGAATTCGTTATCGACTATCTCGTTCTCGATAACGAGTTTTAATATAATAGTTCTAATACCAAGGTAATTACTATGATTACGCATTCCTATTCTCTTGTTACATATCTGCAACGTCTTCTTCCTCGCATTTGGGTGTGGTATGCCAAAATATGTTTCATTCTTGGCACATTTGCTCAATAGTACTCATATTATAATTCATTGTTGATATCCATTTTACACTGAAAAGGAAGTCTCTTATATGGACAAGTTTCAGTTGTCTGACAGTTTCATTGATACATTCAAAACTAAGTTACCACCATTCGGTTTCAACGGCTTGGGAGAGTTGGCATACATGCAAGCATACTCACGTATTCAACATAGTCCAACCTGTGCACAGACACAAAAGTGTGAGTGTCCCAATGAGCAATGGTTTGAAACCTGTAGGAGAGTTGTAGAAGGTACGTATCGGATGCAGAAGCAACACATCGAGAAACATGGGTGTGGATGGAATGCATGGCAAGCTCAGAAGTCAGCCCAAGAGATGTATACTCGAATGTTCAAGATGAAATTCCTTCCACCGGGTCGTGGACTATGGGCAATGGGTAGTTCTATTACGGAAGAGAAGGGCTTGTATGCTGCATTAAATAATTGTGGGTATGTGTCTACTAAAAATCTGAAAGAGGATTTAGCCAAGCCTTTTATGTTCCTTATGGATATGTCCATGTTAGGGTGTGGTATAGCGTTTGATACTTTGGGGGCTGGTCAGATTATTATCAAGGAGCCTAACACCAAACGTAGTGTGGAGAAATTCCAAATCCCTGATACACGAGAGGGGTGGGTAGAAAGTCTGCGTCTTCTTCTTGAATCCTATTTTTTATCTACAGCACCGATTGTATTTGATTATACTCTTATTCGAAAGGAAGGAGAACCAATCAAAGGTTTTGGTGGTACGAGTTCAGGATATAAACCGCTTACAGAAATGCACGAAGCTGTGCGAAAGATATTGGACAAAGAAGTGGGGTCGCCTATCAGTGTTACCACTATTGTAGATATTATGAATCTTATTGGTAAGTGTGTGGTATCAGGAAATATTCGTCGAAGTGCAGAATTAGTTCTTGGTGGCATAGACAATATAGAATATTTAGACCTTAAGAACTACAAAAAAAATCCACACCGAGAAGAGTATGGTTGGGCATCCAATAATTCCGTATTTGCAAAAATGGGAGATCAATATGCTTCAATAGCGGAACGTATTATAGATAATGGAGAGCCGGGAATAGCATGGCTTGATAATATGCGTGGTTATTCTCGTATGAATAAGGACATAGATAATAAAGATCGTCGTGCTGATGGAACTAATCCCTGTGGTGAACAAACGCTTGAATCAATGGAGCTTTGCTGTTTAGTTGAGACATTTCCTTTCAAACACGATACGTTGGAAGATTATCTTATCACACTTAAGTATGCCTATCTCTATGCCAAGACAGTAACATTAGGTAAGACACATTGGGCAGAGACCAATCGTATCATGCTGCGTAATCGAAGAATAGGTTGTTCGGTTAGTGGTATTGCTCAGTTTGTGACTTATCGTGGAATTGAGACACTACGCCAATGGCTTATAGCTGGTTACGACACTGTACAAAAATGGGATACTGTTTATTCCGAATGGTTTGCAATTCCACTTAGCATTAAAACTACTTCCGTGAAACCATCTGGAACTGTTTCGCTGTTAGCAGGTGCAACTCCCGGAATTCATTATCCTGAATCCAGATTCTACATTCGTCGAATCCGACTGAATAACACATCTGAATTAATTGCACCATTGAAGAAAGCTGGCTATCATGTAGAACCATGTTACGGATTGGAGCACACCACGGTAGTTGTGGAGGTGCCTGTGGACATTGGTGTTGGTATGCGTTCTGTGGATGAAGTGTCCATGTGGGAACAGTTATCCTTAGCAGCATTTATGCAGAAGTATTGGAGTGATAATCAAGTATCCGCTACAGTATCTTTCAATCCAATGACCGAAGGCGAAGAATTAGTTCATGCATTGGATTACTTCCAATACCAACTTAAAGGTGTGAGCTTCTTACCACGACATAAGACTCATGTGTATCGTCAAATGCCATATGAAGCTATTGATGAGAAAACATGCAAAGCAAAGATGAAGAAGTTGGGTAAGCTTAGATTAGGACGTATACGTGGGGAAGAAGTTGCTATTGAGAAGTATTGTTCAAACGATGTCTGTGAAATTACTTCGAAAGGCACGTTATGAAAGTACGTCTTATATCTCTCACTAAATCCTATATTACAGAACAAGAACTATCACCAGAAGAGTTGATAGTATACATTGCGAGAGTTAGTAACCCAAGCAATCAGTTGAATACTGAGACTGCATCCAAATTGATTCAGTATCTCATATCTAATAAACACTGGTCGCCTTTCGAACAAGTAGATATGTGTGTAGAGATCGTAACAAGTCGAGCTATTGCACAACAAATACTTCGACATCGCTCTTTTTCTTTTCAGGAGTTTTCGCAACGTTATGCTATAGTATCGGCAATGGAACCAGTACAGTTGCGTTATCAGGCTACTAAGAATCGGCAGTCATCGACAATAGTACCCATAGGTGATGACAAGGTTTATGCGGATGATGTTGTTCGAAATGCGGTTCAAATAGCCGAAGAATCATACGAGGATTTATTATCCATAGGTATTGCCAAAGAGTGTGCTCGAATGATATTACCTCTTACTACACAAACTACTCTTTATATGAAAGGTTCCGTGAGAAGTTGGATACATTATTTGCAGGTTCGTTGTGATGAACACGCTCAATTAGAACATCGTCAAGTAGCAGAATCTATACTACATATATTCAAACAGAATTTTCCGACCATTGCAGCAGCAGCACAGTTATGAGTCAAATATTTCAATATAAAGGAAGGTATTATGGTTCAGTTCCAACTCTTCCAATAAAAATAGGGGCTTCTGTCTTGATTGTCTTCAAAACTGTGGGTATGGTACGCTACGGGATGCGCTATCTTAAGTGCATTGGCGAAGTAACTCATATTTTTTACCCGCATTCGCATGAACATGAATGGTGGAGTATTTGTCATGTACCGGACTACGTTGTTCCGAAACCTACAGACATTATTCTCAAAGTAGCATTTGGCAAAGGCATTTCTGAAATCTTCCTTCCTCACGACCTCGTGCATGTAGTTTGGCTTCCTACCGATAATGTTCCTACTCTCGATGAAGCAGATATTTTTAACCTATAATTTTTACTCCTCTATCCAGACTATCTCGTAGGCATGAATTTGACCAGCGACCAAAGCCGCTCCGTTAAAGTTAATTGCAAGACATTGAGTAACACCACGCAAGGTCACAAGTTGATCTAAGTTGGAGTTAACGTAGTGATCCAATAAATCATACCCTGCATCTTGTACAATACCTGCAAATGATGCAGGAACGAGCACCGGCGATGCTACACGGGAGGGGGGCAATTTATAGAAGTGCGTCTTTTGATTTATAATTTAGACAATATTTGCCCATATTTCCGTCCGAACGGGTAATCTTTACCTCCCATCATTTTTCTCTTGACTTTTAAATTTCTATGTAGTATATTGAATGTGTCAAAAGTTGTCATCCAATCACTCAAAAAGGAGATCAACGATGAGTACCGTTAAAAAAATTCTATTCCGTGGAACAAATGAATACTCTTTATGCTTTTGTGAAGAAGTATCAGGAGATGAAAACCTGAAAGATATTTTTTCATATGGAGTTAAACGTTCTCTTGAAGGATTAGGAACAGACGCTATTGTAGTATTTAAGGATGGTAGTTGTGCTATGCTTACAGAACTTATAGGTTCTTCTGTAAAAGTTGGTCATGATCTTGTAAAGGTTAATCCATAAAAACGGTCACTGCTATTAACAATGGAAAAATTAAGCCACATGAATGAGCCGTTCTATCTCTCACTCGATATTGACTTTTGGAATGGAATAACAACGGCACGACTCACCAAGTATCTCAATAGAGTTGCCAAGATTGCTCGGAGTAAAGGTATCCATATTCGGGCATATATGAATCATCATCATATGCTCGATGCAGCCAGATGAAAGGAACTTTATGAACAAAACAGATATTCTGAAGTCGTCTTTAACATTGGCTAATGATATCTCAGACCCTGCATGGCGAGAACTTGAATGCAAAGTTCAAGCAAGAGCATTGAATAAGTCCAGTACATTTAAGTTAGAAGGAACTTGGAAAAGCAAATATGTTGTTCAAGATGGTTTTGATGTGTTTGTTGTCAATTCGGAGTGGGTGAAAAATAATCTGAATGCCACATTTGGTCATGGTGGACATGGCTATGTATACGAATTCATCCCTTTAAATGAAATATGGGTATCTGCTGCTCACAATGAATGTTTGTGTATAAATGTCAAACCCTTTCAGCCAGTGTCAAACTTATTTCTCGAAAGCACTATTCTACATGAGATAGTAGAATTCAAAGCTATGAGGGATGGAAAAGAGTATTGGGAAGCGCATCAGATAGCTCTCCAAGCAGAATTAGATGCCGGTTTGTTGGAAGACCCATATAAGGAAATTGATGTATGAAGAAACCAAAACTCTATAATATTAGTGAATCCACTGTTAGTACAAGGCCAATGACTCCTAAAGATTTGGAAAAAATAAAGCCAGACCCTATTCCGCCACTTCCAAGTAGGACTCAGATACTTACATGCTATAATAAGTATCGTAAGGGTTATTACTATTTGGATGATGTTATTGAGCTTCGGTCTATTGTTCTTCCTATAGCGAGAGCGTTCTTAAACAATACAAAGAAATTGAACCTGCTTTGGCAAGAAAGTTGCAAAGATAAGGATAACCAATATCTAATTGAAGACTTTTTTGATAAATTTTGTGACAAATCTGACGGTTTATTAAGTGGACAGAACGGACACTGGATGAGATATCTTAGGGAACGTATTGAGAAATTAGAAAAAGCTCAAACCGATATTGATATCCTTGTAGGTATAGATGCTATATTCCACTATGCTCATGACCAAGGCCCTATTCTCATCCATATGGTTAAAGGACAAGGACGGAATGACCTTGACCGTTTAGAGAAGTTTCTGGAAACTTTGGACAAGTTAAGAGACTGGTAACTACTTAAATAAGTCTATTTTTGGCAAAAAAGTAATAGTGTGGAAGATTGTGGAAATTTCTCTTGACATTTACATTTTTTTGTAGCATATTAGTACCAAGAAAAAGAGATAATCATGTACAAACAAGATATTGGTAAACGACCGTTGTGGAGTATCGGAACTACTCTGTGGAGTTCAGCTAATCATAAAATACAAGTTTGGCTAAATGTTTCGTGGTGGGCTTTTGAGTTTGGCAGGACAGATGAGTATGAATTTATCGGATATCACAGGAGATTTTTTCGGTTTGGTAGAATCGTAATTTGTTACACAGGTAGTCCATTGCTGAAAACCAAGGGTGGTACGCCAGAAAGGAATGAGTAATGAGTGAACAGCAAGTAACATCACCTATTCGCACTAAGACTGGTGATGTCATGACAGATTATGTCGAGACTCATCCATCTTATGGTGTGTTGAATATCAATCGCATGCAAGGTCGTGTTACGGCTCTTTTTGGGTCATCTATTGAACATCACGAAACTATCTGTTTAACCATCAGTCATGCCGAAAAACATCGTAAATTCAACAGCGACTACTTCCACGATAGAGATGAAATCATCGAAGTTTGGATGTCGCCCACACAATTTGCTGATGTCATTACCAGTTTCGGTCAAGGCTCAGGTACGCCTGTAACCATTCGTCACATCAATAAAAAGAGATTTCCACTGCCTGAGTATAGTGATGTCAAACGAGAATTCCGTAGTGAATTCGCTCAGAAAGCGCAGGAAATATCCACCGACCTTGCTACAGCAGTGCATGATCTCAAAGAATTGATGTTGAAACCGACGATTCCCAAGACGAAGCTTAAGGAAGTACTTTCAAAGTTGGAAGGCGCATCCATGGGTATTGCTAACAATATGCCATTTGTGCTCGGTCAGTTTCACGAGCAAATGACTAATGCTGTTACAGAAGCTAAAGGCGAGATTGACGCTTTTATTGCTCGTAAGATTCGGGAAAATGGTTTGACAGCTATTGCTCAAGGTGCAGTTCCTGTAAATCTTATTGATAAAGGAAAAGATATATCACATCTTTGTACTATTTGTCACGAAGTACCTGTAGATGTTGAGAATGGTTTTGATACTTGTCCAAATTGTCTTAAAACCAGAATTTGAAAGGAACTTTGTTTGCTATTTGTATCGTTCTGCCAATATTTGCTTTGACTATTTTAACGCTTGGTTATATTCTGTTGTATGTTCCTAATCTGCGTTACGCTGCTGTAAGCGTGGTTGTATTATATATCATTAATTCAGTTCTTTCCAAACAGTTGAAAAAAATGATGCAACCAGAGTATTATAAGAAATATAGTACTGTTCAGAGCTATGTCGTCCAGATTGTTTATCTCATTCTGTTTATTTACATGGCAGTGAAACTATGACATGGTTGGAAGAAGTTATAGAGGAATACATTCGTCCAGAAGTAAAGCTTCTACGGGATAATGGCTTCAATACTGAATGTTCTTGTCATCATGAGATGTATGTTCAATGTCAATTGATTCCTGATGGAGAATTACAACGATTACATAATCTGTTATTTAATACGGGTTATCGAAACTACATTATTGAGCAAAACTTAAAGGTTGTAGATGGTCATTCTTATCCTTCTATGAGGATTTCGTTTCTCGATAAAGAAAAAGTACCAAGAACTTGACTTTGATTTTTTATTTGTGTATATTAAAATTACTTATATCAAAAATAAACAAAGAAAGGTGGCAGTAAACAAATGACACGATTCCTTTTAAAGCATCCCATAGCTTGTTTGTGGATTGTTTGTGTCTTATTGGCACTTCGTCCGATGGTTCGTTATTATGATGCTGAAATAAACCGCACATACCATCCCGAAATTCAAGATAGGGAGCATAAAATAAATGTGGTCTATAGTGTGGCGGTTTCGGTAATTGGTGGGCCGGTGACATTGGTCGGTATTGCTATTCATGATTGGATAAACCAATAGATATCAAAATGTGGTATCGGGTGTTGGTCAGTTGTGAATGAATTTAATACTGAAGGCGAGGAAGAATGAGTAGTTTTAAATGTTTAAAACAACGGCTTAGTAATGGCAGTTTGTTAGTGCATACTCTTTTTGCAGAACAAGATCGTATTCGTCATGCGCGTGCTTTTTTTGAATTGCCATCTATTCCTGTAATGATGTGGGAGATTTTGGTACCAGCAAATGATAAGGATGGTAATGAAATTTCAGTTTCTTACCATCAACAATGGGATGATTTCGTTTATTCACTTTCAGAAGGAATGACATTACTCAAAACAGCCAAAGGTACTTGGATACATCCACAAACAAAAACTCTTATTGTTGAGCCAATGATACCAGTGCGTATTAGTTGTTCCAGAGAAGATATTATTAAGATTGCCAAATTCACGAAACAATATTACAATCAACATACAGTACTGGCGTATCAAGTCAGTATAGACGTACTTATGATTTAGGACTTGTACTATGCGTAAATCATTTAAATATCGTTTGTATCCTAACAAGGTTCAAATTCAGAAACTTGAGTTACAATTGAATGCAACTCGGTCTCTGTATAATGCTGCGTTGGAACAGCGTATACATCAGTACAAGTCTACACCCAAGTTTTGGAATGAGAACAAAAAGAAATATACGTCTTCTGTATCATCGCTTACTGCGTATGACCAGATGAGATTTTATCCAGAAGCCCGTATTTCTGACCCTGCTGGTCTTGGTCAAGTACCAGCACAAACTTGTAATGCGGTATTAGACCGTCTACATAAGGCTTACAAGGCATTCGAGAAACGTGTACAAGTAGGTGCAGGTAAAGCCGCAGGTTTTCCTCGATTCAAAGGACGAGATAGATGGGATAGTCTTGTGTATCCAACATACGGTTCTGGTTGTAAACTTGTGAAGCTCCCAAGTGGTAGATTCGTTGTAAGATTCTTGAACATTGGTCTTGTTCGTGTCAAGATAGACCGCAGTATTCTTGGGACAATCAAGACTACAATAATCAAACGAGAAGCAAATGAGTGGTATGTTGTATTTTCTTGTAATAATGTACCTTGTCAAAGATTACCTAATACCGACAAACAAGTCGGTATTGATGTTGGTTTGAACACCTTTGCTATGTTATCTACTGGACAGGCAATAGAAAACCCTCGTTGGTATCGTAAGGCGGCGGTTGCGCTAACCGAAGCACAACAAAGTTTGAGTCGCAAGGCCAAAGGCTCTAATCGTCGTCAAAACGCTAAAAAACGAGTTGTTGCTTTACATACCAAGATTCGTAGACAACGAGCAGATTTTCACCATAAATTGTCTCGAACGCTTGTAAATCAGTATGGGTTGATTGCTGTTGAAGATTTGAACGTAAAAACAATGTCTAAGCGATGTAAGCCAAAATCAAGTTTACCGAACGGATTGAATAAGTCTATTGCTGATGCTGGTTGGTCACAGTTTTTGAATCAGATTGCCTACAAAGCGGAAGAAGCTGGTAGGGTCTTTGTGAAAGTAAAAGCAGCAGGAACAACAAGTACATGTTCACAGTGTGGTCGTGTGCAAAAGAAGACGTTAGCGGAACGAATATATACATGCGAATGTGGGCTTGAAATAAATCGAGATTTGAATGCTGCTATTAACATCTTAAGGCTCGGTCAGAGCCAACAGGCGCAAGCCTGTAAAGAGACGTTCGTCTCACCGACTGACGGGTGTATCGAGTCAGAAGGGTCTCAAAAGTTTGGGTTAGCGGAAGCTATACAGATTGTATAGACTGGTGTTGACAGATTTGTATAGTGGTTGCAACTCGCACGTGTGTATGAGATGACAGCTTGTGGTAATCATCCTCATAGAAGAGAGTGTTCGTGTTGCAACTCGCACGTGTGTATGAGATGACAGGAATGCTGCGATCAACATCTTACGGCTCGGTCAGATGTTGCAACTCGCACGTGTGTATGAGATGACAGTTTGCTGAGATTCTGATTTGATTCATGATTCCCCGTTGCAACTCGCACGTGTGTATGAGATGACAGTCGGAACAGGAATCAGGCTCTTGAAAATAAATTTTCTTGTGAGCGTGAGCGGCAATCGGCAACTTCCAAACGAGATCGAGCGCAATTCGGGAAACGCTCTTGACAGAATTATTGACCGATGCGTAATGACTTAGACCGTGTTGACTTGCGAACACAGAACAGAATCGCAACCGAGTGAACGACAAAAATGTCATGTGTTATATTGTAGTATGCAAGGACACGGTGTCCGAGCCAAGAAAGGAGAGCCAAGCAATGAGCCGAATCGCAATTTACAATAAGACAAAGTATCAGAACAGGGACATCCGGCGTATCGTCTCCACCGTGATGAAAGAATATTGGAGAACTCACACGAAGCCGGAGCGGGTTAGCATCACCTGTATTTACCGACGAGTGCGGGATGGCTTTTGTGGCGGTTATGCCTATTATAATAGTGGGGTGGTTGTTCTCAAAATATCGAAGGATGCAGACCGAGTTCACTCGTGCCGGAAAGATGATGACCCGGCAATGAACATAGCGAGAACGCTCTTGCATGAGTTGTGTCATTGCCGTGGACTGAAGCATGGTGACATGGCAAAGGATGAGACGTTCAATGTTGAGTATGTGCGTGGCTTCTTTTTGCGATTCCGACAAGAGCCAAAACCGAAAGAAAGAACCGACGAAGCTAAGATCATCCAGTTGTATGACCGAAAGAAACGATGGTTCACAAAAGCAAAGAGAGCAGAGACGGCTATTCGTAAGATTAATAAGTCTCTCCACTACTACGAGCGCAAGATGGCTGCTTGCGGCACTACAAATGGAGAGCAACAACAAAGTGGCGAACACAATTCAAATACGACAGAGTGAGGCATCACATGCCTATTGTAGTTGATGTCGAGACAACAGGTTTGAAACCGTGGCTTCACGGTATTATTAGTATAGGTGCTGTTAATTATGATGACCCAACACAGTATTTTTATGGAGAAGGTCGTCCAAGTGCCAATGTTGAGATTACACAAGGTGCCTTAGATGTCAATGGAATGACAGTAGAATCCTTGAAAGCGTTACCAGACCCAATAGTAGTTGTATTATCTAATTTTTTTGCGTGGTGCCGGGAGCAAAATACATCACCTGTTCTGGCTGGACATAATTCGAAGTTTGACCTTGATTTTATCACACAAGAAATGGAACGTTGTGGTCTCAAGAAGACTTTGAATATATTCACGCATCGAGTATATGACCTGCATACAGTTGCGCATACGCATTATCGTCAGTGGAAAGGTTTCTGGTATCCCAAGGATATGTCAGCATCGTTTATCTATGAGAAGCTTGGTATTCCTAATGAGCCAACACCGCATTACGCACTTAACGGGGCAATTTGGGAAGCAGAGGCTATTGCGCGGTTAATCGAAGGTGTGTCGTTGTTTGATGACTTCAAAGATTATCCAGTGAAAGAAAATCCATGGGCATAAAGGAGAATTTGTCGGCATCGTTACCTGTGTGGACATGTGATTATTGTTACATACAGGCTTCTGGTATATTTTGTCCTCTTGGGTGGGAACTGATATGGGACGGTTGTGTATGTCCAGAATGTATGATGAAATTGAAACCTATTAATGGATGGTTTCATCTTGTCAATGGCGGCGCATTCTCCGGTGGAAAGCCAGACCCACGAACAAAACCAAAACAAACTATTGAACTACCAAAAAAACCATCCTGAATTGATACTATGAGCGACGAAATATTACAACCCAATCCAGAGTTTGAAAAAGCAATGGAAACTGCACGTGAAGAGATAGAAAGTACTATCAACAAATTACAGGAAGTAATAAATGCAGATGATGCTGGCAGACTTGTTCATGCTCATATTGGAGTTGCTGTTGCTGATGAGAAAGGAAATGTTTTCAACTTCAAAGCAGCATTTGGTAGTAAGCATGCTGTTGAAGATATGTTAATTCAGCTTCTTAATAAAGTCCATAATACTCCATTGTCGTGTGAATGTGGTTGTGAACAATTCGAATTGGTTGAAGAAGAGGATGAACTTGGCGAAATAGAAGTATCTGATAAAGGTGTGATTGTTAAGCCGCATGTTCCACCATCAGAAGAATCTAAAGAGGAATAATTTGTATGCAATGGGTTACTGGTAATATTTGGCAGTTTCACAGTATTGGAAGAGTAATCGTTATTCCGACGAATGCAGGGTGGAAAAATTCTGGCGAGAATGTTATGGGTCGAGGTTTGGCACGAGATGCTGCACAGATGTTTCCAGAACTTCCAATTATATATGGTGCCTTCTGTCAGGCATATCAACCACATCAATATTTCAAAGAATATCGACTGATTTGTGTTCCATCAAAAGGTCTCAATAAGAAGAAACCACAGTTGTCATGGAAACAACCTTCGGATATATTCATCATTACTGAATCCTTGATGTGGCTTGAGGAGCATGCTAATGAGTTTTCTAATACATCGGTATATGTACCAGTATTGGGTACTGGTAATGGAGAATTAGAACGGGAACCTGTTGTAGAATTGATGAATGAACTGCTCAAAAACCCCAAATTTATAGGTGTCCTGAAAGACTAAAAAAATCTTCCAAATCCTCTATAAAAAGAAAATATTACTACTAACTATTATACATGAAAGCAGCATCACATATCACAAAACAAGAATCGGTGTGGATACATTCCACCATGGGCATAACCCGCACACCTAATTATTGCTTTTCAACTAAAAAACTCACCTAATTACCTTATTGGTCATTGGGGAGAAGCTGCCCGAAGTGACTGATAATTACACATCTGTTCCACCAGTCACTTTAAAAAATAGTTCAGATTTCTCTTGACTTTTACGTTTTCAGTGTGTATATTGTTGAAGTATAAGGGAGATTCTAATGTTAATATTTGGAGTCATAAGTTAATGGCAAACTGCTTGCCTGTCACGCAAGGATTGAGAGTTCGATTCTCTCTGGCTCCGCATTAAATTTGGGAGTCCATTACAAGTTTGTATCTGTAGCCTCAATTGGTAAGGCATGTGGCTGTAACCCACAAGTAGGAGAAATCCTTGGTGGTTCGAATCCATCCTGATACACAAAGAAAGAAGGATACTTTTATGGAAAAATTATTTGTTGAAGACATCGCAACTATTCTGTATGGATTTCGTTCAATAAGCGACGAAAGTTATACAAAAGAAGCAGCTATTTCTGAAGCAAAAAAGATACTTGCTGCTTTAAAAGAGCGTGGTTATTCTATTGGTTCATAAAAAAAGGAGATATATCGTGTTCTTTTGTGTCGAAACTGGCAGCCGAGCGGAATACCCGTATTCGCCCATGTGCACAAGAAGCGAATGATTACTGGTTCGAATCCAGTCAAAAGAACTATTTTGGGACGTGATAAGGTATCAATCGTTGGTGAAAACTAAGACCAGTGTAAATTTGAAGTTCGCTACTTTGAATTGTTGATACTGGATGTGTCGAGAAGACACTTTGAGTAGACCTCTGACGATCTAATGAGAATATAGATTATTATCCAGAAGGTTCTCAAGAAAGAAAAGATACTTTGAGAAGTTATTTTGGAACTTCTAAAGTATTTCAGACAAAAGAAGAAGCTGTTATAGAAGCTTTTCGTATGGAAGATGAAATCATGACTTCTGATTTTCCTATTTTGGAATATGGTATTAGTTATATAGGAGAATTTGAAGCTTTCTGATGTATCTATGTACGCTGTGTTACCTTGGGTCGCATACACATAGATAGGCACCGAGTATGCGGGTGAGAGTAACACTTGTTAGAGTTACCTATCCTACTCTTGGCGGGAAATAGAACATCAGATTTTATTCCGACATAACTCAATGGCAGAGTACACGGCTGTTAACCGTGGAGTTGCAAGTTCGACTCTTGCTGTCGGAGCCACAACAGATTGAGGAACCTAATATGGGAAACAGAATAACCAAATTCTCAGCAGTTATTGAAGCCAAGATTAAAGAGTTGGGTGAAAAAATTGAAGGTGCGGAATTCAGATTTTCACTCAATGGTACACCCCATCTTGTAGTTACATTACAAAATTGGGAACATAGATTCAGTATCACGTACTTTGCGAGTACAGATACTTGGCGAAGTTTTTATCCTTACGCTGTAGTAGGAGCAATAGAACGCAAGAAGGATTTGAAATCGGCGGACGCTGTTGTAGCTCTATTTAATGAGCTTCGTACTCGTGAGAAAACTGATAAAAAGAAATAATTGCGGATTCATCTAATGGATAAGATGTAGGTCTCTGAAGCCTATCATGAATGTTCGATTCATTCGTCCGCAGCACATGGGTAGATTCATTGATGAAATAAAAAGAAATTCCATCTTAAATCAAATGAAGAGTTGGAAGCATTCTTTGAGATTGAAATTGAGCATATGAAAGTTTTACCAAAGTTTCCAAAAGGCGAATGTTATTTCTGTCATACTTTATGCTCGCAACAACTATGACAGAAATCCCAATTGGTTGTTGAAGTAGCAACGTTTAATTAGACATTGACCAGATGACCGAAGGGCTTAGGTAGTAGTCCGCAAAACTACGTATGTGGATTCGAATTCCACTCTGGTCTCAATGCCACAATAGTATAGTTGGAAGTATATTATCCCTGTAAGATAATGGCATCCGTTCGAATCGGATTTGTGGCTCCAAATAGTTCAGATTTACCTTGACTTTTGATTTACGATTATGTACATTACATCATGGGACTTAACCTTATATCAATGTTAATTGGAGCTTGGATTTATAGTGCTTTTTTTGGACATCCAAAGACTCCTCAAACTTCTCAAATGAAGTCAAAGGTCACTGTCGTTCCATTTGGTGAGATTATCTACCATTATGTGGAAGAAAGAAACGCCAGCGTAGTTTAAGTGGTAGAATTCTCGTTTCGTAATCGAGAGATGCTTGTTCAAGTCAAGTCGTTGGCCTAATAATAAGTAATGCCGCAGTAGCATAATGGTAGTGCACTGACTTGGTATGTCAGGTGGTGTGTGTTCGATTCACATTTGCGGCTCACAACAGGTATCGTCTAAAGAGAAGAAGACGCATCTGTAGTATCAGCAGATGAACCAGAGATTCAAAACCTCACCTGTTTAGATTTTGAAAAGGAGCGAAAGACATGAAGATAAAGGTATGGTTAGCATTACAACCCAACGGAGTAGTATTTGTCACCAAGAACAAACCGGAATTACAGGACGATGATTATCTCATTGATGACAGAGAGCATGAGTTTTTCATTGTCGGAAACAACGAATTTGGCTTGACAGAAAAAAGCGGATAGGTCGTGCCACAACGGAAATTAGGTGATGGCAGTGAGCCGCTACGAATGACAACGGCTTGCAGATAACGGTTGGGTATTTGTGTCTGTTTTGCCTTGCACAAATGTTCAAATTATAGATAGTATTCAAAATAGGTTAGTTTTGGTAAGTCTGACCTCATTGGTGCGAGGCCCAATCTTGAAAATTGGTTGAACGTCGAAAGATGTTTTGAGGGTTCGAATCCGTCACTTACCGCGTAAACAGGAGATTCTATGGTATGGACATATGATAAAAGAACAAGACATTTTACCTGTGGTACTGAACAAGATGGTTGTGGTATCTATTGGGACAAGGGAAATGGTTGTTGGTATGCTACTATGGTGATTCATGGTAATATGATTACTACGTATGGCCCTTACGCTTGTGTTTCAGATGCATTGCAAGATATAGAAGTCAGATTTGTATCCTTTACCGAAAAATACAAACATTTTGACAAAGGGTAAATATGGCTGAAAAAGTAACAGTGTTTGCATGGCATACCTCTCATCGAGAAATTAAAGCTATCAAAGACTCTGGTTACAAACACAATCAGGTTCTGACTAATGTCGATGAGTATAAAGTGGCACGAAACCTATTTGAAAAGGGTGTAAATGTTATTCTTTTAAAAGGTGCCCATGGAGAGATTTTAGTTGGAGCCTCAGATGACATTTTTAAGCAATGAAAAGCATAATAAACAACAGCGAAAACTTATTGACCAATATCCAACTGGTTTTAGAATAGTCAAGAATAACGTTGTGTTAGATAAGAATAAAAAGTCACAACAATTCTTTAGGTATCGTGGATACGAGTCTTTCGACCCTAATGATGGACGTAGTGAAATAAGATTACCAAAGAGGAGATAATATGGCAGAATTCTGTAGACAATGTGCAGAGAATTTATATCCACATAATGGTGGTGACATTCATAAAGGTGATTTTGTTGGAATAACAACAATAGAAGAAGAAGCACAAGGATTATATGCTGTAGTTCTCTGTGAAGGTTGTGGCCCAATACAAGTTGATTCAGAAGGAAATTGTATTACGCCAGACTGCTTAGAAAAACATGGTGTAAATGAAATATCGAAATCATAGAAATGCCCTTAGTTTAACTGCTTAGAACACTCCTTATTTTCAAGGAGAGATGTCGGTCGGATTCCGACAGGGACGATTTTCAAAAAACTGAACCTCAACGTTCTATGGGATGTTGAGATACAGGACATGGGAATAATGCTTGACCCATACTACAAGACGTTGTGGTAAAAACAAGCTGTTAGCCTACAAAGCAAATAAAGGACTCCTTCGAGAGCCAAGAGGCTGTTGCACTGTAGGAGACATACATTAGAGACAGCCTCTTATTGGGGTGATAACACTGGTGGTCAGTGTGCTGGACTGAAAATCCAGATAAGCAGGTTCGACTCCTACTTGCCCCACAAAAAAGTTTAGACTTCACTTGACTTTTACAGATGATATGAGTATATTACTCAAACAAGGAGATACATGAGTAATCTTATTCAAAAATATCTTACGCAGGAAGAAGCATCCATAATTGAAGCATCCATGGGTGAACTTCTGGTTCCGTCGCCTTGTGATACATGTGTATTCCAGAAAAGATGTGCTGACGAATTCTTAGCTTGTAATACCTTTTCGGTATTTGTTACCAAACAAGGAGATGAGCATCCTGAGTTGTTCTTAACAAATGGTAGTAATAGGAAACCAACACGAGAAATTTACAGAAAGCATTTTGTATACACTGGTCATCGACACTTGTAAAAAGAGCAGAGAAAAAAGAGATAGTTGTAATACAATGGGCGTGAAAGGATTCGACAGGGTAAAATTAGTAAAGAATGCAGGTCGGGGTTGTTACACCGTAATGTAACTAAAAAACACAAACGCAGAAGCTAAATCTTCTACGGCTTTCGTTGACGAGGCTGGTATTTTGGTCTTTGCAGACGAGAGTGAACTTGTGCCAGTAATGGTATAAGTTCGTGAGGTTCTGGTATATGGTCTGTTTGACACACCTCACAACGACAAAAAACCAGATGGTGGAGATGGCGAAACACGGAAGGTACAAAGCACCGTGGACTGAACAAATGCTTTGTTGCGGTTGCCTGAGTTCGTCGGGTTTGTAGTGGCACCAAAGAGTTCTAAGCCTGACTAAACCTGTGAATGATTTTTTATTAGTAGTACTTTGGACTCGGCTTCGATTGCCGACACGTCCACTAAGGTAGTTGATTTTTATGGTCAAATTCTGCAATGGTTGTAAACGAGATTCAGAGCGTAGTCAAAATGGTTTGTTTTTTAGATAACTTCAGGGTGTGGCTCAGTCTGGTAGAGCGTCTGGTTTGGGGCCAGAAAGTCGCAGGTTCGAATCCTGTCACCTTGACTGCAAGATAGAGGAGTCTGACCGTCCTCGCTTGACTCATAATCAAGAAATCGCAGGTTTGAATCCTGCTCTTGCTACACCACTCCAAGAACAGGATTCAAGGGAATCTTGATATTGGATAGTCGCTGATAATCCGACGATACAGAAGCAGGTCGCACCTGTAGGTTATCCCGTATTTATAGTCCCTTTGTGAGTATTTTTGCACAGTTCACTGTGCAAAAACCGCAGATAAGGGACTTAATAAAATTATGGTATCTTTCTCAGCATCTTAAGAGGTTCTATGGAAGGTACCACAAATGGGACGTGGGAGATGGTCTCCGGCAGGTCTCCAAAACCTGTGCAAATAGCGAAGAGGTTCGATTCCTCTACGTCCTGCAATGAATCATTGGACGACAATTTAAGAGAATGATTCAGGTAACACCCTCTGATTTAGGAACGACAAATGAAACAAGGCTCGAAACCTACTTCTCAAATCGTTCGCCAGTCGAGTGGAAAGCGGAGACAACTTCGCCAGAGGTTAAAAAAAGAAGTTCCCACTTTAACGGTCGTCATAATTGTGAGGCTGAATGGACAGTGTATCTGCTGCATAAGCGGTGGATGGGAACATAGTATAAAAATAACTTCCAGACTTGGGTCTTTATAACCCTCAAACGTTGGGTCTGGAAGTATTATGCCATCATAGTGTTAATGGATAGCACGTGAAGTTGTGGACTTCAAAGATACAGTTCGAATCTGTATGATGGTACAAAGTCATTGCATACAACGGACAAGGCTTATGCTGGACTATTCGGCGGAGACAATCCATAACCGCATAGAGCAATCCAGATGGGTAGCGCAGTGGTTGACCAGTGTAATGACTTTTTGGGGCCAGTAGCATTAATGGGAATGCGCCGCACCTGCAATGCGGAGGTTGTGAGTTCGAATCTCACCTGTGTCCACTCAATGGACAATGTTCTCATGTACGGTTTACTCCTGTCTCCCGTACACAGCATGGTAAGGCGGCTAAGTTGACTTTGGGTTCCACATTGTCCCTTTATTCTTTGTATTTTTAGTGGGTAGTGCGATGCCGATTAAATGAAAGGAGAACTTTATGAGCGAAGTACGACATTTGACTGGAAAAGACAAGTGCGAATATCCCGACGATGACTGTGATCGACCCGCAGATTCGATTGTGTATGATCGAGTTCATCGAAAAGTGATTCTGTGCGGCGATCCCCACGCTGAAATGGTGGTACACATTGATCGGCCCGAATATACCGATTACTGTCAGAATTGTGGATGTCGGCAGGGGATAAACTAAGCATGGCGCACAACATCGACATTGATGAGTTTACTCGTATTAACCTTGATGAACCAAGTAAATAAGATATACTTTTCCGCCTGTCTTTCAACGGTAGGAAGCCAGTCCGATATACTGGTAATAGAGGTTCGATTCCTCTTGGGCGGACGATGGCTTACAGACAAACCCTTGCATGATAGTAGCTTCGTTTGTAAGTGAACTTATGATATGCTGTAAGCCAGTCACAATTAGATTTGCCCTTGTAATGGCTCTGCCTTCTAAGCAGAACGTGCATAACGGATGAAAATGTGGGTTCAATTCCCATCAAGGGTACAATTCACAACACTAATTCACTAAAATAACAAATCACATAATTTAAGGAGATACTTATATGAAGAGTCAAACGGCTAAAGCAGTTAAGATATTTTCAGCCAGTTTGTTGCTTTTGTTTACAGCAGTTTGTTTGTATTGTTCTGGCTGTACACAAGCATCAGATTCAAACATTAATCCAATCTCCACTACTGTACAGTCTTTGGAGAAAGTAGGTGTTGTAACACTTTCTGCTTGGGATAATGGACAAGCATTTTTGTATAGTACTGAAGGTTTTGTTGGCGTGGTTCAATCCAACACCAATGTTTTACGAGGAGTTCCGGTAAATCAATTTCAGGAGCCAGTACTTTCATTAGTTAATCAATGGAATGACCAGATTGGTAACGAGCAAGGTAATAAAGAATTTGGCATTACTGTAATTAGTCCATACAGTGAGTTGCTTGCTCAGTTTGTCGAAGTTGGTGCAACATTCAGAATTGGAGTAGATGGTAATAGAAATATAACATCATTACGACCTGTTCCGTAAAAAATTATAGTGGGGTTGAGGTCGGCAGTAGCGAGTAACATCCAAGTTCGAGTCCTCTTTGGGGGTACGTACTTTTTAGGGATATAGGAGAATGGCTAATCCGCTCGGCTCATAATCGAGAAATTGAAGGTTCAAATCCTTCTGTCCCTACAGAGATTTTAAGGAAGGTATTATCGAATTCCCAATGACAGTTTGGGCAAAGTTGTATGACGTTTGTTCGAGAGTTAATTTCTCCCAAAGTTGCTGTTAATGGAAAATCTCGAATTGCTTTTATATGTGCTAATTGAACGTGTTTATCATATCCACAATTTGCACACGGTTTTTTGAGAATGTCTTGATTCCAATGTCGAGCAAAAGAACGAAGAGCAGATTTCTTTATCATCGCTGGAAGAGGTTTAACGTGTGTTCGTTCTAAATATTCCAGTAATGTCAGGTCACGGAGCCTTTTTTTTCTAAATTGTTTACGCCATTTTCCTTGTCTTCGATATTCTCTTGTTCCATTTGTTTGTTGTCTTTTTGGAAAAAGCCTGTTAGTAACAATAGCTGCACAAGAATGAGAACAGAATTTGTTTTTTCGGTGGCTATAAGCAAGCGGTGCATAACACTGTGCACATAAGTTTGGAGTTTGCTTGTATGTTTCTATTCGTATTAGATAACGTTGATGAGACATTGCCGCAGTAATGTGTTGTCCTTCGACTTGTCGTTGTTTGGAATTTGTCATGATGTAGTTATCCTTTCTATATAGTATATATATAGAGGGATATGACCAATATTTATAGTCGAACTGTATATTAAACGAGTTTGGTTTTCGATTCTATTTGTCGGTTTTTATGCTCGGTTGGCACGACAGGTTAAGGCGGCAGACTTATATTCTGCGTCAACGTGGGTTCGAATCCTACACCGAGTACAAACAAGTAGAAAGGCCATATGGAAAAAAGAGACCCAAGTTTCTGGCGACGAATGTGGTGCAGATTCTTTCATCTAAGTAATGGAAGAATGCTGATAGGTTTACCAGAAGTCAAGTTCAAACCCATTCGTCCAAAGTCGTCATTATATGAATGTCAAGAATGTGGAGAAAAGTGGATACTATAAGATGACAGATAAGAAGCGTAGCTATATTCGGACGTTTGTAAAAGGCGTTGTGTGGGAATTATTCGGATTGATTCTTATTTACATCTTAATACACTCTATTCAAACAAGTCTCACATATATCGGTATACGCATTATGCTGTACTTCATCTACCACAGAGTCTGGAAGATGATGAAGTGGGGAGCAAAGAGCGGAAATGCCACATTAGTGGAATAGGCTAACACATCTGCCTCTCAAGCAGAAGATTAAGGGTTCGAGGCCCTTATGTGGTACATGGAAAAGCCAAGCAGAAGTTTGATACGACAATTGGTTCATCTGGCTCTTAAGCATCGCAAAGAGCTTGTGAAGCCACAAGACAAAGAAACCGTCCAAACGAGCATTTGCATATCGCAATATGCGATATGCGATAACACGAAGAGACATACAAGTATCGGATGCATACAGTAACGCCCTTGTAGACAAACTGGCAAAGTCGGTAGGCTCAAACCCTACGGCAAACATTAGAAACGATTGTGGGTTCGAGTCCCACTTAGGGCACAAAGGGAGATACCATGGATACAATACATCGTTCAGCACGAACCTGTATCAAGCAGATACCAGCAGTGTTTAAGTTAGTAAACTGGTATCCACATACCAGCAATCTGGATATTGGTGGTGGAAAGTTCGAGGAAGCAACTAAATATTTGGCGGAACGAAGTGTAGGGAACTTCATCTATGACCCCTACAATAGAACATCCGACCACAATGCCAGAATGCTCGAACGATATGACTATGACACTGTTACTTTGTGTAATGTTCTAAATGTCATCGAGACATCTACTGGTATTACAGAAGTGCTTTGGTTGGCAAGACGACATGTGAAGGTTGGTGGTTGCATCTACATTTCTGTATATGAAGGAAATCGTAGTGGAAGACCTTGTATCGGGAAAACAGGCACATGGCAAGCAAACAAACGTTTACATGTATATATGAAATGGGTGCATGGAGTCTTTGGTGGTTGTCAAATCACCAAGATGTACAGAAAAGGTAGCGGGTTCAGTTATCTATGTATCAAGGTCTAAGTTGATGGAACTCGAACTCAAAGCGAAGATTGCTGACGACTTGTTAGGAACTGCTCAAAGCATAGCTGACATACTCCAAAAGTATGGATTGGCGTTTTCTGACCTCGAAGAGTTGGAGCACTATCTTTCGGAGAACAGTGTCGTAGAATGTGAGAAATGTGGTACGTGGTGTAACGATGCTGAACTGGCAGACGAACACAACCATGGTGTTAAGCATTGTGCAGAGTGCAGATGTTATGACTGTGAAGACTATTAACCATCCTTATGTGATACTCACTGCTCGGCAGCAAGAAGTACTTCGTTTGATGGCAAGGGACGGAATAGTATTAGCAGACGGATAGCAGAGGGACAATTGGCGATCCGAGAGTCTGAGAATTATGCGGTTACATGAAACGGAAAGAACTCGATGAATAATGGAACAACAGTAGATATGCGCGGTGTAGTTACAGCATTTGACCCAACTAAGTATAAAGGTCTTCGACAACTTCGGGCTTCAACAAATAAACAGCCAGAGCATCAATGTAATAATTGCAAGTGCAAAAGATATTCACCCTGCACTTGTACGAAAAAGGGCGACGAATAGAGTTGAACTTTCAGATTCGACTAAATGCTACGTTAGAGGAAATGGATAACTCACCTGACTTTCAATCAGGAGATTAGGAGTTCGAGGCTCCTACGTAGTACTAAGACCGTTTGGCGGATTTGATTTTACTCATCTTCGTTAAAATCACTCGTACCGCCTTCGTAGCCCAATTGGTAGAGGGAACGGTTCGAGAAGCCGTACAGTGTCAGTTCGAGTCTGACCGTGGGTACTATTAATACGAACGTTAAAGGGTAGCTTCTACCAGTCGCAAGATGAATCTGTATAAGGCTATCGGGAGTCGTCTGACCATTGCATTTGCTCTCATCGTCCAATGGATAGGATATGGATTTCCTAAATCTAAGATGAAGGTTCAATTCCTTTTGAGAGTACATAATTTTGCTCCTATAGTAGAGTGGTGTATCACGCTTGACCTACACTCAAGAGACCTGCGTTCGATTCGTAGTGGGAGCACCAAGGTGCTGTGGCGGAAGATAGACGCTAAAGCAGATTGTGCCTTATGCTTGTCTACGTCATCCACTTATCGGGGCGTGGTAAATCGAGGAGATAAGTTCCTTTCGGCCAGTGCCGTACTTTTGCATTGTTAGTTGTCGGTGCGTACAATAATTTGAGCGGGGTAAAATGAAAATGAGCCATAGAGAATGTGTTTGTAAATACGTGATGAGAGTTGATGATTCATACATTCCAGATTATTCAAGAATAGCTGGAACTGGTGATCCTCCGGGAACGCCACTGATCGGTGTAATACAGTACGAATGCCTTTGCTGTGGGACTCGGTGGGGATATGTCCCCGGCAATGCAAAGGTTGTACCGAAACCAGACCGAGATTTGCACGATACGCTTGTCGAGCGGTGACTATAAAATGCACCGCATGGCAACCAGCGTGACGGCGTAAGTCCGACGTTGCGAACACAATTCAAACATCAAAGGAGTGAGCAATGGACGCTTTTACACAGATTGATTTCATTCGACTAATTGCTTGGCACGAAATCAAAGACAGACGGCCTGATGATACAACTTGGCAGGATTGACTGTGAAGTGGAAAACTTAACTATAAAAACAAAATAATATGAAAACTACAAACTCAAAAAGTAAGAAGAAACCCGCATTGCAGCAAGGTGGTGTTAACTGGGTAGCGGTGGTTGACAAACTACCTGAATTAGGAAAAGAAGTTCTATTGTTTGATGATTGGAAAACGCATACGGGAGAGGAAAGGAAAGATATTAGGGTTGGTTACTTATCATCATTTATGACAATGAAAACAAGAGAAGGAATAAGCCATAATTGCGAATGGGAAGGAACGGAGTTTGCGTTCAATATAACGCATTGGATGCCACTTCCACCGCCACCTTGCAGTTAACGTGTGCGCCAACAATGCACACACCGAACTCCACGCTTTTTATGAATGAGAAAGGTGTTGAGTGAATTCTATGAAGAAATCTAAAAGAGTGAGCGACGTAAGCACGATTGTGAGCCGCCGTTTGCGCGCTCGGTTGGCACGGTGGTGGACTAAACTTAACTGCTGGGCTATACCAGCCGATTTCCCAAAACATCACGGGTTTGCAACAGAAGAAGAACGTCGTCAATTTATACGTGGTGCATTTACGGTTGTTGACAAACTTGCTGGACGATCAGGGCTTGCACTTTGGCGTAAAGAAAATGTGCGTAAGCGAAATGGCGGCTAACGTCCAGTCGGGTTGGAGCAGGCGAAGGGCTTGCCAGACGATGCTTTTCAAAACCAATTTGGGTAGGGCTTGCGTTAACCCGCTTGTTATACGCCGTGCGTGTTTTGCGGCAACGATTTGAGCAATGGAAAAACGATATCAGATAATATATGCAGACCCCCCGTGGACATATCGAAACAAGAAAACGGGTGAGTCTATGCAAAGCGGGGCAGAATACCAATACAAGACAATGACTGTTGATGAAATTTGTCGATTGAACGTGCGCGAAATTGCTGATAACAACAGTGTGCTTTTTCTTTGGGTAACCGTTCCGATGATGGAAGAAGGGTTTCAAGTTCTCAGGGCGTGGGGATATTCCTTCAAGACAATGCTGACGTGGCGCAAGATAATGAGTCTCGGAATGGGCTATTGGTTCAGAGGACAAACAGAGCATATCCTTGTTGGTGTACGTGGGCGTGTGAAGGCTTTTAGATGTCAAGAACCGAATTTTCTCCAGTTGAAAGCATTGCGACACAGTGAGAAGCCAGAAGAATTTCGCCAGTTAATTGAACGAGCGACGAAAGGATTGAATCCTCGCGTTGAATTGTTCGCCCGTCGAAGAGTTGACGGGTGGGATACATGGGGAAACGAGATTGCCAGCGATGTGCAGCTGGAAGTTGCCGCAACGCATGGCGTATAACAATGGCAGGTATCGAATCCTGCCAGCAACTCTATTTTTATTTAGATTTCTCTTGACTTTTGATTTTCGTTTGTGTACATTATGCCCATGTAGAAGAATGGCATATTCGGTAGGCTTAAACCCTACGTCGATGCGAGTTCGAGTCTCGCCATGGGTACAAAGTTATAATCAACCTTTAATGGTTGATTTTCAGAGAAAACAATCAAATAAGGTTGCATGATGAATGTTATAAAAGTAGTAATGACTCTTTTATTAGTTACTGCACTTCTTTGGTTCTGTATTGAATTAAACTCTCTTGTTAAAGAACATGGAACATATGTAACAGCAAAAGCTCAACGTATGCAATATGAGTCTCTATACAAGCTTCAACAACAGCAATTAGATTATCAAAATTATCAATTGAATAAATTAGAAGATTCATTAGGTTTACCACACGATTTTTCTAATGTGAATTTTTGGGATAAAGAATAATGCGGGTATCGTATAACGGTATTATAGGTGGCTTCCAACCATCGGACGTGGTTTCAACTACCACTACCCGCTCAAAAAAATAGGAGTACTTGCCATAAAGAAGAAGACGAAAGCATCAACTGGACTAACGGTTATGGCACCGCCAGTCGATAATAGTCTCCCTTACTTACTACCAAACGCTTTCTGTCGGTGGAACTTGTTAAATACAAGGTAACGTAAGTTGCTTCTATTTTGAACTCGACTTTGACCTTGATGTTGGTCGAACTGTAAAAGATTCATTTTGGCCTCATGGTGTAACTGGATAACATGCTGCGCTTCGAACGCAGAGATTTGAGGGTTCAACTCCTTCTGAGGCTACAAACCCATTCGGATAGGAGTGCCTATTAAGATTCGTATGGGTTGAATGTCGCACGATAGAGCAATATGAGACAGCTAAGTTTTTGTAGGTGTGATGTTAATGGTTAGCATACGGCGTTGCCAACGCTGGCGTGAGAGTTCGAATCTCTTCACCTACACAATGAAAAATCCAATTGTCATACGAATTCCGTATCTTTTTCCGAGGATAGTGATATATGTAGGTTCGTTGAAACCTCTCGGTAGAGCAATACTGTGTCATATATTCAAACATCATGCATATGTTGAAACAAAGAGATATGAATTGGATAACGGTTATGCAACGCAACAAATGTGTTTGTATTGTTTGAACGAGAAGTATGAAATGAAACACAACAGAGAAGTCATGGCTCTATCCCTGTAGGAATAGGGATGAGAGAAACGTCCGACCACACTAAGAATGAGCGGGAGAACTGGTCGTAGCCCTGAAAGCTACGGTCAGTTCGATAGTACCACCAGTATGTGTGCAACTGAAACAGCCAGAGGTAGACGCATTCTTTACCGATGAAGGCGGGTACAGGCCGCAAGAGAAATCATGACCTAAAGCAGAAGTTGGCGTAAGCTCATTGTGTTCATTTTTTGATATGTTCATTTTTTGTGAACAGAGATAAATAATGAACAGGATTGGCGAAAACTGTATGAATATACCAACTATAGAAGAATTCAGCAAAGCTATCAAAAATAAGATTGCTTCATTAAAGAACAGTTATGCATCTTGCTGGATTTGTACAGCATCGACTAATAATTGGGGTGTAATTCTTCCAGATGGTGATGAGGCTGCTCTTGGATTTGGGTCTCGTGGTGATGGTACTTCAAGATTGGTCTTCTTTCCTGTTTGTGAATGTCATGATATGGAAGATGAAGCCAATGTATTTACTGTAAGAATGTTATTATCTGTGAAACGGATGGAAATGTTGAATTAGTTCGTATGGGTTGCAAGGTCTCCTAAGTATTGACATTATTTGAAAACTTGCATGGAGAGGCGGCGAAGATGGTGCGTCGCAACGGTCTGCTAAACCGTGGGGGGCGAAAGCTCCCAATAGGGTTCGAGTCCCTACCTCTCCGCTCTATTTGTTCATAATGTCAAAGGACTTAAAATGAACTCTAATGCAATTAAAACTGCACAGTTAGGTATGCCATTTGGAACGGCAAATGGACGTTTACGTAAAATGATTATCTTTCATTTGCTTATTCTTCATAACGAGAATATTTGTTATAGATGTAATCGCTGTATAGAATTTGTAGAAGACTTGTCGATTGAGCATAAGACTGCATGGTTAAATAATGACCCCAAATTATTTTGGGATTTAAGTAATATAGCTTTCAGTCATTTAGCGTGTAATGTTGGAGAACCTCGAACCAATAAAACACATTGTCCAAAAGGACATGCATATGATAAAGACAATACTTATATACCACCAAACAGAAACAGCAGAATATGTAAACTTTGTAAAATAATAAACAAAAGAAATTTTCGTAGCCTTCATCCAGAACAAGACACAACTGCATATAGACAAGCTCGTGGATGGGGAGCAACAACTAATGTAAATAAAGAGTAACTGAATGGAAAAGAGCCAATTTGGAATATTGGTGTCCTTAATTGGGATTACGAGTTCAAGTCTCGTACTATCTGCAATTTGGACATTATGTCCAGATAAATGTCCAGAAAATAGACAGTATTTAATCAATTCATAAGTATCAAGACATATCCAGACACAAAGAGGATATCATGGAAGAAAATACAGTAACAAAATCAGCAGAAGAAATTAATGCAGAAATGGGTTTGGTTAATAGACCGGATATCAATGAAGATATTAAAGCTCTGAATCTTCCAGAAGGTACTGTTGCATTTGAATTAGCATTATTTTTCAATGATGGTTCTGTTCGATATATATGGAATGGAATGGACGGTGCTAAAGCACAATATTTATTCAATGGAAAGATAGAAAGTTATATTCGTGCTGATTTGAATAATGCCAAGTTAATCAAGAAAAATCTGTCTTCGTGTTATAAGTTTGTTAAGGATGAACAAGAACGAAATACGGAAGTATCTGGTCAGTCTGTTGCATTAACTCCTACACTTGTGGATACTCTTGTAGAAGCAATGAAACAAGAAGTTATAGAATCCAAACAGGAACTTGATGAATTACGTTCTAAACAGACTGAGGCTCTTAAACAGGAGTCTCCGTTTGAAGTTTCACCTAATGAGTAGTTTCACCAATTGATGAAACGCCTTATGGGATGAAATAAAATCGCCCCCATGGGGTAATGGTAGCTCACCTGCCTTTTAAGCAGCGAGGCCTCAGTTCGATTCTGAGTGGCGGCACAAAATACAGTTCGAATTTAAAAATACGTATCCATAGCTCAATTGGTAGAGCTTTCGATTCTTAATCGAAAGGTTGTAGGTTCGACTCCTACTGGATGCACCAAAAAGGAAGGTACTATGATGTTTTCATGGATTATTATATGGTTAATAGCTTTTGCAGCATTGTTTGTGTTTGCCTTATTTGATTATATAGGGTATAACAAACTTGGGCGAAATAATATTATGGTTACATTTTTTAAATGGGAAGTTAATGAATATCGAATCTATCAAACCATTTTTCAGATACTTCTTACAACAGTACTTTGGTGGCAGTTTAGTTGGGTTCCTGCAATTTTGTTTCTTTTCATGTGGGATGTATGGTTGGCAGATTTGCTTTACTATCTGTTCTGCTACATATTCAATTGGTACAATCATAAATTTGCATTTATGTTGGAAGTATTGGGAAACGAAGTTGTATGGGCATCGTGGACATTGGTTGGATTATTTTTACAGGCATACAATTTCATATTTAAGAAGATTTCACCAAAGATAACAAGAGTGACACCTATTTTTGGAAGAATCTTGTTGATTCAAGCAGCAATTGGTTTGATTGTGTCATTCGTTATAGCATTTATTTTTATGTAAAATAATTGCCTCATCGTTCAACGGAAGGACGGCACCCTTTGAAGGTGTTTATCGGAGTTCGAATCTCTGTGGGGCAGCAATAATAAGTTACGCTGACAAAGAAAGGAAACCATAGACATGGATTTCAAGTTTAGAACAACTGGTCTCTCTCGTGTTCATATTACTGACTTGGCACAATATATTAAAGCATATGTTGCTGAGTATCGACAGGAACCATTTTCTCTTTGGGTAGGATGTGATTCTCTTCCAAAAGATGCGGGATGGGCAGAATTTGGTATCGCTATTGTACTTTACCGTTATGGTAAAGGTGCACACATTGTTGGGACTATGACAAGAGAATATCATCGAGATGATTTCAAACGATTGAGTCGTGAAGTTGAAATTATCATTGAGATGGCTACTTATTTCAGAGATACTGGTACATTTGAATTACCAAATATTGTGGAGTATGACATGCATTTAGACTTCAACAAAGAGAAAGAATTCAAAAGCAATGAAATGTATGATTGGGCAATAGGATGGGTTCGAGGTTGTGGTTTTCCATGTACGCCTAAGCCAGAAGCATATGCTGCATCTTATGCGGCGGATAAAATAGTACGAAGAGAGTTATAAAATGAGGAGTCAACTCACAAACGGTTAACTTGGATGCACGAAGCGTGTGCGACCGTGACTCCTCAAAAATTTCAGGGTGTCGCCTAATGGTATGGTACCAGTATCGGAAATTGGAATAATTTGGGTTCGATTCCCAACACCTTGACAATAGTTGTAATGTGTACTGGCGTAGCAAATGATAGCTCTTCAAGTATAGTTCGTTCATTGTCCGCTCGTTTACTTGCTGGTCTTACACAAGAAGGTATACTTTCGCCTGCTTCTTGTGCTTTTTCCGCCAGTAACTTTAAGAGTAAGTCCTTCGCTGCAAATGCAATGTCACCATAGTACTTATTACTGCCCTCATGATGAAATGCAGACATGCTGGCCTTAGAAGCCAGTGCGAAGTAATAGTAGCGTGTAGGTTCGAATCCTACTGAGGGTACTATGAATCCTTCTTTCAAATACTTTTCTTTTTTCTTCTTACTTATACTCTGCACATCTCTCTTTAGTTGTAAAGGAGATATCGTCACTTCAGTATATCCTCAATACGAATTTAATTATGGCTTCTATATTAGAACCGATACAGGATTAAGTTATTTCGTATTTACGGGCGGTGATATTACAAATACAGGAACTATACCTCTACGGGTTGTACCTTATTTGGAAGTATATTTCACGCTTCAAGCATATGATAATGACAGACCAGACCTTGTGAGTACTGGACAAATTGGTCATGTAGATACATTTATTAATATTCAAGACCCACAATTTGTTTCTATAAAATCTGTGATTCTTCCTAATGAAACATTACAACACATGGCTAAGACAAAAGTCTTTATACCACCACTTGGTGCAACTGGTTTGTATCATCGGTTAAAATTCATTTTCATATATTGAAGGAAAAATCCATGCGTTTTTTTGTGAAAGCATTTCTATTCATTGTCATAATTCCGTTTCTTTCTTCTTGTTTTTATAGAAACGGAATTGATACTCGTGAGATGATATCACGTTATGTTATTGTATGGACAGATGACGGCTTTGGGTCTGGCGTACAAATAGGAAACAAATATGTTATCACAGCACAACATGTCGTAATTAATTGTAGTCATTGGGCTATAATTAATGATGAATTAATTGATAGTGTTGTATCTGTAGTTGATAGTGTTGAAGACCAAGCTTTACTAAAGGGTACATATTGTAAAAGTAAATCTCCTATTGTTGTTAATCAACATGTTTACTTAGGTGAAATTATTTATTGGATACAACCTTTAACATTTTATGACTCATTAAATGTACCACACTTGCACCTTTATCATAATACTGGTTATATCAATCGTATCTATACTAATCATTTCTCAATTAATCAAGCGATATTACCGGGAGCCTCTGGTAGTGGAGTTTTCAATACTGACGGCGAATTGATAGGTATAATAGAAAAGTCTGTTGGTATAGATAATCAAATCGTATATGGTGTAGCCGCTCAAGTATCGGCTTTTGAAACATTATTAACCAAAATACAAATTGCAAATAATATAGATAGTGCAAAAATCAGATAAAGTAACTATTAACATTGTTAAACTCAATGTTTACAAGAAATTGTAGATGTTGAGTTTTTTTTTAATTTTACTTGACATTGACACTTTCATGTGTTATATTGTGTCATAAAGGAACTTCATGAGTATCAAAATTTATCTTGTTGGTGGAACCCTTCGAGACCAGTTGCTTGGTTTATCTATTGGTAAAGATTTGGACTACGCTGTTGAAGCTCCAAGCTATGAAGCTATGCGTGACTACATTCTCGCCAATGGTGGTACCATATGGCAGGAACGGGAACAGTATCTGACCATTCGGGCTAAGATGCCAAAGTTGGGTGATGCTGATTTTGTATTATGTCGCAGGGATGGTTTCTATTCAGATGGCAGACGACCAGATAATGTTACAGTGGGTACCATCTACGATGACTTAGCCAGACGAGATTTCACCATGAACGCCATTGCTCAAGATGTCGAGACAGGAGAGTATATTGATCCTCATAATGGACGTACAGCTATCACTGTCGGTCTTATTCGATGCGTTGGTAATTCATTTGACCGCTTCAATGAAGACCCGCTCCGTATGTTGAGAGCTATTCGCTTCTCTATTACGAAAGACTTTCAGATTGTGAATGAGACGGAAGTATGTCTCTATAATGATAAGCTTATTAACAAGTTGAATACTGTCTCCGTAGATCGAGTACGTGATGAGTTGACCAAATGCTTCAAAGCAAATTCATATAAGACTCTCCTTGCTTTGAATAAGTTTGGGCGGTTAACATATACCCTTTTTAAGCTTTATCCACAACTATGGTTAAAACCAACAACTGAGGAGTAATGATATGAAACTTATAATAAATTGGTTTTCAATAATCACAATTGGTCTTGGAATATATCTTTGTATAACTGGTATGGTTGGATGGTGGACATTCATACTTATACTTTCTTCGACAACAAAACTGGAAACAACGTTCCAAAGAAAATGGTGAAATAAACAGACTAAAGAAAGAAAAAGTGCCACAAAAACACAAAGTAAATATAGAGTTCAATTTAGCAAGTCCAGACCCTCATAAGAAGATGTCTGATGCACAACTTGAGAAGTTCATTTTGTTTGCTGTAGCAGTAGCTGGTAAGACAGCAAAAACAATTGTGCTTGCAATAGACAAGTTTCTTGCTTTGGAAAAAGGGACATCTCCTTTCTTAAGAGTTCGACGTATGCTGGCAAAACGTACACTGAGAAGAAATCTTAAGACGGCCAGTCTTGGAAGATATGATGTACTTACACGATCATATGCAGAATTGGTTCGATCTGGTATCAATTTACGGATGTGTTCGGTTGAAGATTTGGAAAAGATTCATGGCATTGGAGCTAAGACGGCTCGATTTTTTATTCTCCACACCAGACCTAATCAACGATTGGCAGTACTTGACACACACATCTTGAAATTTCTCAAAGAGGTATATAATAAAGAAGATGTACCAACTTCAACGCCAACAGGTAAGAAGTATCTATATTGGGAAGAGATGTTCTTACGTTGTGCGGATAATCTCAAGATGAGTCCCGCACAATTGGATTATGAAATTTGGAGTCGTTATGCACGTAAATAGAAAGGGTAATCATGATAGTAACTGATCTCGTCGAACTACATAAGCCGTCCGACCCGATTTATCCAGAAGAATATGAATCTATATTTGCTCAATTGGAAGAAGAAATCAAGAAACATAAAAATGCAATTGGGTTGAGTGCTCCACAAATAGGCATCAAGAAAAGAGCTTTTGTATATTGGGGAGCTTCTGGCAAATTGGAAGATGCCAAGAAAGTCTTGAATCGAGTTGCTAATCCGACTATTATTCGTTTTGACCGTCCGATGATTACATCAGAAGAAGGTTGTTTGTCTTTACCTGATGTGTATTGTTGGGTAGAACGATATTCTCAAATTGAAGTTAGTGATGATGTTATGGGACATTGTGTTCTGACAGGGGATGATTCCAGAGTATATCAACATGAGACAAATCATCTTGATGGAATTTTAATTACCGATATCAATCGAAAGATCGGTCGTAATGAAAAATGTTATTGCGGCTCAAATAAGAAATTCAAAAAGTGTCATGGCAGATGAAATACAAACATCTCATATTGGTTGTTGCATTATTTCTTGTAGTTGGTGTCTTTGTTTCATTACTTGTAAGCTTATGTAATGGATGAGTTCAAATCAAATATTGCCAGCAAACTATCAAAAGCGTTATTTGAATTACAACAAATCTTAGATGAGTATTACTATTATGTCTATAAGTTGGAAGTTGACCCAAAAAATACTGGCACAACTCGGCACTATAGACCAAGAAAAGGATGGATATGGGTACAATGTGAAGAGTATATAAAGGAACATCCAATGGAACAATACCCCTTAGAATTTTTGAAAAATTTAACCAACCAAATGAAACAGCAGGAGAAAATATAAACCATGATGGCTGATCTAATGACCTTCGGCCCTATTGCTGCAATTATCGCAATGTGGAATCAAATACGTGGTTTTCTTCAACGGCTAACTTCATATGTTGTTGTTTCATTTGAGATACATGGAACAATAGCAGAAGCAACAATGGGATATCTATGGCGTAATTTCAAAACGAGTCGTATTGGAAAAAAACGATACATTGCCATAGATATATTTGTTAAACCAAGTAATCGTTATGAATCTGTGCCTTTTGAAAGCTCAGGTAAAGCACTAACATTTTTCAAAGGTTGGAAACCATTATTCGTTTCTCAAGGATTTAATAATAATGGAGACCCAAATAATATGCTTACTATATCATTTGTACGCGGCTTGTTTAATACAGAAGAGTTATTGATTAATGCTATAGATGAATATAATCATCGTAAACAAAATGCTAACGGGAAAACAAGATTTAGAATTGAAAAGTTGTTTGGTTCAATTCTCCAATTAAGAAATGACCAAGGTAATAAAACTACCGCTCCATCATCCGGCGACGAACGTAATATAAAGTCATTCGCAGAACTCGAAACTGGTATTCGTCCGTTAAAATATACGCTTTCTGACCTTGGTGCACCAACTTCAAAAAAGCCATTTGAATATTTGGCTTTGAATAACTCATTAGAAGAGATGAAAGTATTATTACAACAATGGAAAGAATCTGAACAGTGGTATTTAGACCACGGACTTGATTGGCGATTTGGAGTTTGCGCATATGGGTCTGCTGGCACTGGTAAATCAAGTTTCATTAGAGCCATTGCACAATTATTGGATATACCCATTTTTTCTTTTGATTTAAATTCAATGAATAATCAGGATTTAGTAAAAAATTGGCAATACATGCTTGAACATGCTCCGTGTGTTGCTTTATTTGAAGATATCGACCGTCTGTTTGACAAGGATGGTAATTTCAATGTTGGACATAAAATGAACCAAAATGCTATGACCCTTGATAGTTTACTCAACTGTATTTCTGGTGTTGAACAATCGAATGGAGTTTTAACATTTATAACAGCAAATGATATTTCGAGAATTGATTCGGCTTTAGGTATATTGAATAAACAAGGTGAAAGTACAAGACCGGGTAGAATTGATAAATTGGTTGAATTTATTTCACCAGATGCGACTGGTAGAACAATGATTGCAAATCGTATTCTCACCGAGTTTGACCCACTAACAGAGATTTTACCACTTGTGAATGCCTCTGAAGGTGAAACGGGTGCACAATTTACCAAGAAATGTGAACTATTGGCAATCAAACGCTATTGGGAAAGAAAAAAGGTTAAGTATGATACAAATACCTGAACTCTTTGGTCGAGAAACACGGTTTGATTTACTTCCTAACACGGTTTTCTTGGCGTATAGAGGAAGTATGCTTCATGGTACCTATATCCAAGGTCTTTCCGATAATGACCTTATTGGTTTTGTTACACCGCCTTTGACACATATCATAGGTTTGAATAATGCGCCGCCTGATAAATGGGAACAATTTGAACATCAATCATCAGAGGAAGATGGTGATTGGGATGTCATTGTTTATAGTATGGATAAAGTAGTTCGACTAATGCTTAAATGTAATCCAAATTTGATGGAAATACTTTGGATACCAGATAACAAAATTATTACTCGTAAATGGCAATATCAATTACTTCGATCTAATCGACATCTCTTTAGTAGCAAATTAGCTTATGAATCATTTGGAAAATATGCTCTTGGTCAATTACATCGTATGAAGAATGGTGGACATACACGTGATATGGGTGCCAAGCGCAAAGAGATGGTGGATAACTTCGGCTATGATACAAAGAATGCCAGTAGTCTCATTTTGTTATTGAGACAAGGGACTGAGTTCTTAAGGACTGGTGAAATAATTTGTGATCGTACCAATATAGATGCAGATTATCTTACAGAGATCAAGCGTGGGAAATATTCACTATCTGCTATTCAGGATATGGCAGAAGGTTTACAAAAAGAATTAACATCAGCTTGGTTAGCATCTACTCTACCTACACAGCCAGATAGAGAAGCTATAGATAAATTACTGATACAACTTATGGCTGGAACTTATTATACTGATATGTGTGTGAATTCAATAACAAATCAATAAGGCATATTATGAACGAGGTTCAATTTGAAACAGGATTTACACTTCCTGCGGCAACACATAAACAGGATGACCGAGCCTTTGTCTTTTGTAAAAAGAGTAAAGGGACTGGTAAAGATGAATGGCAATATTCATTAAATAAACCAGCAGATATCAAAACCGAAATGGTTGTAGACGTAGATGAAGCTTTTGATATTGTTCGCAAACGAAATATCATAATAGGCTCTCTTGAAGAATGAGTAAGTATTTGTTCATAGGCGATATCCACGGTGATTTAAAGTTGGTTCAATTCTTACTTGGAAATTTCTCGCAATATCAACTTTGTTTTGTTGGTGATATTATGGATTCGTTTAAATTCACACCAAGAGATCAAGTTGAATGTATGCGTTTAATTCTGAGTAGTGATTGTGGTTTAATCAGAGGTAATCACGAGGAATCGTATTTATATCAACACATGAGAGCTTCTGGTTGGAATCCAGAAACAGATTATTTATTACAACCATATTACGATGCTATTAAAGCTCGATCAAAATATTTTCTCTATTTGAAAGACCATCAATTATTGGTAACACATGCAGGTCTTTCAAAAGGGTTATGGGATAATGTAGGTTTGACATTAGACAAAGTAGAAGAAACCCTGACTACATGGTCATCGACACCAGTAGAATCTCCGATTCATTGGATTGGTCAATCGAGGGGCGGTAGAAGACCATGTTCTGGAATACTTTGGTGTGATTATAATTTAGATTTCGAACCTGTAGAAGGACTGAAGCAAGTATTTGGGCACACATTGTGGATAGACATACATAAGGATGCAGCGCGAGATGGTATTACAAACGGGATACGTTCCATCGGTAATAATTACAATATTGACTGTCTGCAAAGTGAGTATACATTTCTTGAATTTGATACAGAAACTGGTCTTTTTACTGATATAACTATTCCAGAAGAAAATGTAAAGAATTTTCATATAGCTACTTGACTTTTAAATTTCTATGTAGTATATTGAATGTGTCAAAAGTTGTCATCCAATCACTCAAAAAGGAGATTCTATTATGGCACACAAAATCGAGAATATGGTCAGCACAAAAGGTCTGGTACCGTGGCATGGTATCGCAACCGTTCTCCCACAACAACTGATTACCTCGGAAGAGATAATTCAGTACGTTCCCAATTTCAACTTCAAGGTCGAGAAACGACAGAACACCACATTTCTCAAACGAGAGCGCGGGCGCATTGAAACTATCGCTCTCAGCGACTCCTTTTCCAACGTCCGTATTAATCAAGATGGTACCGAGTCAATTCTGTGTGGGCGGGTTGGTCGTAATTACACGCCTATCCAGAATGTCGATGCCTTCAAGTTTTTCGACAATGTGGTCGGTAAGGGCGAAGCTATCTACGAGACGGCTGGTATCCTGAAGCAGGGACGTGCAATCTTCTTGTTGGCAGTTCTTCCTGACTTTATCAAGATTCTTGGTCATGAAGATGATAAGATTCGTCCATACATGTTGTTAGCGAATTGGCATGATGGAACCTCATCTCTTCTTGCAATGCTCACGCCAATAAGAGTAGTATGCAATAACACTCTTAATATGGCGTTGAATAATAATTTCTCACAGGTTTCCATACGTCATACAGCTTCTGCGGAAGGACGTATGGAAGAAGCGTCTCGTTTGATGGGTCTGGTCAATCAATACAATATGGAGATTGGCAAAGTTTTCAACAAGATGGCTCTTGCCAAAATTACACCAGACGAACTTCTTCGATATGTAAACACACTTCTTCCCATCAAGAAAGAAGCATCTGACCTCATTAAAGGGCGTGTTCAAGAGAAAAGAGACAAGGTTCTTCAACTTGTTGAAGTTGGGCACGGTGCTCAGTTGGAAACAGCGAAAGGAACTGTTTGGGGAGCCTTCAATGCTGTAGCTGAATTCATCGACCACGAGACTACATTCAAAACTCTTGATGCTCGTGCAGATAGCTTACTTTTTGGTACTGGTTACCAAAAGAAGCAACTGGCATTCAACCATGCACTGGTATTAGCTGACGACAAACGTCCAATCAGCAATATCAACGTGAACTGAACAAGCCCCACGGGGGATGAAAGTCCCCCATTTATATTCACAGGAGATTTTGTTATGACTTCGGAAAAAGACGAGAAACTTGATGTGGTTGCTAATCAACCACTACGTTCTGATAAGATACCATCGGAACCTTTTATAGACTCACGTGGAGAAGGTACAGAATTATATCCACATAGTGATAGTGCACTCAATGCAGTACAGGGAATACTGCGTCGTTTCAAAAGAGGGATTGTTTCACCAAATAAGAGAATTAATAACCAAACGAGTAAAAGTAAGAGGCGAGCTATTGTTGCCAGAAAGAAATTTCGTAAAGCTCAAAGACTTGCTCGAAGACATAATCGTGGAGTCAAAGGTCATACACAATTGCGTTCGTGGAGATAAACATGAAGTCAAAACAAGAAGAACATATCGACCAAAGTTATGATAATCCATCTTATCCTTTGCAGGAAGGATTAATGTATATCAAAAATGGCAAAGTAGGCGAAAAGTATGTTATTGTTGATTGTGACAAAATTATCGAATTGATAAGTATTGGTTTAGGTAATGTAATGGTTACTTATCCACCTATGTATAAACATGAGCTTATTTCAAGACATACAGAGGTGATTCCATACAAAGAATCAGAACATAAACATCTTATCAAGAAATCTATTGTGAAAGAAGAAGACGAGAAGTGATTTATACGGCGGGTATTCTTTTCTATGAACAACGTGTTTTTGATCTAAGAGTTTGGTTAGTTCATCCATCTTCTGTTATCAACGATAATAGTAAAGCTAAGTGGAGTATTCCTAAAGGAGAGATGGACGCTATTGATGAAAATAGTTTTCGTCATTGTGCCATTAGAGAAGTAAAAGAGGAAATTGGTATTGAAGCACAAGATAAAGACTTGTATTATCTTGGCTGTTCATTGTATAAACACGGTCAGAAGACAATACATGGTTTTTGTCATCCATATATCGGCTTTGGAAAGCTTAGTTGGGAGATTAATAGTTTTGCACCCTATTCTATTGAAGAAGCAAAAACGATAATTCATCACACTCAAGTTGTATTTTTGGATAGGTTACAAGAGTATTTAATTCAAAGAAAGGTAATCACAATATGACACATACACCTATATTGTATTTATTAATAGGTGGTATCTCCACAGGAAAGAGCACTATTCGTCGAACTTTGTCCTTGGGGCTTCTTCAACAACAATCAATAGATGCCCCACATAATGTCAACGAGATATGTCCTGATGAAATTCGTGCAGAAATATCCGGTGATGAATCTGACCAATCAGTAAATGCTGAAGCATGGCGTATTGCATATCAACGTTTGGAAGAAGCAATGCGTTTCAAACAAGATGTCATTTTTGATGCAGCATACATGGTCAAACAAAAAACTCGCCGTATTATGGCCGACTATGCAAAGCGATATGGATATCGTATTGTATATATTATCCTTGGTACTACGCTTGAAGATGCATTAATAGCAAACGCCAATCGTGAACGTCGAGTATCAGAAGATGTGGTGCGACGCTATCATAACAATTTTAAACACGCTTTTCCATTTGTGGAGGATGACCGACTATGAATAAAGAAATAACAGAAGTTATACGAGAAGATTATGAAAGAACTACTGGTAAAAGATGGTTAACAAATCCAGTTTGTCATGGTGAATTAGGTTTTGCTTCTTGGGAATATCAACTATGGTTAGAAACTCAACTATTCGAAATAAAACAAAGTTATATTCAACTTGAAAATTCATGGAATGCTATCAATGACGTTTTTTCAAAGATGAAGGATATAGTAGATTCTATACACAAAGGTGACCGTCAATGAAAATTCCAGCAACAATGCCATTTGTACAAGAAGAGACAGCCAACCGATTTTGGATTATAGGTGATGTCCATGGTATGGTTAATCAATTTCAAGACCTTCTTTTCAAAATTGCTGACTATGAGATAGCTCTTGGTAAAGATGGTGGAGCGAATGACAACTTCACTACAAAAATAGTATTTATTGGAGATATTTGTGATCGTGGTGAGGATTCTCTTCAGAGTTTACATCTTATGTTATATCTTCGAGGAGCAGGATTTACACAAGACCAACTTCTTATGCCATTTTTTAATGTGCTTGGAAATCATGATGAGAAATTACTTCGAGCACTTAATGGTAATAAAGTTCAACCAAAACATGGTCTTGATACAACTCTATTTCAAATTGCCGGTGTCGATGAGCATACTCGAAATACATATAAACGATTTCTTGCAACTACACCTTTAACTATTAAGATGGTTGCTCCAACGCAAACTGCTGTAGCTGTACATGCAGCCTTTTATCCACATTTTTATGGCTATGGTATGGTCAATGAATGGGGGCCAGCGAAGACAATGGAATATGCAATATACGGCCCTGTTCGTTCTGTCTCTCTTGAAGGTAAGCCAGACCGTATTGATTGGGAAAATAATTATGATGGGGAATTCTTTGTTTTCTATGGACACAAAATTGTAGGAGATGTACCTAAGTTCAGTAAAAAAGCTTGTGGAGTTGATACAGGCTGTTTCCAATCAGGTATTCTTACCGCAGTATCTTTTCCAGACTTGGTGACATTACAAGTTATTGGAAAACCTTCCTCAATTGTAGTATAATAACATTTCTGTTTATCTTATTATTTCTGTGTGGCATGGTATTAAACTTCCAAAAGAAGCTAAATACTGCATCTCATACGGGATAGCTCAATCTACTCTATATTAAGCAATTAACATAAGTTTCGTCATCGAAAAGATGTCATTGTAAGTGGCATCTCTTTTTATTTTACTTTTTTCTCTTACCCACTATAAATTTCGACCTCTCAGCATTACTTTTAGTGTGTAGGGTGGACATATACCATCTTCTTTTACATGAATTTTTAAAATGGGGTTCTCATATGATTTCAACTGCACAGGTTAACCAGAGTCTGCGTGAAATGTTGACTGAACTTGCTTCTGTCAAAAAGAGCGCACAGTATTTAATTAACAAACTATCTAATGATACGCCTGAATCCTTTACAGGTGCAGGTACAGGCGATATGTCCAATGAAGATAGTGCAAATCTTGGTGGTGTTGACATGACAGGTGGTAGTGAAATTGGTGCACCAGCAGGTACAGAAGAAGGTAAAGAAAAAGTTCCTGAGATCAAGACTCCTGAAGAGGCGAAGAAGACTGTTAATGAAGCTATCACAGACCTTAAGGCTGTTGTTGAGGGTATCGACAACATTACCGACCAAGGTGCTGATATGGAACAAAAGACTTCAAGTAAGACTTTCCGTTTGAGTGCAAAGGCACAAAACGAAATTGGTCTTTTGACACAGCAAGCTATTTCCGCAGTTGAGGATGCTCGTGGAGCAATTCGTCATTGGGCTTTTCTTTTGAAACGAAAATCAACATCAACTAAAGTTTCCAATAACTCCCCTCTTCATGCAGTTGTTCAGAACGTGAAAGAAGCAAAACAAGCATGGTCAGAACTTGGTACAGTATTTGGTACCGCAGTTCCACCAACAGGTGCAGAGTTTAGTGGTGATAAGGGTATTAATGGAGACATTAACTACTCCGCAAAAAAAGAAATCAAACACTACGAAGCAGGTAATGCAGAATTCCATACAAACAAGGCAAAGGAAGATGCTCTTCCAAATGCTGCTGCTGAACCTCGTTTGACTGATGAAGGTAACCCACATGAATTCGGTGCATATGTTAATGCCAAGGTTGTTAACAAGAACAATGTATTTGGTTCGGCTCTTGTTCTTCGTGCATTGAACAAGGACAAACAAGGTAAGTACGCTGTTGTAACGTGGGATAAATTGGCAAAAGCAGTTGGTGATAAGACCGCAGAAAATTATGCTATTTTCACAAGTCCAGCATTCTCACAGAATGTTGTAAATCATATTAGAAAGAATGGTATCGAGGCTGTTGCAGCATATTTGAATGCAGAAGTTGATACTATTGGTTTGGAAGCAACGGCAGAACGCGAACCAAAGGTAAAGGACAAAGCAAAACTTCGTGCATATTACAAAGATGCATTTGGTGATGCAGAGTTTGCAAAAGCATTAACATCAAGTCAGAAGACTGGTGCTAATCTTGGCGCAGGTATCAATGATGCTGCTGCAAATGCAGGTACCAAGAGTGGTGTTGATATGAACATTAACTACAAGCCAGAGGAAGAGTCGGCAAACGATGTAGAGGGTGGTTTGACTGGTGGTAATGATGCAGATTCAGTTGGTTCTGGTAAGCCAAAGACGGAAGCTTCAGTTGAAATACGCAGGGCAAAAGCTCGCGTAGCAGTTGACTTCTCTCGTTTGGCAGCAAGCCGTGGTATTGTGAAGTTTACAAAGACGGCTATTGCAGAGTATGCTCGTAAGGTTGTCGAATATGACGAAGCTAAGTTCGCAGCACAGAAAGAACTTATTGAGTCTATGCCAATCGTCAATGAAGCGGCTTTGAAAGAAGCTCGTATTCCTGATAATGAAGAAGTAGAACAAGGTATTCTTGCAAATACTCATGAAGCTGTTCGTAAACCAGATAACAAGAATGTTGATACAGAAGGTGTTGCATCAGAAGTAAGTACTGATGGTAAGATTACTCAAGCCGCAGTAGTACCACAGATGCAAACAACGTCTTCGTTAACTAAGACATCATTTGCACATAATCTTGATACGTATGCAAATCGTCTGCGTAAACAAGGACTCGACCCTGAACAAGAATCGTATCGAAAAGTTCGTCCGCATTACAGGAAAAAAGTGTAAGCGGTCAAAAAATCGTAAATTCGTTCAATCTCAAATGTAAAGAGGTAATATTATGAGTAAAGTATTAATGAATCGTGTGTTTGCAAAAGACACTTTCAAAGTTTCCGCAGCAACCATTACAACTGGTTGGGTTCCGGGTAACTTTTTCACATTAAACTCTCTTGGGGAAGCAGTATTAGCAGCAAATGACAATGCTCTCTTCATGGGTGTTGACCCTGCAAATACCACACAGTTGGGTCTTTCGACTCCGCCAACAGGTTCTCTGTTGACTGGTATCTATGGTGTTGGTTCAAAGGTTTATATCAACCACTCCGCAGAAGTTGCAGCAGGTGATCCAACTCGTGCATATGCACTTGATGTTGAAGCTGGTTCTGTTGGTAATAACTTGTGGGTCAACTCTCTTGGTAGGCTAACGCTTACTGGTTCGGTGGTTACAGTTGGTGGCGCAAGCCAGACAGGTTCTGTACAGGCAAAGCTTATTCAGGTGCCTAATGCAGCCAACGATTACACGCTTGGTATTTTGTTCCGTATCTAAGCTGTGCAAAAGGTCTGAGCGGGGTTCCCTTAAATCCCGCTCCAATATCGGTACAATAACTGCAAGTTTGTCTTGCAGGTAATATAATCACATAATAACATGAGAGGTAATATCATGAATAACAAGCCACAAGCAGGTTTTGCAACAACAGCATCACAGGCAACGGCTGCACAAGACGGATTCCAGACGTTTCAGGATGCCGTAAGCGTAGACCAAGTGTTTGATGCGTTGCAAACAGAAGCGGGAAGGCAAGCAGTTGGTGCTTAGTAATTTGGGCACCTAATTTCACTATATGCTGGAACAACTCATTTAATGTTAGCGGTACCCAAAGGGTAAAAATCCGAGAACAGAGTCAATCAGCAGGAAAGCAAAACTAAGATGGGAACGTATCGTTACAAGTATAGTAACATACTGACAGAATCTTTTCTTAATCAAAATGATATCAAGCAACTTTCTCATGTTGAAGTTGCAAGTATACTGAATATTCCTATAGACCCTATAATATTTTATAGAAAATCTTTTGGATTGACAACAGAACTTGCCGATATTCAACAACGGGCGGAAGTACTTCGATGTAATCCAATTCCAGAATGGCAATATGGTTTTATTATTGGCACTATTTTTGGAGATGGTAATTTAGATATTAATAAAAATGGTTCTGTTAGACTAAGAGTTCATCATTCGTATAAACAACAAGAATACGTAAAGATTAAAAGGCTACTGCTGAATAATCTATGTGTTCAAGATATAAAATATGAAATGAACGATGTTAGTTGCGGATTTTCTACTATACAACATCCCGATTTGAAATGTATATATAGGATGATGTATAATGAAGAAAAACGTAAAATTGTTACAGAAGAGGCGTTGGATAGGTTAAGTATACTTGGCCTTGTCTTTTTATTCTATGACGATGGAGCATTTGATAAAAATAGTTATTGGTTATCAACATGTTCCTTTACTTTAGAAGAAGTAAAACTTATTCGGTATTACTTCTTCAAAAAATTTGGAATAAAAACAACACCGATTCAAAAAAGTAATGGAAAAACCCACTATTGGTATTTGTATTTTGCGGCTGATACAAGACATATATTGAGCAAATATCTTTCTCGATTTTATGTTCCTTATTTCAAATACAAAATGCATAAAGAAGTTTTGTGCTCCTCAGAGACTATACGTGAAACATTTTGGTTGAATATACCAAAGTGAAGAGATAGTCCGAGCTTACTGGCAACAGTAAGAGTGCAGTAGAAATACTGTCACCGTCTGAATAAGACGTAACATATTGCAAATGGCAGTGCCTATCCGTGAACAATTGGACTACGTTGGTGTAGCCCGAAAGTTCCTCGAAATTGACATTCTGGCTCAAGGTCAGATTGTTCGTTACGATAGGGACATTAAGAAACAAGTTAATGCTTTCGTAGTTGCAAAGAAGGGTGCGGTTGATGAAGTTAATATCAACGCTGAGTTTGTTGAACCGACGACTTGGGAAATCTTCGCAGACGCAAACATCCGTCTGTCTGAGATTCAACAGAGGCGTTTCAACATTCTTGATCGTACTCAAGAAGCACTTAAGATTGCAGTTCAGGAACAGGAAGACTTGCAGTTCTTGGCACTTTTGAATGGTACAACGGCAGGTAACCTTGCCAATGTTCCTTACACAGTTGGTACGGCTGGTGCAAGCAAGATTTTCTTGAACGACTTATCTACGTCTATCATGGACTTCGACCTCCCACAGTACGCATTCCTTATGCGTTTCCGTTCGTTCGCAGACATCCGTGTTTGGTCGAACAAAGACCTCGACCCTGTATCTCTTCGTGAGGTATTGGAAACTGGTCTGTACGGTTCCATTTGGGGTATTGACCTTATTGTCAGCCGTCAGGTACAGCGTGGTTCAGTGTACGCATTGGCAGAGCCAAGATTCTTTGGTGTTATGCCTGTCCGTACTGAGCTTATGCTTATGCCAGACGATGCTCCAAAACAGGCAAGTATCGGTTACGTAGCTTATGAGGAACTTGGTATGGCGGCTTTGGTTGCTAACGGCGTTGCTCGTGGTACGCATTCAGGTACAATTACCCAATAACATAGGGTAATTTAATCTGTAATTTTTAAGAAACCTTCAAAGGGGTTAACCTTCTTAACGAGGGTTAACCCTTTTTGCGTTTTAATACTTCCTATCTTATGCCAATTAATAAATTCATTCTTGATAATTACGGCGAGCATACATGGGCAGCTAATAGAAATCAGGTATTATTACTTGCCGAAGCTGTTGATAATATTGAACGACTACTGCAATTTACTGGTGGTACAAATACTGTAGCAATTCAAGCTACTGAATTAATCTCAGCTTATGATGTTGTTACAATAGATGGCCGAGTAGCAAATTCTTCTGATATTTCAATGAGCGGAATGCTTGTTGGAATTGCATTGGAAGATATGGCTATTGATGAAATAAAACAAGTACAACAACATGGTTTTGTAGTTAATCCCACTTGGTCTTGGACAGTGGGTAATAAATTGTTTTTAAATGGAAAAGTACTCTCTAACGAACCGCCATCTACAGGATTTGTTCAAAGGATAGCGTTAGTTATTGAACCAAGCACAATATTACTTTCGTTTAATGAACCTATTATATTATGAGGTAATTTATGTCATCTCGAAAACCCCTTGTCTTAAACAACGGTCAAATTGAACAATTACAATTTGGCGATACTCTGGATGCTTTTGGCATACAGTTAGATTTGGTATTAGCTGGCAATGCTAATACAGGTTCTATTGTAAAAGGACAACCAGTTTACGTAGCTTCTGGTGGTAGTATAAACCTTGCCAATGCCGCCACTGCTGGAAAACAGCGTGTATTTGGTTTGGTGTATGATACGAGCATTCTATCAGGTGCCAGTGGAAGTATAATTACTGATGGTGAGTTGGAACAGAGTGATTGGACGGCAGTCATTGGTTCTACATTCCTTGTTCCTCAATCTGTATATTATTTGGATACAATAGAGGGACGACTATCCAATACTCCACCAGTTACCGGATACGTGGTCGAAGTTGGTCAAGCATTGTCTGCAACGTCTTTTGAAATTACTCAAAGACAACCAATAAAACTCTAAAATGACTGTTAGAAGACCAGTAGTTGTAGTTGATGGACAACCGCAATTATTACAATCCTCTGATATATTGCCGAATCATACCTTTTTTGATTTGACTATTGTATCTCAAACTGTGGCGTATGATACTACTTGGACTATTCCCGTTGCTCTTACAGAATTCAAAAATGGAGTATATGCCAGAAGAATGGTTAACCTACGTTATTTTGAACAATTTCGTATATGTAGTATTCAAGATATTGATGGGTTTTCTACTGCAAAATTACGAGTTCAATATTCATTAGATTCTGGTTCTACATGGCAAAGTCTGGAATCCACTGGAACACTTAGTGATATAAATGCAGGAACTGGCGGAACAGTGGTAAGAACTACCCCCTTTGTTACAATTGCGCCACCAGCGAAAACTGATATACTTCTAAGAGTTGTTGGATTCGGTGGAAATGGTAGTAAGAGTGCTGGTTGGACTTGGTTATCAATACAATTTCAAATTTAATCTGCGGTGATTACATGCCTTATCAATTATCTACTGAACAGTTATTTTTCGTAGACCTTTTACGATCAAGAATTTCTATGAGGACTCAATTAGCATCGGGTTCTAATTTTCGACTTCCGGGTCAATTAAGTAATGATGAGTTGTGGGAAGATTTTCGTATGGGTCTCAATTTTTTCAATACCTTTCCACCAATCATTACGACATTTACTTCTTCCGATTTATATGCGGGTGCAGCTAATCCTACAGATGAAACTGTATCTTCTATACTTTCTACACCAGTGATGATATGTGCTGAATTCTTTGTTTGCGTTCGTTTACAAATTTTCGAAGCTGGAACCCATTTCGAATATTCGGATAATGGTATAAGTTTAATGCGTAAGAAGCAACAAGATTACGCCGCAATTGCCAATGGTTCTATTCTTTCCTTTATTAATACAACACTTCCCGTTTTAAGAAAGACCCTCGCCTTCGAGCGTATACATCCGAAGGGTGCTTTTTCTGGTCAAACCTCTTTTCCACGAAGTCTTACAAGAGGTCTCAGAGGAACACGTCTTGGGATGGGTGGATAATTGTATGCCTAAACTTGGTTGTAAAAATTCTGAGGAAATTAAGCGTAAAATTAGTAGAGCTTGTACTGGTAAAAATATGGGTGATAATGAGTGCTTTAATGTCTGGTAGTAAGAATCCAAACTATAGTTTGTAATTATTTGGGATATATAATATGCGTGTCAGGAGTTTACTTTTATGTGTGCAAAAGAATGTGAGATAGAATCAATGGAATATTTGAATTTGCTTTTTCTTCCTCTGAAACATAACTTTGCTTCATTGTGGGAATTCCCATGGTTAAAAACAGCATTAACTGTTATAGCTTCTTTTATCACTTTTTTTATTCATTCAAATGTAATGGGTGTCGGTGTATTAGTTGGATTAGTGTTAATTGACCAACTAACAGGAGTATGGCTTGCTTTCAAAAACAATTCATTCAATTCAAGTGCATTTCGAAACGGTTTGATAAAGTTACTTATGTATTTCATTATCATAGGTGCTTTTCATTCTTTGTCATATGTCAGTTTATTTATTTTTGGTTGGATGGGTCTCGATACAGGAGCTTTAGCATGGTTGGCTATAACTGAAGTTATTTCAATCGTGGAAAATGCATGTATGATAGCAGGATTACCATTTCCAAATGGTCTTCTTGATAAACTTCGTGTTTTTGTGCACATGGGTAAAAAGAAGGATAATTAACTATGCCGAACATAGCGAACATCAATCTTGAACAACGAAACAATGCTGTTCACTATGATATTACGATTGATAAAGGTGCAATATTTAATTTACCCATCACTTTCTTTGCTCCGTCATCTTCTGCCAATCCTGTTTTTGTTCCTATAGATTTAACTGGCTTTACTGGTCTTGCACAAATACGAGATGGTTACAACAATCCGAATGTTATGGTACAATTCACTATTACATTTAGTGGTAGTAATCCAAATACAGGTTCTTCAGATAGTAATGGCGGTTTAACTCTTAGTCTTCTGGCTTCACAATCGAGACCTCTTGAGAGCGGTCTTCGTGGAGTATGGGACTTGTTTATGTATCCAAGTGGAAATGTTGAGCTTGCTGAACGTTGGTTAGAAGGCGAGGCTTGGATTCGTTCAAGTACATCACGATAAAGGAGTAGTATTATGAATACAACAACTACAATTAATACACTTGAAAAAGCAATTATACCTCGTTCAACACATAGCAAATTCATGGTGTTGCTTTCTATAGTTGCCATTTTTGGTGTCTTTATCACGTTTTCATTTGCTATTGAATTATCTTCATTTGCAATAGCTCTTGCAAAAGCAGGAATGGGTATTATTCTCTTTTGGCTCATGGATTCTTTTATGATGAAACAAATAGATACAGTGGGACAGTTAAAGAAGGGTAATATTGCTTACGGATTATTTTTACTTTCTTTGGCAGTAGTTATTGGTTGTGCAATTATAGCATCATAAAACATGTATCGGTATATTATTATATTGCTGTTTTCTTTGTTTTGTATATCCACATCCCATGGTCATTACAAAACAGCAGCACATCTTGATACTGCAAATACATATGTCGGTACTGTCGAGGCGACGGGTCATAATGATGGCGTAAATGTTGAGAAATTTCTTCGTTCGGTTGGATTAGAAAAAGGGTATTCTTGGTGTGCAGCGTTTGTATCGTATTGCCTTACAGTATCCCATTCTACATTTCCAATTCGTTCTGCATTAGCACAGAAGTTCATTACGAAACAATCCATAAAGGCGAACGACGTTTTAATTGGCAAAATCAAAATTCCGTCTGGTTCGCTTGTAATATGGAAACGTGGAACAGGGCCACTTGGTCATATTGGATTTATACGCAGGTGGGGTACAGTATCAGGAGAGACAATAGAAGGGAATACGAGTTCTAATGAGGTTGGTTCTCAGTTCGAGGGCGGTGGGGTTTTTCAAAAAACGAGAACTATCCAACCATCAAATTATTTCAGAATTTGTTACTTTACATTGGTAAACTAACGTATGTTTTAATTGCAGCTTCTTTATAGGCTTGAGCAGCTAATTCAGGAGTAGGAAATAAACCGAGATAAGTTCCTTTAATCTGTGCTACCCATTTTCTTGCAGTTTTATTGTACGAGACACCTTTGAAACCAGATGTATTATTAGATTGAATTTTAGGTGGTCTTCGATTGTTGGCCTGTTCTTTAGATGTAGCCCATTTTATATTACCGGGAAAGTATCCTTGTTCATTATCAATTCTGTGGATGGATAGCCCATTAGGTCTTGGATACATACCGTTATCTTTAAGATATTGCAAGAAGTTGGTAAAGATTAACCAAGGTTCATAGATACCAAGCTCACTATAGCGTTTGTAATACCGATATCCTTTGTAAATGCATCTATGAACCATATCTTTCCACGACCAATATTCTGGCGACTTCTTAGTCTTCGTGGAATGTCCATGTTTGAAAGCTAATTTATTTCCTTGTAGTCGTTTACTTGTTATTTCTTTACTTAGACAACCACAAGATTTAGTGTGGTTTGATTTTAGACAATCAGAGCGAACAACTATTTCTTTACCACATTCACAACGGCATTTCCAATAAGACTTATGTCGTTTATCCACAAAAGCAAACTCAACAACAGTTAGTCTGTTGAAGGTTTTCCCTATGAGATTCAATCGTTTATTCATATATACAATATACACATTTTCTACATCAAAAGCAAATTTTTTTCGTATCACAACATTCACATTAGTACAATAGGTGTCGCTATGAACAAATTCATTACAGACATAACTATCAATGTGGTTACATTGGATGAAAAGGGGAATCCTATTCGTACTGATGCTTTGGAGTATAATACCGAAGAAGGTGAAGAAGTTGTGTTAACTCAAGAACAGCTTCGTGATGCCATAGACACATTATTTGAATATGTAGATACACCATCTATACAAATACCAAAGGCGAAAGATATTAAAGAACCTAAAGAAAAAAAGAGCAGTGGGTAATACATTTCATGACCATTACACCTCGAAATATTTCTTTTGGATACGACGAATATCTGGGAATTGATCCCCTACATATTCAATATATTCGTGATACTTACTTGGTGTTACAAAGAATTTCGCATACACCAATGTATCTTCTACAGAAAGCAACTGGTGGTGTACCTGTAGGTTATGCCAGTGCACAAATAGCACCGTTATCAGAGCAATTTATATTATCCAACAATCAATACAGATTAATAATTTGGGGTGGTGGGTCTAATCATCCTGACACACGTCCATATGTTAATAATGGACAGGGAAATATTGGTATTTATGTCAATGGTTCTCGTCTTACACGTGTGCTAACCCCCGATGACATAATTGCCGATACTGAAATAGCAGTAGTGGAAAGAAAAGACACAGACCCACATCGTGTAGAAGTAGTCTTCAATGTTGGTTTTACTAATACTACCGCGGTTACATATCATTATACAACATGGGAAGATGGTGTTGAAGACCTTTCTGTAAAACGAGGGGATTCTATTAACCAATCTTTATTTGGCTGGCGACAATATATCAACAATTTTTGGAACCTCGTTCAAAAACCAAATCAAGTATTGGTTCGTCTTCCAATCAATATTCATGATGTAGTTATTAGTGATGAGGGTAAAGTAATTATTGAAAATCGTGATTCTCATATGGCTTGGACTCCATATGTGAATGACTTTGATGTACTAATACTCGATGCTGAGGATAGTCCTGATGGAATAGAGTATCGGTACGAAATTGTTAACTCCACAGACTCTGTAATCCAACGACAACTTGTATCTCAACGTTTCAAGTTAAATTTGCTTGAGAAATTCGACCAGCGTTATGATATTCCGTTCATAAAGTAAACCTATGGGTGTCTTCAAAAATATAACTGGACAGAAATTTGGAATGCTGTCGGTTATGGGACACTTGTTGGCGGGTGAAACAATGTCCTGTGGATGACAGTACATACTGGCACAAGAATCAAAAAGAAAATGATGACTATAAAGATAGGTTGGCATTAAAATACGGGTTTTCAATAATTCGTTGTGTAGTTGAGAACACGGCTGCTGTTTCTAAGGCAATCGAGTTTTATAAACACAGTATTCAAAAAGCCTTAATATTAAAAGGTGTATTGTAATGGATAAACTATTTTATCGTTTTGAAAAACATGGAAAAGATACATTTGTAGAATATCTAAGACGTTGTTTTAGATATGGTGGTTCATGGACTAATCGTGAATTGGAGATAGTTTCGGTAGATAAGCCAGAAGGTGAACTTGTCTTCGAACAATTTTTTGAAGAGCCTGAAAAGTATCCTTTGATAACCGTGGGTTCTTTAGGTGGTACGTCTGTATCACTCGGTTTCAATGACCAAGTAGATAACACTTTTGATTTCACATCTCCACTTGGTACTCGGTCGTTAGCTTTAGTAAATTTTTCAACCAGTACTCCATTTGCTTTTAAATTACCATCCAATTTTACAGGTTCTTTGGGTGGATTTATTACAGATATGGTATGGAAAAATGGTGAGAATGTTGAAGACATCACTATCAAACTATTTCAAAATTACTTTACTACAGGGTCTGTACTTCTTGCATCAGGTAGTATTCAGAGTTTTGATTCTCTTACGACAAGTACATATTTCGGTGGTTTCTATTCATATCCTTTGATTCAGAATGGTCAGGACTACTGGATTGAACTTACACCAAAATCAGGTTCAGTATATCGAATTGCTATAGATACTACGTACAATGGTGTTTATTCTTCCATAGCCTACTCAGGCAGCACTCCTATAGGCACTCTGGTCACTGGCAGTATTTATGGCGGATTACGTTATTCTCCGCTTATGCGAATGGGTGGTGCTCAAGAATTCTCCATTATTATTCGTTGTTCTTCAAAGAACTCTATGGAAAAAGCACAAAATCTTGCAGATTTAAGTGAAATATACATTAAAATGGGACAGTATGGTGCATTGAGTCGTTCAAGCACTAATGAAGCCAAACTCAATTTATCCAGATTATTGGTTGATAATGTACCTTTCCTTACCAGTAAAGGTATTTCTATTAAAAAAGTGGCAAAGGGAGCCTTAGAGAACCGTAAGCGTGGAGATAATGACATAATTTTCACTATTGGTCTTACTGTTGATATACGTACCGAATGGAGCCTTGATTTTGAAGAACAAACTATTAAAGAAATCAATACTCATGGCGCAGTTACTGGGTTTTGATAAGACCATAAAAAATCTCATTATACCACTATAAAATACCTTACAAAGTGTGTATTTATAGTATGTAACAACAGCTATTATAACACCTAATTATTTGGGATACACTACCAAAGTCATAGGAGTAATCATATGTCTCTTTATTCTCCACCAAAAGTCGATGTCAATGTCGTTCCAAATCCACGCATTATTAATATTGCTGGTGAGGCACGATTGCCAGCCATTGTCGGCATAGGCCCTGTTGTTCGCTATGTTGTTGATGAAGCTGTACAAAGAGGTGTCGGCGGTACTGATGCTCTTGCTGCGTATCCATCCACGAATGTTGTCATTACAAAAGTTGCAAAACGTACAGGCTTGGTAAGCGGTAGTAGTCCAGATGCTATTCAAGGTGTGAATGGAAGTCTTTATCTTCCATCTGGTTCTATTCCAGCAGGTGGTGTATTTCCAGTTGCAGGTTACTTTGGAAGTAATGGTTTGTATACTAATGGTATAATTTCTTGGAATCAAGAAGCCGCAGCAGTTACTACAGGTTCGGTTCCAGCAACAGGTTCTGTGTATTATGTAACATATCAATTTGACGTTCCTGCATCACAATTCTTACCAATGACATTCTCCGACAAGCAATCTCTTGTTGATTTCTTCGGTGAGGAAAATAACACATCGGGTAGCTTGACAATTGCTGCATCTATTGCTTTAGAAAATGGAGCACCTGCTGTTATTGTATGTCAAGTGTCTGGTTCGTTGGCATCATTCTCTGTTGCAAATTATCGAGATGCTATTGATAAATTGCGTAAGAAGAGTGCTATTGAAGAAGTTATTGCTATTTTCCCAAGTGGTTCTCTTCCAACATCGACATTCCGTAACGATGTTCAGACATATTTATTTCAGCATACACAATTAATGAATCTTAATGGTCGTTGGAGAGGTATGTATTATGGTGTATCGTCTCCATTATACAATCCATCTGAAAGTTTTGACCTTATTGGAGATTCCAGTGTATCAAATTCTTACATTGGTAAAGCAAAAGCATTTTCGCATGAAGATGTTGCTTTAGTTGCTCCATCTGTTGTATGGAGATTTGACAATAATAATATTCGTATAGAACTGGATTCGGCATACGCTGCATGTGCTATTGCTGGTGTTCATGCTGCACAACCATTGCGTTCCATTCCAATAACTGGATTCCCGGTAACTGGTATTAATATTGAAGAAGATAAGTGGGATATGTTCCAGATGAATTCTCTTGGTGCTGGTGGTGTTTTGGTATTACAAAACATTGCTGGTCTCATTACTATTCGTGATGCTATTACGACTGATAGTACAAGTGCTGATACACAAGAGATTTCTGTAGTATCACAGCGTCGATTGGTTGAGCGTACACTTTCCGCTAAGTTGTTTGAGGTTTACACCAATAAAGGCAAAACGATTAACCCTTCAACGGTACGTGATGTTGAGGCAACGACTCGTTCAATTCTCAATAGTTTACGTCAAGCAGGAGAAATATTTGGATATGGTATTAAGGATGATCCCAACACTGGTGAAACCAAGATTACTGCAATTCAGGATGTAAATGAACCGCGAAGAATTAACGTAACATGCAGTATAAAATTCCTTTATCCAATGAAGTTTATCAACATCGTGGTTTCGACCTTCATATAAGAGTATGTCTGATAATAACTTACAAAATATAGATTATGTAATTTGTGAATTGTGTGGACGCAGAAGTAAAAGATTGTCCGCATCACATCTTAGACAAATACATCAAACTACTTTGAAAGATTACAGGCAAAGATTTCCAAATGCTATTACTGTTAGTAAAAAATCCTTTGAATTAAAGTCTTTTAAGTCCTCTACTGTACCAAAGAAGAAATATAAGCCGTGGTCAGAAGAAGCCTTGTATAAGCATAAAGTACGAATGCATGAAGTTTTCCAAGGATCGAAATGGAAAAGTGGTGTGAAGAGGGGTGTCGAAACTCGTAAAAAGTTATACCCGAATTTATCTAAAGATAATTCAAAAATCTTGAGAGCGTATTGGAAAAGTCCGCAAGGTAAAGATAGACAAAAAGAACTTGCACAATCTACACGTGGTATTAAACGACCAGAAGTTTCAAAGAAACTCAAAGAGTTTTATCAGACAGATATTGGTAAACAAATTACTGCGAGATTAGCAAACAAAAGGCGGGGTATCCCACGTTCTTCCGAAACTCTTGCCAAGATAAAAGCTTCAAAAGCAATTAATGGCTATCGTGCACCACAGAATGTAAAAGACGCTGTTAGTAAAGCACAAACTGGTAGAAAGCATTCGCCAGAAGAGATCGCAAAACGAAAAGAAAGCCTCAAGCGTAGTATGCAATCTCAGAAGTATTGGGATGCTCTTCAGAAAGGTCTCAAGCTTCGACCTAACAAGTTTGAACAAAAGATTGCTGCTTTTCTTCCATCAGACTTTCAATATACTGGCGACTTCAATCCGTCTGGTATGTTCAAGTTTCAAGATGGTCGTAATAAGAATGCCGATTTTACGTTGTTTCCATCTCGCACAGCCGTAATTGAATGCTTTGGTACCTACTGGCACGGTAAACATTTTGAAGACCTTGAACCAGCCGACCATGAAGCCGACATTGTTAATAATTATTCAGCAATCGGTGTTACTTGTCTTGTCATTTGGGAACATGAACTAAAAGACATGCTACATCTCAAGAACAAAATTTCACAATTTGTAAACTATGTCTCGAAGGAGAATATCACATGTTAAATTTCAAAAATCATACTCAAATTCCAAATACTCAAAGTGTGGTCTCCTATAGCTACACAATTAAATCCCAAGGTGTAGAAATTGGTACACTTCAAGGATTTAATCCTACGGCTAACCGAGCAGTCGAACGTGTTCGTGAAATTCTAAATACGTTGGAAGACACGTTTGAAATTGTTCCGGGTCGTTCTGAATTCAAAATCACTATCGACCGTATTGAAACATACAATAAGAACGTTATCAAAGCATTAGGTTACAATATTTTTGGTGAATCAATCGCTCAAATTCGTGACCCAATTACCATTGTTGAACAAATCACAGGCCCTAATGGTGAGTCTCGCCAAATAGTATATGACCGTTGCTGGATAACAGGTTGGAGTAAGACAGTTGGTGCCGGTGAAATTACAATTAAAGAAAATGCTACGTTAGAGTGCGAAAGAATTTTTATGAGTAATAAGTAATCCATTCTTATATTAACGGCACTTTATATTTTAAGTGCCGCTCCTTCCTTCATCTTACCTATAGGTTCCTCTATGGCATCCATTTTGAAAATACTTACAGAACTCACAGCATTAAGTCCTAATGGGATAACAGTGCTTAAACCGTTTCGAGCTTGGTTTGGACTTCCTTTATGGAGAGGTAGAACGGTTGGATTGCGTCTTTTGAATGCAGGAGAACTCGAACAATCATTGGAATATATCAACAATGCTTCTGTTACGGCTCAAGACCAAGCTCTTAAAAAGGAAATTGTTGCTCGTACCTTATGGACAGTAGATGGTTCTAATGTTGTTGTCAAAGAAGATTTAGAACAGTACAACCAAGCGCATAAAACAGAACTATCTGACCTTGAGTATAAACGAGTTTTTGTTAATGATTTTGAACAGTATTTAGTAGACTATCTATACTCGCTCTACTCAGAACTGCAACAAAAACAAGCTCGAAAAGTAATGGGGATGCAGATGTGTGGTATTTGTAAACGCATAGACCATATACTTCCAGAGGGTGCTCGTAAACTTAAGTTTAGTACAGCAGAATTCCTTTGTATTGATTGTTTGCCTAAGATAAGTGAAGAAGACGCATTTGAATTTGAAGAACAAGAATTAATTCCTGAACCGAAAAAAGACGACGTTCAACCCACCGCAGCATCACCTCAAAACACGCCTACTGTAAGGACTCCTGCTGATTTTAAAACTCAAGATGAATACAGAGACTATCTTATTGACTTGGCAGAAACACATGAAAAAACAACAAACACGGTTTAATGATTTCGATATTGAAAAAGTATTATTTCACAATCTGGCACCCGAAGTAAACATCTATCCTTTTCGAGCGTCTTGCAATGAGCAACTTCAACGAATGAATTTTCGTATACAGCTTTCTTCACGCCATCTTGATAACAACAGTACTCCACTTCATAGTCGTCTCTCCAAAGTTATTGTAGCTATCAAGAATTCGAAATTGACCGAACCAGAGCTTTTTCATTTTCTTTCCACTACTAATATGCCTCTTGTTAACCTAATCTTCGCAGAAGTTATACGAGAATTTTCAAATTGGAAGACTTTTTTTTATGAACACTTGGCAGATTATACCAAACAACCTATTTCAAAATTTCAATGGGAGATTGCTCAATCTATTGGTATTAATGCTATAATGACTCTTCCAGTATCTATGGAACAGCAATTGTGGATAGCTTATGCCAGTGCATTCTACCGACAGGAGGAACGTAAATTCGTAGTAGATATAGTAGAGTCTATCAAACCATGGTTAAATCAGGAATTGTATCAATTTGTTGAGAAAGTTAAAGAAAATAAAAAGACCAATGTGGAATTTGAAGAACACAAGAAACAAATGTTGAGCGGTACCTTTGGATTACCAGAATCAGATAAAGCTATCATTTCTCAGTTGGAAGTAGCAGAACAATCCAAATCACAAAATATCGAGTCGGATAACGACTTGGATATTATCAAGTAGGATTATATGGCAAAAGAAACAGAAGGCGGAAATCTTGGGGAGTCGTTAGCTCTATCAGAAGCCGGTCTTGGTACTATGACGGCTGCGGTTGGTATTCTCTCTCAACTTAATAGCCTTTTATATACTATTTCTAAAAATCCATTAGCAGCACCTTTGGCTGTTATTGGTGTAGAAAATCAAATTGGACGTGTTATTCAACAAATCAAAAAGTTAAAAGAAGAGGCAAAAAGCACCAACCAAGAATTCTCTTTGATGAAAGACCCACGAAGTTGGATGGCCCTTGGGTCACACGTACTCGCTATTGGTCTTCGTTTAAGGTCTATTCGAGATGAGGTAGAAAAGACACGTGTATCTCTTATCAAAATGGGTGGGGAACGTGGCGGTACAGCATACGGAACTGGTTTTGAAGGAGCTATGGGTTTAACCAAGGCGCAAATGTCAATGCAATACACCTATGGTAAAGAATTTGCAGATCAGTTCAAAAAGACAGTAGAGCAGATGCAGAGCAGAGTTCTTCGGGAAGGTATGCCAGCGACTCGCCAGCAGAAGATGTTTGAGGTTATTACAGGACTCTCTATGGCAACCGGCGTGGATTATGGTCGTGCTATTAGCGTCTTACAAGACCACATGAGCAATTACAAAGTCAGTAGCATGGAAGCTCTATCTGCGGTTGATATGATACGCGATGCTTGGAATAAAGGCGACACAGCTATCGGTAATTTGAATGACAACATTGAAGCTGGTACTCAATTACTGACAGAGTTTGTTACACAAGGCATGCGATTACCACAAGCAACTCAAGCCATGCTGGAAATGAATCAAGCCGCTAATCAATTAGGATTAACTACTGATAGTATGCTTCAAATGTATCGTAGTACTGCTGGTCTTAGAGAGTTCGGTCAACAAGGAATACAAAATAGATTACGATTTACTGCTATGGCACAACAACTCATGCCTAAAGAAATGAATGCCATGTTATCTCCATATACAAAACAAGGGCTTAGGTCAGATGAAGCTATGTTTGCTATGCAACGTATGGAACCCGGAAAATTCATGGGTTTCTTGCAACAATATGCTCGTAATGTTATTCCTACAACGAAGACGGGTGATATTGATTGGATTGCCATGTCAAAGAATAGCAATCAGATGATAAAAGAGTTCCAGATGTTGGGAGTATCTATAGAAGATTGGGGTAAGCTTCTTCGTGGAGAAACTGTTAATATTAAACAGCCAGCAGATTCTTTAAATGATAAATTAAAACAGATTGCTGATAATGGGTTAACTCAATTCGATTCTAAACTCAATGCCATATTAGAAGCAGCAGGTACATGGCAAGAGTCTTTGGACTCTATGGCAAAAAGTTTAGGTTTAGCATCTATAGCTGCTGATGCTGCTGCAATTGCGCTTGGTGCTGTAACTTTAGCGGGTGGGTTATTGGCCGATATTCCACGTTTATTCGGTCGTTTAGGTGGTGGGGGTATATTAGGTGCGTTAGGTAGCGGCGGAGCAGGCGGTACTGGCTTTGGTGTTGGTACTTCTACTGTAATGAGTACATTACCTTTTGAATCTACTGCAACAGTGGCTTCAAAATTTATGCGTTTTGCAAAAATAGGCAGTCGTGTTTTAGGTTGGGCAGGAGCAGTTTACAGCATTTACGAATTGATTGATAGTATCAATGCAAATGCTCCTGTAATCCAAAAAACACGTACAATATTGTTAGAAGAAGAAAGAAAGAAAAATCAAGGTTTCTATACTACACCCGCAGGGACACTCGCTCAGGGAACCCCAACGCTTCCAGATGTAGAACATATGTCTATAAAAGAACGAGCACAATATTATAATGACATGCAACAAATGGGGTCTGTACCAGCATCAGAAAAAAATACTATGGCTCCTTCTACAGTATTTCCAACAAAAACGAGTAACACTCCTATATTTGGAATGAGAGAACCTATTGTGAATCAAGTTAATATTTATGTAGATAGTGAAAAAATAGCTGCTCGTGTAAAAGAACAAATTAATCATGACCAAACCACTACACCCAAAGCCTTAGAGTAATTTTATGCCATCACGTATCCCTATTAAAATATTCCGTCTTCAACAAACGCAATTTGCTATACTCGATAATGCACCAACACGTTTTGTTAGTAATGTAACTACAAATGATATTACTACATTTCAAGATGGAAGTGAATATATCGCTATAAATGAAACTCCTGCTAATCAACCGTTAGCTCAAGCAATATTAACAAAAGTATACACTGACAAATTAGGAAAATATGTTATTCTTGATGGAGCTAATAAATTATATATTAGAACTCCTGCCATGGCAGAAACAATAGCCGATATTCCTGTTGTATTTGAATTTTATGTCAACCCTCAAAGACTATCACCCAATTATTCCAAAATTGTTTCTGAAATTCGTACTCGTGGTGGATGGGAAGTTCAACATTGGGGTGATGCTTTAACTGAACTTCGAATAGAAGGTAAATCAGGTGGTATGCATCGAAGAGGAAATACACCTCGTATTAATAGAGATACTACAGTAGCTGCTATAGAAAATGCATCTGCACAAGCTCAAGAAAGCGGTGACGGTTTACGAGAAGGACAGGATGTTACAGATACTGAAGCATGGCGAAGACTTCTACAACTCAAACAGTTGTATGATATAGACCATGCTGTACGTAACCAAGAACAATTAACATTATTGGGTATAGCAGTCTACGATTCTTTTTACGTTGGATATTTTACAAGCTTTAGTGGGCCTAATCAATCTTCGGATTCACCTTATCAGTTTGATTATGCTTTCACAATGAAAATACTTTATGAAACCAATGTGTCCACTTTCAGCCCCACAATTAAAAATGCAGTAACGGCTGGTACCACATTTCCTTTTAAAGACTTAAATCAATAATAAGTTATGGCACAGACCACTCACTATTACCCAGACGCATTGGTAGTGTTCTTAAAATCATTTCGAGAGATAGAAAATATTACTAATGACGATCTTCTTCTATTACACACAAAAGAGATAGCATCATTGAATGTAACACTAACTGTTGCGAACAATCCCGGAACATTTTCTATAACTATCAATGATGTTGCCAACAGATTTTCTTTACCAGATAATCCAACTATAGAGATACCTAACTTGAAGTATAACTCTGACTTTCAAGTCAAACGAGACATATCCCAACGTAGCTTTAAGTCTACCAAAAAAGGCGGACAACGCTATTATGAATTTGATGGACTCAAGGATGGCAAATTTCCTTGGCTTACATTTCAATGGGGCGTGCTGGTATCCACAGACAGAAAATTTCGTACACCAATTCATTATCGACGCACGCCTGATGGTAATGTTGTAGAACGATGGGCATTTGATGAAAATGGAGATGTCATTACCGTATCTGATGATCTATCGGAAGAGGATTTCCAAAGTCCAACTACCAATGGTAAAACACTCCCATTTACGGTGAAGAATTCAGCAGGACAAACAAAAACACGTTTGTTTACTTTGTTGAAGAAATCTAATGTAGATTTTTTAAGTAAATATCAATTGGGTGTTACCAAGACTGTCGGTCGATGTAAGATCGAACCTATGGATAGAGTTGCTATTTTCATTTCAAAGCGTTTCACTCAAGACAACACTGGAAACTGGAAAATCAATCAAGTACCAAAGACTGAACTTGTGCGTGTATTCACTGGATTAGTAAACACTGTACAAATGGGTTATGCCGATTCAGGCGGCAATACCATCACAGTGTCTGGTGAGGATGTAACCAAATGGCTTAAACTTTCTGTTGTTCCAACAAACCCCGTTGCTGTTATAGAAGACCAACTACATGGTAAATTATCAATAAGTAGTAAAGAAATTTCAGTTACCAATATTTTTGCAGGGCTGAGTGCGCCAAATGTTATTCGTTTTCTTACATTAGGAACAAAGGGTCTTGATACTGCCACAGCCGCACGAACTGGTTTTGATGGACGAGGTAAAGATTTTCTTGGTGTTGGTTTGTATGTGATTGCTGGTGAGAATACCACAAATAATCAAAACATTGTTTATGACAATACTACAGACTCGTTTGTTGTAACGAATGATGCTGTATCGGGTGCTTCTAAGAAAGTTTCCACGATAGACGTTCGTGGTATGATGGGAACACTTTTTACCAAATCCGCAGTACACGTTATTGACCCCACCATTACTGATTTAGATTATTACCTTGCGTACAAAACTAATTTTATGTTGCCTTCAGAGTTCCAGACCGAGTATATGAATCGTAGAGATATTTGCTACAAGGTCGCTGAGGACTCTAAGTTCAACTTCTACGCCGACCGTAATGGACATATTTGGTTTCATCCGCCTCGTTATTCTAACGGTTGGATTCTTGCAGCAGAGAACGACAAATTACCTATCATAGAAGACGATTCTATTATCAGTTACGGTTTTGTCGAAGATGACACCAATGTGTATTCTGTTGCTGTTGTAGCGTCTGAAGCTGGTATTTCAGCAAAAGGTGGTGTACAACCTCCGGGACAAATTGGTGACGCTTTAGGAAGAGGTTTTTATGCTGACGAACTACTTATGTATAAGTTTGGTGTAAAAATTCTGACTATGACAAATCCATTTTTAGCTTCTATTGATGATATAGCCAATGCCAGACCTTTCTCTTCTGACCAAGCTAATTTCTATGCGAAGAAACTGCTTCAACAATTGATAGCTAATAAACTACAAGGACAAATAACTATTGTAGGAAGAGCCGAAATAGAACCCGGCTTTCCGGTTTATATCCCCTTCCGTAACATGGTGTATTGGGTCGAAACGGTAGAGCATGCTTTTACATTTGGTGGACAACATACGACTACACTTCATTTGGCGTATGGACATAAACCGTGGGAAGAAATTTCAGAAATACTAACACAGGATTTTGATATCATGCATGCTACAGACGGTCATATTCGTATTGTCAAAAATGATGACGCTAATCAACCCAAGGTTGATAATACTGGTCTACGCCAGTCTGTACTTACAGATTCTTCGACTCTATTGCCAGATACACAAACAAACCCAACTACTATTCCAAATAGACCATAATGCCTATAACCCGTAACATACGAAAGAATTCCGACCTTAAGTTTGTTATGCTTCATCATTCAGAACATTTTCAACCAGTGAGTGGTAAAGACATCAATGCAGCATTAGTACAAGAAGGGTTGTTTGGAATACCTTTTGACATTATTGTTAATGTTAATGGGAGAATTGATCTTAGTCCACGTTGGATTCGAGCAGCAAATCCTACACAATACATCGAGAACGCACCTTTGTATTCGGTGTTTAAATACACATTACATGATATCGCAGATGCTTGTTCTAATCAACAGATGAATTATCAAGCTTTACACATCGTGCTTCTTGGAAATTTCGATATTAATCTACCATCTATTGCACAGATAAATACATTAGAAAAATTGATAGCTCTTGTTAGAGATAATGTACCTTCAATAACAGACATTTTACTACATAGTGATGTTGTATCTGTGTCGTGTCCCGGTATTCTTTTTCAAGACGCTATACGTAAAGACCGATTGCGAAACATTTTATTACCCGATACAAGGGATACACATTTGTTTGAACCAAGTCTTAATTTCGAATTGTTAACAGAACAGTTTGATTATCCTCTATCTATTATATATACAGAAGATAATATCTCCTTGTTGATAGAACACTAAACAGAAAGAGTTTTTATGCCAAAAATTTCTCAATTACCAGAACAACTTACTTCTGCATCTGTAGACCCGGCTCAGGCTTATCTACCAATTGTAATTAATGGTGTTACTGAAAAAATCAGTTTACAGGTTATATCAGACCTTATTGGTGGAAGAACAACAGGTGTTAATGTTGGTACTGGTGCTGGAATTTTTTTACAAAAGGTTGGTACCGATTTACAGTTTAAGACCTTAACAAGTGGAAGTAACAACATAAGCATAATTCAAAATGCCAATGATATTAAATTGGACTTGGCAATCACGTTTCAAAATGTGGGCGGTGGCGCACAAATTTATAGCGGGTCAACGTAAGGATTAAACTAATATGGCTGTTAACTTTCGTTCGCTTGTAGGCTCTGATATTGATGTCGTACAAAATCCAAATGACATTACGTTATCCAACACCAATTACAACCCATTCAGTACTTCTGGAGCATATGCCCTATTGTCGCCTCGCGTAGTATTAGGTGCATCTACTTTCGCAGCCAATTGGATTAATGCGTCTACAGTAAAATTTGGAACTGAAACTTTTGTGTCTCCTACAGCAGCACCGGCACAGGCCAGAGATATATTTTCATATGCTCAATTTGTTTCAGCAACTACGGCAAATACAGGTACTGGTATTCGTTCCTCCGGTAGTATACCACTTACGCAGTATGCACATTTTACAAAATACAAGGTATTCTTGAGATTTGGAAAAACAACTAATAAGAATAATACGAGAGCCTTTGTAGGTATTGGAGCTATGGCTAATGTGGCGTTTCAAGGCGCAACCATGGCTACTGATCCTTCCGGTTCTACGAATCTGTTTGGGATAGGGTACGACAATGCCGACTTAGCAAGTGGTAATTGGAGTTTGTATTATAACGGGGCAAGTGGAAATGCTGTTAAAACAGAATTAACATTACTACCAAGAAATACAAATGACATGATTGATTTGTTAATAGAATTCAATCCAGCCTCCACTCAATATACTATACAAGTATTTAGAATAACAGGGAATCCTGCAACATCAACACAAATAACAAGAGCAGGAATATTTTCAGCAGTAGTTACGGGTTCTCTTCCAGTAACAGGATCAAGTATAGGAGTTCAATGCGCCGTTGCAAATGCTTCGGCAAGTGGTACAGGAGAGGGCATAGCTATCTCAAAAGGTTTCATTTTTCGGGGTGTATAAATGATAGCTAATTTAAAATCATTGGTTTCTTCTGATATAGATATCCTGCAAAATCCGAGCGATATTACCCTGAGCAACCCTCATTTCAACCCATTCAGTCTAAGTGGGGACTGGGCATTATTGTCTCCTCGTGTTGGTATAGGTACAAATTCTCAAGGAGCCAATTGGATTAATGCGCCTACAGTTAAACTTGGAACTGAAACTTTTATTTCTGTTACCGCAGCACCTGCACAAGCAAGAGATATATTTTCATATGCTTCGTTCGTTGGTGCAACTGGTGCAAATGTTGGTAGTGGAGTAAGATCGTCAGGAAGTATTGTACTTTCTCAATATTCACATTTTACAAAATACAAAGTATTCTTGAGATTTGGAAAAGGCGATAATAGGAATAACACAAGGGGGTTCGTGGGTATTTGTGCCGCAGCCAATGTAGCGTTTGCTGGTTCTGCTACCATAGCGAGTGACCCTTCAGGCTCTGTGGAGTTATTTGGAATAGGATATGACAATGCGGATTTGTCAAGTGGTAATTGGTCATTATACCATAACGGCGCAAGTGGAAATGCTGTTAAAACAGAATTAACATTACTACCAAGAAATACAACTGATTTTATAGATTTACTTTTGGAATTTGATCCAGCAAGCACAAGTTATACTGTTACTGTTTGGCGGTTGGCGGGAAATCCATCTACATCCACTTTGATTACTCGCACACAAATCTACAACGCTGTTGTCACTGGGTCTCTTCCCAGTACTGGACAAGCAATTGGGGTTCAGGTTGCGACAAGTAACGGATCGGCTACTGGTATTGGAAGTAGCACTCTGATAGAAAAAGGGTGGGTATTCCGTTCTTGAAGAGCCTCTTCGATGGCTTGAGCAGCTAATTCGGGAGTGGGAAAATAACCGAGGAAGATTCGTTTATTATTGATTGAGATTTGTGCTATCCACTTCTTTTTAGCTTTATTGTACGAGACACCTTTGAATCCAGATGTATTATCAGAACGAATTTTATGTGGTCTACGATTATTGGCTTGTTCTTCAGGAGTAGACCACCTGATATTACCGGGAAAGTATCCTTGTTCATTTTTAATACGGTCTATAGATTTGCCTTCAGGACGTGGATACATGTTATTGTTTTTGAGGTATTGTAGGAATACTTCAAACTTCAACCATGGTTCATAGATACCGAGAGAATTATAACGAGGATAATATTTCTGTTTTGAATTAGTACAACGTGTTTTCATATGGTGCCAAGTATAATATTCTGGTGTACGAGATAATCCATGTTTTGTTTTCAAACATCCACAAGATTGTGTATTACCAGATTTTAAATCTCTGCCAGCAATAATGATTTCTTTATCACAATTACAACGACATAACCAAAGACTATAACCATACTTGCTTATACCAGCAAATTCAAGTACGGTTAATCGTCCAAAAGTTTGATTTATAAGATTCCGTCTTTTAGGCATAGTTACAATATACGTATTTTTAATATCAAATGCAAGGGGTTAAAAAGTGCAGGTAAATTTAAGGTCGCTAATAGGCAGTGACGGAATAGTCGTTTCAGGTTCCGCCAATACTATCGACATATCCAATGACTCTAAAGAGAATTTATTTGCTTATACGACCAGTGAAGGATTTATTTTTTTAACTACTTCCACCTATAATCTTAACATAGCTCATAATATGTCTGCTGCCGGGAGTAATTCTATTATAGGAACAGGTGTTGGTACGTCCGCAAAGTCATTATATTACATGGTTGAATTTGCGGGTGTTGGCGGTGGTTTAACAAATACGTATCAAGGACTTGGAACTGGTTTTTGGTTTTCAATGAATTCCTTTACAGTGTTTACATTGTATCGTGCATTTATCAGGTTTGGTATTGATGCGGATCGAACCGGGATTAAGGCATATGTAGGGTTACATCCTACATCAGGTTTAGCAGGAAGTGATGCATCTCAGCCATCAAGTATTCTAAATTGTTATGGGATAGGATATGATACAACAGACTCAGTTTCCGGTAGCACTCCTAATTGGTTTCATATGCATAGTGGTGGTGGCACTCCTGTTAGAACTGATACTGGTATACCAAGAGTAAATGGAGATATCTTAGAAGTACTAATATCGTTTTTACCAGACAAATCACGATTTGGCATGGATGTTTGGCGTGTGACTGGAAATCCGTCCACAGGCTCGGTTACCAGAACACTTGCATATTCAGCAGTAAATACAACCGATATCCCGACAGTAGCGAGACTTGATGTCCACGTTGCCAACGGTTTGAACGTCGCAGGAAATACTCCCCTGCTTGCAATAGAGAGAGTTCATCTCCAAAAAATCATATAATCTTTATGCATATACGACGACGAAAAATATATCCATTACAAGCCATTAATCCACAAGAGCATTTATCTCGATACAATCGTCCTGCTGTTATTAGTTCAGTCGATACTGATAATGGTGTTTGTGTTTTGCGTTGGTTGGATCATCCGGGGGGACGTGTAAATGTACTTCTTACACAAGGTAGTTGGGGTGAATATAATATGCCTATAGAGGGGGCAATAGTTCTCGTTCAATTTGACAAAAATGACCAAGCTCGTATTGTTCGTTACATTAATTTGAATCAGGTACAACGTCAAAAATTTCCTTCCGAAGGTGGAACAGGAACATTACCTAAACTTAAAGCAGGTGAAAAATATTGGGAAAGTGTTGGTGGAGCGTACATCTATATGAATAGCACAGGTAAGATTTCTTTAGTATCACCTTTTGATGATATTTTTGAAATAGACCCTGACATTAGTACTATTCGTGCTAAAACTGTTAATTGGAAAGTAGCCTCGGCTGCTGGTACAGAAACGTTTGGACAAGTTAGACGATGGGTACAAGAAGGAACACAAGGTACTAATAAAGTTATTTCTGATGGTATTCCAACAGTAACATTTCCTGATGGTACTCCTTTAACAGAACTTAATCTAACAATTACGGACAAATATCAAGCTTCCACGCCTATATGTAAAGTAACTATAGGAACGGTAGTTGATGACGAAGGTAAAGTTCGAGACAAGGACAATGCTATTGTATCAACCACCAGTGGTTCAGCATTAGCTCTTAAGCTGGAAATTCAATCAAGTGCAGGGTCACTTCTTGTTACAATTGATAAATCTGGTAAACTCTATGTAACTGCACCAAGAATAGTTGAAACATGTGATGATATTCGTTTAGGAAGTGAGAATGCAACAGAAAAAGCAGTGTTGGGTAACACGCTTAAATCTACATTGGAAAGTCTTATAGATGCTATTAATTCTATTACAGTTACCGCACCTTCGGGCGGTGGGCCAACAAGTACACCTATCAATGCAGCTACATTTACCAGTATCAAAAACAATTTGACAACCATTTTAAGTCAGAAAGTTAAGTTAGGGTAGGACTACAAGAACGGGTAAGAAATGCTTATATTTTGAAAGTAGACATAGTAATTATGCTTAAAGATATGTACATACGGACAAAAAAAATTAAACAGAAACTTAGAACATCAGAAAAACATCTTTCTGAAGAGACTAAAAGAAAAATAAGTATTGCCTTATCTGGTAAACCTCGTTCTGATAAAATCCGAGAAAAAATTAGAAAAGCTAATTTGGGAAGGGTTTTTTCCGAAGAACATAGAAAAAATTTAAGCCTCACACATTTTTGTAAAACTCTTTCTGATGAACAGAAGAAGAAAATAAGTACTATTCGTCAGAAAGAAATCGAAGACTATTTGGGTTGTAAGTTCGTCATCATTTGGGATATAGGTTAAACAATGTCTTCTCTTGTTGATAATATTGTAGCAGCAACAGGCGCATCTCGTTGTTTAGTATCTGTATTGGTAGCTCTATCGTTCCCACTTAGAGCTTCATTAACAACTTTTTTACAAACCTATAGAGCGATTCTACTTGCAGAAAAAGCAAAACTTGTTGGCAAAACAGCACAGGCAGACGTAATTGCTCAACAATTAGGTATTATTGTAGCAGCAGGTCGGGCAGCATTAGCTCCCTTCAATACTATTCTTGGTGCAATACCTTTTGCACAACTTAGTAAATGTGCGGGAGCAACTGAAGACCTTCAACACGTTGTAGACAATACTCCAACCGCTATTCCATCAAGTTTTATTACTCAAGCTGCAAATATAGATGGATTTGATATATTCACTGGTGTTACCGATTATAAAAGCATGCGTAACAAATTAGATGAATTAGCGTTTCGTTTACAACGAGCGTTGACTGTTTCTGACAAGGCCAGTAAATTATCTACAAGTATAGACCGTTCTCTTTCTGTAATTGATACATATTTAGCAATCTTCTCAAGGATGCAATAGATGGATGCGCAATTTAAAGTTACATGTAATCATATATTGGGTAATCCACTTCAACAATTTATTTTGTTGACTTGCCCTCGTTGTCTTGGTAAAGGTTTCTATAACGCCTATCAATTTGGTACAGATGGTAAAATAGTTACGGTATCAGGTGTTAATAAATTGATACAACAGATACAGAAAATATTGACAGAAACAAAGAGGCCGTCCGGTTATGGTTTCGACTACAGTGTTCTTTCTGGTGTAATTGCTCCCAATACAATAACAGCAGTTAAATCTGAAATTGTACGATGTATAGAATATTTGAAATCTTCTCAACAACAAGAAAAAAAAGAGGGTTTCATTTATCTTCCAACAGAAGAAATCAGTACAAATGGACAAAGCATTACTGTACTGGATGCTTTTGTTACCGAAACAGACCCACGTGCAGTTACTGTTAATGTTTCTGTACTTACAGTAGCAGGAGCTACTGCTGGTGTGACAACTCAACTCAAGAGGTAAATCTAATGGCTCGAAACTTCCTCACTATCGTGCAAGCGTTTAAGGATTTTATTAGAAGTAAAAATTCGAAAGCAGAATTATCTGAAGGTACATTTACAAAAGACATTGTAATTGATGCTCCTGCTAAAGAGTTTGAATTACTATATACTCGTACTGACCAAGTATCCAACGAACAAAGTATTTCTACTGCCAGTGAAGTAGGTTTAGAAAAAACACTACTAAACTTTTCCAAGGTAGTCAGGGGTGCTCGACGTTCTCGAACTACAGTACGATTTTTCAAGAATCAAGCACCATCTTCTAATATTACTATTCCTGCTGGAACACTTGTTTCAACACTACTTTCTGATACATCGAACGCAGTACAATTTAGAACAGTGCAGTCGATTACTATGATAGCGGCTCTTGCATTGAGTTATTTAAATTCTACTACTGGTAAATACGAGATTGCTGTTGATGTAGAAGCAGTAAACGGTGGTGCAAATAGCAATGTTGGTGCTGGAACAATTACTGTTATTAATGGGTCTATTTCAGGTATTGATGGTGTCTATAATCCATTTTCAGCAACTGGCGGCCAAGATAAGGAAACAGCTACTCAGATGCAATCTCGTCTTAGTACTGCTTTATCTGGTACAGCACTTGGTTCCAAATCTGGTTTTTTGTCGTTTATTATTGAACAAGATTCCGTAGAGGACGTACTGGTTGTTGGAAAAGGAGCTACTGGTCGAGGGGATATTGGGGCTGTAGATATTTATGTTAAAGGTAAGTTGTTCAGAAATTTTGCTGATGAATTTTCAGACCCATTCAGTCCATATCCAGATTTTATTTTTACTAAGCAACCAGTAATTGCTGCATCTGTTACTTCTGTATTGTCCAGTGTTAATGGTGCTCTTCCTACTTCGGGTTGGTCAGTATCAAAAGATGTTGGGGCATACGGTGGGTCTACTATAGCTCAAGATAAATTGCATTGGATAACAGCAGTACCTAATACTTCTGGTTCTATTGTTGTCAACTACCAATATAATGGTATCGTGGAAGATTTGCAATCACTACTCAGCAAAGATAATCAAGATGTTGTGAATAGTAATACTCTTCTTAAGTGGGCAACCGAAATACCTATTTCGATAACAGTAGCAATTCGTATTTTACAAGGGTTTACAGGAAGTGATGTAACATCATTAGTTTCTTCTGCTATAAATACTTTTTTAACAAATAAAGGAATCGGGGAAGCGGTGAATCAATCAGATGTTATTAGAGAAATATTAAATACTGTTGGGGTCGATGATGTACTTGTACCTCTTACTACTTTTCAATCTCAAGATAGTACTATATTGCAAGATAGTAATAATAATCTAATTATACCGCAACACGCTTATGCCAGTGCTGGTACAATAACAGTGAATTTATTTTAAGGTTTTATAAAACGGAGCGCAAAACCCATTCATCGCTTTAGCGTGGATGGGATGTAAGCGACCAATGAAGAATATTCACAAGTCATATAAATACCGAATTTACCCGACAAAGGAACAAGAATCCTTGTTGAGTAAACATTTTGGATGTGTCAGGTATATTTACAATCACTTTCTGAATGAACGAAAAGAAAAATATCAGGAGCATAAAAAATCACCGAACTATTATGCACAGGCAAAAACACTCACAGGATTAAAAAAGAAAAAAGAAACGGATTGGCTGAAAGAAGTGAATAGTCAAACATTGCAACACGCATTAAGACATTTGGATACTGCATACTTAAACTTCTTTCGTGGCAAGGCAAAGTTTCCGAGATTCAAAAGCAAGAAAAATAAAAATAGTTTCACTATACCACAATTTGTAACAGTTGAAAATGACAGATTGAATATTCCAAAGTTCAAAGAGGGAATTAAAATCAATCTACACAGAAAATTGGAAGGAGAAATAAAACATTGCACGATTAGTAAAACACCAACAGGAAAATATTTTGTGTCTATACTTTGTGAAGTGAAATATCAACCGAAAGAAAAAACAGGCAAATCAGTTGGAATAGATTTAGGTCTGAAAGATTTTGTGATAACTTCTGATGGAATTAAATATGAAAATCATAAACACTTAAAACAATATGAAAAACAATTAGCAAAAGCACAAAAACATCTTTCACGGAAAGTAAAAGGTTCAAATCGGAGAAACAAACAAAGGATGAAAGTTGCAGTATTGCACGAAAGAACTGTAAATGCCCGATTAGATTTGTTGCATAAAATATCTACTCAGATAACCAATGAGTATGATACGATATGTGTTGAAGATTTGAATGTGAAAGGAATGATGGCAAACCACAAACTTGCAAAACATATTGCTGATGCAAGTTGGGGAACATTCGTAAGGTTGCTTGAATACAAAGCGGATTGGAACAACAAACAAGTTGTAAAAATAAATCGCTGGTATCCGAGTTCTAAAACTTGTTCAGAATGTGGTTGGATACATCAGGACTTGAATCTTTCTGAAAGGGAATGGACTTGTGCCAATGGACATAAATTGGACAGGGACATAAATGCAAGTAAAAATATCCTCTTAGAGGGATTAAAAATAATATCGTCAGGAACTGGCGATTACACTCGCAGAGCCAAAATAAGACCTCAACTTGTTGGGGCGCAGGCTTTGAAGCGAGAAGCCCATTTGTCTTTAGTAAATGGATAGTTCATGACCCTTGAAGCCCAACCCATCGCCTCTGGCGTGGGTGGGTAGTTCACGTCACGTTTAAAAGATTTCAAACATAGTTATTTAGGATATAGGTTAAGAATATGTCTATATACATAAAATGGCAGACAACAGCCCCCGATAGCAAGGAAAGATTTATTACAAATCTTTTTTCGAATTTATCTTCACAGTGGTATCCACAAAATATCATTGGGAGTACGTTATATGATTTGTTAGATATGTATGCATCAGAACTATCATCTGGTTCGTCAGAGATTACACAAACATTTAATGACTTGTTCATAGAAAATGTTCGAGATGGTGTAATACAGGGACATAGTACATCAAAGATGTATGAAAACTTTGGCATCCTGTTGGGAATAAACAAATTACCATCTCAGGAATTCTCACAATTTAATACTGGTTCGATACTCAATTCATACCGTACAAGTTTGAAATTTCTAACATTAGCTTATACAGAAACAACAACACCAGATGCACTAACTCGTATTGGACAAGCCATCAACGGTATTAGCCCCGTAATTATCGAACCCATCGACAACTATCCGGGCTGGATTTTATCAAATTTTTCAGGGTCGGTCATTGAAACGTCGTTCAATTCTGCGGCAAAGAAATTTTATGTGATGGTAACTCCTTCTTTCGGACGTTTTGGAAAAGTTATTCCTATTAAGGATGCGTTGGTTGCAACAGGCAGTACTATTTCTTTATCATATAGTATTCTCGGTTTGAATACTATTCTAAAACAAAACTCGTTTGAACAAGCGGGGGTGTTACTCTACTTCTTCATACCCTCTGGTTCATCAACACAAATAAATGATGTTAAAAATGTTATTGAAACAGCAGTAGACAATGTTTTACCAGCATACATTAAACCAGAGATTCATTATTCATTTGATTTTGTACTGTGGCGACCAGTAGCCCCTGCGGTTGATACAATGGTTTCAGGTTCGAATATTTTTGCTGTTAACAAGTATGGTTGGATATACAACGCCAATCCAACCAACGTTACAGGTTCAGTTTTCATTACAGACGTAATTCAAATACCATGATTTCAGGCTCCTTTAATATAATTCCTGTTACTGTTGGTTTTGCTGGACAACTTTGCAGATTTATTTGGAGTTCATCAGGAGCCAACTATGCTATTATTCCAAGTGTAGGAACAGTACCACCAGACGGCGAGCGTTTAGTATATGTAGCAAATTCACAAACATATACAATAACATTTACTGATACCGTTAATACGTTAACTTTATCAAAAATGGTTACTGCAAATAGTGACCCTACTGTTTTTCTCAGACAAACAGTTGATAATGCTACCTCAATTCTTGTAGTAAGAAATGTACAGGAACACTCATTTAATCAAAAAAGACCACCAAGTTCGGGTACACCATCATACATAATTAGTAGTTATTGGATTCTACCGCTTTATCTATTGAGCGATGAAGACTTTGCAGTTATAGCAATACCAGCAGTTTAGGAGAATCAATGTCGAGACAATTAACACGTGTTATTTTGAAGGTAGTTGCAGGTGTTTATCAACCAGACACAGGGCATACTGTTACAATTAAAACAGATGAAGGTGTTCCTGTTTTAGTAACAACCGCCGTGGAATCTCCTGCAAGTAGCGGTAATTATGTCGCTGCATGGTCAGAACAGGAAAAATATGGTTTCTGGTATGTTGATGGTAGTATTAAAGCTGAATGGGGCCGTGTCTGGCTTGGTTCTGTTGTTGGTAATGTAAACTTTCTTACGAATTTTGATATCACTGGTGCTTTAGACGTTAATGGCACATTTCATCTTACTGGATTGATGAGCATAGATAACTCTAATTTAGTAACCAACCTTAATGCTGATCTTTTGGATGGACAACACGCATCAGCTTTCTTACTAATTAATTCCACCGGCAGCATCAAACATTCTGACTTACAGAATTTATCCTATGCCTCATCTGGACATACTGGATTTGCTGGATTAGCCGTACCTAATACATTTACACAAAATCAGATTGTAACTGGAAGTGTAAATGTTAGTGGAAGTGTACATATAACAAATACGCTTCAAATACATACACCAGTAAATTCAGTTCTATTACAAAATCCAAACTGCGGTGTTGCTATAGGTACTATAGGAGATTTCAAAGAACTTAATGTTATTGGTACATTCCACTCAATACATGCAAATGGTTCGGAATCTGGGTTATTGCCAACATTAAATGGAGACCTCATTGGCGGTTTTGGTGGACGAACATATGATGGAACTGCATTTCAAAGTAGTTCACCCGCATCTATTCATTTTGATGCTATAGGTGACCAAAGTCCAACCAATTGGGGACAAGAAATAAGTTTCTGGACGACACCAAGTGGAAGTGTTACTCGTGCAAAACGTGTGCGAATTAAAGACGATGGTAGTCTTGTTCCACTTGCTGCATTACAATCAGACTTTAATGGTGTTTCCTATTTTGATGGTTTGGATGGTGCGTCTTCATCTATTCATATTGGAGAACAATCATCTTCTGGTTCTGGAAACCTTGCAAATGTTAAATTACAAATAGTGACTCACGGTACTTCTCAATTTGCAAATCATCTCATGCTTCGTTCCGAAGGAGATGCTGCAAATCTTGGTGGCTTCTTACAATTACGTCACAGCCGTGCTGGTTTAGTATCACCATTTGCAGAAGATCAACTTGGTGGTATTACTTTTGGGTCTTTATTTTCAGGAGCGGGACGCTCTGGTGGAGCGTTGCTTGCATTTGCAGATGGTGCAGATTATACTACTACAAGTTTACCTACAAGAATAGAATTTAGAACTGCGTCATCGGGTAGTACAACAAGAGTAACACGATTAACTATTAAACATGATGGAAAAGTTGGAATTGGTATAACTCCTACAGATTTGTTGCATGTCAACGGCACATCCAAATTACAAGGTGATGTGCAAGTAACTGGAAGTGTAAATGTTAGCGGAAGTGTAAATGTTAGTGGAAGCTTTGCTGTTGGTACAAATACAAGTGGTATGCTTTGGGACAATAATTTTACAGAGTTACATATTGAAGAGACTTTTCCTACTACACTTTTCCATGGTTCTAAAATATATTTGAGTGGTGCTGGCCCTCAAATGAGATTTGTTTCAATATCCGATACTCCTACGGCTGGCCCTATTTTATTCTTACAGCATAGTAGATTAGGATATAACCCACCACAATCTGGCGATAGATTAGGACGTATTCTTTTTGGTGCATTCACCGACACAGCGTATAGTCAGGCAAATTCTGTTGAAATTTTTGCAAGAGCTACAGAAAACTTTAATTCAGGAAGTGCTACAACAATTGGTTCAGAATTAGTTTTTCAAACGACAGCAAATGGTTCTGCAACACGCACTAATAGAATGATATTGGATAACAGGGGCAACTTACAGTTGTTGAGCGGCAACCTCAGTATCACGGGTTCTATTCTCTCATCGGGGTCTATCAGATTTACACCAACATCACTTCTTGCAGGTGCATACTCTGTTGTTGGAACAGATAGTATAATACTTGCCAATGCCGTATCTGGAAGTATAGAAATTCAATTACCAACAGCAATATCTGTAAAGGGCATGTGGTTGAATGTTAAAAAGACAGATGTAAGTGGTAATTTGGTGAATGTAAGCGGAAGTTCTGGGGAATTAATTGATAATGCTGCTGTACAAAGTATCGCTACGCCTTACACCAATATAACAATTATTTCGGATGGAGCACAGTGGTGGATAATTTAAAATAGGAGCAAAACAATGTATACAATTCTCATAATAGGGGGAGGGTGGAATAATATGAGCTATTTCCCAACAACAAATATTCAATTCGCTGATTCCACTTCAGTAGATGCTTTTCACCGTTTACGTGTCAGCCAGTTATTATCTCAAGCAGAGTATAGCACTCAATACAACAGTGGGTCATTATTTTATCAAGATCAATTATCTAATGGTGGCTTTACCACACATTTACCAAATCAATCAGCCACACAAATCTCTACTACAACTACAAGTGGTTCATCAGTTATTCGTCAGACGAGACATTATTTCAGATACACGCCCGGAGTAGGTTTAAGTATTACTCTCAGTAGCATCATAGGAGCTAAGAAAAATAACGTTCGTCAACGTTGGGGATATTTCGACAGTAATAATGGTATATTCTTTGAGCAAGACGGTAGTAATCTAAAAGTAGTTCAACGAAGTTTCGTAACATCTGGTTCTATAGATACCGTTGTTAATCAATCCTCTTGGAACGTGGATAAATTAGATGGTTCTGGTGTATCTGGATTCAATTTGGATACATCAAAAGCCAATATCTATACCATTGACATCGAATGGTTGGGAGCAGGCAGGGTACGTTTAGGCACATTTACTGAAAAAGGAATGCCAATCATCTGTCACGAGTTTAGAAATGCTAATTCATTGACTACACCATATATGACGACAGCAAATCTACCTATTAGATTGGAATTGACCAATACAAATACTGCTGCAAGTCAAACAGATTTGGTTCATGTTTGTTCAGCAGTAGCCAATGAAGGTATAACAACGCCTGAAACTTCACAAATATTTGAAGCCTCAACTGGCGCATCGCTTGTAGCAGTAACTACAAGAGTTCCAATTCTGTCTATTCGTCCAAAATTGACTTTCAATAACATTATCAATCGTGGATTAATTACAGCATTAGAAACAGAGATACTGGCTCAGACAAACGCAGCCTTTTGGGAAATTGTTTATAATGGTACACTATCTGGTGCTAATTTCACAAGTGCTAATTCAGAATCAGTTGTAGACGTGGATGTATCAGCGACTACAATTACTGGTGGGTTAGTGATTGCTTCTGGATACGTTGTTGCTGGTGCTACAGGTATTAAAGGACTCTCAGTTGGTGAATTGTTCAGCAAATTACCTTTGACGTTGGATATTAATGGAATAAATCCAATCAATTTATCACTTGTTGTTACATCTACAAGTGGTACAACTAACGTAGGTGGAGCGATTAAATGGAGTGAATTAATCTAAATGGCTTCGATATCTTACAATTGGTTTTATGATTGGGCAGCAATAGCCAAGAACGATGCTTATTATACTGTAGAGGTTCGACAGTACAATAGTCAGTCCATTCCAGATTCAATTCCTTGGAAGAGATATGACCCCATATTCCCGATTCCTCTTTTAAATCTGGCAACAGATGGGTCAGTTCGAGGACATTGGACATTTGCCGTTAATCATCCAACACAATCAGTATATGACATTTCTGGTAATCAAGCTACATTGATTAATTCTAAGACATCAGTTGAAACTAACAATCTATGTTGTTCTCGTAGAGATAATATTCTTGTTTTGGGCGGTGGTAGTACGGGATACAATCTATCTGCTACAGCCTCATTACCAAGTCTTGCTTTTGACAATGTGAGTTTTGCATGGGAAACTTACATTTATGGTATAGATAATACTACAACTAATGTAGATAATTCTCCATTTACTTCATATTTATCGTTTATTCGTACAGGGTCTACCGGACAGGGTTATGCCGTGGAATTTGATTTTGCAGGACAGTACATTCGATTTACTGTTGGTTCAGCATCTATATCAGGAGTTGTTACTGCATCCATAGCTCCTTTGTTGTTAGAGAGTGGGTTCCCGCCTAACTATCATTACTTCGCAGGCTCCTTTATTCATGGGTCTGGATTATTTCTGTATATAGATGGAGTTCAACAAGGTTTTACAGCATATACTGGTGGAATAGCATCAGCAAGTGTGCCTTTCAATGTACGTCACGGTGAAAATATGTTTGTCGATGAGTTTGTTATCTACGCCGGAACATTGAACGAGAATCAAACGAAATACAACTATAATCTAACAAAAGAACGATTAAGATATCTTGGTATGCCATCAGGTTCGTACTACCCATTCCACCAAGCTCGTTTCACTATATTTGCCAGTGGTAGTAATGAGTTTGAATTGCACCAGTTCTCCATTCGAGGATTACAAAACACGAGTGCTTCTATATTTGATACAAGGCTTACAGATTTATATGCTCTTCCCATTTTTATTGGAACGTCTGGTAGTTCGGGACAACAAGCTGGACAAGTTATTGTTTCATCAACATAAAAGGAAACGTCATGAACAAAACACTATATTTTCCAGATATGAGAGTTAATGAATCGGATTTGAATAATACCGAACAATCACGAGCAAGTGCTATACGACAACAATTTGCATTTATGCTTGCAAAGTTTTCACATCAATATACAGGTTCTATTGCAACTATCATACAACAAACGTTAGCAGATCAAACCCCAAATCCATTTTCGTACAGAGGTATTGGTGGGGGGTTTAATTCGGATTACCTTCTTCCAATTACAGGTTCTCTTTCTCAAATTAGTATTCAAAGAGGATGGGGTATTACTGACAATGCAGACATTTGTATTCTTACAGGGTCGATTACTATCAATCAAGGAGATAATGATTTTCATCGTATATGGGGAACACTCACTGATGGTCAACCAGCATATGTAACAGCAGAATACCAAGAAATGTCTTCATCGGTAGGTAATGATAGTAGTGGAAACATATATTATAAGCGATATACTGGCGATTTTCTTATTCGTGTTTCTGATACTTATCCATCAGGTTCTAATCAGATTCCTCTTGCACAATTTACTGCAAACGGTAATCTTATTACGGCAGGCACATTCCAAGATAAACGAGAGTGGGCACGTCCATGGGCTATGGCAGAATCTACATTGGTGAAAAATTCTCCTGTTCCATCACTTAGTACAGTAGAACAACATATAACAGCAGTAGGTACTGGTACTCCTTCTACTACAAATCCTCATGGAATGGTACTAAGCGATTTAGTTTCAGGAAGTATTCTTAGTACAGTTATTCATAAAAATGTAGGACACCCGGCAGGCAATGAAGGTAATAGGGCTTTAAACACTGTTTATCAAAATACAGCAAGCGGAAGTATGTTTTTGTCTGTATCTATCGAATTACTAACCGTGGCTACAGCAGCACCACATACAATTGAAGCTGCTATTTATGTTGACCGTGTGGACTCTTCATTTAATAATAATGACATTATTATTCTTGGTCATACATCATTATCTAAAGACTCAGCAACAACTGAAGCATACTCATCATATCAACAACTAACGGCTATTATTCCACCGGGTGCTTGGTATAAAGTTTATGCAGCTACATTAGATGGTCTTGGAAGTTATAGTATAATTCATTGGTCTGAACAATTATAATTCGTCCAACGTTTTGGACGGCGCGTAGTTCAAGCACGTTATAGTAGTAATCAGATTCGACGTTCAAACTTGAGGGTAAAAGTGTTGACGGTCAGATAGGTGACAAGTTATTTGAGGTGGGTGGTCATTACTGGCATAATAGACCAAAAGACATACTAAATGATGACATCAAAGAAAAGCTTGCTCTAAAATATGGATACCCGTTATATAGATTTCGAGTAGATACTGTCCAAGACGTACTTCGAAAACTACGGCAATATAACTCAACTTTCCTCGCTTTGTTCCATGCGACTAAACATTCCCCGCTCAGTTTGACGAGTGTTTTGCAGCAGAATACCTTTCAGTAACTCAGTATTGTCTGTTTTTCCCGAAAACAAGTTCATAGCTAATGAAAATTTCTTTGTTTGACCATACTCAGAAAGTCGAGCTAAAGCGAAATCTTTTCTGGATGTATTTTGTTCTTTGGCTACTCTTACCTTATCTTCAATCACAGTTACAATATTCTGTAACACCTTTGTACCATCTATCAATAAACTCACTACAGGTAACATCCAAGCGACCGTTTCTTCGTCGTACTGTTCTGTCATATTCTTTACAAACTGAACATACGAGGGGCAACCTTGCTGAAACCAGATTTCCGCCAACGTGTCTGTAGTAAGATTCGACTTTAGTCTATGACGAGCTAAGTAGGAATCGCATTTGATTTTTACCAACGTTTGTTCGTTGTCAATACGGACAACCCATCCCTCGATGCGTTGTTCAGTTGTTACACGAGTCATGAGGTCTTCCAAACCCCGTGAATCTAACTTGTACCATTCAACAAGAGGAATACCAACAGCATCCGAGACTATCTTTAATTCAGAAAGTGTCAGGTAGGTCATTGTAGAGTGATTAACAGCACCTACAAGGGTTAGCTCAGGTTCAGGATACTTTAAAACTATAGGGTTGTTGGGAGTAGTCCACTCTGTTAATAGCGAAAGACCATTAAACAGTGAAATGTCCCAAAGACGTGGATACTTCTGCTTAAATATTTGGTCAACTTCCCATCCGTTGTCAAGATGTTCGTAACCGAATGAACCACGAGTACGTAACATGATTTTGCCCTCGTGAACACTTCTAATCAATAATGAACCGTCCATTTTGATTGTTGCAACAGCGTCATTTTTTGTAATAGCTTGAACTATATCAGCAACCGTTGTAATAAAACCTTGTGTGCCCATTCCAAGATTCCAAAATTTACCGAAGCCTTGAGAAACAGTTTTACCGTCCAGAGTCTCAACACGTGAACGAAACCAGAGATTGTCGGTCTTCCAAGCATAGTTAGATACGGCAGTCTCTCGTGTAGGGGTAATAAGACGTAAACCATTTTGCTCAGAAACGTTGAAATTGGTAGTGTCAAAATTCATTTTCAAAAATATCCTGCATATCACTTGACATTGATGAAAAAAATGTGTATATTGATTTTATCTTCGATGTAGAGACTCCTGTCCTCATCATACTTCAATATATAATTTTCTATCTACAAAGTCAAGCCTTTTCTAATAATTCTATATTTTTCATGCAAACATAACTTAGTTTTTAACCGCCGTAGTTAAGCTGTAGGCAGATGTCAGCAAAACGAGAGTCTTTATGGCTTGTGGGTCAAACAAGTATGAATAGTGTTAGTAGTGACAGAAACTACTGTGGAGCATTACCCATCCCGTCCACGCAATGCAAAAAGGGGGGTAGGGGGGATTCGACTTGTGTTCGCTTCGCTCTCAATTTTTTCTGTCAGGTTGTTGAAAAACACAACCCGACAGCAATAATAGATATACCAACAGTTTTTAACAACAAAAAGACCACCGAATATTATGTTATGAATGATTTTTATAAATCAATAATTCAAGTTGAGTTTCCAAAAATAAAACTTAAATTCAAAGATGACTCAATTCTACAGAAGTTATTTCAAATTATAAATTTTAACTATAAAAATACTATTTCATGTTCTAAAAATTCTATCTGGTTTCCTTCAAGGAAGTCTTTTAATGGAGTCTCTAATGAGACCATAAATGAGATATTGGCTCATGAATACGTTCATCTGGTTCAACGTAGAAATAACCAGTTACATAATTTATTGGGTTCTTTACCTGAATCAATTGGATTAGCATTACTTTTGATTGCTTGTATAATAGGTATTAGTGAATTTGGATTGCTATTTTGGTTTTGTGGAGTAATAGGTTTTCTTTTGACATTACCAGTAGCTCCTATTTATAGACTGGAAAGTGAGTTTGAAGCTTATAGAATGTCTATTCTTGTTCGTATTGTTCAATGGAATGGCAAATTTAAACTTCCAAAATCTCATTATGACCTTTTTCAGGTATCAGATGCTATGTTACGAGATATGCTCGATGGATTGTTCTCTAAAACCTATAATGCTCAATGGTCACCAGCGTGGCTTAAGATTCGATACTTTGAGCGTATGAAGAAGTGGCGAGATGAATGTATGTTGAATTATTTTGTTGAAAGACTTGCATTTGACAATAAAAATGTTTATATTGATAGTGATGCTAATATTTACTTTCGTATACTTCGTTATTTTATAGCACATTCCGAATACGTCAAAAATCCCACTTAATTTAATAGGACAAACTTTTGGACGACTAACTGCTATTTCTATTGTGGGTCGTCGTCGTGGTGGTCTTTTATGGCAATGTCAATGTATTTGTGGTAATGTTGCATATGTTGTAGCTGGTGCATTGGCTTCTGGTAATACAAATAGTTGTGGTTGTCTACGTAAAGAAATAGCAATACAAAATCATTTTCAAGTTGGAGATGTCTTTGTGATTGTGGAAGGATAAAGGATGTAAGAGGTCACAGCCTTACATCACAAATAACTAAGTCTTGTGGTTGCTTATCTCGTGAATTGTCAATAGACCGTACTGGCATAAAACTACTAAACAAATTGATTCTTTGAAAGACAGTATTGCCTTACAACATGGTTATACGATTGTGAGAATGTTAGTTAACACTTGTCGAGATATAGACTTTCAATTTAGTAAGTATCTACCTTCTTTGTCTAAACTTTTTAATGTATCAAAATCCAGCGCATGTCAATGAATCTCTGGTTACTCGCAATAACACTTTTTATTTCTGGAATCGTTACCGATTTCATGTGGGCAATTTACATTCAGAAATTATCTGAATGTAAACGTACACAAGATTCTCTCAAGCGCAAGCTTCTCTTACGAGAAGCTGCTTTCTGGTCAGTTGGTATAGGTTTGTGTTCAATCTTTTTGGTTGAAGGTATCATTGTTAACTTCTATGTTTCATTGATATGGTTGGTAGGTCTTTGGCTTGGTACTTATTATTCCAATACTTTTGAATCATTTTTCAGAAAACTTTTTGGACAATATATATGATTAAGAAAAACATTAAGGCAATACCTAATCTTAAACCAACAAATCCAAAAGATATTATTGGTAGTGATAAGATGCCACTCCATCTTTGGCCTAATACGGCAACAATGTATGGTGTTCTTGGTCTTCTTGAAGGTATGCTAAAATATGGTCGTACTAATTGGCGTATTGCTGGTGTACGAGCATCCATATATTATGATGCTGCTCGTAGACATTTGGATGCATGGCTTGAAGGTGAAGATTTTGCTCCTGATTCCGGCGTTCATCATTTGGGACATGTGTTGGCATGTATTGCTATTCTTATAGATGCTAAAGAGGCTGGTAAACTTATAGATGACCGTCTGTATCCAGTTAATTATAGAAATACTATTAACTATTTAACGAAAGATGTTAAACGGCTTAAGATTTTATATGCTGATATAAAGCCACATCATTTTACTATTCAAGACGTTATTAAACCTGTAAAACAACAAAAGAGACGCAGATATGGTAAATCTTAATGAATATAAACTTTCTGCATATGGAACAAGCAATAGAAAAAGGCTTTCAACAATTTGATATAGAGGTAAGGAATAATGCGAGCAGTAGTTGATACATTAAATAATCATTTTGGACGACGTATTAAAGATATTTCTTCTGTTATTTCTAATTATTATTACAAATAGTGGGGCTACGTATGCGTAGATACAAAATTCTTTTTGTTACGGATGATATAAGACTAAAATCTGGTGTTGCAATACAGGCGTATATGCTTATGAAAGGTTTACTCAAGACCGGCGAATACGAAATTGTTTCCATTGCTGGTTCTTTGATACCACAAAATCCAAATCCAACTACATTTGAAGGTATTCGTCTGTATCCCTGTAGTAATGGATATGGAGACCCAAATTTGTTGAAGGCGGTTATTCAAAGAGAGCGTCCTGATGTTACAGTATTCTTTTCCGACCCTCGATTTTTTGTATACGCTTTTACTTTGGATAATGAGATTCGTCCATTTACCAAATTCGTATTTTATCATACGTGGGATAATGAACCATTTCCTGCATTCAACAAGACGTGGTATGCTGCGTGTGACCGTATTGTTATGCTCTCTCGTTTTTCTTATGAGTTGATGAAAAACGGTGGTGTTGATGTAGATTTTGCTCCACATGGTGGAGACCCTTCTGAGTTTTATCCATTGGAACCACAAGAAGTAGAAGCTGCAAAAGATATTATGTTTAAGAACCTTCCAGAGAAACCAGACTTTGTAGTGCTTTATAATAATCGTAATATTCCTCGGAAACGTACTTCTGATGTCATTCTTGCTTTCCGTCGATTTTGGACGAAACATCCGAAGTCCGCTCTCATTATGAACACCGTTGCTGTTGACCGTGATGGAAATGATTTGGGCATGCTTCTCAAACAAGTTGAACCCAATGCAGCACCTATTATTATTAACCAAAACAAGGTTACTTCTTCGGACTTGAACAAGTTCTACAATGTTTCTGATGTGACTATGAATATTGCGATAAACGAAGGTTTTGGTTTGTCTTGTATGGAATCACTTCTTGCAGGTACACCCAATATTGCAGTAGCAACAGGTGGACTTACTGAGCAAATGACTGATGGTAAACAAGAGTTTGGACTTTTGTTGAAACCAACAGTAAGAACCATTTTTGGATTAGTTGGAAACCCCTATATATTTCAAGATTTTACTTCTATTGAAGCAGTTGAGGAAGCTCTTGAACAAGCATATCAGATGAAACAAACTGGAAAGCTTAAGGAGCTTGGTCTGGCGGGTCGTGAACATATTATACAAAATTATCATATAAATAGAACGGTTGCAGCATGGGATAAGATTCTAAAAGAAACTGTTGTCATGCCTTCAAAGTTCAAACGTTATACTGTTACTACAATGTAAAGGAGTATTTAATTATGATGGAAAGAAAGAATTTGATATGCCAGATGCCTGTGTTTTCTCTTAGTGGATACGGATGTCATGCTCGTGACATTGTTATGGGACTTTTTAATAGTGGCAACTTCAATATCTCAATTATTCCAACCGGATGGGGTGGGTCGAGTACCATACAGCCAGCCAAAGATGTAGATGATGCATTGGTATTCATGTGCAATAATCGCATCTCAGATGGTTCTGAGTTTGCATGGGTACAAATGGGTGTACCACACGAGTTTAAGAGAGCATCTAACACCTGCAACATCGGAATTACTGCCGGTCTTGAAGTTGAGCAGTATCCAGCGAAGTGGGCTGCATATTGCAATCAAATGAATGCTATTATTGTACCATCGACCTTTGTTAAAGACCGTTTGATAGGTTGTGGTGTTACTGTTCCCGTGTATGTAGTGCCGGAGGGTGTTGATACGAAGGTATTCAATGATATTAATCCTTTCAAGATTAATAAATTGGCAGAAGAACCTGAAACGGAAGTTGTTATACCTACACCTACCTTTTCTTTTCCAACTACATTCAATTTTTTGACTGTTGGACAATGGCTTCCGGGTAATGTTGGCGAAGACCGTAAGAATATACCTCTTACTATTCTTGCCGTTTTGGATGCTTTTCCCGACAATCCAGAGGTCGGTATAGTTGTGAAAACTTATCTTCATAATAACTCTTCACCTGACAAATATGCTCTTATTGAAAGAATGAGTGAAGTTTTGGGCACAAAGGCTGCTGGTCGAGTACACTTTGTCCATGGTACTTTAACCGAGAAGGAGTTGGCAGAATTGTATCATCATCCTCAAATTAAGGCTTCTGTATTATTGACTCATGGAGAAGGGTATTGTTTTAATGGTGAAACTAATATAATAACAGATAGTGGTTTGAAGCCTATAAAATCAATTACAGAAATGGATAGTGTTGTAACTCGTAATGGACGGTTACGAATGGTTAAGAAGTTAATGACTCGACACTATTACGGTAATATGTATAGATTTATTACAAATTCTACAAATAGAGCAAATGAATCGTGGATTACTCCTGAACATCCAGTATTGATTCACCGCCACTCTACCATACAATGGAAAGAAGCCAAAGATGTATTACAGGATGATAAATTACTTATGCCTAAGTTCTGGGTTAATTCCCGTGGGTTTAACAATATTTTACTTAGGGTTTCCAATTATGTTAATACAAATCATAATTGTTACTTTGTAGATAATGGTAAGATAGGTAAAATGTTTGAGACAAAATCAAAAAATATTTTTCAATCGTCTTCGGACAATGTAATATCAAATCTTGTCAATACGAATGCTAACGTCGGTAGATTATTTGGTTATTATCTTGCAGAAGGGCACTCTACAGATGGCGGTACTGTAGGGTTTACGTTTTCTCAAGATGAAGATAAGTATGTTGATGATGTGTTGTTTATATTAAAATCCGAGTTTTTAGTTAATACAGAATCTATATCTATTCATAAACCTATTGATAAGTTTGTAAATAAAGTATTTGTATCGTCGCCAGTGCTTGCCGATTTTTTGTTATCGTTGTTTGGTACAGGTGCTAAAAATAAGGATATTCATCCAGACTTGTTATTCGGATCAAAGGAATTTCGTCTTGGTTTGCTGTGTGGCTTATTAAGGGGGGATGGTGGTTTTAGCACTAATCAGAAGTCTTTTGAATATTCGTCAATTTCAAAAGGACTTGCGCAGCACGTTCGACTTTTGTTGAGGACATTTGGTGTGAGAAGTAACATGTATTCTCGTACATCAAAGCAAGGGTTTTCAACTGATAATGTTGGATATCGTGTGTGTATATATGGGGAAGATGTGGATAAAGTTAAAAATATTGTTGATGGAGTTGATGTACCCATGGACTACAACGCGGCGATGAATTTTAGGAAGGATAGTATATTGATATCTGATTATTCGGAGTTTACTATTAAAGAGATTCAGACTAAGATTGCTGATGAGGTTGTATACAATATATCTGTGGATGAGGACGAGACTTATTGCACAGAGGATTATGTTGTTCATAATTGTCGTCCTTTGGCAGAAGCTGCTGCATGTGATCTTCCAATTATTGTTACTGGTTATTCTGGACATATGGATTTTATCAATAAGGATTTGGTAAATATTGTTGAGTTTCAAATGGGACAGGTTCCACCAGCGATGTGGATGCCAGAACTTCTTGGTCAAGGTCAAACATGGGCATATCCTGACTTTGAAAAGGCAAAGAATCGTCTTAAGAGATGTCACGATGGTTACAAAATTGCCAAACAACGAGCAGAAGCCCTCGGTAAAGACATTCGTCAGAACTGGTCGTTGGAACGAGCTTCGGTTATTTTGAATGAAGCAATGCAGAACATTCTTACTGTGACTAATACTAACATTGCGCAGGTCGGGAGAATTGTCGTTTGATACGAGTACTTCATTATCTGCTCGTCGTATTATCTGAAAGAGGATACACATGCCTAAAGTTATCGTTGTAACGCCTGTAATAAACAACCTCTTTTACACCAAACTCTTTTTGAAAAGTCTTGAACGACAAACTTTCAAAGATTTCTCAGTTGTTATTGTAGATAATGGTTCTACGGATGGAACACGAGAGTGGATATCTGATACATATTTGAGAGATAAGTGTGCTATAGATGATACTGGATATATGAGTATTATATCACATAATATATCATTAGGTCTTGTATTAAACAAAGAGAATCGTGGGTACGCTGGTGGATGTAATGATGGTATTTCTATTGTAAGAAAGTATTACCCTGATGCAGACGTTCTTGTTACTAATAATGATATGGAGTTGTATTCCAATTGTATTGAGGAACTTGTAAATTTTGCTGATAAGAATAGGGCTAATAAAATAGGTATTCTTGGCGGGCGTTTACTCTTTCCAGATGGAAGAATCCAACATGGAGGAGCTTTTATCAACGTGTATGGATGGGGGCAGCATAAATTAGCTGGCGTTATGGATAAGGATTTTGTTGAAGTCAATCCTGAAGAACAGGAATATGTTACAGGCGCATTATTTTATATTACTAAGGAATGTTTACAAGTAATGCAGGGTTTTGATGAGTTGTTCAATCCTGCTTATTTTGAAGAAGTAGATTTTTGTACTATTGCTCGTAAATATGGTTATCGTACTTTCTATATTCCTACTGCTAAGACAATTCATTACGAAAATAAGACTTCCAATGAAGTTTTTGGTGGTGTAGACAAGGTAAGTCAATTGTCTCGTGCTCAACAGCAGAAGTACTATCTCAAGCATGATCGTCCAGCGTCAGAGTATGTGCCTACCAGTGACAAGAAGGCTCTTATCACAGGGAAAATCTATGGTGATTGGTCATTTTCCATAGTTCTTCGTAATCTTGCCAAGGGTTTGAAACGAAATGGTGTTGATGTATCTATTGCTCCTGAAGAATATCATCAACCGATGAATATGGATGATTTTGAAATACAAGAAATGATTAAGAAACCCAATGATTATTGGAATAGAGTCGTTATGCGTTCTTCAGAAGGAGACCATCAATATTTAATGCCACCGGGGTTAAAAAGGATAGCGCATACTACGTTTGAGGGCACTCGACCTCACAATGGTTGGGTAGACCAATTGAATCATGTAGACAATGTGGTAACAAATAGTACTTTTTGTCAGAATTTGTTGATAGAGCGTGGTGTTACTACTCCTATTGATATCATTCCAAATCCAATTGATACCAAGATTTACAACCCAACTCGTATTCCATTGATTATTGAAAAGCGTCGTAAGTTTGGATTCTTGATGATGGGTGCTTATGGAGAACGTAAGAGTGTGGAGTTGGCTCTTCGTGCATTTATTACTGAATTTAAACCTGATGAAGACGTATTTTTCTCTGTTCATATGTTGAGTTTGTTCTATATTTTACAACAGCAAAGATTGGATGCTCAGACGTGGTTGAGGAATAATGTTCTTGGTGGTAGAGAGTTGCCGCATGCTCCTATTTATTTGACTTCCAACTCATTCCATCCGACTATGGTACCTCAGATGATAACGGCACACCAGTGTGGAATTTTTCCTTCACGAGCAGAGGGGTTTGGTAATTTTTTAATTGAGGCGGGAGCTTGTGGGATACCAGTAATTGCAACGAATTATTCTGGTATGACGGATTTCATAAGTGATGAGGTGGGTTATCCATTAAGTTATCGCTTGGAAGACATGCCACTTCAAGTGCTTCCGTATTTTAGAAATTATATTGGTGCGAAGTGGAGTTGTCCTGATATTGAACACTTACGTGTTTTGATGAGACATGCTTTTGAACATCCAGAAGAAGTCAAAGTTAAAGGTGAGAAGGCACGACTAAAAGCATTGAATTATGATATTATTCCAGTTGGAAAACAGTTAAGTGAGGTGATGTTTAGTGGGTAGGTATAAAGACTTAACAGGACATAAATTTGGTAATCTTGTGGTGCTTAAAGATGTTGGTCGGAGAAGAGGTACTGTTGTATGGCTATGTTTATGTTCTTGTAACAACATTCTTCTCGTTTAATTAAATTGTTTGGAGTTCCAGTATGAAAATCTTTCATATACTTCCAAAAAATTTGATTCCATCTGGTGGTATCAAGGTTCATTATCAACTTTGTCAGTTAGAACGTGAACTTGGATATGACTCGTTCATTGTTTATGACGATATCCTTAAGGTTCCTACATGGTTTGCCTATAATGTTCGACATATCACGACCGTAGATATGCATCGGATGGCTGATAAGAAAAAAGATGTTATTGTCGGATGGGAAGATGTTGAGCCATTATTACGTTCAGGTTTTTATCATAAAGTGAGTTACATTCAAGGTGAGGTTTTTGTTAATAGGGCTAATTTATACCATGGTATTACGCTTTGGTTCAGTAATGATTTTAACCGATTGGCGGTGCCACATTTAGCAGATAATGATTGGTATATTGTTACTCCTTTCATAGATAAGTCTGTGTTCAATTACTCTGTTGATGAGGATTATACGAAACGTAAATATATGTTTTCCATTCAGGAACGTAAAGCTGGACATGAGGCGTTCAACAAACTTCGTGCCGAATTGGATTTTCCATCGACTGCGTTCCTTCAAGATATTTGTCAAATGCATTTCATTCAGGATTGTCATGAACAGGATTTTGCAAATCAACTTCGAGATACAAAGATTTTCATTACACATACGTACCCCGAAGGTTTTGGACTTCCTGCTTTGGAAGCAATGGCAAGTGGATGCCTTGTTGTAGGTTTTACAGGTGGTGGTGGTAATACATATATGGAGCATGGTTCTAATTGTCTTATTGCTTCAAAAGACGGTGATTATAAGACTTTGGGTAGGATGCTTGAAATTGCTCATAGTATGGTAATACATTGTGATTCCAAAGAAGTGAGAGAGTATATCCGTTTAGGTTATTTAACCACAGAACGATATCATAGAGTACTTACTAAACAGCAACTTGCAACAGCGTTGAGTTTATTTGAGGAGAAAGCATGAGTTCAACAAATCGTTCTGAGGCACGAAAGTCTCATGTATCTGATTACTATGTTACACCTATTCTTGATATTGTGAATTTCCTACATAATATTGAAGAGACAGAGTTATATAAGAAGTTTGTTTGTAAGGGTGGAGATTATGTTCTTGATCCATGTGCTGGTGGCGATAACTCACATCTTATGAGTTATCCAGAAGCACTAAAACAAGTTTTTCCCACTGTGGATGTTTGTACTATAGATATTAGGTTGGATTCGTTAGCTGAAATAAAAACTGATTACCTAAACTACGACTTTCAAGACATGCAAAGACCTTGTATTATTATTACAAATCCACCTTTTAATATTGCGCAGCAAGTTATAGAAAAAGCATTGTTGGATGTTGTCAAGGGCGGGTATATTATTATGTTATTACGGTTGAATTTTTTTGGTAGCAAAGGGCGTTTTGATTTTTGGAAAAAACAAATGCCTGTATTGTCATATGTTCATAGTCAACGAATGTCTTTTACGGATAATAAAAAAACAGATTCGATTGAGTACATGCATTGCATTTGGCAACAGGGTGTTTATCCAGAATTTGTTAAAGTGAAGGTTATATAGTTGATGAATCAGTTTTGTCCAAAGTGTGGGTGGTTAGGTGAAGAGATTAAAGGTCTTGGTATAGGAGAACTTGTTATAGAACCTACTCTACCTGTTGAATGTCCTGATTGTAAATCTGTTTTAGAAAGGACGAAGGAGTATTGGATTCCTATATACGATAGAGAACTGGATAGAGTGTATTTTGAGCCTATATCAGTTGCGCAACGGAAACTGAAGTCTTTTCCAGAGAGATATTTTCCTGTTCCTGATAATGATACTACCTTTAATATTAAGATTAATGGGGAATGGAATGGAATTCCTATTGGACGAAAGATACAAGAGAAAAATGAAAGTCTTAAACGTAAAGTTTCAGGTTATGAGCATGAACAGCGAAACGTTAGGGCAGATGTTGAGCGACAACTAAAACAAAAAATTGCTAAACAAAATACAAAATGAAAGGTGTACGACCATGAGTATAAAGAACGAAAAGCAAGAAGCTACTGAACAAAAGGGTGAAACTGTTGCCGAGAAGTACTTTGATGCCATTGAACCCAAGGAGATTGCCACTAAGTTGATTGATGCTGGTAATTTCAATTTTCCGACAAATACGCCTATTCTGTATGTCTTTATTGACAAGGCAAAGAAGTTTTGGGGTAAGTGTCAGTTGGTATCTGGTGTGCATCAGTTTGCTTCTGGTTACCAGTTTATGATTCAGTTCAATTATGCGATTTGGCAAACATTAAATGAAAATCAACGGGGTGCCTTGGTGTGGCACGAGCTTGAACATGTGGGGTTCGATTCTGAAAAAAACAAGTACTACTTAATACCGCACGACGTTGAAGAATTTTCTCGTGTAATTAGAAAATATGGTTTATGGCGAGAAGATGTAAAAAGGTTTATGGATGAGGGTTTAAAAGCCATTACGTTGACAGAAAAACAATGATATGAGAACATTAGATGCATTGTTCGGTATGAGGTTGATAATAGTCGTGTTGTGGATATGATATTACAAGAGTGTTGTAGCAGTCTCATTAAAGTTTTCAAGCTGAAAGGTATTTTATGAATGTCCATCCAACTTTAGGTGCATTCACAGCGATTTACAACGCAGAAAAGTTTGATATTCCTTTTGTAGAATCTGTTGAGTCTGTTATAGATATTGTCAAGCAGTTTGTTCTTGTTGAGTGTTTTAGTGAAGATAACACTTTTTCTATGTGTCAAGACCTGCAAAATAGGTATCCCGATAAGATAAAACTTGTTCGTCGCCCTTGGATTCTTCATTTTACAGAGCTTGCGTCGGTGTTCAACTTTGCAAAGGACTTTCTCACAACAACACATGCATATGAATTGCAGTCTGATGAGGTAGTTCATCATGACAGTCTTGATGAATTGCGGATGTTGCCAGAACGTATGCTACTTGAACATAAAACTGGTGCAAGAGTTCATTTTACACATTTTCTTCAATCTCCATCTGTAACATTCCCTTTTTGTTATGAGACATTAGTACGTGTTGTGCAACAAAACACTCCTTGGCGTACCATTGGGGATGCAGTGCAACAAGCCTACCAAGATTCTTATATACCAGAAGAAAAAGTACTTGACACAACTATTCAGGTGTATCACTACGGTAAAGCTCTTAAGTCTCCCGAAAAAGGATTTGCAAAGGAAGTAGCCTTTATGGAGAACTTTAGAGATTTGGGCTTTCCAGACCCTAAAATGAAAGAGATGAAGGCTAAGATTGGAGAACGCTGCGATTATCTTTACTTATTCAGAGACCACGTTGTGAATAAAACTATCAAGAAATTTACAGGCACTCACCCCCATTCTATGGCTGCACGTATTGCTGCATTTAAGGATGCGGGGTATGAACAATTTGTTTCAGAAATGGAAAATAGTTTACGTATCAATTTTGAAGAAAAATCATGATTCAATGTTCTGTTTGTTTAACTATATTTACAGAATCTGAAATTGAAGGTATAAGTGAATGTCCAAAATGTGGAACAACACACATACCATATAGAGTTGGTAATGACATTATTATTACGTTAAATATATTAGAGGCTCGTATTCTTACAATGTGGGCGGCTAATTATGCAGAAACATTTGCTACTAAAAATCCAGATTCTGCTCGTGCATTAAGTAATATTATTGACAAGTTTAGAGAGCTAAGACAAGATATCTGTTGGACTATGGGTGATGAAGTAAGAAAGTTACGAGAAGCGTTTGGAAAAGTTGAAATGACTGATAATGAAGGTAAACCAAAGGAGCCGCTACTATGAACCAACCACTTAATACTATTCCACAACAAGAACTTGTCGTTCAAGCTGTTGCAAAATTGCGTGAATACTTTCAGGAGCATAAATTTTCTGAAACAGAAGCTGATGTACCATGGCAAGTAGGTAAAACACTTAAGGATGTTGTTATAGAATATCAAACAGATTATGGTACTCCATTATGGGAAAATCAGTTTTCTGTGATTTGGGGACAAAAAGTTCGAAGTTTCTTACGACAAAATGGTTTTGGTGAAAATTACTTACAAATAGATAATTTGAACGATTTTTGGATGAGTTTTGTGAAGGAAGCGATACGTGTCTAAAGAAAACGATGCAATACAATATAGTCGGGCTATCCATTGCAATAATCTTACCCATTTAGGCATTACTGACCTTGATACTTTCCTCAGGATATCTAAAGAGGACTGGAACTTACGAGCAGGACATGATGCCAGTTCTTATGTTTGCGCCTCACCACGGGCATCCGAAGAGCAAATAAGGGCATCTGGTAAAGGTGATGTTATTCGAGAATTTATACCGAGGATTAATGGTTATAAAAGCGATGTTATAGTAGAATTGGGGGCTGGTTTTGGACGAATGACTATGTTTATAGCCCCGTTTTGTAAGAAATTATATGCTATTGATATTTCTGGTGATTTGTTATTTCAAGCAAAGCAGCGACTTTCAGGTTCTGTATATCAACATGTGGAATTTATTGAGACGGATGGTATGCATCTAAATACTGTACCAGACAACAGTGTTGATTTATGTTATTCTTATATAGTTTTTCAACACATTGTTGCCGCAGAGATTGTTGTGTCCTATATTCACGAAGCATGTAGAGTACTTAAGGTAGGCGGTGTTTTTGTATTTCATGGTAGAGATGTTAATGGTGTTACGGATGTGACATTAGGAAACACTTGGCATGGCTTTAGACTTGGGTCGAACTTTGTTAGGGACGCAATTCAAACAACTTCTTTTAAGATAATAAAAGAAGAGGGACAGAATACAGATAGATATTGGTGCACGTTAAAGAAAGAAGATAATTGAAACCCTTGGCTATAATAGGTAGTCGTTTTGGTAGATTACTTGTCCTTTCTAAAGTAGAGAATCCAAGAAGTACTAAATGGTTATGTTTATGTGATTGTGAAAAAGAGATCATAGTTAAAGCTCCTTATCGGGATGTATTTTCACCAACATGGAGTTTCATAGCTTCTGTACATAGAAGTTTACAGCTAACGCCGGTGATGTTAGCCGACGTTGCCTGAAGAATCTCCCGATTTTAATCGGGAGAGTGTCAATTAGAGCGTAGGCAAAAATAAAAGAGGTATTGAATGGGAAGTAGTCTCAGTGTTTGTACGATATGTCAAGATGAGGAATATGTTATACGATGGTATTTGGAAAGTATGGCGCACATTGCTGCAACATTACCTGACCTTAAAGAAGTTGTACTTGTCGATGGTGGAAGTAAGGATAATACAATTGATATTATTAATTCGTATAAAGATAGAATACCAATTCGTTTATTTGAACGAACGTGGGATTTTACACGTGCTCAAATGAATTACGGTATTGACCAATGTTCAGGAGATTACATTTTTGTACCAGATGCGGATATGACAGTAACAACAAATTTTTCAGCTTGGTTCAAATCTGGTGAACATAAGACCAGTTCTTATTGGGATTTTATGCTTCTGTTTACAGCAAGGGATGCCTATCATTATTTCAATTGGCCTGTCGGCCCCTCGATGAGATTATTTAAAGCTGGAAAACGTTATGATGAAACTCGAAAGTATCATGTTCATCTTGAAGGACAATACTCTGGTATACCAGTCTGTAAAGAGGTTATTATGTTTGAGAACAGTATGCGTGTATCTAATGAGGCTGCTCTACTTCATCGTGGTGAACGTAGACAAATTTGTAGGGATGATATGACAAAAGAAGGTGGAGACCCCGGCCCACCAGATAGGTTTTTAAATGCTCAACGTGCTTCTTTAAATAACCCGGCTCTTGTTTTAGAAATACATCAATCTATTAAAGATATTATTCTTCCGAGTACTAACGGTTGATATTTAATGAAAAAAATTCTGTTAATTAATGTTAAAGACGAGTGGCTAACAAACGGTGGAGATCGGCCAAGTTTAGGCACATTATATTTAGCAACTTGGTTAAAAAAGCAAAATGTAGCTGAACCACAAGTAATTGATTTGAATCATGGTGGTAATGATGCTTTAGTAAAAAGATTAGAAGATTTTAAACCAGATATTATTGGAATCAGTTTGACTACACCACAATATGAAGAATCTCTTTCTGTTGCTACAATAATTAAACAGATTACTAATGTACCTATTATTGGAGGTGGGCCGCATGTAACAGCAATGCAAAATGTTCTTAAAATTCCAGATGTACTACCAAAACATTTGTTTGATTATGTTGTTTTTGGTCAAGGAGAATCAATTTTAGAAGAGATGTGTCGGCACGGTATGCCACAAAATAGAATTTTGATTGGTAATTTTATTCAAGATTCTAAAAATTTGGATTGGTTACCGATGCCAGATAGAAACTTTGTAGATTTGAATAGATATTCTTTAACAATTGTTGGTAAACGAGCGCAACCGTTAATGACAAGTTTTGGCTGTCCGTATCATTGTACCTTCTGTTCTGAACCAATTTTAAATAGTGAATATAAATCATTTTCTCCACAACGTGTTGTTGATGAAATTAAATCATTGAAAAAGAAAGGTATTGATGGTTTTATTATTTATGATGATGTTTATAGTATTAATGCTAAACGTGCTATAGAGATTGCAGATTTGTTGATAAGTAAAGAATTAGATGTTGTTTATAGATGCACTACTCGTGCCACTGATTTTATTCGTTATCCACAATTGGCAAGTAAACTTAAAGAAAGTGGTTGTGTTGAGATTTGCATAGGTTTGGAATCTGCCGACGATAATATATTGAAATTAAATGATAAAGGAATGACAGTTGACGCTAATAGAAAAGGTATTAAAGCTATTAAAGATGCTGGCATAAAATGTCTAACTTATATGATAACTGGTTTACCCGGTTGTACATATGAAACGGAACAAAAAAGTTTAGAATTTGTACAAGAAACAGAAGCTGACGAAGTTGGTTGGTATATGTTAGCCCCTTTTCCTTCAACGCCTTTATGGGTATTTAGAGAAAAGTATGGTGTTGAAATTTTTGAAGACGAAATTATAGCTAATAAATGGGATGTTGCTCAATGCCGTGCTAAAAATGAAGATTTACATTGTTATATAGATTATAGTAAAACTGGTGGTTTAAATCGAACGCAAATAAAAGAATTATGGTTGGATAAACGTAATCAAATAGATAAGTGGTATAAAAGTCGTGGTCAAAAAACAATTCAAGATAGTGAAAATAAAATTATGGATAGTGTGAAATAATGCCAATACTCACTTAGTATCTAAAGTAGAATATGGAAAATAGACAAACGGTTCGTGATATACTTACAACTACATCTATATACAAAGGTGTAGTTGCTCTTCCTTATACTTCTGATGAGTTTATAGATGGTAGTTCCATATTAGCAGACTTACTTTATCAATTGGAACCTAAACGAGTTGCCGAAGTTGGTGTAGGAATAGGTATGACTACTCGGTATTTATGTAATTTTCCTTTTATTGAAGAGGTTGTATGTGTAGATACTTGGGATGCAAAGTCGGTGGATAATCCTAATCGGACTATGTTTGAACAGTTTTTGGCTAATTGTTATCATTCTGAAATTTGGAGTAAGGTATATCCACTGCGGATGACAAGTCTTGCAGGAGTGGAAGAATGTTCTGCTTTAGGCTTAAGTTTTGATATGATTTGGATTAATGCTGACCATTTAACTACAAGTGTAAAGAATGATATTGTTATGTGGATGCCTTTACTTGCTCCCGGTGGATTAATTGGTGGTGGAGCTTGGGGTTGGATTACAGAACCGTATAATGTACGTAAAGCTGTGATTGAATCGGCAGCCATAGTTGGTATGAAAGTAAATTCTCATGGGAATATGTGGTGGTATACTAAACAAGAGAAAGAGAACGTATGAATGTTTTAATTACAGGTGGTGCTGGCTATGTAGGAAGTATTTTGGTTGGTAAACTACTTTCTGCTTTTACTGAATACAATTTGTTTAGGGATACTCCTATTTCCTTTGATGAAAAAAGTCATCGGCTGGATTTAACAAAGCTCGTGGTCTATGATAACTTGATGTACAAACAAGTTTGTTTGACTGATTACATGTATGTGAAAGAGTTTCAATTTGTGCATGGTGATGTACGTGACCATAAAACCTTGTTGCCATATATTCAACAAGCTGATGTTATTATTCCGCTTGCTGCTATTGTAGGTTTTCCTGCGAGTGAACGAGATAGACGTTTGGCAACAGAAATTAATTTTGAACAAATTCAGTTTATCCTTAACAATACTTCTTCACAGCAGTGTATTATTTTCCCAACAACGAACAGTGGATATGGTATTGGTGAATCAGGTGTGTATTGTACAGAAGAGACACCTTTAAATCCTATTTCTCATTATGGTCGAACGAAATGTGCTGCTGAACAAATATTGCTTGATAGTAGTCGAGCAATTACGCTTCGGTTAGCTACGGCATTTGGTGTTTCTCCAAGGATGCGACTTGATCTTCTGGTAAATAATTTTGTATATAAAGCTGTTACGGATGGGTATATTGTTCTTTTCGAAAAGGATTTCAAACGTAATTTCATTCATGTGAGAGATGTTGCCCTGACATTCATCTATATGATAAATAAGTATAGTCAATTTGTTGGTCAGGCGTTCAATGTAGGTTTGTCTGATGCTAATCTTAGTAAATTGGAACTTACAGAACGTATTCAGAAATATGTACCTAAGTTTGTTGTAAAGTATGATGATTTTGCAACAGACCCTGACAAGCGAGACTATATAGTATCTAATGCTAAAATTGAAGCTACAGGTTGGAGACCTTATTATACTTTGGATATGGGTATTCAAGAGCTTGTGAAAGCGTATTCTATTATTGGTCATAATAACAAACAATTCACAAACCTATAAGTTATGAATCTTTCTGGTAAAAATATATTGGTTGCTGGCGGTACAGGAATGATTGGGCAATATTTAGTACGGTTGTTGTTGGAAAAAGGAGCAAAAGTAACTATAGCTGCACTGGATTCTCCTGAATTGGTACCTGACGGAGTATCTTATATGCGTCTTAATCTTAAGGATGCTGTTAACTGTGTTCAAGCGTGTAATGGTATGGATGTCGTATTCAATCTGGTTGGCATCAAAACTTCTCCTAAGATTATGAAAGAACGTCCAGCAACAACCATGTCTTCATATTTTCAATTTAATACTAATATGCTGGAAGCCGCTTTTCGTAATGGTGTTGAGTGGTATTTGTATACCAGTTCAATTGGTGTTTATGGAGAAGGGCAAGTTTTGAAAGAAGACGATGTATGGTCTACTTTTCCATCCAAGAACGATTGGTTTGCGGGTTGGTCAAAGCGTATGGGTGAACTTCATGTGGATGCATATCGAATTGAATATGATTGGAAGAAGGTGTCTATTGTTCGTCCAGCAAATGTTTATGGTCGGTTTGATAATTTTGACCCCGTTACGGCAATGGTTGTTCCTTCTTTGATTCATAGATTATTTAGTGGGGAGAACCCATTTGTTGTATGGGGCAATGGTTCTGCTATACGTGATTTTATTCATGCCAAAGATGTAGCTCGTGGAATGTTGTTTGTTGTAGAGAATGAAATTACTAAACCCATGAATCTTGGTAGTGGACAGGGTTATTCTATCAAGACTTTAGTCGATATGTTACTTAAAGTAAGTAAGAAAGAGGATATACTTGTTGCATGGGATGATACAAAACCTACTGGTGATGTCAGACGTATTCTTGATACATCGTTTGCTCAGTCTTTAGGTTTTAATTCAACAATATCTTTATTGGAGGGTTTACAGGATACTTACACATGGTATGAGCAGAATCAAGAATTGTTCAAGAAACGATTTGATGTATTTAAGAAAGGATAGATTCTATGAGTTTCTTTACTGGTAAAAATATTCTTGTTACTGGTGGTGCAGGACTTTGCGGACATGGTATTATTCGTCGGGCTTTAGACGAAGGGGCTTTTGTATATGCTACTATTCGTGGTGATAGTATTACATATAGTGATTATGGTGATGGCCTTCCACGAGTACTTTTATCTAAAAAATTTGATATTGTGCATCCTAATTTAATGCTTATGCCTTGTGATTTGTTGGACTATGCTGATTGTCTTAAGGTTGCTAAAGGTATGGATATAGTTTTTCATGCTGCTTCATCTACAGCAGGAGCGGCAGGTCAAACCGATGCAAGCGTTGTTGCTAAACTTGTACGAGAGAGTGTTATACTTGGAACTAATATGATGTCAGCAGCAGTTGAAAGTGGTGTGGACAGGTTTGGTTTTATAGGCAGTTCTACTATGTATCCAGATTTAGCATTTCCTGTTCGAGAAGAAGCAGGTTTTGATGGAGACCCGTGGAAAGGCTATATGGGTGTAGGGTGGATGAAGAGATATCTTGAAAAAGCTGCTGCTTTCTATTCTACATTAGGTCTTACCAAGTTTGTATTGGTTCGAACAACAGCCGTGTATGGGCCTCACGATCATTTTGATTTGAAGCGAGGACATGTAATTCCTGCTCTTGTGTTGAAATTTACAAACAAGATGAATCCTTTAGAGGTATGGGGAGATGGAAATGATGTAAGAAATTTCATTTACATTGATGATTTAGTTGATGGTCTTTTTCGTTTAGTGGAGAAGGGAGATAATTGCAACCCTTATAACATAGCAACAAGGGAAGTATCTACGGTTAATGATATCCTTACTGCTCTTACTACTATCTCTGGTTTTCAACCGAAGATAATATATGATAATACTAAACCAAGTATGATTCCTTATCGGACAGTTTCTGTTGATAAGATAGAACGTGATTTTGGTTGGCAAGCCAAAGTTTCTTTAGCAGAAGGTTTGGCGAAGACAGTTGCATGGTGTAAGGAGCAAAATTATGGTAAAGCTTAATATTCTTAAGTTACAAAAGATGAAGCTGGATAAAATACCTGTTGCATGGGTGACAGCATATGACTACCCTCTCGCTTTTGCTGCTGAACAAGCTGGTGTTGACATGATTCTCGTTGGTGATTCTGGTGGTATGTGCCAATTAGGTTATCCAACAACAAATCCAGTAACGATGGATGAGATGATTATTTTGGCGAAAGCAGTTCGTCGGGGTGCTCCTAACACATTTGTCATTGGAGATATGCCACAAGGTTCTTACGAACCTTCTGATGAAATAGCAATTTTGAATGCATTACGTTTTATCAAAGAAGCCGGTTGTGATGCTGTGAAGTGTGAAGGCGGTCAACGTATGGTACCACGAGTAAAAGCTATGGTTGATGCTGGTATACCTGTGATGGGACACCTTGGACTTACTCCCCAAAGTACTCAAACATTTGGTGGTTATCGTGTACAAGGTAAAACTGCTGTTAGTCTTGGTGGTATTCTTAAAGACGCAAAAGCACTACAAGCAGTGGGAGCTTTTTCTATTTTATTGGAAGCCATGCCTAATCTTTCATCCAAGTTTATTGCCAAGGAATTACTTATTCCTATTTATAGTGTCGGTGCTGGACTTGATGTTGATGGACAGTTGCTTATTATTCATGACTTACTTGGGTTGTATCCTCAATTTCGTCCGCTTTTTGCTAAATGTTATATTCCACAAGTTATAAAAGCATTCACCAAGTTAGTTTCAGGATATGGTATGATTCAAAAAGGACGAGAAGAGCGTATGGATGGATTTTTGCAACTTGCCATACTTGCTATTAAAGCATACATAGATGAAGTAAAACAGCGATTGTTTCCTTCTACTGAATTTATTTATCCACTCAATGAATTAGAATCTATTGAAATTCAAACTTTTACTGGGGAGAGTCTGTGAAAGTAGCTGATTACATTATTCAACGTCTCGCTGAGGCAGGTATTGATAAGATGTTTGTGGTATATGGTGCTGCTAATGGAGATTTGATTGATGCTTTCACAAGAACTGATAAGACTTCTTATGTTGCTGTACTCCACGAGCAGGCAGGGGGGTTTTCCGCAGAAGCGTATTCGCGTGTATCTGGTAAATTTGGAGTGGCAATTGCTACAAGCGGCCCCGGTGGAATGAACTTAGTAACTCCTATTGGTAATTGTTATTATGATTCGATTCCATGTTTGTTTATTACTGGACAACCAAACTCAAAGTTCTTACGTAAGTCTACATCTATTCGTCAGAATGCTTTTCAAGAAACAGACATTGTAAGTATTGTTAAACCGATTACTAAGTATGCTGTTATGGTTAAGAGTGTGTCTGAGGTTGCATATGAATTGGACAAGTGTATTCATATTATGCTTACAGGTCAACAAGGGCCGTGTTTGCTCGATATTCCATTGGATGTTCAAAAAGCAGAGATGCCAGATATAGTTCTTGGTTATTTTCCCGCATTATCACAGCAATCAAGTTCTGATACACAACAAAATGCTTTTGTTGAAGAGTATCTTGCAGACTTGTCTAAAGCAAAGCGTCCAGTGGTTATTGTCGGTGGTGGTGCTCGTGGAGCTAAAGAAAAGGTTCGAGCATTTATAACAGCACTTGGTGTACCAGCATTTCCAACTTGGAATGCATTGGATGTGATAACCTCTGACTTTCCTTATTATGGTGGGCGTATTGGAACATATGGTGGCGATGGACGGAATATTGCAATTCAGAATAGCGACTTGTTGCTTGCTCTTGGAACACGTCTTTCTGGTCGTATTTATGGTGGTGTTCCTTCTTCATTTATGCGTTCTGCGAAAAAATACGTTGTTAATATTGATGATGGTATTTTCAAGGAACACGATGTGAAGTTTGATAGGACTCTTCAATGTGATATTATACCTTTTCTTGAAAGAGTGTGTCGGAAAACCATTCCTTCGACAAATATGTGGGAACAATGGATGCAACAAGTAGACCGATGGAAACATCAATATTCTGTGATGAAGTCGGAATATGCTTTACAAATTGAACCCGTTCATCCATATGTATTTGCTAAGGTTTTATCTAAAGAGTGTAATGAGCATGATATTATTGTTACGGATTGTGGTGGCAATGTTGTTGTCATGAATCAAGCATTTGAGACCAAATATGGACAACAGTTTTTTTCCAACAATGGTAATTCTCCAATGGGTTTTTCTTTTGCTGCTTCGATAGGAGCATGGTTTGCAAATAAGAATCCAAAAGGACGAGTAATTTGTGTGATAGGTGACGGCGGTATGAATATGAATATTCAAGAACTTCAAACATTGGTTAATTATGGAGTGGGTGTGAAAGTATTTCTAATGAACAATCACATCTATGGTATTACGAAAGCCTTTCAAGAAACTAATTTTCAAGGACGCTGTGAAGCTTGTGGCCCCATAGGATACCACCCCCCAAATTTTAGAGCGGTAGCACGGGCATATGGAATTAGGGCTGATTATTTATTTCTTAACAACATAAAGATTATGTCTTCTGTTATTAAGTCTGTTTTAGAGACTCCTCAAGATAAGCCTGTAATATGTGATGTTAATTGTCATGAGTTTCATGAATATCAACCAAGGATTTTTGGGTGGAACACACCTATTGAAGACATGTATCCATATATACATCGAGACGAATTGTTGGGTAATATGGTTGTTCCATTAGCTGAAGGTTATGATTATCGAAATCCACATTATCCTGATGTTGTAAAATCCAACGTCCAGACGGGAGAATAAAACTATGGCCGTGTTTAGATATCCATTAGCACTTCAAACTATTACACCAACCGAGATAGACTCTCTTGTTGAATGGCTTAAAGAGTATCCTCGTTTGACCAAAGGTGCTTTGACTATTGAGTTTGAAGCGTTATGGGCACAGTACATCGGAACAAAGTATTCTGTGTTCGTTAATTCTGGTTCGTCTGCAAATTTGTTGATGGTTTATGCAGCCTTACAAGCAGGTAAGTTGAAGAATAAGAAAGTTGTAGTTCCTGCCGTTGGTTGGGTAACAACAATAGCTCCTGTTATGCAATTAGGGTTGATACCTATTATGATTGATGCTGACCCAACAACTTTTGGAATTGATTTGGATGCTCTTGAGAAAGTTTGTATTGAGCACAATCCCGCTATTGTTATTTTTGTTCAAGTTCTTGGAATACCTCATCGACTCAAAATTATTGAACTACAAGAAAAGTATGGATTCGTCTTATTGGAGGATGCATGTGCGGCTCTTGGTGCTGAATATTCAGGTGGACGAAAAGTAGGTACTGTTGGAGATATGGCTTCTTTTAGTTTCTACATGGGACATCAACTCTCTACAATTGAAGGTGGTATGATAAATACAAATGACGAAGAATTGTATCATTTGTTATTGATGTTACGTAGTCATGGATGGGGAAAAGACCTTTCAACTTCCGTATATGATAATTTGATGACATCATATAACATTGATGATTTTCATCAACCATTTACATTTTTTGTACCGGGTTTCAATGTACGTTCGACAGATTTACAAGCGTTTCTTGGTACAGAACAAATGAAGAAAGCAGAGTGGGTAGCACAGCGTCGATATATGAATCATATCCGTTATGCCAAGAATTTACTTGGAGTAAATGGTTTACGTTTTCAAACGTGGGGTATGGGAGATAAACCAGCAAGTATATCTTTTGGTGTATTAGCATCCGATATTGAACATAGAAAAAGGATAGTGAAAGCACTTGATGATAATGGTGTTGAGACCAGACTATTCAGTGCTGGCAATCTTGGATTACATCCTTTTTGGAAATCACAGTACGGAGAATTTCATGGTGCTGTTGCTGATTGTATTCATGATTGTGGTTTATTTTTACCAAATTATCCAGAATTGACTTTGGAAGATGTGGACAGTATTAGTAACATAGTAAAGAGTGTGCGATGAAGGCATTGATTACTGGGATTACGGGAAGCGGTGGAAGTTACTTGGCAGAGTATTTAGTCGATAATGTACAAGACCTTGCTGTTTATGGTACATCTCGTTGGCATAGTACAACACACAATCGAAATTTGGATAAAATCAGAAAAGATGTTAATGTTCTTGAATGTGATTTGATGGACTTGGGGTCAATTGTGCGTATTCTCAACCAAGTGAGACCAGATTATATCTTTCATCTTGCTGCTTACGCTAATGTTAGAGCTTCGTTTGATACTCCTCTGGCTGTACTACAGAATAATGTGATGAGCACAGCAAATTTGTTTGAAGCAGTTCGCATGATGGGTGAGATGTATCCATACCGACAACTACCCAAAATTCAATTGTGTAGCTCGCCTGAGATATACGGGGTAGTAGGTAAAGAAGACATACCTATCAAAGAAACATGTGCTTTACGTCCAGCTAACCCCTACGCTGTGTCTAAATTGACTCAGGATGCGTTAGGAGATGTTTATTATCGCGCTTTTGATATTCCTATTGTCCGTACACGTATGTTTACCTATGTGAATCCTAAGAGAGAGGACTTATTTGCAACATCATTCGCTAAACAGATTGTTCGTATTGAAAAAGGTCTACAAGAAGAACTTGTACATGGTAATCTGGATTCAGTGCGAACGATAATTGATGTTCGAGATGCTATGTCTGCATATTGGGCTGCTATGCAGTACGGTCAAGTTGGTGAAGTGTACAATATTGGTGGAGAAAAAGTTATTACAGTGCGTGAATTTTTAGACCTTCTAATTTCAAAAGCACAATGCCCAATTGTTACTAAGTTTGATACGTCACTTTCTCGTCCTGTTGATGTTACATTACAGATTCCTGACACGACAAAATTTCGTGAACATACAGGTTGGAGATCACAGTATTCATTTGAAGAAACAGTAGAGTTTTTATTAGACTACTGTAGGAGTGTTTATGGAAGTCGGTAGTATACTCATTATTCATCCAACTCGTAAAAGACCAAGTGAAGGGATTGCTACGTTACATCGTACTGTGAATAATATGACCAGTAAAGTTCGAGTAAAGTATGTTTTGTCTTTTGATATTGATGACGATAGTATAAATACGTATCGACAACTTTTTAAGTCAGTACCAGAGAATGTGACGGTAAAATTTGTTCAAAATTTCAATAGAGGTGCTGTGGATGCTACTAATCGTGCAGGGGAATCATATGTTGATGAGGATGTACTTTTGACTATAGCGGATGATATCATATTATCTGCTGGATGGGATTCAAAATTGTTTGCGTTTATTAATATGCTTCAAAAAGATGAGTACTTTATACATATACAGGATGGTATCCCGAATTCTGCAACAAACGCTATTATTCAATGTCTTTCGGGGGCTTACTATAAACGTTTAGGTTACATTGTTCATCCCGATTATATCTCTTTGTTTGCTGATACTGACGCTTTGAATCAAGCACGAGTATTGGGTGTTTTGTATGAGTATTCTGGACAACCATTGGGAATTATACATGATCACCCTTCATTTAAAGGAAGCGCGTGGGATGAAACGTATGTAAGAACAAATCGAAGAGAAGCGTTTGATTCTGGACACGCTGTTTATTGCAGGCGGCAACAAGAAGGATTTCCTATATAATGAAAACGCAATTTGATTTGTATAAAATAGAGTTGGGAAAAAAGAAGTATGATACTATTACTGATAGGAATCAAGAACGAGACCTTATTCTCAGTTTAGGTACCCATCCACCGCAGGATACTATTCCAAAAAACATTGAAGCTTTTCATAAATTGATAAACGCTAATTTACGTTTTGTTATGTATGTATTGAAGGAATTTTCTTTACCAGCAACAATGTCTATCATGGATATTATTCAAGAAGGTAATCTCGGTTTGATGATAGGTATTTGCAGATTTGATGCTGTGAAGTATCCAGACATCAAGTTGTTTTCTTTTGTTGTACATTGGATTCGATTTTTCATTCGAGCTTCATTAGCTAAGAACAAGGTTTATGAAAGTAAACGTACTCATCTTATGACAGAGGAGATGTTGGAAACAACTTCTCGTGTTGATAAGGATATTGAAGCAATGTTTACTACGCAAACAACGGAATTGAACCTCTCACATAATACTATGGAGAGTGTTGGTATGGCTGATATTAATGATTTTTTGTTGACGCATCTCGATAATAGGGAAGCCGCTATTATTCGTTTGTACTTCGGTCTCAGTAATGACGGTGATGCAAAAACTCTGGAAGCAATTGGACAACAATTACATATAAAATTTGTTCGAGTGCGTCAAATACGAGACCGAGCACTTGCCAAGTTAAAAAAACTCATTGATTCTGACCAGTTTCAACAGTATTTTTGAGGTGGTTTGCTTTTTTGTTAAAAATACGTACATTATATTTACAACGATATTCTCACACCGATGTTATTTTCTTAAGAGGTTCACGCCTATGCAGTTCTGGTATGGTGTCATTCGTAATAAATTCGGAAAAATTCGTGCGAAAAGAGTCCCTGAGACTGAGGCTCCAACTCAAGAGGCTTTTCTTGTTCTGATGGAATATAAACCAGATACAGGCGATGTTGTTGTTGAGCTTGATTTTGGTAATCATATGGGACACAGTGAATTTATGAGTTATGTTTCTGTATATTTTCAATCTTCTATACGTATTAAACGATTTGATGTAGAATAGCTTTTCTTTAAGGGGGTTTGTTATGATACGTATAATGACTGAACAGGATATTCCAGTAGTTTTGGGTTTCATTCATGAAACTTTTCGTCAAGATTCTCATTACAATCCACAACAGCAAAATCAATTGCTGGCGCATGCTACTCCTAAATCTATGAAAAATGCCATAACTCAATGGCATCTTGTAGTATATGAAGATGAAAATACTCATCATGTATTTGGTATGGCTGGTATTGATGGTAATCATATTGTATATCTGTTTGTTGACCCGTTAGCTCAAGGCATGGGAGTTGGTCAGTTGTTGTACGATTATCTTGAGAAATATGCTCTGTTTCATCACGCATTTGGTAACAGAAAAATGTTGACTGTATTTTCGACAGAACAAGCAGTTGGTTTTTATAAGAAACAAGGGTTTCTTGTAAAAGAATATGTAAATCATGTGTCTAATGGACAGACTATTGTTCGTGTTAAAATGGAAAAATCTTTGGAGTAATATTTCATAATGTCGTTATCTCGTAGGTATTAATCTGAATGGTTATTATACATGGCTATTTATGCATCAAGACTTGAGAATCTTTTCATTCCTGTTATATTTGCTCGAAAAGGCAAGGGTGATCGTAGGGTGTTGGCAAATTTCTCTATTGGAACTTCGAGTTTCGTTGAACCAGAACTCTTCATTAAGTATTTCCTACCATTATCTAATGCTGTTTTAACTCCTAAAATACTTGAAGACATAGCTCTTAACATAAATAAAGACTTCAATGTTAATTCTGTTGAGGTAGGTGTTTCTTTCGACCTTCCCCTCGAACGAATGAGTCAAACAGATTTTGTAGAAACCATATCTACCTACAAAGCTGGTTATCAATGTGACTTTTACCGTAAAAAGGTTAAGAACTATTCTTGGGTAGAGTTACCCGTGATAGCTAATGAAATAATTCCTACAAAAGCTAATCTGACCTTTGTTTTAGGGTATACTGGCATATCACCATATTTTGAAGACATTATCTTTTCTATTGAGAAACAAATTGTTCCTATGGATGCAGCCCTTACGTCCGATGAGAAACAGGTATTAAGACAAAAGCTGTTGAACTCAAAGAATGTATATACCATTCTTTCAGATTTGCTTGACATTTATGAGGGAAATACATATATTACATCTTGTGATATTGAACTCCGCTATAATGGCTGTGTTCTTAAAACCGACATTTATCATACAATTGAGTGGAAGAAAAGATGAGTGAGACTAATACCTATACTCAATGGAAAGCTTCTGATATATGAGTGAGACTGTCCGTCAACGATTGCTGGATTCATTCGACGATAGACCAAACGTTGACCAGAAAGCTCTTGCAGAATCTATAGACCTGATTTTGTATAAAATACATGAGGCGGGGTTTGTTATTGTTCCAGTATCACAGATGATAGCAACTGACGTTGCTGATTTTGAAGCTACTATTCGTCAATGGGTTACACCATCTGTTGATAAGTTGGAAGAAGCAGTACAGGTTTTTCTTCCTATTGATGTAGTTGTACAAGATTTGAAACAGCGAGGTTGGCATATTATTCCACCTACTGGTACTCTTACCTATTCAGATATAGAAACATCCATCAAACAACATGTAAATCTTACTATTGGTAAGACTGAAGATCATGTAAATATTGATGCTATTCCAGCAGAAGCTATTATTCAAACCCTGCGGCAGAAAGGCTGGTTTATTTTACCACCCCGGTCATGATAACGTTAAACTATTCTTCTATTCGTACATACTTACAAGGTCATGAGATCACTTCTGAATTGGATAGTGAACTCGATGACCTTTTATCGTTTAAAAGGAGTGACCACTTATTCTCGACGGCGTATCTTCTCAAAGAGTGGGATGGTTTCCAAAGATTCTATAGTTCCAAGACGCGTAGTTTTAAGTCGGGACTTATTTACAAAGTTATTGAGTTTCTTGAGTCAAAGCAAATTCCGTATCGTATAATAGGTTTTGATGAGATACCTCGCTATGAACCACAAGGGGACTATAAGTTGCGTCCGTATCAAACTCGTTCTGTAGATGCCATGTTTCATTTTAAGCGTGGTATATTGCAGTCTCCGCCCCGAAGTGGTAAGACAAAGATTGCAGGAGCTTTTCTTGACCAGTCTCGTAGATTTCCAGCTATCTTCATGTGTAATAGTATTGATATTGCATCGCAAACACTTAGGAGTTTCAAACAGGATATACCTGATGTCACGTTCGGTTTCGTTGGAGACAACAAATTTGAACTTGGCGACATTACTATTATGACCGTACAATCGGCGGTGATGGCATATGAGATTCAATACAAGATGCGTCGTGCTGCTGCTAAGGAGAGAAAAGGGCAAGCATATAAGAAGATTGGAAGTGATAATGTACTTACAAATGAGCAAAGGTTTCAACTTCGAACGTATATAGAGTCTGCAAAAACAATGATTTATGACGAAGCTCATCACAGTCAGAGTTCGATTGCTGTTACAGTGTTCAGTAAGCTCAAGAATGCTGAAATCATAATTGGTTTAAGTGCTACGCCGAATTATGGTAGACCAGAGGATATGATTATTGAATCTGTTATTGGTAGTGTCTTCTCTCAGGTGAGTTACACGGAATTGGTTAAAGCTGGATGGTTGTTGCCAGCCAAGATTTTTATGTTCAAGCTACCAAAGATGACTATATCAGCTTTATCCTACGGGGCTATCTACAAGTATGCTATTACTGAGAATACTTTTCGTAATACTGTCATTGTTCGTATTGCTATGAAGTTGAATCGTATGAATAAGAATGTTCTTATTGTTGTTGATAAGAAGACACATGGCAATGCTATTCATACCTTGTATCCTGATGCTATCAGGGTATATGGAGAAGCGTCTTTGGATATTCGTAATGAGGTCAAGGAAGCTTTGAATACTGGTGTGACTAAGTGTGTTATTTCAACGCTATGGGACGAAGGTGTTGATATACCGGGTTTACATTACGTTATTAATGCTGCTGGTGGTATGAGTCCCGTTGATATTTTTCAGAGATTTCGTTCCATTACACCTAATCCTGACGACCCTTCCAAGACATTTGGTGGTTACATTGATTTTATGCAGAGCGAGAGATACATTGGGAGCCATTGCCGTTTTCGACGGCAATTGTATGAGTCGGAGCCATGTTTTGAAATTATCGACAGAGACATTAGTAAATGGACAATAGAAAAGGCAAGGAATTCCTTTCAATAACTTGAAGTTGTTGTTAATCTTCAGCCAAAAAATACTAATGCGGTATTGAAACGATGTATTAGAAATCTTTCTGCTGTAATAGAGAGCTTGGAAAAGAAATTATAATAGTGAAAAGTATACTATGACAGTTTTAGTTAAGGGTAAACGTGAAGTAGCTCATTGGACAACAAAAGAATTCACAGCGTATTATATGGAGAAATATAAAACGTTGCGTCGAGACCCCATGTATGAGTTTCCTGATACTGCATGGTTGATGTATGGTGTGCATATTAAACGCTTCATGAATAAGTTGAAAATGACCAATGAAGAGTATCGAGACTTTATTGACTGGGTATTTTCTCCAAAGTTTCTTGGAGTACGCAGCAACGTGGGATTCATGGCAATAGTCAAGTATGAGGTTTGGTATTATTATCAACGAATTAAGAATCAGAAGAATTTACATAATGTGAATAAACCAGTTTCGGTGGACTTGTTACGGATGCGTAATGTTCTTGATTTCAATAGAGACATATTTCCAGAGGATGAATGATAACGACTTTAACAAAAGATGAAGACACTGCTCTTCTTGACTCTTTTAGGAATATTTGTGAGATATGTGACCATACAGGTTATTTGCGCGATGGTGAGACTTTTAACTGGTGTTTTTGTTACATTTCTTACAAGGAACGTAAGCAATTGATAGAGGCAGGAATTACTGCACGGTATTGGGATTGGGAACCCAATATGGACGACGCTTTTATGAAAGCAAATAGTGAAGTCTACGATCAGTTTATGGGTATCGTCGCTAATGTTGAAAACTTCATTAACAAGGGAGAAAGTCTGGTCTTGTGGGGGCCTCACGGGTTGGCAAAGACAGCATTGAGTAGTTATTTATTGAAACAAGCTATTTTGGTACGTAAGTCAAATGAGAACCAGATTGAGTACAAGTACTGTTGCTGTCGTATGACCATGGCAGAATTATCAACGTTACAATTAACTGCCATTGAAGACCCACAGGCTCGTCTATTGTTGGAACGTATTAAAAAGAGTGACTTACTCATCATTGATGAGTTTGACAAAGAGTATAAGGTTATGGACAAATTCCGTTTTTCAGGTTTGGAATTTGGTAACCTTTTTAATTTGTTGTATGAACGCAAAAAGTCCATTGTTCTTATCTCAAATTTGAGCATGGATGAAATTCAAGCTGCGAGAATTCATACACCAGATGTACTTGACCGTGTAGCCAGTTTTGAACATCAATTGGTTGTTCGTGGGGAAAGTTATCGAGCAGCTACGAAAAGAAAGAAGCGTTCATGAATCAGCCACGGGTAGTGCATTGTAAAAAAGAAACGTATGACGTGTACATTGGGCGACCATCCAAGTGGGGTAATCCTTTTTCTCATCTGGATAATACTTTAGCGGACTTCAAAGTTGCTACACGAGATGAAGCAATAGATAAGTTTGAAGAATGGTTGTTGACTCAGCCAGAACTATTAGCAGCCGTAAAGACAGAACTTCGAGGTAAGGTATTAGGTTGTTGGTGTGCTCCGAAGAAATGTCATGGTGATGTTTTATTAAGACTTGTAAACGAGGCTGTATGAGCATCTTACTTGAAAGTGAAGAGAACGAGCGTATTGTTATTGGGTATCATATATCCAATAACAAACTGTTTCATGCGGTAGACCCAAGCTTTTTCTCTTTTGCTTTGCCACGAGCCGCACAAGAGTTGATGAACAAGTATTTTCATCAGTATGGTGTTCCGCCGTCTATTGAAGGTTTGAGTAGGTATACAAATGATTTGGAAGTAATGTTCTTTTTGAGAGACCTTGCAACTTTGACATTGGATGAGCATGCGTATAAGATAGTTATGGACGACTTATATGAGATGTATCTTAACAGGTCTTTACTTAAAGAGACTAAGGGCATTGTTGCTGGTATTAAGAATAGTATTACTCCTAAGAGTTTAATTCAATCGACAATTACTAATTTATCTGCGTTGAAGCATCCATTAGCATTAGGTGAAGTGCAGCGTGGGTGGGCGTATGAACAGGTTAAAGTCGCATGGATAGATTATCTTAATCGCAAGAAAGACCCTGAACGTTACAAGGACGGTATTCCGTATGGTATTGCTGAACTTGACCGTTATACAAATGGTGGTAAGCGTAAGGCTCATATGACTCTAATTTATGGGGACACAAGTGCTGGTAAAACTCGACTTAAAGCGAATCTGGCATATAATGATGCGGTGCTTGGTAAGAAAGTTATGTATATTACTATCGAAGACCCTCTCAAGAGTATGGTAAGAATTTGGTTAAGTCGAGCGTCATTGTTGAAAACACATGATATTGAGAATGCGACATTGAGTGTTGACAATCAACGTATTTTCAAAGAGACTTGTGTAAGGATACACCGTGAACATAATTTGCCGTATGTAGTTTATTGGACTGGTACTGCACAGGTACCAGACCTTAGACGAGAAGTAGATACATTCGCTGCCAAATTTGGGTATTTACCTGAAGTGCTTTATTTTGATTATTCTAATGAAGCATATCCTCTTCGACCTTTTAATAACAGTTCAGAACGATATAACTTCTTGTTTTCAGAGTATCGACAGTTTATTTCTGAATATGAAATGCCTTTTGTTACGTCTTTGCAGCAGAGTCGTCTTGGTAAACAAAAAAAGAAGGAAGACGAATATGGTCTTGATGATATTGGACAATCACATTATGTAGCTCCACATTGTCATGTGATTCTTTTCATACGGCAGCCAGATGATTTGAGTTTGGATGTATTTCTTCAGAAAAACAGATATGGTAGACGTAATAAGAAGATATCCTTGTTTGCAGCATGGGATATTGGTTACATTGGTGACCGTGCTCGTTTGGTACAACATTCCAAAGCTTATGAAGCATTGATGACAATACCACCAGACCCACAAGAAGAGGGGTCATTTGCTGCGGCTCCTGTTAATCATCCTCAAAGTCCTTCTGAGGATGAGGCTGTGGATGTTATGATTGGATTAGACTCTACTGTAGAAGAAGACGATACTTCGCCACCAGAGGGACAAGAGTAATGGCAATTTCGGCACGAGAACTTCTTAAGCATTATCATATACCTATTGAAAATGAAATGGGTGTAGAGTTACGTTGTAAATGCCCTTTTCATAATGATGCTACGCCATCTTTGGATGTAAATGAAAGTAAATTGCAATGGATTTGTCGTGCTGGTTGTGGTGGTGGAGACCTCATTGAGTTTATTAAACGTATGGAAAATGTTCCATACCCTATGGCAAAGGAACTCTATGAAACTAAGTTCTCATTAGGTGAAACAGATGCTCTTACTACAGTGCATAATCTTATTACAGAAGTCGAGGCTGTTGGTAATTTAGAAGAGGTGTTGGAACCAGATGTTATGGCTCGTAAAGCGTTTGTAAATGCAGTACTTATGAGTTTATTACATATTCCGCCTGAACATTATCAAGTGTTTCGAGATTGGTTATGGGTACTCATCTATGTAGAATCAGATGATTCTGTGTATGACAGTAATGTATATGTAGATTTGTTGTACGAATTCTCTATGGATATTAAATCAGTAAGACTGGAAGAAAGGAAACGAATGTGAGTATAGACGAGAGATTATTATTACGGTGTCCTTTTTGTGGTGCTACGGCACGTATTTATGAATCTGATTATTTAGGACAATCTTGTTATTATGTAGCATGTTCTAATCCTCTTTGTGGTTGTGCAATAGGAGAACGTTATGATAGGGATGCTTGTCCAGATCATCAATTTGCAACAGAACTCGATGCTTTAGAAATATGGAATAGGAGAGTAAAATTATGAATGCGGATGAAAAAATTCTGCTTCCTGTTAAGTCAATAGAACAGAAGTACAAATACAATTGTGGCCCCACAGCCCTCTTGATTAGTCTTCGGTTCCAATATGGGTTACCGTTGACTCAAAGGGATGTGAATTTGTTGACAGGTGTAACACCTGATGGTTGCTCTGAACATCATTTGATTAGAGCGTTGGACATCTTGGGTTATAAGTACAAGGAGACTGGAAAGGGAACTCTTTCTCAGCTTCGAGATTACTTGAAACATAATATTATTCCTATTGTTCATATTGTTCTCGAAGATGGAAACGGGCATTATATGAATGTGGTTGGTATGGACGACGATTTTGTTTATTTGGCTGACCCACGACATGGCGATATTATCAAGTGGGGGGTTCCTTTCTTTTTAGGAGTATGGAAAGAAGAGGCAAAGGAGAATTCTACTCCATGGTATCTTGTAATTCTTAGTCAATCAAGTAATAATAAATTGGAGAATATAGTGAAAAAATTGAATAATATACGTAAAAAAATGGCAAGGATAACACAATGACCACATATAATCTCTACGGTATTTCTGATTTACACTTGTCTGGTATTCCGCCATACAAACCCATGACTCATTTTGGGACACAGTATGACAATTACATGGAACGTATCGAAGCTGGTTTTCAAAGTCTTCCACAGAATGCTATAGTTTTGAATTGTGGTGATATTTCGTGGGCAATCAATAGAGAGGAAGCGTTACAAGATTTCAAATGGTTGAATTCGTTTGGAGTTAAGGTTGTGAACACCCTTGGTAATCACGATTACTATTGGGGTAAGAAGGGTGCTGCCTTTATGTCTGGATGGGCATATGAAAATAATTTGGATAACATCTATTTTGCAGATCACCAGCAATTGTTTACTCTTGGTTTTGCACATGGATTGAGGATGACGGCAGTAAAAGGTTCTGAAAGGTTTACAATGCATGAATTTGACCCCGATAAGTTACCAAATGGACATAAGAAGACCGAGGAGATTACTCCAAGACATTGGGATAAATATATGCGTCGATTGGAAGCAGCATTACTTCTACGTCCTGATATTTTGGTTTCTCATATACCACCATTTAATGCGGATGGGTCTCCAAATGAGATGACGGCTCTTATTCAAAGATCGAGTGTGAGTATGATTCTTTATGGGCATCGGCATGCAAGTATTCCTACGAAGTACGAGAATGGACTTGTTGATGGTAAATTATGGAGAAATTTGCTTGCTGAAAGGAACAACTTTTGTCCAGTGTATCTTGGTGAAATTCATGAAGATGGTACTAAAATATTGCAAGCTGGTAATGACCGATTCGTAAGAACTGTTCCTGTAATTGATTCTATAAAGATTGATGGTGGGATAGGAACCATAGAACGGAAGGATGATGTATGCCAGTGTTAATACAAAAGCAAGCTCCTGATGTATTACTGATTGACACAGACCATATGTGTCACCGAGCTTTTCATGTGCATCAAGAATTGTGTACATCTACAGGGCTGTCTTCGGGTGTGGTGTATGGTGTTTTGGCGATGATACATACACAATTAACAAAAATAGCTCCGAAATCTATTGTTCTTACATGGGGTGCTGAGGGATCAGGTAAGAAGCGAAAGGAAATGAGTACTGAGTATAAATCGAATCGTCCTCGTCAACCGAATTTCAAGTCTCAATTCAAAGACATACAGTATTTCTTTTCTCGCATGGGTTGGGAACAATATTATAATGACCAAGGGTGGGAAGCAGATGATGTTATAGCAACTCTTGTGAATTTTTATAAGAAGCACTATCAGAATATCATTGTTTTATCGGGTGACCACGACTTCCATCAATTGGTTTGCGATCAAGTAACGTGCGTTGTACCGGGTACAAAAAAGAAGCCTGATGGTATTTACACACCACAAACTGTTTTGGAGAAATATGGGGTACCACCAGACCAATTACCTGATATCTATGCTATTGCTGGTGAAGAAGGCGATGGTATTGTTGGAGTTCCTTCTATTGGTTTGAAGACCGCAGCTAAGATTGTTGCGAACAACGGTTCGGTTGAAACCATTCTTGGTAATCTTGATAAAGCTTATTTACCAGAAAGACAACGAATGTTGTTTAATGAATTCAAAGACCAGATTCTATTGAATAAGAAGTTGGTAGATTTGAGATGTAGTGCTGTGGAATTATGTTCTGTAGAGATAGCAAAAAATATGAATGAGGCTCAAGCTATGTTGGATACATATGAAATCAAAAAGTTTAAGGCTGTTGAGTTTAATAGAGGGGTGTTCTATGACAAATAAAGAGAGAGAGGTATTTGAAAAATTTTGGAATGAACATTGTGATAGTTTAGAACAACTTACTAAGTCTGAAGCCGAGGATTTATTTGAACTTGGCCTTACTATAGGTAAATGCAAAGAAGGAGGATTAATATGAAATCTCATCATAAAAATAGTGTTAAGACTTACAAATATATTGCGATGTTGTATGTAGACGAAAAGTTTGAAGGAAAGCCTGTTTATCGAATCATCAATAATAAAAGTAAGAATCAAATAGGTATTCTTTCTTGGTATAAGCCTTGGAAGCAATATGTATTTAGTTCTCAACCAAACTGTGTTTTTAATATTTCCTGTTTAAAGGATGTGTTGGATTTTATTGAGAACATAATTCCTATAGTAGAGGCTGAGATTCCATTATACAACATGGTCGATCCATATTAACCGATGTCAACATCTTTAAGATTAGAAAATCCACATTGAGCCAACGTAAACTTACAAAAGTGTATGGGGTTTCTCGTAGTGCTATTCGAGATATTTTGGCAGGACGGAATTGGGCATGGCTGAATTAATTACACAAGCATATGTATGTAAGACTATGCTGCAAGTGGGTTGGCTTATAGATAGACTTAATCAGTCTTCTGAATTTGCATTTGATACTGAAACACATGGTACCTTTATGAGTGGGTATATCTTCATTATTTCTTTTTCTTGGAAGGAAGGTGTTGGTGCATGTATTGACTTCCGTGAATTCAGTGAAGATGACCAGATAGAGATTTGGGATCGGTTGCGTAATATCTTCCAGAACAAATCACGTAAGATTACGCAGAATGGTACGTATGATATCAAGTTTCTTTGGAAGAAAAAAATTGCTGTTCATAATTGGTTTGTTGATACAATGCTTGAAGATCATTTGCTTGATGAAAATAGACCCCATGGTTTAGGACAGTTAGCAGATAGATACACAACAATGAAAGGATATGCGGATAATTTCGATAAATACATTGACGAACACCCTGAGTGTGACCCTTCGAAAGCGCAATTGGAAGACAATACTTGGAAAAACAAAGATACTGCGCTTGATGATGGTGACAAGATTATTGGGTATGGGAGTTATATGAACATACCGTCAGCATTGATTCATACGTATAGTTGTCAAGATGCTGATGTTACGTTGCGTTGTCATCGAGCTATGCTGCCGAAGATTTATGAAGAGAAATTAGATTGGGTATTGTTCAACATTCAAATGCCTACGCAAAAGATTTTGGCTGAGGTTGAATACTGTGGTGTAACTCTTGACAAGGGACAGAATGATAAGCTTCGCAAAGAGTATGCTCAAAAAATGGAAAAAGCGTGGAAAGAGATTCTTGAAGTTCCAGAAATACAAAATGTGATTTCAAGGAGTAAGCAAAAGTTCATTGATAAATATGGTAAATCAAAAATATTTCGTAAGAAGTATACGTTGACTGAATATTTGGATAGAGAAAGAGCGGGATGGGAATTCAAACTATCTACTAAGCAATTGACTCAATTGATTATTGGAGAATTTAAGAAAGAACCTATTGCTTGGGGAAAGAAGAAGAACAAAAAGACAGGGCAATTTAATGTTTCTATGACGGCTGAGGTATTGGAAGAATATGCCAAGACGTTACCTGTTGCCAAGCAGATTCAGGACTATCGTCAATTGATGTTCTTAAATGGTACGTTTATTGAAGGTTTGCGTTCGTTTGTCTGTCCAGACGGTCGTATCCGTTCAAATTACCCTCTACATCGAACGGTAACTGGTAGACCCTCATCTATGCAGCCCAACTTGAATAACATCCCGCGTAAGAAGAAGGAACTCAAGTATCAATTTGTTGCTGATGCGGGTGATTATCTTGTAGAGGCTGACTATTCTCAGATCGAATTCAGGATATGGGCGCATCATAGTCAAGACCATCAGATGGTTGCCGATATAAATGCTGGTTTGGACATTCATAAGATTACTGCCGCCATGGGTAAGGGCTTGATAATTCCTGTTGGAGAGATTACACATGACCAGTTTATTGAATGGACAAAAAATGTTACTAAAGAAGAACGTGATGTTGCAAAAACTATTGTATTTGGTATGATGTATGGTCGAGGGCCACGGTCTATTGCTGCGGAATTAGGTATCAGTGTACAGAAAGCTCGAAATATCATACGTTTGTTCTTTAATAGGTATCCTACGGCTGAAGATTGGTTGAATACTACTAAGCGTGAGGCTGCTAAAGTTGGATATGTTGTTAATCTCTATGGTCGTAAACGCCGTTTGCCTATTCTTCTTAATGCGCAGAGGCAGTTGGAAGAAGTCAAGAATGCTTATGAGAATCAGTTGATTGATATTGGTCGAGGTGTTGTTATTTCAGATGATCAAGTACTGACTAAAGAATGGGTTGATGAAGAACGACAGCGTATTATGGGGTTACGAGCAAAAGCAGATAGACAGTCGGTAAACAGCCCGATACAGAGCGGAGCCAGTGATACTAACTTCTTAGCTGCTAACCGTATTCACAAAGAAATGAAGAGGTTAAAGCTTAAGTCTCGTATGGTTCTTACGGTTTACGATAGCCTTATATATAATGTAAAACCAAGCGAATTGGAGATTATGTTGCGTTTGATACATACAGAGATGCTTCGTGATACTGGACAAGTACATGTAGCATTAAACTGTGAAATTAAAGTAGGTAAAGTTTGGGGAAAATTAGAGGAAGTATCATTTGATAAAGACCACAATCCAAATTTGGCATCCTTGGAAATAATACAACAAACAACTTGACTTTCTTCAAAATAATGTGTATATTGTATTTTGTATAGGAGAAACTGTACATGGCGTGGCGACCGTATTCTAATCTTATTGAAGGTGTACTTACCAACGAAGTTGCTGGTAAAGTGACTGGTTGGGTGGACTTCTATCGAGAAAATGAATCTCCACTTCATTGTAGTATCGAATTGGAAGGTGACTTTCTTGATGATGAGCTTCGGGGCAGGAATGTTCGTTTTTGGAATGATAATCATGACGATGCACTTCCACCAGATATTATGAATGTTATGAGTATAGAGCAAGTTGGAGAAGTTGGCCCCATTGTTCTTGATTATGAAGAAGCGTTACTTTATATTGAATGGTATTCCAAAAATAATGGAAGAGTAGTATTGAAAGTACCTTTTGGAGTATTAAATTCAGAAGGAGAAATTATCGAATGTGTTGAAGTATCGGAAGAAGAAATAGATACATCTACCCTTCCGCCAAGAAAATTTAATCCCGATGCTTTCGATAACTTTATGAAAACAAGTGTTGTCGCTTTGAGAAAACAGACCAAAGACCCAAATGTTACGGCTGTTGTTATTGGTACTGATGGTAGGTCTCGTAGTATTAGTGATAGTGAAGCGAAAGGAAACTAAAATGTCTACATTCTCGTGTCCAATAGTCACCGTAAAGACTGTTACACCAAACACGAATTCTGACAATCTTGACATTCTCACCTTTGAAGAGATTGGATGGGTTTGTCAAGATGTACGTGGCAAGCGTAAGGTTGGCGACAAGGTAGTGTATATTCCCATTGATTCTCTCGTAGATTGTACAAGACCAGAATTCTCTTTCTTGATGAAGAATGCTAAGATGCGTCAAGTAGAAGTTGCTCGTACAATAGAAGGCACGTCTGTATATGAAACCCACCCTCTTGCACGTATTAAGACAGTCCGTTTGCGCTCTGAATTGAGTCAGGGATTGGTGATTGATGTACCGTTTGACCTTCTGGTTCAACGTCCAGTAAATCCTTACATGGACACAGATGTATCAACATATTTTGGTGTAGTCAAGTATGAACCACCGCAGGAAGCTATATTTTCTGCTAATGCCAAGGGTAGTTATCCATCGTGGTGCCCGAAGACGGATGCCGAGCGATATCAGAATGTCAATCGAACAATTGAACCATATTTGAACGACCTTTTTTCTGTATCTATTAAGATTGATGGTACATCTATGACCGTCTTCTATGATAGACTTCGAGAAGGTGACGAGTTTGGTGTTTGCTCTCGTAATCAGGAACTCAAACCACCTGAACAAGACCCCTTTGCATCTATTGCAACGAAATATGGGTTTGCTATGGATGTATATTGGAAAGCCGCCACAGAAAATATAGAAGGTACTGCTAATCTTCTACAGAAAGCTGAAAGGATAGCCACAAGGTTTGGTTATCAACGTGTAGCTTTACAATTTGAGTTAGCTGGTGAAGGTATTCAGAAGAACCGTGTTGGTCTCAAGGGACAGGTTCCTTACTTGTTCGACATTTATGTAACTAAGGAAGGTTTTGAGGGTTACTTAGACTACACGCAGATGATACAACTGGCTGAGGAGTATGATATTCTTACAGTACCTATTATCTGGAAGACTATTCCTTTGTCTGAATTAATTGGTAACCCACCAGACTTTTCATTTTTGTACAACATGAAATATCCAAATGGACATTTGATCGAAGGATTAGTGTTTGTCTCTGCGCAAGAGAAATTTGTTGGAAAACTTGGACGGTTAAAATTCAAGTATGTGAATCCCAATTATTTGCTCAAGACAGAAAAGAATGACGAATGAAGGCACAAGATGTTCTTATCAAATTGGATTTGGATGGTGTTATTCGAGATTGGAATCAATCGCTTATAACGTCTTATAAAAAGCGATATTCTGGTCGAGTTATTTATCCATTTACAGATTTTAAAGTAAGCGTATCTTTTCCCGATGCTGTGGATATTAGTGGATTTTTTAAGAATGAAGCTCCAAATGAGATTTACTTAACTGCGAAGCCTTATGCAGGAGCCATTGAATTTGTGGAACTTCTTCTTGCTCGTTGTCCAAATGTATGGCTTGTAACGACACAATTCCCTAATACTATGTTTCCAACTATTCAGTGGATACAAACACACATACCGACGCATACTAATCTTCCTATTGTATTTTCTGAGAATAAAGGTTTAATTGGAAAAGGTCGATTTGAGCATACAATTTTAATTGATGATGCTCCTCATAATTTGGATAATCAAGTAGCAGCAGGTGGAGATGCATTGTGTTTCGGGCAGCTATATAACTTTGATAAACCAAATCATAATACATGGATAAACTTTTTTGGGGATACTGATTTTTCTATCGAAGCTGAATCAAAACGATTAAAAATACAATATCAAATGATTCTTAATTATTTGGATACATGGTTTTCTGAACATTGTCACTAAAAGATGTACACAAAAACTGATATTCTTCAATATGTAACTCCATTATATGCTCTGAATCAGGAGTTAATGGAGTATTTTCAGTTTCAACTCATGATGGAAGACGCTTATGGAGAGCTTGATGCTTATGTAAAGAAGCGTGGATTTTCAAAAGCAATGTTGGAATTATTTCGTGTTGGTTATTGTCCTGATGGACAGATAATGTATGATTTTGCTTTATCTCGTGGTTGGACAGAAGAATCTTTACAGGAAATTGGGTTCTGGTTCCTTCTTGAGAATAAAGATGTAATAGTGAAATTCGAGAATCGTTTGATGTTTCCTTTCTCTGAAGTGGACGGTACTGTTCATGGATTTAGTGGTCGTGTTCTTCATGATGAGAAGGTACAAGATAAGTACATCAATACGAATAACTGTGCGGTATACAACAAGAGTATCTTGGTATATGGTCTTCGAGAAGCATTATTGTGCAATCAGACTATTGACCAATGGATATTGGTAGAAGGTAATGCGGATGTACTATCTATGTTTCAAGAAGGATACACTAAAACCGTAGCTGGTGCTGGAACCGCTCTTACGGAGAAACATCTGTTAAGGCTCAGTCAATATACCAATAACTTTGTGGTTATGTTTGATAACGACGATGCTGGAAAAAAAGCGACAATTCGTACAATTCAGTTGATGAAAAACTTGCATTTGAATTGGAGAATAGCTATATTACAGGACGTGAAGGATGCTGACCAAGCTGTTCGAGAGGGCAAGCCTCATTTGATTGAACAAGCATTAACTATAGGATAATTTATGCCAAAATTAACTAAACAACCAACAGCCTCATTAAAAACTGCTGCTGCACACAATCAACTATTGACTGGTCACATTGATGTTGATAAATCAGTTATTACGGAATTGCCGTTTTCAAATTTCGAAGTAAAAATAAATGATAAAAATCCACAAAAAACAACTGCTCTCAAACAAGCTCTTGATAATATTGACAAAGCTTTTGGCAAAGGGTCTGTTGTTAAGATGAGCGACAAACCTATTCAGGACATACCAGTTATTTCTACAGGTTGTCTTTCCTTAGACCTTGCTCTTGGAGTTGGTGGTGTACCAAGAGGAAGAGTAGTTGAGATATTTGGGCCGGAGATGGCTGGAAAAACCACCCTTTGTTTACATCTTGCAGCTTCTGTACATAAGAACGGCGGTAATGTTGCTATCATTGATGTTGAGAATGCCTTAGATATGAAGTATGCGAAAGCATTGGGTGTCAATGTTGAGGAGCTTTATCTTTCGCAACCAGAATGTGGTGAAGATGCTTTGGGTATAGCTGAGGAATTGATTCGCTCAGGAGCCATGGATTTGGTAGTAATTGATTCTGTAGCTGCATTGACTCCACGTGCTGAAATTGAAGGAGATTTTGGCGATGCGCAAATGGGTCTTCAAGCGAGGTTAATGTCTCAAGCAATGAGAAAACTCACTAATATTATTTCGAAGAGCAATACAACAGTAGTGTTTACTAATCAGTTACGAATGAAGATTGGAGTAATGTTTAGTAATCCAGAGACGACTACTGGCGGTAATGCTTTGAAGTTTTATGCGTCGGTTCGTTTGGATATTCGTCGTATTGAAGCTTTAAAAGACGGTACTAATGTTATCGGTACTCGTACCAGAATTAGAGTTGTGAAGAATAAGGTTGCTCCACCATTCAAAGAAACGGAAGTAAGTATTTATTATGGTCGTGGTATTGATAGGTTCTCCGACCTTGCGGATTTAGGAGTTCAATATGGTATTATTGAGAAATCAGGTTCTTGGTTTGCCTATAAAGAAGAACGTATTGGGCAAGGCAAGGACGCTGTTGTAACTTTTTTGAAAAATCATTCTGAAGTGGCAGCCAAAATTGAAAATGCAATTAAAGCCGCAGTGGTAGTATGACTGTTATCGTAAAACAGGCACCGCAGTTTCAAGTACGGTCTTTCAATGAAGAAGAATTTCAAGGATTCAACTCTACTATTTTTGAAGCTGCTATTATTACACGAGAGCAATTTGAAGAGTGGGAAGATATTTTAGATGATATTGAATTGAAGTTGGATGCTGACCCGACAATTAACTTGAGTAGTTTCTATGAGAAATTACAGATGGCTCAGGAGAAACGAAATGAAATTGTAGGTATTATGGTAAAAGCCTTAGCAGATAAAGCCAATTGGGAATCTTACGTTGCTGTAGCTGAGAAATATGTTCGTAAGCTTAAAAGCGAATTGTCACAATCTGATGACGTGAAGAATCTTAAGAATAAGGAACTTCAAGAATCAAAAATGTATAGTCAACGACCAGATATCTTTGATTGTCTCGCTTATTGTAATGCTGTTTCTGATTGGGTGGAAACTATGGTAAAAGTATTCGACAAGAAATTAGACCTTATTGATTCTGCCAATCTTAATATTAATCGCCAAATAACAGTAACAGAACTACTTACCTACAAAGGATTATTATAAGGAGAAGCGTTATGTTGTTTACTGTATTAGATAAAAAAACAAACAAAGAGGTCGGGTATAGTAATTCAGCATCAGATTTTCTTGTTTGGACAAAGGATAAATTTGAATGGGTTAGTACTACAATGTTTGTAGTGCCGGACAAAGATTTGCAATTTGCATATTTGACGACGTAAAAGTATTTTAATTAACTTGGGATACTTGTGCTCTACCGTAGCCGTATCCGTCTATCATAATCACATTTCACAAAAGAGGTAAATCTATGCCAGTTCTCACCAAAACAAAATTCGTCCCAATTCCAGAGGGAGTATATAATCTTAAGGTTGTTAAGTATGAACAAAAAGAGCAAAAAACTCAACCGGGAACATACTACTATCTTTGGACAATTCAAGTTCTCGACTCGTTACCAGAAGAGTTTGTTGGTAAAGATACGTTCGGTGTTATCACAGCCGATGTCTTGACTGAGAATAACAATCTCAGTAAGTTCCTTGCCAATATTGGAGTTGTTGTGGAAGTTGGACAGGAGTTTGATACCGATTCCATCATCAATTACAAGTTTGTTGGTAAGGTTATTACTGTTAAGAACAAGAAGAGTGGTAATGATAATAACTCCATTGGTCAATTGACTATACCTGAGTATAAGAACTTTGAGGCTCGTCAACAACCAGTTAAAGCAAAGCCTGTTCAGCGACTTCCTGTGCAGCCACAATCTGCTCCTACACAAACAACTCGACAACCTGTACAAGGTGGTATTGCACGTCCTGCTGCCAGACCAACGGCGGCTGTACCACCAGCAACGGCTCGTCCTGCTGCACGTCCTACAGCACGTATTCAACAACCTGTAGTACAAGAAGAAGGTGTAGTAGAAGGAGACGTACCAGAGGGTAGTGAAGTAGAAGACTTTCCTGACCAAGTGAATTAGTAATTTATTTGAAGTGAGGATACAATAAACGTACCCTCACTTCATAACTTTGTGAGGGATTTCTATGAATCGTGTAGCATATAATAAACATAGGCGAGAAAGACGTGCTGCAAAAGAGAAGCGATTGAGTATAAGAACTGAATGGCGTACTAAGTTTTTGGAAAAAATAAAAAGCGTGCATCGTAGAAATTTAGAAAACGTGGTTGATAATATTCTACGGCGTATTGATTCTGTTAAGAATCAAATGGTTACTCGGTCAAGAAAAGCTGGTGTAGAATGTACCGTTACTATTGAACAATTACGACAACTTCTATATGATAATTATGGAATGCCATGCCGTTATTGCAATAGACTTTTGATACTTAAAAATTCTACATTCGACCATATAATGCCAATATCAAAAAGGGGGGCTTCTAATATAGGCAATTTACAAGTGATTTGTCGTCCTTGTAATCATATGAAGGGTTCTTTGGATGAAGCAAGTTTTTCTTTACTATTGAACTGGTTAAAGACTGTTCCAGAAAATTTGCGTATAGATATTACGATTAGATTAGCACGTGGTATTCATTAAGAAATCAGAAGGATAAATCATCATGATACTTACAGGACTACTACTATTGGTTCTGCTATATTTTCTTTTGCGACATTATTTACCAACCATTGTCTATATCACCGATGGATACAAAGTACAACGAGTTGTAGGCAAGGTTGGAGTATATGCTTTAAGAGCATCTGAAAAGGTTCCTGTTCCTTCTTATAATTGGCGAGAAGTTCCAACAGGGGTATCTATAGCTCCTTTTGGTTCTATTATTATACGAGGTAAGATTTATAATTTATTTGGTCAGGTTGGATGTCGGGTATATCCTATACCAGAACTTAAGATGAAGGGTGTTGATGTACTTCCTACCATCTATAATAATGTTCCAAGAGAGCCTATAAAAGTTATTTTAACAAATATGAATCCCAAGTATCCATTTATTGCAAAAGAAGGCGCAGTAATTGCCTACTTAGAGTTGATTCGTGTCCCAAGTTTCAAACTTGTTACTTTTACGAAAGAGGAAATCAATGCGGAACGATAATGAAGCAAAAATTGATGTTTCTTTTGAAAGAGCTACAGATATAGAAGAAGAAGCAGCAAAACAACGTAAAGTTGAAGTTCGTCAATGGCAAAAAGATACGTTTCCTCAAGACCCCGTACTTCTATATCAATTACAAGTGATAGATAAATCCAGTGAAAATAATGTATCTTACTATTATGCTATTCCAAAAGACGAGATGGCAAATCCAGATACTTCTTCGACTCTGGTTTTCTTTGATATCATTAAGCAAGACGGTGTAGTTGAACAAGCATTTGTTGGATGTAGTGTTGTTATTACGAAGGTTGTATTCAGTTCTATAGATGAACTTCTGATGGCTCCAAATGCACCTGTTGTGTTTGATGGTGAACGAAATGCTGCTCGCGCATCTAAAGTGTTATTAGGTCTTCTTGGAATCATTCGATGATTAAGACGCTTCGTATTCAGAATTTTCAGTCACACGCAGATACAGAAATAGAATTGTCTCCGACTGTTACTGTATTTACTGGCGAATCCGACCAAGGTAAGACAGCTATTCTTCGAGCATTTCGTAAGTTAGTGCGGAACATTCCTACCGGGGATTTCTTTATTCGTTATGGTCAGAAAGATTGTACCATCACTATGAGTGTTGATGATAAGACCATAGTTAGGAAAGTTGGGAAAAAGAATAGCATCAATTTATACAAGATAAATGACGATGCGTACAATAACTTTGGTGTTGGAATTCCAGAGGAAGTCAAACGAGAGCTTAAGATAGCCGAAGTACAGGTATTTGAAAAGGAGAAGATAGACCTTAATATCCGTACACAACATGAAGGCTTGTTCCTTGCTGGTGGAACTGGCGTTGAATCTCTTCGTGGACGTATCTTTGGTAAAGTGACTGGTAGTGATATCATTAATCGAGCCGTTGCTAATCTGAATAGTACGGTGCGAGTGCAGAACAAAGACCGTGAGGATTTAACAGCTAAAGCTGGTGCTTTGGATGTATCTCTCTTAGCATTGGCATATCTTGATGAGCTTAAATCAATTTTGGATGATATTGAATCTCTATCTGCTAATATTGTTGCATTGGAAAAGTTTGTTCAGAAATTGGGTGTTTGTCGAGATGAAATGAGGATTGTTTTAAAGACCAATACATTGGTACAAAACAGTTTGTCTGTTCTCAATTCTGTAAATTTGGAAGATGTAATAGCTAAGTTGGATATGTTTAATAGGTTGAATGCTTTTAAGACGCAAATTGAAGATACTTATGCTCATATAAAGTCTTTCAAGAACATCGAGACCTTGACGGATGATTTTTCTCTTGTAGAATTGGCACTTCTTGTGGACAATATTAATGTATTACAGGACTTGGATGATTCTATACAAGTAGTGGAAGGGCGATTGGAAGCAGCCGAAGCAGTATCTCAAATTGAAGACTTTTTTGATTTGTCCAGTAAAGAAAAGGCATCTATCGACCTGAATAACTTTCATCAGCTTTATAACCAATTGAATACTACATATAAACAGAAGAAGGCGGTTGAAGAGGAGCTTAATGAATTGAGTGATTTGGTAGTGACTGTTGAGGGTGATTTAGAGAAATGTAAACAAGAACTTGGTGTTTGTCCAGTATGTGAAAGAGAGTTTTGATGCGGTATAACTTCTTATTTATGACCGATACTCATAACCGTTCAGAAAGAGACCAACCTAAAGGTCGCACAGATAACTACTATAAATCTATCCTTGCGAAGCAGGAAGAGATTGGTCAACTTTTGATAGATGAAAATATTGACTATCTGTTGTTTGGTGGAGATTTATTCCATCGCTTCGATGCTCCTATAAGTTTGATAAATGATGTAGCAACTATCTGGAAGTCTTACAAGGTAAAGCGTAAGCTTGGTGTTTTAGGAAGCCATGATTACAACGGATTCCAAATGAAAACTCTCAGACGAACTGGACTCGGTAACTTTGTTGTTAATGGGAATATGGAATTGGTGAGCAATGGACAGGACGTGTTTCCATCTATCATTTCTCTTGTAGACGGTGCCGTTATAGTAACAGGTACGCCGCATTCGGTACATTTGTCCGCAGCCCCTGAAAATTTTGCTACACCATTTCCACCGACTACAACGAAGCAATTTGTTATACAAATAGTTCATGGAGACTTATTTCCAAGCTATGTTCCATGGCAGCACCAATTGATTGATTCGATACACCCATTTATCCATGCTGATATTGTACTCAGTGGACATATTCATTCTGGATGGGATGCACCTATTGTCATAGCTAATGATAAGACAGTTTCTGGTCGAACAATGTATGTTAATCCCGGTTCAATTGGGCGTACCGAAAATGGGTCTATTCGTCCTATTAGAGTATTCAAGTTTGCGGTTGAAGTTGAAGACAAAGGTATTGCAACTCAATTATTGGGTTATGAGTATATTCATCTAAAGAATGTTACAGAGCATCCTTTTGCAGAACGGATTGAGAAGATAGAAGGCTCACCAGTAACAGATTTTACAGGGTTGATGGAAAAACTATCTGCCCTTAAGCTTGAAAAACAGGATTTCAAGCAACATATTCCACCCATCATTGAGGAACTGTATGTTTCGGAAACCGAGCGTGATAAGTACCGAATATCAGAACGGGTCGTTGAAACTTTGGAAGCTGCTAAGATATAGATTTTCTGCGTGGCTTATCTCTAAAGGACTTAGTTTCTTTATTAAGGAAACTGTTATACCAGAGAAGTATCATCTCAATGTTAGGCACGATCAAAATCTTTTATTGAGTCACGTGTTTGCTTCTAAAGTATTACATCAGGAGTTAGAAAACAATACAGATATTGGTATTGGATATCTTGCTCAACGTAAAATGTTTCCAATAACTATAGGTAATCCTTTATTTTCCCTGTATATTCACTTTACTAAGTGTCTTGTCGAAGTTTATGGTGATGCGTCTCCTTTGGCGGCTTTGAATGATGCTATTCTTGCTCGTGGTATAGCGTCAATGTATGAGGATATAGTTCATGGAAATTTACCTATTATCAATCAGTTGCCAACAGAGGAGGTAGAGGCGATGAAACGTATGCGTGAGTATATGGAGATTGAGGCAAAACGACAAAATGAAGCTATTGAACAAATAAAGGAGAGTAAAGAGAATGTTAACTAAACAAGTTTTATCTACTTCTGTTGTGAAAGAGGCTTCTTCTTCTGTTGATAGATTTACCGAATTGAAAACACGAGTAGAAACTGTCAAGCAGAAACGCAGTGAGAAATTAGCTCTTTTGGAGATGTATAAGGGTCAATATAATAAGTTGGTTCAACAAGTCAAAGATTTAGGAATAGAAAAAGTCTCTGATTTACCAACTGTTATTAAAGAAAAAGAAACTGAGTTGATACAGCAACTTGCCGAACTGGAAGCCAAACTTCAACAAGCCGAAGCGATTTTGAATGGACAGTAATGTACGTATACAGGAATTGACACAATTATATCATCAGAAGTTGGGTGAACTAAAGTTGTTGAAGTCTCAGAGAGAGACTATCACAACAGCACTTTTAACACTTGAAGACGATTTGAATATCAATATCAAATCCCGTAGTGTTTTAGAAGCATTGTCGAAGCTTACTGAAAAGAATATCAAGGAGTATATCGAACCATTAGTAACAGAAGCTATTCGAGTCGTATTTGGTTATGATATTACTTTTGGTTTGGAGTTTGGTTTTGATAGGAATCAGGTAAGTGTTCGTTTCAATCTTACCGATGGACATGGGAATAAGGTCGAAGGTGACATTGAAGAAATGAAAGGTGGTGGTATTCTTGATGTTATCAGTATTGTGTTGCGTTTTGTATTGTTGGAATTATTCGACCTTGAAGGTGCTGTAGTATTAGATGAACCCGGTAAATTTGTAGACATAGCTCATCAACCAGCGTTAGGTGCTTTGATTTTATCGTTTTCAGAGAAGTTCAAACGACAAATTCTTATAGTAACCCACAACGAAGCTATTTGTGCTATTGGCACGAAGCATTATAATGTAGTTCAGGATTCTGATGGAATTAGCCATGTAACTCTTGTTGAGAATTGAGATGTATTCTATTAGCAAAGGTAATTTGAATCGAGTTGAAGGCGATAGTGTACAATATGTATACTGTCCTTTCAATGGTAAGCATGACCCTAATGGACAACGCCCTATGGATGGTACTATTTGTGGAACATGGTGTGCATTATTTGAAATAGGAAGAATTCAACATGGAAGACAAAATGTAACTCTTCATTGTGGTAGTGCTCAATACGAACTTGTCCAAAATATTCAGTCAATTCCAAAACCAAAAGAAGAAGGAAGCAAACAATGATTATCGAAAAAGACATCAAGTATGCCGGAGATGCCCGTATAGCATTAAAATCTGGCATAGATAAGGTGGCTGCTGCTGTGAAAGTGACATTAGGGCCGCAGGGTCGTAATGTTGTTATTGAGAGAATGATGGGTGTTCCTCATGTGACAAAAGATGGTGTAACAGTTGCTCGGTCTATAGACCTTGCCGACCCTGTGGAACAACTTGGTGCTCAAATGGTTCTTCAGGCAGCTACTCGTACCGCAGAACAAGCTGGTGATGGAACTACGACAGCGACCATTCTAACTCAAGCAATGGTACAGGAAGGCTTTCGATTGGTTTCCAATGGAGCCAACCCTATGGAACTGCGTAAGGGTATTGAGAAAGCGGTGAAATCAATCGTTGCTCATCTTGAAAAAATACGTATACCTGTTGCTTACGAGGATGTTCAAACTATATCGAACATCGGTACGATTGCTGCAAACAATGATCGTTCTATCGGTAATTTGATTGCTGAAGCAATGCAGAAGGTTGGTAAATTAGGTACTATTACTATTGATGATTCCAAGACCAGTGAAACTACCATTCATACCGTAGAAGGTATGCAATTCGACCGAGGATGGGTTTCGCCGTATTTTGTGAATACACCGAAGGGTGAAGCTGATTTTGAGAATCCGTACATTCTTGTATATGACCGTACTATTAGTAGTCTTAAGACATTAGTTCCTCTTTTGGAACGTGTGACACAAGCAGGTAGGTCGTTAGTCATTATTTCCGATAATGTAGATGGCGATGCATTAACTGGTCTTGTAATTAACAAGATGCAAGGAAGAATTAAAGTATGCGCAGTAAAAGCTCCCGGTTTTGGTGACCGTCGCAAGGATATTTTACAGGACATAGCTGTATTAACAGGAGCAACATTTATTGCTGCTGAATTGAATCGTAATTTGGAAACATTGACAATGCAAGACTTGGGTACTGCTACCAGAGTTTTGATTACCAAAGAAAACACTATCATTAGTGGTGGGGCTGGAACAAAGGAAAGTCTCGACCAACGTAAGGGTGAAATTCAAGCACAACTTGCTACTGTGACTTCTGATTATGATAGAGAGAAATTGCAGGAGCGTTTAAGTAAATTGGCTGGTGGCGTTGGTTCAATACGAGTTGGTGCTGGTTCCGAGAGTGAATTGAAGGAACGTAAGGACTCTGTAGAAGATGCATTGAATGCTACTAAAGCTGCTATTGAGGAGGGTATTGTTGCAGGTGGTGGATTGGCTTTGATTCGTTGTGGTCAAGCTGTCGAGGAAACTTTGGGGTTTCCTAATGATGACCAAGTACAAGGTGCCGAACTGGTATTCAAAGTTCTTAAGACTCCTTTTACACAGATTCTTGAGAATGCTGGTTTGGAACCAAGGTCTATTTTTGATAAAGTACTAAAAGGGGCTGACGATTTTGGTTACAACTCTGCTACAGAACGATTCTCTAATCTAATTGCAGATGGTGTTGTTGATCCGAAAAAGGTTGTACGTATCGCTTTGGAAAATGCAGCATCAGTGGCAGGAACTGTATTGACGACGGAGGCAACTATTACAGATGTGAGAAACGAGATGTACTATAAATTAAGAATGCCAGCTATGGGTGGAGAATAGTATGCCAAAAGTTAAGTTGGAAGTTGCCGATGCAATTAAAGGTCTCATAGTTGCACCTTCTTTTTGTCCTTACTTCAAGACCATGCCTCGTGAGTATGTGGGAAAGAGTACTGCTGAGTGGGAGCCAAGCTTGCCTGAAAATATGCATGAGCCTGTCAATGTGGTGAATGCTTCGATATGTGCTTTGTGCAAGATGTGTGAATTTGTACAAGAGCTTGATGAAGAAGTAAGTATTTCGAATACTGACATTGATAAAATGCTTAAGGCTATCATAGCATACCAGCCTTTGATGGAATCTTTTGCCAAACAATCACATTATTTACAGCGAAATGACAGAGTTCCTATGGCTGCATTTTTGAGTTTTGGAACATTACAAGAAATTGTGTATTCGGCATTTCAAGATATACATAGAGAAAAAGTGTTGAACTATTTTACCTCTTTAGAAAGTCCACTTTGTATAATCGCTAACGTGCCATTGTACTTTAATAGGTTATTAACACGTTCTGCTGTTCAAGTAGTTGGCGAAGTTGAGTGGCAATGAGATAGTAGACGTATGCTTACGTAAGTCCAGTGTTTACAATAACTTGTATGCACTGGATTTTTTAGTTCAGATTTCTCTTGACTTTCAAGTTTTTTTGTTGTATCTTTTGTATAACAGAAAGGGATAATAAATGAATATTCTCGTCCTTAATGATATACATGATGGTTCTCAGTACGGTCTTGCTTCACGTGCTAATAAAAGTATGAATGCATTCCAGACGTGGGCTATAGATCAATGGGAATATATGGTTCGATTAGTATTACCTATTATTGATACTATCGTCTTACTTGGAGATATGGTCGATGGTAATGCTCACAAAGATTCGTCTACTCTTTGGTTGACTGACGTAGATGAACAGGTATCTGATGCTGTTAGACTGATTCAGCCATTGCTCTATGGTGGAAAGATTCGTGTTCTCGGTGTAACAGGTAGTGGTTACCACTATGGTAAGGGGTCGGGTTTTGATGCAGACCGACAGGTAACTGAAAAATTGGGCGGTAAGCATCATAAAGTTATACAAACAATAGGTACTCCATATGGGGATATAGTCTTCACGCATAAATCTCGAAATACTATGACAGAACAACGCATTGTGTTTCAACGTACACGTCACAGTGAGATGCAACCAGTAGCTATGTTGGTTGGTGCACATCTTCATCGGTATGAAGAGAAGTTCGATGGTGCCGTGCGTATCATCCACAACGGTTGTTGGGAATATCCTACCGAGTTCATGGGGTATGGAAACACGGTATCCATTGGTGCACTTCTTATTACCGTGGACAATACTGGTATTACACACAAACCACTTCTCTATTCTATTCCGAGAGAAGTCGAGGAAGCGATGCAAGGGTACACTGGTATGAGTGAAGACGACATGAAGCAACGCAAGGCAGAAGAACTGAGGAAAGTTGCCGAGAAGTACGCTCGACCAATGCTTGCACGGCAGGGCTTTACATTTCGTCCTATTGAACGGACGAAGGTGGAGACTACGCCTGTGAAGAGTCAGAAGCGTACACTGCGTTCAAAGAAGCGTGGGTCTGCGTTGGTAAGTGTGGTTGGAAAAAAGAAAGCACAAAGAGTGTAATTTGGTTCGGTTCGGATATGGTGAGTCAGGGTTAGGCTCGGTAAGTTAAGTCGTGGTACGGTAAGTTTCTCAATTCCGATTAGTTCTAAAGGCTGGTCGGAGTTCAAAAAAATATGGCGAGGCACGGTGCGGCTCGGTGCGTTATGTTTGTGGTGAGATGCGGTTTGTTCCGTTAAGGTATGGTTGAAATTCAATCTTGAAGTGCTCTAAAGGTGCTTCAAGGTTCAAGATGTAAAATATGGCGTGGTACGGTTTGTCCCGTTACGGTAGGGTGAGTTGCGGTAGTTTTTCGGCTCGGTAAGGTGTGGTTTCTTTTTTATTTTCAAAGGTCAAGTCGTTCGACATGCAGTAACGATACAATGATTCACGAACAAAGCAAAGGAATAATCACAATGGCAAACGCCAAAGGTGTACAAACATTGCAGTTCAAAATCAAGGGCGATAGTAGCCTAATTCTTCACAATGGTGTGGCGTTGAAAGACCCACTTTCCGAAGTATCAAAGGCGATGAAAGCCATTTCTAAAAAGAAGAACAAGACGGACGAGGACTATCTTGAGATGGGTCGTCTCGAATGGTTCGCCAGTTTGTATCTGAATGACAAGAAACAAGTTGTAATTCCAGATTACGTTCTCAAGGCGACCCTTGTGAATGCGGCAAAGAAATCCAAGGAAGCCACGACCGCCAAGTCCAGCATCATTGTCGAGGCAGATGCGGTTCTTGAATACACTGGTGCCAAGGACATCAAGAAACTGTATTCCGAGGGTAACAATAAGAGCTACACGGCAGTCAAGGTCAACATGGGGTCGAGTGTTATGCGTACTCGTCCTGAGTTTGCTGAATGGGCTTTGGCATTCAATGTGACATTTATGCCTGACCTCATTGAGGAAGCGGCTGTGAAGCGTTTCGTTGATGTAGCTGGTAGAGTGGTTGGTCTCGGTGACTGGCGACCTGAGCATGGACGATTCAGTGTTGTATCCGTGAAGAGCGTGTAAGACTCTTTTCATAAGGTAAGGCGCGGCTTGGTATGTTATGTTTAGGTGCGTTGTGGTAAGTTGGGTTATGGTGGAGTTTGGTTACATTAACCATGTGATGCTCTAAAGGTGTTACATGGTTCGAAAATAAGGTTAGGTAGGACTCGGTATGGTAAGTTGGGGTATGGTGCGTTGGGGTAGAGTTCGGTTTATATAACTATGAAATGCTCTAAAAGTGTTTCATAGTTCAAAAATTAGGTTTTGTATGATGCTGCGAGGTTAGTCAAGGCACGGTACGTTCGGGTTTGTTACGGTTGAAATTTAGTTCAAAAGGTATCATTTCTTTATATTCCCTGATTCCTGCATGGGGCACTAATACTGCCCCATTTTTATTGTTTTTCTGCTTACACCCACTATAAAACATCAATCCTTTTTTCTAAGTATTGTATGTAATCATAGGTATAGGTACACCGTGTTAACCAAGACTGTTTCAACGATAATTGATACTGACAAGGACAAAAGGGTGACATGCTCTCTTTGTGGAGACTTAGTGCATCCAAACGATCTTGTTGGCACAATCTGTATATCCTGTCATTCTAAGGAGAAGTAAATTATGCAATCCATTAGTCGCCACCACATCATGTCACCAGTTGCACAAACCGTTGCTTTAAAAGCATTGGAGCAGTTATCAAAGGTTACACAAAAGATCATTCGAATTCCAGTGAATGAATTGAAAACTGGAAAGATAGCTTTTGCTAACATTGGTAAGCATGCGTTCAGTTATCAAGGTTTTGATTTATATTCTCTCGCTTCTGATGATGATACTGTACCAACTATTTGGAAAAAGGAAACAGTACGAGACCCGAAGACAGGAACTGAGATGGAATGGTTGGTGGCGTATACGACCGATGATGATGAAATGATGCAGGGTGTTATGTCTTCACAAAAGATTGCTGCTACCGCATCTGCAAATACTGCTCTTCGTGCTGTGGCTGAACCAAAATTACCCAAGAATCAACCACCTATTGCTCCCGGTGTTATCAATAAGAATTTAACTATTGACCAAGGTGGTCAGGGTGGTAAGGCAACTGTCACAGTTGAATTCAATGACCCTGCAAAGGGAGAATCATTCTTCAAACAAGTTGAAGACCTTACCAGTGAAGTTGGTGGTGGTGCTACTGCTCCTGCACCTACTGCACCAAAAGAAGAGAAACCAGAAAATAATTTACCTGTTACACAAGGAGAAGTTCCGCTTGGTGGCAATGAAGCTAAGGAACCAACTCCGCCAACACCCACCCCTGCTGGTGCGCCATTAGCTTCTACGATAAAGATGTTGACACATTATGGAGCAAAGATAGTTACTATTGTTGCTGAACAATTTGAAGGATATCCAGAGCGTTATCATTTTGTTAATGAGGATGGAGTGAAGGTAGCATTATCTCTTGGTTCTCGTGTAAAGGTCGGAAGTCAGATTATTCGTCCTGATACTAATGAGAAGATTCGTGTTATTGGTTATGAAATTGTTCAAGCAAAGTCTGATGATGATGAAATATTAAGTAAGCTTGGCGTTGATATAAGTGACAAAGTTCCGCCTATGGGTTGGACAAACCGGGATTCTCAGAATGAAAACGATGAAGCTGGTAATAATCCTTTACCACCGAATCCAGCATTGCAAGAGAATGCACCACCTACTGCCGATACAGCTAATAAACCACCTGTATATGATAGTACTCAAGCAGAAGGTGAAGGAACGAAGCAGCGATTTCAAATGAGCGTTGACCCAAATTCAAATGCCGTAACTGTAAAATTTGTGAAGCCGCCTGCACTTGAAGACATTGATGCAGCAGTGCAAGGACAACAGCCTCAATTGAATGGGGGTGTATCTCCGCAACCAGCGCAGCAACAAACTCCAACTGGACAACAGAATCAAACACAACAGAAGCAGGATTTTTCACAGACTGAAAGCCCTACCCAATTTTAATTTAGTTCTAAGGAGAATAATCATGTCTACAAAATATTCAGGTAATAATACACCACGTTGGCTTAACCTTTCTAAGGTTGTGGAAGCTGCAAAGAGCACATTAAGTAAAGTTGCTTCGTCTGGTATTAATAAGACGGCTGCATCAAATCTTGTTACAATATCATATCGTGATAGTAGAGGTCATGTTCTTCAAGCTACTGACCCTATTGTAGTTTCTCAACTTTCAAAGGGTGGTGCTTTGGTTGATGTATGGGGTGGAAAAATTGTACCTCATAAACAAATTAAGGTGCTTGCAAAGCCTGAGAATATGCATGTGCAATCCGAGTCAAAAGAAACACGTCTTGATGCGAGAGAACGACAAATACATCCTTCGTATATGGTTGACTCGACTATAAACCGTCATATACAGTTTAAGGCATTGCAAGCACTGGCCGACTTTGCATCTGGATGTGGTGCGTATGGAGCAAGGGCAAAATATCTTACTGGCAAGAATGCTGCGATGGAAGGTAAGCATTTTCACGGTTATCGAGAAGTGACAGCAGAACTGTCTTGGATGATTGGGCCTCGTCTACGACAATCGGTTGTGGCTACTGTGGGCATCGACGTGGGGGGTAAGTTTATTATGCCAAAGATATTCAAAACAGCAGATGGAGTTGAACATCCATTTACTAAGGAAGCTGTGAGTGATTTAATAAAAGGAAAAGAGTTTTCTAAACCATCAAGGGAAGTTAGAAAGCGTTCGGATACACCCGTGTTCAAAAAACCGGATTGTACCCGCTTTCAAGCCATACCTCGATAATTTGGAAACTGAATCATGAATACACCAGTAACACCAACTTCGTTGCAGCCTAATACACAATACTATAACCCAAGTGATGGGAAACAGTATTTGTTTAAGCAGTTAAATCCCGATGGCTCCGCAGTTATGATAAATCCTCAAACACAGGAGGAATCTGTTCTTCCTTCTACTGATGTACAAGAACAGCAATTAAATAGTGGTGGTCAATCAACTGGATTAAAACCAGTAATGAAGACGACGACCAATAGGAGAAACGTTATGGCAAATGACATCGACAAAATTGTTAATGACGATGAATCTCATGGTAATGCGAGTGCAATTGTAGAAAAAGTACAAGATCATCTACTTTCTGATATAGAACAGGAAATTCAAGAGATGCAACGTGCAGAACAAGGTATTGAAGGTGATATTAATGAAATGGTTGAGGATGCTAATTTGTTCAATGAGCTTGCTGGTGAACATCACAAACCAACGGATATGATTACGTCTGTTAAAGTTCCTGACGGTGTTGAGACAAAGCATGTTGAGCATCCAGAAAATTTGATGAAACCAGACGACGACGATTACGCTATCAATTATGGTGGCAGACCCGCAGAGGATGTAGTAAAGGGTGCTATTCCTATCTTGGCAAGTACCAAGGCTCCTGTGCAAGTAGTTTCAAAACATATTCCTTGGATGGAGTATCGCAAAAAAATTACTACAGTAGGTCAAGTTGAACGTTTGAAGAAAGATGCTCATCATCTTAAGAAAGTGGGTTTAACTCCTGTTACAAAGGATTTGACATTCCATCCCGATAAGCGTGACGTAGTTGATTCTGGACATTCAATAGTTAATAACATTCCTGTATCAAGCCCACCCAAGGAAAAGGATATGACTATTGGTATGACTGAATTTCCAAAAGACCAAAAGCGTGATGATTCAGTTGGTCTTGATACTGGTAAAGGTTACAACATTCCTATGAAGGCTATGGATGAGAACCAAGTTGCTAACCGTGAGAAGTTCAATAATGAACAACGTCAATACATGGATAGGATGACTATTCGTCAATATCGTGAGCTTCTTGGCGGTACCGGCAATAAGGAAGTCAAAGCTATTGAAAAAGGTAAAGGAATCCAGCCAGAACGTGAACCAGTGAAACCAGAAGCAAATAACCAGTATTCTGTTGAAAAGACCGCTATTGCTCAAGCAGTAGGTTTGGTTAGTCTTGCCGAAATAGAATTCGATTATCGAAAAAAAAAAGTTGACCCAACTATTCCTTCCGATAAACCAGTAGAACATAAGCCTACACAAAAAGCTCCTGTGTTAAAGGAATATGTTGAACCCGGTATTATTCAACCTGCCTCGAAAGAAATTCAACTATTTCTTGATAGTTTTATGCAGCATTATCAACGTCTACAAACGTTGAAGGATGCGTTAGCTACCGCATTAGCACCTCATCAAAAAGAAATGGCTGATATTTCCACTCAACATATGCCAGCTATAACTGAGGAGGAGAAACTTTTGAAGGATGCTCTTGAGATGGCATATAAAGCGATCTCTGTAACAGAAGACAGTCTTGTTCACTATCGAGAAGAATTATGGGCAGCATTGTCTCGTACTAAGACCCTTCAACCAGCAGTTACTGTAGCTCAAGTAATTGCAGAAGCACAACTAATTGACCAACATCTTGCTGAAGAAATTGATAAATTGGCAAAGAAAGTAGGCGAGAAAGGTCAATCCAAGGTTCGTGAGCGATTCTTATATGAATACCCACCTTCTCAATCACATGAGAAGAGAATGAAACCACAATCCAGTCTACTTGCAATCGCTTTGAATATATTGCTTGAAGACGTAATTGAAATTATCCATGGTTTTGTTTCTCTTAATTCAGAAATCAAAGAAGCATTAAGTATCTTGGGGTAATATATGAAACTTGGAAATTTTTTTTATGATTGTGAAAACTGTGGAGAAACTTTGCGATTTGACGATACTGCACAGGTGCGCACATGTCCTATCTGTAAATCTACTATGCAATTATCTCCGGGATATCAGCAATATCTTATTGATGAACGAGCAATTATAAAGGCGGAAGTCAATGTTATCCCGTTGTAAGTTCGTCATCATTTGGGATAGGTAACAGACATGTTATCAAATTGGAGAAGTTCTCTGTTATTCAGTAAGTTGGCGTTCCGGTCAGATGATAATATGATCGCAACACTTGCTATTGCTGATGTATATAAGCCAGCAGAATATATAGTTCTGGATGGCGATAAGTTAAAAGGTAAAAGTACGCTTCAATGGGCTAAGGCACACTTCGGTGAATATGGGTTTGACTTTGACCGTTATTCAATGTTGTTATGGTCTGATGATGATAGTATTCCCGCCTCAGTTGTAGTTTCTAAAATCAATTCTGTTATTCCTAAGTTTGCTTCAATTCGTTATATTTCTCCGGCTCTCGCCCACGGGCTGGACGAAACGGCTTCACTGAGTTTTGATGACTCTTATGAAGATACTGACCCATCTGACAATTCTGATATCAACATCTACTTCTAATTATGGAACCTCTTACTACAAAGGAATTCATAGACATAGCGTCTAAGAGTTTCACATTGAATCATCGTGCTTGTGTCGTGTGTAAACATCTTCCATTGGAAAAAGTATGTGAAGTTACATTGGATATTTTGTTTGATAGACGTTCAATTGCTGATATGCAAAGATATTATACTCAATTTGCTCCTCAACGTGTAAGTGAGGGGAAAGTTCTTGGCGAACATAATTTTCGTCATCATAGAAAGAAGTGTTGTAAAGACAAAGCAGTTTTTACTGAGGAAGACCTTCGTAAATTAGGACTTCTTCAAGATGAAGCGGAAATGTTACAACGTTTATACAATTTAAAATATGATGATGTAATAAATCCTATAACTATGCGAGAGGAACTTCATCGTCAACGTATTAATAATTTGAGTAAGCTTGAAAAACAGCGAAGAGAAGCTGAGAACAACGTAGTTTTGCTTGACCAAGGAATTCTTCCAAAAGTATTAGAAGGTATCTATCAACTGAAATCAGGTTCAGTAGACTCTCTTAATTCGATACGTCGTCAAGAAAATGATGTGGTTGTTAAACTTACGAGGCAAATTGATGTGATACAATCTGACATACAGAAAAATGCATCTACGGCAGAAAAAGCTTCAAAAAGTAATACTACTGTTATTCAGGTAATGAATTCTTCTCTTACAGATATGGAGATTAAGTTTTCAAGGATGATGAAAAATTTTCATGCCTCTTTGAATATATTATTGCCTAATCAACCAGACGTTGTGCAACATATCTTCAGTGTTTTAAGAAATTGTATGAATGCGGACATAGTACCAGTTATTGAAAAGACGAAAGAAGTTCTTCAAATAGAAAGTAAGTAACTACCATGGGTACTTTTGTAGATTCGACATATGAAGAAGTATATCCTGAGAAGAAAGGTGATGAAAGTCGGGAAACCCTTCAAATACCCGAAGTGGATGCTTATGAATTCATTACAAGTTCTCAATTTTTGAATATTGATTTACGTCCATGGCAAAGTGTTACCATTAAGACGTTTTATAATTTATGGATGGATGAAAAAGAAAATAGACCTTTATACCCGCCAACTCCCGATGAGAAAAAAATTCTTGCTAAGTTAGAACAGGAATGGGGCATCACAATTAATACTCTTACTCCGCAATATATAAGAGAAATGGTATTGGTGGATGGTCGGCGTGGCGGTAAATCTACACTAATGTCTTTTATTGCTTCGTATGAAGTATATTCTTTGATTTGTAAAGGTGACCCCCAATGGTATTATAAAATGCTGGAACGACATCCTATTAGTATCACGCATATTGCTGTAAGTGGTGACCAAGCCGATGATATGTTTCAGTTTACAAAGGATAGAATGCGCAAGTGTGCCTTTTTTGCACCTTATTTTGATTATACAAAGTATAATTCATCTGAGATGCGTATTTTTACGCCAGCAGATTTACGTGATAATGCTCGTATAGCCAAAGAGAATGAAAGTCGTAAGTCTGTTGAAAGACAGAAGCCTCTTGAAGGTTCTATTATGGTGCAATCATTGACCACACGAGCTTCCAGCAAACGTGGAAAAGCTATCAAACTTCTTATATTCTCTGAGTATTCCCATTTTGAACGTCCTAAGTTTGATTCTACATTAACAGAAAACCTTTTAAGCGAAGAAACAGAACAAACCGATTATGCCATGTGGAAAGCAATGAAGCCATCAGTTGGTGACTTCGGAGTAGATGGTCGTGTTCTTTATGAGTCTACTCCACGAGAAAAAGGTGGTCAATTCTATCAGTTATATTGTGAGGCTGGTGGTATTGAACAAGATCATCCTGAGACTGCTGCTCGACCAACACACATGGCTGTAGTTCAATTGCCGACATGGGACTGTAATCCAAATATGTCAAGAGAATCTTTAGAGGATGAATTCCGTAAAGACCCTATTTATGCCAATATGGAATATGGTGCTCGATTTGGTAACGTATCTGGTAACTTTATATCTGAGACTATTATCAATTCAATACCCCAACCAGATTTTCCTATGGTTAGGGTTTGTAGTAGATTGGATCAAAGGTTCGTAATCTCAGTTGACCCCGGCGGTCAAGCAAAGAAAAAATTAGCTGATACTTATGTAGTATCATGGGGGCATTATCAAATCGGTAGTCCTGATTATTGGGTTGACGGCTTTCAATGTTGGCATGAGACTGTAATTCCTATGGGCGGTGGCGGATATCAGAAAATAGCTGTAGACCCTGCGGAAGTAACAAAATTCATTATAGATTTGGCAAATGAGATTGGGCGTAATTTTGTTCTGGAAATAGTGTATGACCAGTTTAATTCTGCTGAAAGTATATCTCATTTACAGAAGGCTGGTTTACCAGCACTTGAAACGTTCTATACAAATCCATATAAAGCAGAGATGTATGGTAACTTCTTGTCGTTGGCTCAATACAATCGTATTAAGTCATATGGTGTTGACATAGGTGGTTATATTAATCAGTGGAAGCAAGAGCTTAAGTACTTGCAGCGATATATCTCTGGTGGAATTATGTACTACTCACATCCATCAACAGGCCCTGTTCAACACGATGACTTTGCTGATTCTGCTGCTAATTTGATATATAGATTAGCATTACTATCTAATCCGACAAGAAAAAGTCTTGAAGATAGAGTCAACAAGAATCTTGCTCCTACTACTCGTCCGAAGTCGATTTCTCCTCTTAAAGGTGGTAATTTGGCGTACAGAGGGGCGAGGATGGCTACATTTAGTGGAAGAGCAGATATTGTTGATAGAATTCGTCGATAAGCTCTTGACTTTGATGTGGAGAATACATATATTTATTTAAAAGTAAAAAGGGGGATCAACCAAATCGTGAGCGGAGTAATAGAATGAGCACCGAAAAGAAATCCAAACGAGAGAATGTCGGCAAGCCGATTGTGAGCCGCCGTTTGAGCGAACCAAGCACACGATTCCTGTTTGATGTACTATACCGATTGAGTGAAGTCAAGAGGCGAACCAATGCACATGATGACTGGTGGGGAACATTCCCCTGTTATCCGTTTACAGACATAATGCAATTGATTGAGAAGAGACTTCACTTGCCGTCTGCGGAGTAACAATGCAGAAATTTTGACAATGAAAAGTCCGAACAACAGAAAGGAAACTGAGATTTTTTTTAATCAGAACAAAGTTTACACGTGTAGCAAGCACAACTATTCGGGACTCAACCAAGATTGCCCGGACTGCGAGTATGAGCTTGCACGCAAAGAAGGAGACAGACGCTTTGGTTCAGAGTGCAAACACGAAAAAGTGAAAAACGGTAGATGCACGAACTGTCTCCGAAAAGTGGTATAGCCAATGGCAACTAACGTAGTGCCCGTTGTTAGACGCAGCGCGAGCGGGTTCAAACTTTACTATAGTACAAGGGAGAAGGTATGAAGCATAGAACTGTTAGGCGCAGTGCGTTTCGCATCGTCAGAAACAAAAATGGATTTGTCAAAGCGATAGCGCATGGAAGACAGCATGTTCTGCAAATTACTGAAGGAACGGTTGTTAATGAACATTTTGCTGACCAACTGTTGGCAATATTGAAATGTGCAGAACGGTTATGTGATAAGTGCGAGGATGCTATCAATGTTTCAAAACGGTTATGGCGCGATAGTTGATGAAACCATGTTGCAATTCTACGTTGTGACTTTATAATTATTTGGGATAGGAGTCATTAAAATGTTATCGGAAATAGATATGCAAGCAATGATTCAAGCAGCCATGAATCGTATGCAAATAAATTTTACATATCTCAAGGCTACAACAGGAGAGACGGTGCAACATGTTGGCGGAATAGTTGAAATACGTGCATCCGAGGGATGTGTTTTCATTTGGGATACATCGTTGAATGACCACATTAGAAAGTTTTTGTTACCTAATTTTGAGTCATTTCAAGTACTTCAACAACCATTCGATAATTTATCTGCGGGGGGTTACCCTTTAGTTATTAACGGACAAATCATGCCAGAACCATCAGCATTAACTACACCCGTATCATCAACACAAGGATAACACTATGGAAGGTACAATTATATTAGATGGAAAGCAATACCTATTTAAGGATATAGTTTCTGTTTCTATGATTCAATCAGAGAAGCAGTTTACAATATCTCTTGAAACTTCAACAAAGCAGTTCAGTGAAAAATCTGAACAAGAAATACTTGATATATTAATTACTAAAGAGGTTGAAGACCAAGTACGTCCTGTTGAGGGTGGTAATGTACTTGATAGTACTAAAGGTACGGGTACCGTATTAATCAGCCCATCTTCTCCAACTATTGTGCATGCTGAAACTCCACACATAGCAAGTACTAATATTAGGGTTTCTGTTGAAAAGCCAGAAGTACAAAAGGTTCCTGACCTTAATCCGTTAGTTCTTGCACGTCCTACAACTACTGAATTCTCAACTCCTACTATTCCTATACAAAATCAACCTTCAGGTAAGGGTATTCTTATACCAGAAAAACCCAATGTTACAAATGGACAACGTTTTGCTATTGGTGCTGATGTTATTAGTATTCTTAATCGAACCCGTACTGAATTTGGAGTAGTCGTTATTCGAGAACAACAACGTGAAGGTTTGAAATTAGTAGAAGGTAATAAGAAGAATGTGATTCTCAAGTCTGAACCTTTTACTCAATTGGCGGATGCCAGCGTTCGTTTGGCATTGCAGACGTTGGTTATGAAGGAACAGGAAATTACGCATCAAGTAGTTGTTACAAACCGACAAAGAGATGATTTTGAGAATGTTCTTTTTTTGGAAGAGCCTACACAATTGGTAGTTGTTTCTATTATCAATGAACAACAAGGTCTTGGTGAGTTCTATTATGAAGAGATGGTTTCAGTATATGAAGGTATTTCTACTCGTACAAAAGTTGATAATGGTAAGGGTAACAAGTAATGGATATTAGTTTCAAAAATACTAAAAGTGACTTGCAGAATAGTAGTGATATTGATAAGCAAGTTCCTGTAAAGCCAATTGAACAGATAGTAACCAATAAACCTATTGAAAATGCTATTGATGTTACAGATATAAAGTTGTCTGGACAAAAAACGGCAGACCTTTATCATGGTGTAATGTACACGGTAGTACCTGTTGATACTGATTTAGAACAAGATATTACCCCTGATGTACAAGGTTTTGAAAAGCATCGAGTGTTATTGTGGGATGATTACAATTCGTTATTCAAGTTTGATGAATCAATATGGATGAAACTTGCAGTACAAATTAACAAAGACTTGTTGGGTACGAAAGTGTTTAAGGAAACAAGTGATGCATATTCTATGGCAGTCATTCCTGTTGGATGGGCAAAGAAACAGAAAGTTCCACCGAGATATGTGGAGTAGTACATAGTTCACAGATGTTTTATCGACATAAGGAGTACTATATGAAAAAGATTTTTCCTATTATCTCTCTTATTTTGGCAGTTGCAGGTGGATTTTTTCTTCACGTAGTATTACACCCTACTATCATCAAGTCTGTTGTAAATACTGATACTACCGCTATTGTTCAAGCAAGTATCCGTAATCTTGAATGTCAATTGATAAGTGCTGACATTGAGATGATTGGAACTGAGATTGGATTAAGTCAACGACAACAACGGGAGTATGTTCGATACATTGATTCTGCGGCGACAAAATATAAGTTACCCCCAATATTACTTCATGCGATTATCTACATTGAGTCTTCGTATGACCCAAATGCTCGACATTCACAGATATATGTAAATAAGAAGTCTACCTTTGCTATAGGGTTAGCTGGTGTTGTATGGGAATATCACGCAGATAGTTTGAAGAATGCAGGAATAGCTGTATCTCGTCTTGAACTAACTGAGCCGCAAGTAAATGTGATGGCAGCAGCGTACATACTTCATAATTACATTGTCAGTATTCTAAATACTAAATCAAATTTACCAGAGAGTCGATTGTTTGATGAACTCATTCGGAAATACTATGGAGCTTATGATGACTATTATAAAGAACGTATGTTGACCCGGATACGTGATACAGCATCTAAGCAATGGATAAAACGTGTTACTCAAGATATTTTTTTGGAATTTAGGGGGAACAAATGAATATTCGAATAAGAGCTAAAGTTAAAAGTGCTTTAGAATTATTGGGTTTTACAGTATGGGGCGAAGCACCAAATTTGGAGGTTACACTTGACTGGCCCAATAAACAAATACCAGCTTTGAAAGAAGATTGGGATTTGATAAAACGAATTGCATCAAGATTTTTTTTAGTAAGTGCACCGACATTTTCTGCGGGTGGTGTATACGTTGTTTATTTAACTCGAAAAAAGTGAGGTATTAATGTTCAAAGATATTCGCTTCTGGTTGATTATTATATTGTTTGTAGCTATTGGTTTAGGTGTGCATTTCTATATTCAAGCCGAAAATCTACAGAATCAACTTACTATTCAAACAGCTACTTATACACAGAACAACGCTGCTTTAGAAGATTCTTTACATAAGTTTGCGGATTCTATTCAAACTATGGCAGTGAAGATCGCTAACTTAAATTCTGATACCACAAAGCTTCATAAAGAGAATCGTATTCTTGCTACTAAGTATCGTTTATTTGTTGATTCTATTCGAGTATCCGACACCGCTATTGTTGTATTTGAAGAAGACAGTTTAGGTAAGTATGTCAAAGCATCTTTCGAAGGCAAAAAATCTATTGCCACATACAGAGGTTATACTAAGACATATCTCACCCCTCTTTCTACTACGCCTGTGTATCAACTCGATATTGATTTTGATGTTATTCAGGCTCGTTCAGAATTTTTGCGTAATGATTCTTCTGGTTTGTTTTATATACGTACTACATCATTGACCGAAGGGGTTAAGTTAATAGGATATACCACATTGGATAGTGTTGCGTTTCCATACTTGTATGGGATGAAGCGAGACCCACTTGTAATTAATGGTGGAAGATTTTTTGTGGGTGGGACTGTCAATCGTGAGATGGTAACATTAGGTATTGGTATTAAGCCATCAGATTGGTTGTTCTTCATTAACTATAAAGTCTTCGAGAAATTGACAATTAATAATCAAGCTTGGTATGACCAAATACAACTTGGTGCATATTACACACTCTTCTAATCTTTCGGGGGTAGTCTTATGAAAAATTTCTTATATGTTGTGGTGTTTCTTTTTTTATTGTTGACAACTGTTCAAGCACAACAATGGACTATAAGTTACCAATCATCTTATGATGGATTTCTTTCTGGATATTTTGTAGATGCTCAAAGAGGTTTGGTAGGCGGTACCGCAAGCTTTCGAACAACAGATGGTGGAAATACGTGGGTAGGGCAGTCATTAGGAGTAATAGTTCATCATGGTTTGGTTGGAAATGGAGATACTGTCTATGCTTGTGGTTCATCTCCTGCTGGTGGTGGTATAATTCAGCGTAGTATTAATTTAGGGTTATCTTGGGATATGTTAGTTGAGATTTCGGGAGAGAATTTTCAAGGGATAACTAAAGTTGATGATAGTTTAATAGTAGCAGGTTCATTTGGTAGTATTTGGAAAGGAAAAGGATATTCTTGGCGTAAAGTTTTACAAGCAGCTTATTCATTTCGAGGTATAGCTTCTTCCGGTAAAACTGTAGTAGCAGTAGGGATAGATGGTAATGCTATATCTATTGACGGTGGGTTAGAATGGAATATTCAATATACAGCTATAAGTACTTACGGTGTTAGTATGCGTAGTCCAGCAGAAGGTTTTACTGTTGGTGCAGATGGTAGAGTGTTTTGGACTGAGAATTTTGGAGAGTCTTGGGTATTACTTCCATCTTTTACTACTACTAATCTTTTTGGAGTAAATGCAGATGCAGATTCAGTACTGACTATTGTAGGCAATGGGGGTTTTGTCTATAGGAATGGTATAGTTGAGCACGATAGTGGTACAAGTCTTTGGTGGACAAATGGTACATTTGCTGCCGGGAGTCGTATCATATTGCATAGACAAATTATTTTAGGTGTGAATGAAAATGAAGTGCCAGTCACGATTGAATTGTTGAAAAATTATCCGAACCCGTTCAATCCAACTACAGAATTTATATTTAATATTGCTAAAGCAGGAAAAGCTTCTCTTATAATTTACGATGTGCTTGGACGACAGATGAGTACTGTCTTTGATGAGTATATGGAAATGGGCAGTCATACAGTTACTTGGTTATCATCGTTATCATCTGGAACATATTTTGCACGATTGTATACAGTTACTGGCTGTATTACATCGAAAATAATGATACTTAAATGAAAAGGTATTTTTATGAATTACAAATCCACATTCTCTGAACAGTTTTTTGAAACTGAACTTGTTGGTTTTTCTAAGATAGAATCAAGGTGTACGGAAAGTCTTGAGCCTCTGAAAGTAGGGGACAAAGTTGCTATTGTGTATCTTACAACAGTTAGTGAAAACAAAGACTTATCTATACCTACTATTAGTATTCCTTTGACAGAACCAATTATAGTCAAACAGGAGTATTTTGAGCAATTTTCTCAACGATTACTTGATAATTTTGCTGCTCAAAAAGTTTCTGGTAGTACCACACCTATAGCTAAAGAGTAGTAAACTTTTGTTTAATTCTCTATAACAAAATAGCACCTTGAGTGCTATTTTTTGTATATAGAAGAGTTGTAACTTTGTAATTATTTTGGGATAGAACTATATGATATATATAGTTAGCAATACTACATATTTTGACCCATTGCCTAACGAGCGTGAACCAGAAGAAGCAACCTTTCAGAAAGAATATGATGACAAAGAGCTTCGACGCGTTAATCCCAAACGACATGACCAACGTACTGACTGGATAAACGAAAACAATGAAAAGGGGCATGATAGTGATGTCTCAAATCGTTATGCTTCGGTGCCAGTTAGTGTTCTTATTTTCAAACTCGAAGAATTGTGTGCTACTCCAACTCGTTCCGCATTTTTTACTTTGCGTCGTATGATGAGGATGGCATCTTATACTATGAAGGCGACTGTATATGACTATGTACAAGAGCAACTACAACTTATTGAATGGCAAAGAGAACACATGACCAAGACAGCTTCTACTGATTTGGCTATTCGTTATTTTATTTTATCAAAATTGTTTGAATAATTATGGACTTATCTTTTCTTACTTTTAGTGGAATAATGAGGTCAGCTACCATTTCTTTTCAGCCTGACTCTCCGATGTACAAAGTTCTACTCCAAATGAATGCTTCAAATGTTTCACAAAATGTAAGTGAAATCTCTGAAGCAGTTGGTTTGGACGAAAACATTGTGGCATCACTTCTTCAACAATTGTATCAAGGAGGTCTTGTATATATTGAACAGCAGGAACATTATACGCTAAGTAGATATGGAAAAACTATTGCTCAATATGTTACAACTCAATCTCAAGCTGAGACATACAATTATGATATTCCCACTACTGCAACATACAATAAAATTTTTACTCTTTTCAAAAAATCTCCTTATATTCTTAAAGACATAGTAATATCACGTCTTACAACTCCATCTGCTCGTAGAGCTTTTGCAGATTTGATAAAACGAGGTATTATCACGGAGACAGGAGAAGGTTACCAATTGTCTGTTGTGGGTCAAGCGCATACTAAGTATCGTGCAGAGATGACAACTCTTTCTGATGCTCAACTTGAAGAAGCATACCAATATTTCAAGCAAGCACATCCTGAGTATAAATATGTTTACAAATTTATGGATACTCATCCAGACAATAAGAAGGTATTGTTTAATGATATACGTAAGTACATCAAAGGCGGTATTATTGCAGACAACTTCTCTCCTCAAAATGTACCTACTATTAAGAAATGGTGGGGCGGAGAAAATATACCACCACATACATCTATAGAAGCCGCTATTGGAAAAGAAATTCAATATATGGCAAGTGAAATTAAACATGTTGGTGAGGCGGCACCAACCATGGATGACGTTAAGACCTCTCGTACTTATGTAAATATGTTAGTCAGCAAAACTACGCCAGAAGTTGTGTCTTCACTTTTACGAGAACACCCAATGGGTAGTGTTCTTCCAGATTCTGTTATTGTCGATATGGCAAAACAAATTGTTGGGAAAGCTTTTCCTTCTAATTTAGATATTGAGTCTATTGTGGATGCTATAGGTCAGGTTATTAAGAAAAACAGGGATATCAAATTAGGTAGATTCTTGCCAACAGATACTGTAACAGATATGGTTCCTGTAGTTGTTTCGTTTTTGAGAAAGGGAAAAGATGGAATTGAAGCATTCAATCTATTTGTTTCTGAGGCAACTCATGCAGAGATTGTAGTAGAAGAAATATTCAAAACCAATAAAGATTTTCGAGGTTTGGATTTGCATGGTGTACAATTGCCTATAAAAGCTTCTAATGTGAATTTTAGTGGTTGTAATTTTTCTAATGCTCAATTAGAGAATGCTGTATTTATTGACTGTAATTTCTCACCACTTAATGGCAAGAATGTTCGCTTTTCGGGAGCTAACTTGGTTGGTTCTACTTTTAGTGGATGTAATCTTGACTATGCAGACTTTGAAAATGCAGTAGGACTTGGAGAATCATCTACAACATTTACAAATAATACAGGTACCCCATTGAACTTCTTTGCTATTAGTGGTAAGAAGAGTAAAGAAGAATGGCAACGAGCTATTGAAGAACCACAAAAATCGCATTTGGAAGTAATGATGGATTCCTCTGAAAAAGAGCTTGCCAAGGTTCTTGCAGAACAACTACGTCAGTTCGTTTACAAAACTGCTGCACTACATTGGAAGCTGTCCAAACTTTCTTTTATTGCAACTGCTGACATTATCTCTCAACTTCCATCTACTAAACCAGACGAAAAGATAGTTAACGTCTTATGGGCAGTATATTGTGCAGAAGCAGTAATCAAAATATTTGAAGATGCATATCCCAATGATAACCGTCCTCGTGCAGCAATTGATGCAGCGAGACTGTGGTTGAAGCAGCAAACAAAAGAAACTGCTGATGCTGCTTATACTGCTGCTCATGCTGCTTATACTGCTGCTAATGCTGCTTATACTGCTGCTTATGCTGTTTATGCTGCTGCTTATGCTGCTGCTTATGCTGCTTCTTCTGCTGCTGATGCTGCTTATGTTGCTCATGCTGCTGCTCATGCTGCTCATGCTGCTGCTGATGCTGCACGATTAGCAGGTATACCATTTGATGCATCGGTATTAAAGATTAAGGCAGAACAAGATGCTTGGATGTATGTGAAATCTACAATACATATTAGATTTGAAAAGACTGCCGACCGTAAACAAGACTTATTAAATCTGTTGAATCCAAAATTACCTATAGCAGACTGGATTACAAAAGATGGTTTAATACAGATGGTAAAGGATGGAGAATTAGCCCGCTTAGGCATAGACCCGAAAGTTAATGGTAAACTTATCGGTCGTGTGTCTCAGTATGAGAAAGAAAAAGAACAAGTTCGTTCAAAAGATCGTTATGAAGAATTTGCAGAAGGCTATACTCCCACACAACAACAAGTATCTACATTTGCACAACAACTTTCTACATTTCTTGAAGCTAATAAAAATCAACATTTGATTTCTCGTGAGGCTTTACTTAAGCTTATACCAGAAAATGCAAATGATATTCGAGGATTGATTTCTGCATATGGAACTAATCAATATACACAAAGTGTTTTGAATGTTCCTCAATATGGTCTTACTCATCATGATTTGGAAGAGATTAGTTTACAATTGAGTAGGGCAATTCATGATGTAAGTAATGATGCGTCGGCTAAGATTAGCGTAGAAAAACGTAAGCTTCATTATTTTGCGTACACAAGTCGTATTTCGCCTATCAATCATGGGGATTATAGTGACCGTGGTGAAATGCATCTTAACTACCCAGAGACTTTTGGAATGATTCTTGAACCATCGACATTCGGTATATCAGACCCCGATGTGCGTAAAATGGTTGATGCATTGACTGTTCATAATATGTGGAGAAAGAATAAGTTACATCCAGCTTCTGGACATTGGAAAAACGCTGTAGCAACTTCTCGTATTCAACCGCATATTGTTGAACAAAAAGATATTATATCTGCTGAAAAAAATATGAAAAAGGTTTGGGTAATGGTAGAATTGCAAAGTGACCCATATCAAAAGAATGTATATACTTTGGGAGATGTGATTGACCCTCAATGGACGGTTCCAACAAATAAAGCATGGACAGAAACAGAAAATAAAATAGGTATAATGCAATTGAATTCTGAACCGCATCGTATGTTAAATGTTTTGGCGGAAATGAAAAAGGATTCTCCCGATGGTATTAATCCAAACAGTCTTGGCGAATGGGGTCAAAAGGATAGCACAACAATTAATTATACTTTGGACGAATTAGCAAGTGATTGGGATGTTAATGAAGCTGCTGTAAATGATTTTAAATCTGTAGTAAAAATGTTCTTGAAGAATGGTACTATTCCTGCCGTACTTCTGTCTTCTGAAAAAGGGCAGGGAACATCAAAGAAACAATATCAACGTATTCCTAATGGAGAAGTAGTAGTTACCACGTTACTGGCAAAGCGGGTTATTGTTCCTATTTTTGTAAGAAATGATGATGCGCCAATATATGTAGGTGCTGACGGCAAACAGTTTAATAAGTATCAAGCTGACTCTACAAAGTTGTTTGGTATAGTAAGCAAAGCAATGACTAATGTGTTAAAAGATGCTATAAAGCAGCTTCGTGATGCTCGTTTGTTAACTGTTTCTGGTACATCGGGTTTAATTCAGCTTACTGATTATGGTATGACAACTCAACATATTTACGGTAAGTTGTCTAAGTTTCGTCAGCATTATCGAGATTGGCCTGAGATGGTTATCTTGGAAACTATTAATCGTGCTTTGGATATGGGTATTGATGAGATATGGATTCCAAGTACTTCTGAATATATGAAGGCTCCAAATACAGCCCGTGATTTAACTACCTACTATGATGAGGCTGCAAAGAAATTTACCAATCAACTTATTTCTCCACCATTTGATATTAAAGACGGCGGTTCTTCCTTATGGACTGGTGTGACAGAAGATTATTATCCGAAGCAATATTACGTTATTAAAGTATCAGACTGGAAAACCCCTACGAAAACCAGTGCACTTCGATTTACAGCATCTGTCTATACTAATTTTGTTCAACAATACGTCAATAAAGCTAAGACAGTGTATCCTTATTTGAATGATATTCCAGAGCAGTTATTAATTGAAAGTGCTTTTGCTTATCTAATTGAAAATGGGAAAATTGTCAATGAACCAGCAAATATAGCCGCTATTCGACAAGATATCAATGACGAATTTGCTACTTCTATTCAAGGAGTACCGACTAATTATGTAAAAGTATTAGTTAATGGTAAAGTAAATGTGAATAAGAATTTGGTAACGCAAGTTCAAAAAACAGGCGAAGAGCCTCGTAAATTAGCAATGGAGCTATTCATGTATTTGCTTTCCGCTAAGTTTCCGCAGTTATCTGTTGTTATAGTAGAAGATTTGATAAATATTTTTCGACAACTTATTGACCGTTATCCTATAGAGTTTATTGGTAGGGCACAACAAGAATATGATAGTATGAAAGAAATAGGTATAAATCCCAATCAAGAAGGCGATGTAGGACAAACAGTAAGTCCTTCTGGCGAACCAATGGGAGAAGATGTATCTGAAATAGATAAATTGATTCGACAACAGCAAGAACAAGAAGCGCAAACAGAAACAGATATTCAATTCATATCACCAAGTGCTCATGAACAACACACTCTTATTGAAGAGGAAATTAATCGTCTGTTGGATGCATTACATAAAGCTACCACCGATGAAGATAAAAATCGTATTCGTAAACGATTGCATGAAATGTCTACTCTTGCTGCATTGAAGTTTGGTTCATCTCTCAAGTTTTCTGACATTATCTCTCAACTTCCATCTACTAAACCAGACGAAAGGATAGTTAACGTCTTATGGGCGGTATATTGTGCAGAAGCAGTAATCAAAATATTTGAAGATGCATATCCCAATGATA